>Ga0326728_10000818_pt1 | contig 117116 bp, 86 predicted proteins | sample MB3enrmetagenome_FD_207602 | JGI IMG/M metagenome (GOLD analysis project Ga0326728, IMG submission 207602) | Lab enriched peat soil microbial communities from McLean, Ithaca, NY, United States - MB31MN | ecosystem: Environmental > Terrestrial > Soil > Wetlands > Peat | place: USA: New York... | reverse complement strand
AGTCCATGACCTCGCGCGGGCCGGCGTGGTCGTTTTCGCCCAATAGTCTGAAAAGAGTTGCCGACCTTGAGTTTGCGCTGGGCGTGAATCGCTTCGAGATTCATGAATCCGCGCACCAGCCCGTGGCCGACATGGCGCCTGGCCTCACGCTCGGGCCCTTTGGTCTCTGGTTCAATCGCAACGACACCTGGGCCGAGGACGCGCAGCCGTGGATCACGTACCTGGCGCGCTGTTCCTGGCTGCTGCAGCAGGGAAACTTCTCCGCCGATGTGGCCTACTTCTACGGCGAGGAGGGCCCACTGACCGCGGTCTTCGGCTGGAACGCGATGGGCGATGCGCCCGACGGCTACGCCTTCGACTTTGTGAACAGCGACGTGGTGCTGCACGAGCTCAGCTTCAAGGATGGGCGGCTCGTGACGCCGGGTGGAACGGGCTATCGCATTCTCTACCTGGGCGGCCGCAGCCAGCGCATGACGCTACCGGTGCTGCGCCGGCTCAAAGATTTAGTTGCGCAGGGCGCGGTGGTGGTGGGCAATCGGCCCACGGATTCGCCGAGCCTCGCCGACGATCAGGCAGAATGGAAGAAAGTTGCAGATTCGCTGTGGGGCCCCAGCGATCCTGCAGCGTGGACCAAAGTTGCCGATTCGTTGCGGAGCACGATGTTCGCTCCGCACGGCGTGCGCAGAATCGGAAAGGGAAGGCTCTTTATCAGCCGCACTGCCGATGATGCACTGGCCGCGCTCGGCGTGGCGCGTGACTTTGAATACACCAAACCGGAACCCGATGCGAACCTGATGTTCGTGCACCGCAAACTTGCGGATGGCGACCTCTATTTCGTCGACAATCGCAACGACCGTGCGGAAGATGTGAATGCGATCTTCCGCGTTGAGAGTAGTGCGCCGGAGCTGTGGGACGCGGCCAGCGGCCTGACGCAGCAGCCCTCGTATTCCATCGCCAGCGGCCGTACGACGATCCCGCTGCATATCGAGCCTTACGGAACCACTTTCGTCGTCTTTCGCGAGCCGGCCAAAACGGCTTCGCGAACCTTGCCCGAAGAGAGAGAAACGGTGGTTGCGGGAGGCGATGATTCGCTCAACAAGGATTGGGCCGTCAGCTTCGAGCCGAGCCGGGGCGCTCCGGAGACTGCGCAATTCGACCAGCTGATCTCGTGGAGCGAATCGGCGGATATGGGCGTGAAGTATTTCTCCGGCTCTGCCACGTACTCAAAGACGATCGAAGTTCCGGCCAGCGCGTTTTCTTCCGGGGCGCATTTGTGGCTCGACCTGGGCGACGTGGAGAATATCGCGGAGGTCGCGGTGAACGGCAAGTACCAGGGGATTGTGTGGAAGGCGCCGTTCCGGATCGACGTGACCCAAGCGCTCGTGCCGGGCAGCAACCAGATTGTGGTGCAGGTGACGAACCTGTGGGTGAACCGGATGATCGGCGACCAGCAGCCCTGGGCGCTCAAGAAATATGCCTTCGCCGATTTCACCCCCTACAAGGCTGATACGCCCGTGCTGCCGTCGGGGCTGCTGGGGCCGGTACGGTTGCTGTCCGTGTCAGCGCCGTAGTCGCACCCACGGCCGGGGCTGTCTCGGCCGCGCTTTGAGCGCGGCCGAATAAACGCTTGCCCGTGCCCCATCCTTTTTCGCGTTTTTTGCGGAAAAGGGTGGAAACCTCGTTGTAAAAATTGAATGATTCGGTCTATAGCGATTGAGAAAACACTTGCATTTTGCAAGGGAAATCGGAAAAAATCGCATTGCGGCATTCCTCGAGGCTGCATCCGCCGCAACAATCAAGCAACAACAAGCAGGAGGTCACCATGAGCAGTGTGCGGGTACTGGTGGGAACACATAAGGGTGCGTTCGTTCTCACCTCCGACGGCAAACGAAAAGACTGGAATGTGAGCGGGCCGTTCTTCGCGGGCTGGGAGATCTACCACATGAAAGGCTCGCAGGCCGATCCCAACCGCATCTATGTGTCGCAGACCAGCGGCTGGTTTGGGCAGCTCATTCAGCGCTCCGACGACGGCGGCAAAACCTGGCATCAGCCGGGGATTCCAGCAGGTGAAGCGGCGCCGCCCGCTTGGCCGCCCGCACCGAGCAACAAATTCGCCTACGATGTGACGCCGGAGACGGGAAAGCCGCTGACGACGCACCAGTGGTACGACGGCACACAGCATCCGTGGGAATTCAAGCGCGTGTGGCATCTGGAACCCTCGTTTACTGATCCTGAAACGGTCTACGCGGGAGTGGAAGACGCGGCGCTGTTCTGCTCCACAGACGGCGGCGAGAACTGGCAGGAGCTCTCCGGCCTGCGCGGTCACGGCACCGGCCCGCAGTGGCAGCCGGGCGCGGGCGGCATGGGATTGCACACCATCCTGCTCGACCCGACGAATCCCAAGCGGATCTACATCGCCATCTCAGCAGCGGGAGCCTTCCGCACCGACGACGGCGGGGCGACCTGGAAGCCCATCAACCGCGGGCTGCGTTCGCCGTACATTCCCGATCCCGATGCCGAGATCGGCCATTGCGTGCACCATGTGGCCATGCACCGCGCGCGTCCCGACGTTCTCTTCATGCAGAAGCACTGGGACGTGATGCGCAGTGACGACGCCGGCGAAAACTGGCGCGAGGTAAGCGGCAATCTGCCCACCGACTTCGGGTTCGCCATCGACGTGCACGCGCACGAGCCGGAAACGCTCTACGTGGTGCCGATCAAGAGCGATTCCGAGCATTTTCCGATCGAGGGTAAACTGCGCGTCTACCGCAGCCGGACGGGAGGAAACGAGTGGGAAGCGCTCGCCAAGGGATTGCCCGAGAAGGATTGCTACGTGAACGTGCTGCGCGACGCCATGGCCGTGGACACGCTCGACCAGTGCGGCGTGTACTTCGGCACCACCGGCGGGCAGGTGTACGCTTCGGCCGACGCGGGCGACAACTGGGCGCCGATTGTGCGCGATCTACCGGCGGTGCTTTCGGTGGAAGTGCAGACGTTGAACTAGGGACATCGGGGCTCACGTGGAGAGCGGCTTGAATCCGGCTGAGAGCGCGCGTGCGGCGCAAGTGCGGGTGGCGCTGCCGTACCATCTGCGCAATTTGGCGCGCGTTGATGGCGATGTGCTGCTCGCGGTTGCGGCACCCGTGACGTTGCGCGCGGTGCTCGACGTGCTCGAAGCCCGCTATCCCATGCTGCGCGGCACGATTCGAGATTATGACACCGGCCAGCGCCGTGCATTTCTGCGCTTCTTTGCCTGCACAGAGGACTGGTCGCTCGCGTCGCCCGACACCGAGCTGCCCGAAGCGGTTGCAACAGGAAAAGAGCCGCTGTTGATTCTCGGCGCCATTGCTGGAGGGTGAAAGAGCAGGGAATAGGAAATAGCCAGTAGCCAATAGCCAGTAGCCAATAGCAAATAGGGAATAGCAGACCATCGGCATTTCGGTGCATGAAGCTAAAAGCTGAGAGCTGAAAGCTGACAGCTCGTCTCTTGATTTGCGCAGCCGTGGCGCGTATGGTGCTTCTTTACAGGAAATCAATGCGCCATGCCACAACTGCGCAAGGGAGATCGTCTGTGACTCAATTGTTCGATTACGAATCCATCGCCAAAATGATCGACCACTCGCTACTGAATCCCACGCTCACCGATCGCGAGCTTGAGGAAGGTTGCGAGCTGGCACTGCGCTACAACGTGGCCAGCATCTGCATAGTGCCCTATTACCTGGCGCGAGGCGCGCAACTGCTGAAGGGCTCGACGGTGCGCGCCACCAGTACCATCGGCTTTCCGCATGGCGGCCACACCACCGTCATCAAGCTGGCTGAAGTTGCGCAGGCGCTCAAAGACGGTGGCGAAGAGCTGGATGCGGTGGCGAACATCAGCAAAGTGCTGAGCCGCGACTGGCAGTACGTGAGCGACGAACTCAAGGCGCTGGCCGATGCCACGCATGCGGGCGGGGCAAAGATCAAAGTGATCTTCGAGAATGCCTATCTTGACGACGCCGCCAAGATTCGCTTGTGCGAAATCTGCGCAGAGGTGGGCGCGGATTGGGTGAAGACCTCGACGGGTTACGCGCCCGGCGGAGCCACGCTCGCCGATCTGGAACTGATGCGCAGGCACTCGCCGCCGCAGGTCCAGGTGAAGGCGGCAGGCGGCGTGCACGATCTGGACATGGTGCTGGCGATGCGAGCGATCGGCGTGAGCCGCGTGGGCGCGCGGAGCACCGCAGCCATTCTGGACGAGTGCCGCAAACGGCTGGGGCTGGAAGCGATCGCGCACGTGCCCACTACGACGGTCGCTGGCGGATATTAAGAGTGCATGCCGAATTGCCGTATCCTCCGAGGACATGAATGAACTGGAATCCCCGTTTTCTTCGCCCGGCTCCGCACATTGCCAGGGTTTCTGCCAAGCAGGCGCAGAGAATTTACCCTAAACTCCGCTGGCGCGTTCTTGAATCCACCTTCATCGGCTACGCCGCGTTTTATCTGGTGCGAAACAACCTGCCCGTGGTGTCGAAGGAGATGGGCCAGGCGCTGGTTTACAGCAAAGACCAGATCGGCGACATGCTGGCCGTGATGGTTGCGGTCTACGGGCTGGGCCGGTTTGTGATGGGCTCGCTCTCTGACCGCAGCAACCCGCGCTACTTCATGTCGCTGGGCTTGCTGCTGACGGCGGCGTGCAACTTTGCTTTCGCCGGCGTAAGCAGTTATCCGGCGCACCTGGCGCTGTGGGCCATGAATGGCCTGGCGCAAAGCATGGGATGGGCGCCGTGCGGCCGCTCGCTGAGCCACTGGTACAGCGTCCGCGAGCGGGGCACGATCTTCGGCTTCTGGAACCTTGCGCAAAACGTGGGCGGCGGCTTGATCGGCGTGATTGCCGCGTATTCGGCCCAGTGGCTCGGCTGGCGCTCGGCGTTTTATGTGCCGGGCATTCTCGCGTGCCTTTGCGCCATCTATCTCATGCTGCGCTTGCGCGACACGCCGCAATCCGAAGGTCTGCCTCCCATCGAAGAGTATTTGCACGACTATCCCGACGGCGCCAAGAGCGCCGGCGCGCACGAGAAAGAGCTGGGCACGCGCGAGCTGCTGGTCGACTACATCCTCAAGAATCGCTATCTGTGGCTCATCGCCGGCACCAACTTCTTCGTGTACATCGCGCGCTACGCCATGCTCGACTGGGGGCCGACGTTTCTGAAAGAAGTGAAGCACGCCAGCCTCGGCGAGGGCGGCATCGGAACGTTTACGCTGGAATTCTCCGCGATGGCAAGCACGGTTCTCGCCGGATGGCTCTCCGACAAGATTGGCGGACGCCGCGGCATGATCTGCGTGCTGTGCATGATTCCCGCGTTTCTTGCCTTCGTCGGCATTTTGTACAGCCCCAATAACGAACTGTGGCTCGATCTCGCGCTCTTTGGCGTGATCGGCTTCTTCGTCTATCCGGCGCAGATGCTGCTGGGCATTTGCGCGCTCGACGTGACCTCGAAGAAGGCCATCGGCACGGCCAACGGTTTGCTTTCGATTCTTGGGTCGCTGGGCCGCGTGGCCGAGTCGAAGGGCATTGGCGCGCTGGCGCAGCACTACGGCTGGAACGCGGCGCTCTATGGAATTCTGGTTTCGGTGCTGGTGGGCATCGGGCTCATGTCGTTCCTGTGGAATCTGACGCCGAAGTCTGGCGAGGCGCGGCTGCAAGCGGCGGGACGGTGAAGAAGCAGGGAAAAAGCCGCCCAGTGCATCCGTATCGTTCTCGCCTCTACAAAAAGTGTGGCGATTTCGGGGAAATAACCTGCACGGCCGCGCCGAGGCCTGTCTGCCTGATGAAAAAGGAGGATGCGTAATTGTGGAGCCGGTGAGTACTTGACTCCAGCGGTGCAGAGCGGGTCTGCGGGGGACGGCCAGAGGGAGTGAAGAGAATTGGGGTGACGAGTCGTTGGTCGGAACGGCGTTTCCGGGGCCTATCCTGACTACTGCGAAAGAACGGACCTACGAGCGCGGTGGAAACGACACGACATTCTCTAGTCATTCGGCCCGGCCGTTGCCAAGTTTGAGCAGAGCGCAATCGGTGGAATGTTCGCCGTATCCGCCAAAGACCAGAACCGATGCTCCCGAGACAACGAGTTCTTGCAGCCCTCTGATGTCCGTCTGCCATGCTTGCACTTTTCCCCGGTCATCGACGCGGGCGATCGGGAAATCCGTGAAGGTCAGGGGAACTGCAAACCGCGTCTTCAATCTCGCTTTTCGGTTTACGTGCGATAATATGCATCAATAATGCTGCAAAATGGCCAAGGTGTGGCTGCGCGATCGAGCACCTCCTCCGGAACCGCCGGAACGCCGCTCCTCAAGTGGGCCGGCGGAAAGCGGAGACTCCTGCCGCAGTTGCTGGCTCTTATTCCAGAAAGGCGGGGTCGGTATTTCGAGCCGTTCTTCGGGGGCGGGGCATTGTTCTTCTCCCTGAAGCCGAGGCCTGCGACACTGTCGGATGCGAATCCCGAGTTGATAGCGTGCTACCAGGAAGTCAGGAGAAATCCGCTCGGCGTCATTTCCCATCTCCGCAATCTCAAGAATGACGAGGAGTCTTATTACCGGATCCGAGAGGAAGTACCCACCGATGCCACGAAGAGGGCTGCACGCTTCCTGTATTTGACTTCTTTGGCGTTCAACGGGATCTATCGCCAAAACCTCAAAGGGGAGTTCAACGTTCCCTACGGACATAAGGCCCACCTTGACCTTCCGAGATCGCTTCCCATCTTGGAAGCCGCAAAGGCCCTACGGGCTGCAAAGCTCCAGTGCGGGGACTTCGAGGTTGTTGTTGCGAATGCAATGCGTGGGGATGTTATCTATTTTGATCCGCCTTATACGGTCGCCCACGGAAATAACGGTTTCGTCAAGTACAATTCCAAGATCTTTTCCTGGGATGACCAGAAAAGGCTTTCCAGAGTTGCTAGAAACCTCGCCAACCGGGGCTGCACGGTGATGGTTAGCAATGCGGACCATGCGTCGATCCTTGACTTGTACGAGTCGTTTCAGGTCGTACGAATCGAGCGGCAATCTGTTATTGCGGCTTCGAGTCATTTCCGAGGGAAAACCACGGAGTGCGTCTTTGTCAGGAAGGGGAAAGCATGCTTTTGAACGTTTCTGAACGTGAAGAGTTGACGTCACTTGCTAGGCTGCGAGCACGGAGCTACGAGGCAAAGACAATAAATCCAAAATTACTAGAGGAATTCAAGGCAGAGGGATGGATCGAAGAGCGCAAGCGAGAGCGCAAGAATTCCCGATCGATCCGGGTTACACGAGCTAAGCCAGACCCGAGCTATTTCGAGGACAGAGTTTGGACCCTTCTGTACCGCTTCGGTTTCGAGCTTCTGTCGAATGAAGGCGGCGCACAACTCGTCATCGATCCTAAAGCGGAGTTGACCGCTAGGACCCAGATTGACGTCGTGGCGATCGACCCAGAAGTGGCGATCGCAATAGAATGCAAAACCGCAGTGAGCCAAGGCAAGAAGCCGCAGTTCCAAGATCACCTGGCAAAGCACAGTCAAATTCGGGAGAATTTCGCAACCGCAGTGAGGTCTGCGTTTCCGTCAAAGATCAGGCGGCAGCCCGTATTGGCTATGTTCCTTAAGAACTTTGAGTTATCGGAAACCGATCGGGTCCGGGCCAAGGACGCAAAGGTAGTGATCTTCGGCGAACGTGACCTGGAATATTACGAGCGCCTCCAGCACCATGTCGGATCCACCGCGAAGTACCAGTTCCTGGCAGAGTGCATGCCGGGCAAGCCGATCAGGGGTCTTGAGATTGTCGTCCCGGCGGTGCGCACGAGAATGGGCGGACACGATTGCTATACCTTCTCGATAGCCCCCGAGTATCTGCTGAAGATTGCTTTCGTCTCCCATCGAGGGAAGGGGAAAGCGTCTGACGTGCACACATACCAGCGAATGCTCAACAGAGGCAGGCTCGCCAGAATTAAGGAGTACATCGAGGATGATGGAATATTCCCAACGAATATCGTGATCAACCTCGAAAAGGGGCGGGCAACGTGGGACCGGTCAGTCCAGGAGGAGAATTCGAATGACCTGGACGTGGGAATTCTGGGATGGCTACACATCCGTCCCGCCTACAAATCGGCCTGGATCATCGACGGCCAGCATCGTCTGTACGCATATTCCGGCCTCGAACAGGCCAAAAGCGGCAAGGTCGCCGTCCTCGCTTTTGAGGGTCTCCCCGAAAGCCAACAGGCCCAACTCTTCATCGATATAAACGCAAAACAGAAAAGGGTTCCGCAATCGCTGCTTCAGGAACTCTTTGCAGATCTACGCTGGGAGGCCGACAAGGTTGAGGAGCGGATCAGCGCAATCATCTCCCGCGCAATTCACGAGCTGGACGTTGACAGTGCCTCTCCCTTCTATCAGAGGATTCAGACTTCGGAGGATCCGAAGAGCCTTACCCGCTGTATCAGCATCAATAGCATCTTTAGCTCACTAGAACCAGCGAAGGAAGCTTTCTATATTGTGACGAGAAAGCACGATGAGGTGCTGGAGTACGGGCCGCTGTGGGCTGGAAGCAACGAGGATTCTACAGCCAGGACTGCCTGTGTTCTGAAGGGGTGGTTTTCGTTCCTGAGCCAACAGGTGAGCGAATGGTGGGCTCAGGGCAAAGGAGAGAGCGGCGGTCTTGCAATGAACGATCCGGTGATCGCATTTATTAAAGTTCTCCGCAGCGTATTTTCTCATCTGCAAAAGGGCAAGCTTCGGCTAGTTAGTCTTTCGGACTCTGAGCTGGTCGACCTAATCACGCCTTACGGCGTTGCAGTTGGGAAATATCTTGGGTCTTTGGGAGAAGAGCAGCGAAAGAGCTTCCGGGAAAAAAGGGGAATTCAAGGGCAGACGTGGCGACGGCGACAGTGCGAAAAGGGAATTCGAGAGGCGTTTCAGGAATTCAATCCAGACGGCTTAGATGAGTACCTCGAGAACGAAAAGAAACAGACAACCCAAAAGGGCAGAGAGGCGATCGACCAGATTGAGGAAATGCTGCAAAAGACAATCATTGCTGAGCTAAAGCGCGACTGTGGCGAGGCCGAGCACGAATGGTGGGCCCTCGGGGTTCCGCAGAAGGTCCGCATTAGGGTCTCAGAACAGCAAGAGCTTGAGAACCACAAACGTGGAGGCAAAGAGAATTATTTCAACCTCATCGACTATAAATACATTGCGGCCCAGAACTGGAATCTGTTTGAAAAGCTGCTAGGCCGCGGAAAGGGCAGCAAGGAAAGGAGGCTTGCTTGGCTGGATTACGTAAATGAGAAGCGCAACCTCATCATGCACACATCCTCAGGGGTCGTGCTGCCCGCAGAAGACATGGAAAAACTGCAAGAGCTCGCGCAATGGCTAAGTAGCCAACTTCATGCCCCCCTAGCCCCAGACCCCAACACCGATGACGGAACAAACGAGGTGAGCGATTCCTAGGAGCCGAGTTGGCCTCTGCCCGGATTAGTCCCCGCAGGTCGGCTCGTCGGAAGTTTCTGCGCGATGCGTAGCCGGCGGTTCTTGCATGCTGCAAAGAGGAATCGCTCAGAGCCTAAAGGCCCTTCCTATTTCGCGCCGTTTTCGGTGCGGCTGAAGCCGCGCCCTGATACAAAGCCCATCCGTTGAGGTTCGCGCTACCCCACCCAAGCGAAGCTTGGATGGGGCACCCGTGATCCGGTGTGCCAACAGACGCGAATAGGCACGCAAAAACACGTCAAAATCGTGCAAAAATGCCGTTTTTGAGGCTGTTTGGACGCGTTTAAGCGTCCTTTTGGGTAATTCTCTGTGAACCTTTGCTCTTAAAAGGTCAATTTCGCGGTTACACTCACCCCTAAGATGGCCAATTTCGCGGTTATTGTCTCGAAAAATCGCAACCTCCCAAGCGAACATTTGGGGGGTATCCGGTTGCGATGAAGCGAACATTTGGCCGGTTCTCGGCACCCGACAAACGAACTTTTGCGTTGATTCCACGGGATTTCTCGACGCACACCCATCCTTTCCGAAAAATCGCAAAAAGGACGGGGCACGGATGCGATGGGTACAGCGATTGCGGAATTGCTATAGGGCGGCTCTACGGATGGTTTATCCGTCTTGCATAGGAAGAACAACCGCAGATCCTTCGACTCGCTCGGTCGCTCCGTCGTAAATCCTGCGTGGAATTCGACCGGCCCTACGGGGCGGAGGCGGTTGCGGGCTCGCGTTCCCAGGGTTCACGTCCGCTTACGCGGACTCCACCCTGGGCTACTCTCGCCCGCTCCTCCGGAGCGGAGAGGCGGGGCGGTTCACTCGATTTTCATCACATTCCCTGCGCCGAAGGTGCATCGGAACTCAGGATGACAGCGCGAGGGGAGGCGAGCCCTGGTGGACGGGCGCAAAAGTTAGGTTGTGAAGTTACGTTTCTTCGGCGGCTTGAGCGTGGAAGAGACGGCCGAGGTTTTAACACGCATTCGCGCAGAAAACGTGCGCTGCATTCCGGCCAGCTAGAGCGGTTCTCCAATCACTATGAGGCATTTTGGGTGCTTTTCAAGGTGGCTTTTTCTTGAGGAAAAAGCCACTTGGCAATTTCACTCCACCCTACACCAGTTAGAGAACCGCTTTAGGCGGTCAGAATCCCGGTCTTCTTCCATCGCGCGATGCGCGACATGTGGTACTGCAGGTAGTAGATTCCAAAGAAAAACGTCATCACTCCGCTGAGGTTCAGTTGGATCGGCTCAATCGTGTTGTAGTAGTTGAGCATTGATCGCCGAATGCTGAACACGCCGGCGAGGTAGCAAATCAGCGCGCCGATCGCGCCGACCGAGGCCAAGGGGGCGTTGCTCTGCGCCGCATTTCCAAGTGTCAGTTGGATGTCAAACACGAGAAGGGCGATCGACGCAGCGGTCCAGAGGATAAATGCCCAAAGCGCGTTACTGCTCCGGTCGATCTTGCGGGCAAACGACGCCTGAACAATCGCCCAAATAAATAAAAATATCCAGGTGATGCTCAGTATAAGAACGATGAACCAATGCAAGTTGGGCGGAACAATTAGACCCTGCTGGGGAACGGCATAAGCCTGCATGGGAAAGGCTTGCGGCTGCATCATCGGCGGCGTGGCCACAGGAACCTGGAACAACTGCCCGATGGTGGTCCACACCGGGCTCGACTCTTCGCGAATGTTGTCTGACGCATAAAGCGATCCGGCTCCAAGGTAACTCCGTACAGTTTCTTCCGTGTATGGCCCATATTGCTGACCGCCGCGAGCAACGTAATAATTCATGCGTTCTCTCCAATCTCTTCGAATTCTTGCCCCCGGTTTTTACCGGAGTTTCCATTTTGCCTTCCCGGCTACGGCCCAATATACTCCCATTGCCTCCGCTCGCGATCCGTGGCTGTCGACGTTTGCCGGTGTGATGAAGGCGCTGGGGATCAAGATCCGGCCGATTGCGGCGTATGGCGCCCGCTTCTCTGACCGCATGAATTCGTACTTGTGCATCCATGTTTCCCAGGTCTCAAAATCGAGACCTGGGGCACCCGGCGGATGGTTTATCCATCTTGCATAGGAAAAACAACCGCAGGTCCCCGTTTGGCTCGGATTGTCCGAGAGGGCAAAAACAAAAGCAACCGCAGGTCCTTCGACTCCGTTTGCCGCCCAACCACCCCACGAACGAAGACCTGTCCGTGGGGGCCCCGGTCACGCGGCAAACTTCGCTCAGGATGACAATTTCATTGTGATGCGAGCTCCTGACTCACCACACTTGTGGCTGTGCAGTTTCAGTGCTCTTCTTTGCCCGGCCGCAGCATCAACGCGCGGATGGCTTCGCGGGGGTCCTTGCCTTCGTTCAGGATCAGCTCCATCTGTTCGGTGATGGGCATTTCCACGCCGTGCTTGCGGGCGAGGCCGAGCGCGGCGCGCGTGGTGAGCACGCCTTCAGCCACCTTGCCGCCGAGTGACTCCAGAATCTGAGGCAGTTTGCGGCCCTGGCCCAGCGCCTGGCCGACGCTGCGGTTGCGGCTCAGGCTGCCGGTGCAGGTGAGCACCAGGTCGCCTACGCCGGAGAGGCCGGCGAGGGTTTCGCGGCGCGCGCCACAGGCCACGGCGAGACGCGTGATCTCCGCGATGCCGCGAGTGATGAGCGCAGCCGTGGAGTTATGGCCCAGTCCCACGCCCGCGGAGATGCCGGCGGCGATGGCGATGACGTTTTTGAGCGCGCCGCCGAGTTCGACGCCGATCACATCGGTGGACGTGTAGAGGCGGAGGGTTTCTGAAGAAAACTCGCGCTGGATGCGCGCGGCCACGGAGCGCTCGCGATAGGCGACGGTGAGCGCCGTGGGCTGGCCCTGTGCGACTTCGAGCGCGAAACTGGGCCCGGAGAGCGCGCCGATGGGGAGAGATAGCGGAGTTGGCGGAGTTAGCGGAGTTAGTGGGGCTGGCGGAGTTAGCGGAGTTAGCGGAGTTAGCGGAGATAGCGGAGTTGGCGGAGTTAGGGAATCGGACTGCGAACTTGCGGCGAGGCAGTCCGCGATCACCTCGGTCATGCGCAGGAAGGTGTGGTCTTCAACGCCCTTAGTGGCACTGAGCACGATTTGCCCGGCGTGAAGATGGGGACCGATGCGGCTGAGCGCGGAGCGCAGAAACTCCGAAGGAATGACCGAGACCACGATCTCGGCATCGGCCGCGGCGGCGCAATCGCCGGTGACGATGAGGCCGGCGGGGAGGGGAAATCCGGGAAAGAATTGCGTGTTTTCCCGGGCGTTGGCGATTTGCCGGGCGAGCTCGGGGCTGTGCGCCCAGAGCGCGATCTGGTGCCCGCCGCGGAGGTAGAGCGAGAGAGCGATGGCGGTTCCCCAGGCGCCGGAACCGAGCACGGCAATGCGGCTCATGCGGGCTTTTTGGCTCCGAAGCGGGATTCCGTGCCGTTGAGCAGGCGGCGGATGTTCTGGTGATGCTTAACGACGATCAGCAAGGCGACGATGCACTCCACTGCAAAGAAGATGGGCGGGTACGGGCCGGGAGGGAAGAACCACGCGAAGACAAGGAAGGCGATAGACCCGGCGATGGAGCCGAGCGAAACATAGCGGCTGAGAGCGAAGACCACGGCAAAGACGCCGATGGCCGCCAGCGCCGCCCAGGGCGAAGCGGCAAGAAAGACGCCAAAACCAGTGGCCACGCCTTTGCCGCCATGGAAATGCAGCCAGCAGGTGAACATGTGGCCAAGTACGGCAAACAGAGCCGCGAGCGCCTCCGCAGTGCGCAGCGGGACGGCAGGCATGAGCCACGCGCCAAGCGCTGCGCCTAACCAGACCGCGGCGCTGCCTTTGAGCACGTCGAGAAGGAACGTCGCTGCGCCCAGCCCTTTGCCGCCGGCGCGCAGCACATTGGTGGCGCCAATGTTGCCGCTGCCCACCGAGCGAATGTCCTGGCGGCGGAAGATGCGTACCAGAAGGTATCCCGTGGGGATGGACCCGAGAAGGTATGCGGCAACTGCGATGACAATGTGGGCAAGGATCACGACGAAAGTGAGTGTAGCAGGTGAGGGTGGCGGATGCGGGAACGGCGGCGGGGCTTAGAGACGGTATAAACGCTCGCGGTTTTGGAAGGGCACGGCTTTAGCCGTGCCGCAGGGGCGAAAGAGATGATGCACGGCTTTAGCCGCCGAGGGAATGCAAGCAGTTGAGATGACCTTCCCTCAGGGGCTAAAGCCCCGTTCGTCATTTGTCTCTCTGGTGGCACGGCTAAAGCCGTGCCCTTTCAAAGCAGACGAATCCATCACTTGAACGAGATTCTATACCGGTTCTAGTAGAGCGCGTGACGCGCGGAGCGAACTTCGGCGGCGAGAACCTGCAGGATCTTGAATGCCAGCGCCGAATTCGACTGCATGAGCGCGGTGAATTCCGGGCGGCCGAGGAAACTGACCCGCGCTCCGGCGCGCGCAACCGCCGTGAGCGAGTAGGGCTGGTTGCTGATGAGTCCGGGGAGGCCGAGGAGGGAACCGTCCCTGGCCTCGACCGAGAGGATGGCCTGGCCCTGGTGCGAGTTCATGCTGAGCGTGACCTCACCCTCGTGAAGGATATAGAGCCCCGCGGCGGGATCGTCCTGGTGAAAGAGGATGCGGTCGGTGTCACAGACCATGGGTGTCGCGTGCTCGTTGAGCGCGTGGATCAGATCGGGGTCGGCGAGAAACGCAGTAGGGTCGAGCTGCACGAGGGGCCTTTCCTGGGGAGAAGAGAATTTCATTGACGGTCTCCTCCCGGAGAGCGTTGGCCTCATCATTTCATCGACACGGGCCGTTCTCCGTGATATACATCACGTTTTGGCGTGATGAGGCCCAATCTCCTCGAAGAATGAGTGATTTATCTCACTTGCAATAGCGTTTTTCGGGGTTTTGGCGGGGCCACCGCGGAACTCGGCATGGAACTGCGGCTTTGAAGCTTGCGCGGCGGCCTTCCAGCTTCGCCGGCTCGATTAGAGTAGAGATTGTCGCCCATGGCCGGAATCCTCACGAAGATACGCACCACGCTCGAGATGATCAAGTGGGAGCACTCGATCTTTGCGCTGCCCTTTGCACTGACGGCGATGCTGCTCGCGGCGGACGGGCTGCCCGGCTGGCGCACGGCGGTGTGGATCATAGTGGCCATGGTGGCGGCGCGGTCGGCGGCCATGGCTTTTAATCGCTGGGCCGACGCGGACCTGGACGCCGTCAATCCCCGCACGAAGAATCGGGCGATTCCGGCAGGGTTGCTCACGCGGAAGTTTGTGATGGGTTTTACGTGCGCTGCGGTACTGGTATTTTTGGTGGCTGCGGCGGAGCTGAACCGGCTGACGCTGGAACTTACGCCGCTGGCGCTGGCGGTGCTGCTGGGCTACAGCTACCTGAAGCGTTACACGCGCTTTTCGCACCTGGGTCTGGGACTGGCGCTTGGCCTGGCGCCTACGGCGGCGTGGATTGCCGTGCGCGGCAGCCTCGACCCGCGCATTCTGGTGCTGACCGCCGCGGTCACGTTCTGGGTGGCCGGCTTCGACGTGCTTTATGCCTGCCAGGACTACGAGCACGACCGCGCCGCCGGGCTGCACAGCCTGCCGCAGGCGGTGGGGATTGCGGAGGCGTTCCGCGCCGCCCGCTTCATGCACGTGGCCGCGCTCTGGGCGCTCGCGTGGTTCGCCTGGCTCTTCCATTTCGGCCTCGCGGGCTGGCTTGGCATTGCCGCCGTGGGACTGCTGCTGGCCTATGAGCACGCGCTGGTTTCGCCGGGCGACCTGAGGCGTCTGAATGCCGCATTCTTCACCATGAACGGCGTGATCGCGATGGTGTTTCTGGGCTTTGTGTCGGCGGATTTGTGGTTGCGGCGGTGAATAAGACAGGGAGTAGGGAGTAGGGAGTAGAGAGCAAGTCATCGCTATCACGACTCCGGATTCACGAACCACGAGTCACGACCCACGAATCACGATTCACGAATCATGACCCGAGATTTTCGGTCCACGCCGCCCTCTGACGCACGGCGGGGTTGGTATCATTCTGCGCATGAAGAAGCATTGTCTTTTGCTTGCCGGTCTTGCCGTGTCATCCGGAATTTGGGGAGGGCCACGGATTTTGTCGCAGGCGAAACCCTCCGGGACGCCAACACAGGCGGCGGCCGTTACGGTTCCGTTTGTGGGCTGCGCGTCGGACGGGCAGGTGGGGCCGCAAGCGGCGCCAACTGGGCCGAGCCAAGCGATGGAGATTTCCACTACCGCAGCGCAACGGCTCGCCTGGTACAAAGCGCTGTACGGGCCGGGGGTTCTCGCGCCGCGCGGCTGGCACTGCTTCTCAACGTATGGCTCCGATGGCAGCAATTTGTTTGTGAGCCCCGATCCAATCGATACGAAGGCATTGTTTTCGCCGGATTGGAAGGGATTCTCCGGGCAGGCCATTCAGATTTCCGTCTCCAGCGGCGGCACGTCGGGAAGGTTCGAAGTTGCCAAGGTGATTGCGCGCGTCTTCCCGGCGTACAAGGAGTTTGCACAGAACGTGATTGCCGAGGGAATCGAGCCGGCGAGCGATTTTCCTTTTGGCCCCTACGCGAGCGACAAGCTGACCTACCGCGCGAAGAACATTGTGGAGTTCGAGACTCCTGCGAACACGAAAGGGATGGGGACGGATTCGCGCCTGCAGGCAGATGCCAGCCCGATCGACGGCGTTGCGATCATCACCGGCCAGGATACTGACCTGATTCAGCTCTCCGCGCGGGTGCCAGCAAAGGATCGCGACCTGATCCTGTTCATCGTGCAGCAGGTTGAGAGCGACGCCGCGGCCGGGGCGCAGTAACTGCCGCGGGCGAGTCGTGTGGTATGGTGCGAAGTGGAAGCACGGATGCGGGCAGAGAAGAGCTGAGCTGCTGGTGTGGTGCCCCGGAAGTTCGTTGCATAGACGCGGAAGGAACAACCGCAGGTCCTTCGACTCCGTTTGCCGCAAAAAAGCGCGGCAAACTCCGCTCAGGATGACAGGCTCTTGCGTGTGGCGATTTACGAGAAACTGCGCCAGGAGCCAGGAACCACGGCATGAAGATCGCCATTCAAGGAGAGCCGGGCGCGTTCAGTCACGAGGCGGCACTGAAGCTCGTCCCCGGCGCGGAGATTGTGCCGTGCGCGCTCTCGGCCGAAGTGTTTGCGGCGCTGGACGCGGGCGCGGCCGATGCCGCCGCGATTCCCATTGAAAACAGCCTGGCGGGGTCGGTGCTGGAACATTTCGATCTGCTGCTGAAGCACGACGTGAAGGTGGTCGAGGAGACGCTGGTGCGCATACGGCACAACCTGATCGCCATTGCCGGCGCGTCCATCGACGATATTGATCGCGTTTTTTCGCATCCGGTGGCGCTGGCGCAGTGCCGGCGCTTTCTCGCTGCGCACCCCCGGATGAAGGCCATCGCTTTTTACGACACCGCGGGCAGCGTGAAGCAACTGATGGAGCTCCGCGAGCGAAATGTGGCGGCCATCGCCAGCGAGGCGGCGGCTGCCCACTACGGCGCGGAGATTCTGGCGCGCGACATCGAAGACAACCCGGAGAACTACACGCGGTTCTTCCTGGTGCGGAGGGCCGGCGAGGCCGAAACCGGGGAGGAATTGACCGATCAGGAAGCGAACAAGATGAGCATCGCGTTTACGCTGGAGAACCGGCCGGGGTCGCTGGTAGCGGCGCTGAGTGCGTTAAGCGCGATGGGGACAAATCTGACGAAAATTGAATCGCGGCCGGTGCAGGGCAAACCGTGGGAATATATTTTCTACGTCGACTGCCAGATTGGCTCGAGCGCGGAGGGAGCGCGCGCCCTGGAAGCGCTCGACGCGCACTGCGGCATGGTGAAGGAGCTGGGGCGCTACCGCGAAGCGCGGAGTGCCTGAAGCTCAACGCAGTGATTCATTAGATTTTCCTGGTGATCAGGACAGCAAACAGGGGATCGGCCACGGCCGATCCCCTGTTTGCTGTCCTCTGTTCCCTCGTCCCTGCTTTTAGAAGTGGTAAGCCACGCCGATGGTCGGCTCTGAGATCTCGTACCAGCGATTAGTGGCGGCATTGGGGATGCTTAAGGTGGGCACCTTGACCAACAATCCACGGTATTCGGCGCGGATGTCGAAGCTGGGGCTAATTTCGTAGGCGAAACCGGCGCCAAAGAGGCCGCCAACCTCGGTCTGCTGCTTGGAGTCGTGGGTCGTGGTTTGCGAATTGAGGATGGGCAGGAAAATCATCGCGGCCGGGCCGGCCTCCACGAACGGATTCCAGTTCTTGAAGACGAAAGACTTCACAAACGCACCCGAAATCTCCTGGGTGCGGGTTAGAACCTTGTAGTGGTTCGGGTTGATGAAGAATCCAATGCTGTTCTGGTAGGTGATGCCGTAGTTGGCTTCCAGCGCGCTCGACGGGGTGAGCATAAAGCGGTAGCTGGCCAACGCGCCGTAAGCTGGGGTGGAGTTCACCTGCACGGTGGTGGAAGAACTCATGAACGGCTCAATCAGCCCAAATCCACTCAGGCTGATGTCCTGGCGGCTTTCCTGCGCGCGGCCCATGACCACGCATGCGACCAGCAAAGCGACTAAAAAGGCGATCTTCTTCATTCGATCCTGATCCTCACAACTTTTCATCCGTGCGGGTAGCGACGAGCTCCATGAATTCCGCGCACTGGTCCGGTGCCCCGGATGGCTCCGGGCCCCGCTCCAAGAATTGTAAATGGCCGGGGCGGGTCAGGGCGCATCCCATGATTTCCATAGGGGGTAATGGCGTCATCTGATCCTTAGACGGGCAAGACAGGGAATAGGGAGTAGGAACCGAGAGGCCAAAGGCAAGAGAGCGGAAGCTTGGATTTCGTGGTCCGTGAACCGTGAGCCGTGGTTGGCTTTCTACTCCCTATTGGCTACTTCCTATTCCCTGACTTTCTCACCCCGCCCGCTCCACATGGTAGAAGAACGGTGGTCCCTGCTTGTCGGCCAGATTCTTAAGCGTGCCCAGGAAGGCCTTGGCGGCGTAAGAGAGCGTGGCCTGGCGCCGGCAGGCGAGGCGCAGCACGCGGCGCACCTCCAGCTCATCCACGGGGATGCGCACCAGGTCGCCGATTTCGAGCTCGCGCGCCACTGTGAGATGGGGCACCAGCGCCACGCCATTGCCCATGGCCACAAAGCGCTTGATGGCCTCAATGGTGGGCAGTTCGATGCCCATGTGCAGCGGCGTGCGATGGCGCTGGAAGGCCTCAATCACCTTGCGGCGCAGCGGCGAAGCCACGTTGTGGGCGATGAAGTTTTCCTGGCCCAGGTCGCGGATGGAGACGCGCTCGGCACGCGCCAGGGGGTGGCTGGGGCTGACGATGAAGTCCAGGCTGTCGTTATAGACGGCGATGGTGCGAATCTGCGCGGGATCGGGACGAAAGGAGATGACGCCCAGCTCGAAGGTGCGCAGGCTGAGCTCCTCGGGAATGCGCGAGGCCAACATGCGCTGCACGGTGACGTCGATGTGAGGATATTCGCGGCGAAAGGCGTCGATGGCCGGCAGCAGGTACATGCAGGTGTACTCGTTGGCCGCCAGTTGCAGGTGGCCGCGCTCCAGGCTCTTGAGTTCGTCGAGAGCGCTCGCGGCCTCGCGGCGCAGGGCCAGCAGGCGCAACGCGTAGTCGCGCAAGAGCGCCCCGGCGGCGGTGAGCGAGCCGTCGCGCGCGGCGCGGTCGAAGAGGGTTTCGCCCACCGCCTCTTCCAGCTTGCGGATGACCTGGCTGACGGCCGGCTGGGTGCGGTGCAGGCGCGTGGCGGCGCGGGAAAAACTGTGCTCCTCGGCGACGGCAAGAAAGGTTTCGAGCTGGCTGAGTTCCATCGCACTCCTCCGGAATGCAGGGATCAGGGTTCAGGTGTCAGGGATCAGAGAATCCTGTGCTGGCAGCGCAGTTCTGACCCCTGATCCCTGACACCTGAACCCTGCTCTATAAGCAATTCTAATTCAATCCAAAAGAATTATAACTTTGCCTTATATTGACTCCATCGGCGACAATAGAAGGGCTGGACGGGGCCGGTTTCCCCGCCGAGGCAAACACATGATTTTCAATCACCTGGTTTTCTTTGACACCACCCTGCGCGACGGCGAGCAGTCGCCAGGTTGCTCGATGACCACGCAAGAGAAGCTGACGATGGCGCATGCACTCGAGGATCTGGGCGTGGACATCATCGAGGCCGGCTTTGCCATGGCCTCGGAGGGCGATTTTGCGGCCATTGCCACGATTACGCAGGCCATACGGAAGCCGCGCATCGCGTCATTGGCTCGGGCAAAAACAGAGGACATCGAGATGGCGGCGCGGGCGCTGCAGTTTGCCGATCGCGCGCGCATCCATGTCTTTCTGGCGACGAGCGATTTGCACCTTGAGTACAAGTTGAAGATCGGCCGCACCGAGGCGCTGGAGCTGTGCGGCGAGTCAGTGCGCCTGGCGCGTTCGCTTTGCGACGACGTGGAGTTTTCGCCCGAGGACGCGACCCGCTCGGATCGCGATTTCCTGGTGGAGATGGTGCGCATCGCCGTCGACGCCGGAGCCACCACCATCAATATGCCCGACACCGTGGGCTACACCACGCCGGAGGAGTACGGGCAGATGTTCCGCGAGGTGCGCGAGCGCATTCCCGCCATCGACGAGAAGGGCGTGGTGCTTTCCGCGCACTGCCACGACGATCTGGGACTTGCCGTAGCCAACTCGCTGGCGGCGGTTCAGGCCGGCGCACGCCAGGTGGAGTGCACCATCAACGGCATCGGCGAGCGGGCCGGCAACGCGGCGCTTGAAGAGATTGCCGCGGCGCTCTATGTGCGCGGCGAGCGCTTCGGCGTCACCACCAATATCAAGCTCGATCAGCTCTATCCCACCAGCGAGGTCCTCGGTCAGCTCATTACCTTCAGGCCCTCCCCCAACAAAGCGATTGTGGGCGCAAACGCCTTCGCTCACGAGTCGGGCATTCATCAGCACGGCATGCTGGCCAATCCGTTGTGCTACGAGATCATGACGCCGCAGCTGGTAGGCGTGTCGAAGACGCATCTGGTGCTCGGCAAGCACTCCGGGCGCGCGGCGCTGCGCCACCGTCTGGAACAACTGGGCTTCACGGTGAGCCGCGACGAGCTGCAGCACATGTATTACCGGTTTGTGGCGCTGGCCGACCGCAAGAAGAACATCTACGACCAGGACCTGATCGGTTTGCTGCCCGACAACATTCGCGAGCGGCGCAGCGAGCCGGTCTCGGAATTGGATTGAGGAAAGATGAAGCGAGGCATTGGCAAGCGCCTCTTATGGGCGGGTGTCGCATCGCCGTTCATCATGCTGGCGGTTTACGCACTGCGGGACACGTGGATTGGATCGCTGTTTTTCCCCGTGTACATGCCCTGGTTTTTGCTGATGGCCTTTGTGTTTCCGAACGGGGCGAGTTCAGCAAAGGCGCCACCGTTTGTCTAGGCAGCGTTGGGCATTAATTTTTTGCTCACATGGATCACGCTGCTGGTTGCTGTACTGCTGATTGGGAAGTTGATCTCACTGTTAAGGAAGAGAAGAGCGCAGGGATGAAGCTGAGCGTTCGGATTTGTCTCGTTGCACCTCAATGGAGTGCAACGTTCAATCAATAATTGAATATGAGGAGAGGAAAACAGGAATGAAACTGAAGATTCTGGTTACGCCCGGGGACGGCATCGGGCCTGAAATCATCGAGCAGGCCATCGCGGTACTGCAAGAGGCAACACAGGCCGGTGGCCACACGCTGCAGCTCGACTATAAGCGCATCGGCGGCGTAGCAATTGATCAGGATGGCACACCCCTCCCAGCGGACACGCTGGCTGCCGCGCTCGACTCTGAAGCGGTGTTTTTAGGCGCGGTGGGCGACGACAAATTCGATTCTCTCCCCACCAGCAAGCGGCCCGAGGCCGGCCTGCTCGGACTGCGCGCCGCGCTGGGCGGCTTCGCCAATCTGCGCCCCGTCTTCGCATTCAAGGAGTTGACGGTCAACAGCCCGTTGCGGCCCGAGATCATCGACGGGACCGACATTATGTTTGTCCGCGAGCTGCTCGGCGGCCTCTACTATGGCAAGCCGCGCGAGTGGAATAAGGAAAAGGGCGAAGCTTTTAACACCATGCGCTACACCCGCGCCGAAGTGGAGCGCGTGGCGCGTACGTCGTTTCAGTTGGCGCAAAAGCGCCGCAAGCTGCTGACCAGCGTGGACAAGGCCAATGTGCTCGAAGTCTCGCAGCTTTGGCGCGACACCGTGATCGATGTGGCCAAGGAGTTTCCGGATGTGACGCTGGAACACCAGTTCGTCGACGCCATGTCGATGCACCTGATGAAGCGTCCGCGCGATTTCGATGTGATCGTCACGGAGAACACGTTCGGCGACATTCTCACCGACGAGGCTTCAGTGATTACCGGCTCGCTGGGCATGTTGCCCTCCGGGACCGTCGGCGGCAAGATCAATTTGTATGAGCCGGCGCACGGCTCCGCGCCCAAGCACGCCAACAAGAACATCGCCAATCCCCTCGCCACCATTCTGACTGGCGCCATGCTTCTGCGCCACTCGTTCGCGCTGGATGCCGAGGCCGACGCGATTGTGAAAGCGGTGCGCAAAGTGCTGGAAGCCGGATTCCGCACGCAGGACCTGGCGCGCACCAATCCCGAGGGATTGACTGTGCTGGGAACGCGGGAGATGGGCGCGAAGGTGCGGGAGATGGTGAAACAGCTTCTAGCTGCTAGCTCCTAGCTTCTAGCTCGTTTCGTTGGAGCAAACAGCATCGGCAAATGCGACAGTAGGAGTTGCTCCACGTGGAGCGAAAGTGATCGAATCAGCAAGAAATAGCTAGTAGCTAGGAGCTGGCGGCTAGGAGCTGTCTTTATGAGCGAAGCGAAGACATTATTCGAAAAGGTTTGGGAGCAGCATGTGGTGGTTGAGCCGAAGGGCGAGCCCGCGCTGCTCTACATCGACCTGCAACTAGTCCACGAGGTGACTTCGCCGCAGGCGTTTGAAGGGCTGCGGCTGGCCGGGCGCAAGGTGCGCCGTCCCGATCGCACGGTGGCGACCGTGGACCACAACGTGCCCACCACGAAAGAGGGCCGGCTGCACATCGTCGATCAGATTTCGGCCACGCAGATTGCCACGCTGCGCAAGAACTGCGCCGACTTCGGCGTCGAGCTCTACGACGTGAACTCGCGCGAGCAGGGCATTGTGCACGTGATCGGGCCGGAGCTGGGGCTGACCAAGCCGGGCATGACGATTGTCTGCGGCGACTCGCACACTTCGACGCACGGCGCGTTTGGCGCGCTGGCATTCGGCATCGGGACCAGCGAAGTGGAGCACGTGCTGGCCACGCAGACCCTGCCGCAGTCGAAGCCGAAGACCTTCCGCATCGCGGTGGAAGGCAAGCTGCCGCTGGGCGTCACGGCCAAGGACATCATTCTCGCCATCATCGGCAAGATAGGCACCGACGGCGCCACGGGCTGCGTCGTCGAATACGCGGGCTCGGCTATCCGCGCGCTCTCGATGGAAGGCCGCATGACGATTTGCAACATGAGCATCGAGGCGGGCGCGCGCGCGGGCATGATCGCGCCGGACGAGACGACATTTGCGTACTTGGAAGGCCGCAGATTTGCTCCAAAGGGAGAAGCGTGGGATCGTGCCCTGGCGGAGTGGAGCAAGCTGCCCTCCGATCCCGGCGCCAAATTCGATCGCGAACTGGTGATCGACGCGGCCACGCTGGTTCCGTATGTGAGCTGGGGCACGAGCCCCGGCATGGTGGCGCCAGTGAGCGCCAAGGTGCCCGATCCGGCAAGCGCTGCGAGCGAAGCTGACCGCAAATCCTTCGAGCGCGCGCTTGAATACATGGACCTGAAAGCCGGAACGCCGCTGGAAGAGGTCGCCATCGACCGTGTCTTCATTGGCTCGTGCACCAACGGCCGCATTGAGGACCTTCGTGCGGCAGCGAAGGTTGCCGCGGGGCGCAAGGTGTCGAGCCACGTGAGCGCCATGGTGGTTCCCGGCTCACAGCAGGTGAAGGCGCAGGCAGAGAAGGAAGGCCTGGACCGCATTTTCATTGCAGCAGGATTCGAATGGCGCGAGCCCGGCTGCTCCATGTGCCTGGGCATGAACCCCGATATTCTTTCGCCGGGCCAGCGTTGCGCATCCACCAGCAATCGCAACTTCGAGGGCCGGCAGGGGCGCGGCGGACGCACACACCTGGTTTCACCAGAGATGGCCGCCGCCGCGGCGATTGCAGGGCATTTCGTTGACATTCGGACATGGGAAGTCCGCGAGGAGGTAACTGCCTGATGGAACCGTTCAAGACATTGACCTCGTTGGCCGCGCCGCTTGATCGCGCCAACGTGGATACCGACCAGATCATTCCCAAGCAGTTCCTCAAGCGCATTGAGCGCACGGGCTACGGCGATTTTCTGTTCTTCGACTGGCGGCAGACGCCGGACGGCACGCCCGTCGCCGATTTTGTCCTTAACAATCCGCGTTACAAGGGTGCGCAGATTTTGATTGCCGGCAAAAACTTCGGCTGCGGATCGAGCCGTGAGCACGCAGCCTGGGCGCTGAGCGATTTTGGTTTCCGCGTGGTGATTGCGCCGACCTTCGCCGACATCTTTTTCTCGAATGCGGGAAAGAATGGCATCGTGCTGGCGCGGCTAAGCGAATCGGAGGTTGATACTCTCCTCCAAAACGCACAAAAGATTCCCAACTATCAGCTCACGGTTTCGCTTGAAGCGCAAACGGTGACGGATGGCCGCGGATTCACGGCGAAGTTCGAGATCGATCCCTTTAGAAAATTTTGTTTGCTCGAAGGGCTCGACGATATCGGGCTGACGCTGCGGCACGCCGCGGCGCTGGACGAGTTTGAGAAGCAGCACGACGGGGCGGGATGGCTGAAGGCAAAGTAGTGCGCGTTAACTCCGATGAACGAAATAGAAAGAATCCGTCGAGACTTCAAGCCAGACCGAATTGCGACATTGTTTGTTGGAGAATCGGCTCCCAGAAGTGGAAAGTTCTTTTATTGCGGAAATACGAATCTGTTTCGGGAAATGAGGAAGGCATTTTGCTGTGGTTCGGATTTTCTTCGTGAGTTTCAAAACGACGGGTTCTACCTCGACGACTTGGTATTGCACCCGATTAACGGGCTGAAGAAATCCGAGAAGCGAGAGCAGCATTTTCAGGGGATTGATTCATTAGCATCTCGAATCAGAATTGATCCCCCGCAGGCAATTGTCGTTGTCGGCATTGGTATTGAGTGCTATGTCAGGTTGGCAGCGGAAAAGGCTCGATTCAATGGCCCGATATATGTGACGGCGTTTCCGGGGCGGCCAGAACATAAACGTCGGTTTCACGTAGACATGGAAGAGATTCTCCCAAAGCTTCCACGGTTGAAAACATACAAGGAAGAAGAAATGATCGAGGGTAAGCGACAAAGCATTCCGTTGACTGAAGGCGCGAGCCGCGCGGCGGCACGGTCGTATCTGCGCGGATCGGGATTTGCAAAGGACGACCTGCACAAGCCGATCATCGGCGTTGCCAATACGTGGACGGAGATTGGCACCTGCAACGTGCACCTGCGCGAGATCGCGGAGGCGCTGAAGCAGGGCATTCGCGAGGCGGGCGGCACGCCGATGGAGTTCAACACCGTCACCATCTCCGACGGCATCACCATGGGCACGCAGGGCATGAAGGCTTCGCTGGTTTCGCGCGAAGTGATTGCCGACTCCATCGAACTCGTGGCCCGCGGCAACCTCTTTGACGGCCTGGTGGGCATCGGCGGCTGCGACAAGAACATGCCGGGCATCATCATGGCGCTTTGCCGGCTGGATATTCCCGGCATGATGCTCTACGGCGGATCGATCGCGCCGGGCAAACTGAACGGTGTGGACATTACGATTCAGAATGTCTTCGAGGGCATCGGTTCGTACGCCGCGGGACGCATCGACGATGCGGGACTGGAGGCGCTAGAAGCCAACGCCTGTCCGGGCGCGGGCGCATGCGGAGGCCAGTTCACGGCCAACACCATGGCCATGAGCGGCGAGATTCTGGGCATTTCGCCCATCGAACTCTCCGGCGTTCCCGCCACCGACCCCGGCAAGCTCGAAGCCACGCGCAAGGCAGGCCACATGTTGATGGATGCCGTGCGCGCCAACCGCAAGCCCTCCCAGATCATCACCCGCAAGTCTCTTGAGAATACGATCGCCAGCGTGGCCGCGAGCGGCGGCTCGACGAACGCGGTGCTGCATCTGCTCGCCATTGCCAAGGAGATGGGCATTGAACTGACCATCGACGATTTCGATGTGATCTCCGCGCGCACGCCGTACACTTGCTCGCTCACGCCCGGGGGCAAATACGTAGCCTCGGACTACCAGGCGGCGGGAGGCTCACGGTTGCTGGCCAAGCGCATGATCGACGCGGGATTTGCCGACGGTTCGGCGCTGACCATCAGCGGCAAGACGCTGGCCGAAGAGGCCGCGCTCGCCAAGGAGACTCCGGGCCAGGACGTGATCCACACATTCGAGAAGCCCATCAAGCCCAACGGCGGTTTGGTGATTCTCAAGGGCAATCTTGCGCCCGAGGGGTGCGTGATGAAGATTGCCGCGGCCGGCCGCTACGAACATCGTGGGCCGGCGCGCGTCTTCGATTGCGAAGAGGATTGCTTCAAAGTGGTGCAGGCGGGCGGCATCAAGCCCGGCGACGTGATCGTGATTCGTTACGAAGGTCCGAAGGGCGGACCAGGTATGCGCGAGATGCTGCAGGTGACGGCGGCCATCTCGTCCAACGCGGAACTGAGCGCGCATGTGGCGCTGCTCACCGACGGCCGCTTCAGCGGCGCGACACGCGGATTCACCGCGGGCCATGTGGCGCCGGAGGCGTTTGTGGGCGGGCCGATTGCCGCGGTGCGCGAGGGCGACATCATCGCCTTCGACATTCCCAAGCGCACGCTCAACGTGGAGATCAGCGACGTAGAGATGGCGGCACGGCTCAAGAACTTCAAGCCGCCGGCATTGCGCTGGCCCACGGGAGTCTTTCGCAAATATGTGGATCGGGTCACGTCGGCGTCGGAAGGCGCAACGACGTAAAAGCAGGGAACAGGGATCAGGGAACAGAAAACGGTTGGCAGCAGCGAACAAGGAGCAGCACATGGCAGCCAAAGGACAAGCAAGCGCAAAGGTGGCGGAAGCAAAAGCCATCGCATCGCAGGAAAACGGATCGAGCGCGCACGCTCACCTCACCACGCCCACGCGGCTGACGGGTGCGGAGATTTTATGGGCCACGCTGGTGGGCGAGGGGGTTACGGATGTCTTCGGCTATCCGGGCGGCGCCATTCTGCCCGCCTACGATGCGCTGCGCAAGTTTCCCATCCGGCACGTGCTGGTGCGCCACGAGCAGGGCGCGGCGCACATGGCCGACGGCTACGCGCGCGCCTCGGGCGATGTGGGCGTGGCGGTTGCCACCAGCGGCCCCGGCGCGACCAATCTTGTCACGGGCATCGCTACCGCCATGCTCGACTCGATTCCCATCGTGTGCATCACCGGCAACGTGTCGAGCAAGGTGCTGGGCACGGACGCATTTCAGGAAGTCGATATTACTGGCATCACGCTGCCGGTGACCAAGCACAATTTTCTTGTGAACAAGGCCGAAGACCTGGCGCGGGTGTTGCGCGCAGCGTTTCAGATTGCGCGTTCGGGACGGCCCGGCCCGGTGCTTGTCGATATTACGAAAGACGCGCAGCAGGCGTCGGCGATCTTCGACTTTGAAGCGGCCAAGCCGCGCGCGTACCGCCCGCATCCCATGCTGCGCGTGGAGGAATCGGGACTGGCCGCAGCCGCCGAGCTGATTCGCAATGCCAAGCGGCCGGTGATTCTGGCCGGGCACGGCGTCATGGAATCCGGCGCCATGGAACAGGTACGCACGCTGGCCGAGAGGGCGCAGATCCCCGTGGGCCTTACGCTGCTGGGCATCGGCGGTTTTCCGGCCACGCACCCCCTGTGCCTGGGCATGATGGGCATGCACGGCGAGGCGTGGGTGAACAACGCCATTCAGGAAGCCGATCTGCTCATCGCCTGCGGCATGCGCTTCGATGATCGCGTGACGGGCACGCTCTCAACGTACGCTCCCAAGGCGAAGAAGATTCACATTGAGGTGGATCCTTCGGAGATCAACAAGAACGTGAACGTGGACGTGGCGCTGGTGGGCGATCTGCGCGAGGTGCTGGAGCAGTTGCTGCCCCGCGTCGGCAGTTCGGGTTCTGGGGGCCGCGACGGCTCGGCGTGGCTGAAGACCATCGAAGCCAGCAAGGGCGCGGTTGCGGTGCGCGACATCAAGAACCTGCCCGACTCCGGGCACCTGTATGCGGCGCACGTGATGCACGACCTGTGGCGTCTGACCGGCGGCGACGCGGTGATTGTGACCGACGTGGGCCAGCACCAGATGTGGGAGGCGCAGTATTTCCATCACGACAATCCGCGCACGCTCATCACCTCGGGCGGGCTGGGCACCATGGGCTATGCGCTGCCCGCGGCGATCGGCGCCAAGTTTGCCTGCCCCGAAAAAGAAGTGTGGGTGGTGGCCGGCGATGGCGGCTTCCAGATGACGGCTGCGGAATTGGCGACGATCGTGCAGGAGAAGATCAAGATCAACATCGCCATCATCAACAACGGCTACCTGGGCATGGTGCGGCAATGGCAGGAGTTCTTCTACGAGCGCAATTACGAGGCCACTCCGCTGGTGAGCCCGGATTTTGTGAAACTGGCCGACGCGCATGGCATTCCGGGGCGCGCGGTGCGCAAGCGCTCTGAAGTAGAGGCTGCGGTGGAGGAAGCGCGCGCAAATCCGGGCGCGTTCCTGCTCAACTTCATGGTGGAGAAGGAAGACTCGGTGTATCCCATGATTCCTGCGGGCAGCGCATTGCACGAGATGATTCGCCGTCCGGAGAAAGATCCGCTGGAAGAGTCAGCGGACGATAAGTGAGAAAGACAGCTTCTAGCTGCTAGCTTCTAGCTCCTAGCTGCATGCGTGCAGCGACGAGCCGTCTCGGGGTTTCACCGGCGAAGCTAAAAGTCAGGAGCTAGAAGCTAGGAGCTAGTTCTTATGCTGCACACATTCGTTGCATACGTTGAAGACCTGCCGGGCGTGTTGACGCGCGTTGCGTCGCTGTTCCGGCGCCTGAACATCAACATCAACTCGCTCACCGTGGGGCGCAGCGAGCGCCCGGGGCTGTCGCGGCTCACGCTGGTGTGCGAGGCATCGGAAGAGGCCGGGCACCGCATTCGCGCCAGTTTGTTTAAACTCGAAAATGTTGTCGACGTGGACGACATCGCCAAGGCGCCGTCGGTCACGCGCGAACTGGCGCTGATCAAAGTCGCCGCCAATCCGCAGAACCGCGCGCAAATCTTCGACCTGGTTGAAGTCTTCCGCGCGCGCATCGTCGATCTCACCTCGGAATCGCTGATGATCGAGATGACCGGCGTGGAAAGCAAGATCGAAGGGCTGATCGAGGTGCTGCGCGAAGACGAAGGGCGGATTCTGGAGATCTGCCGCAGCGGGAAAATGACCATGCGCCGCGGACATCACGTGAGCAGCGTCGTGAAAGCGATGGGCGCGAATGGGGCAGAAGCCAGCGCAGTCGCTGAAGAGGTCAGCGTGGCGAGCGAGCCGGCGTAGGGCGGCTCGAATTTTCGGCCGGAACATTGGCCGACCAAAATTGAAAATCAAGCAAAGGAAAAGCGGAAAAATCATGGCAAAGACTTATTACGATCACGATGCCGACCTCAGCCTGATCCAGGCCAAGAAGGTGGCCATCATCGGATACGGCTCGCAGGGGCACGCGCACGCTCTCAACCTGAAGGACTCAGGCGTGCAGGTGAAGGTGGGCCTGGCGGCAAACTCCAAATCGATCGCCAAGGCGCAGAAGGCGGGACTGGAAGTCGCAACGGTTGCAGACGCCGTGAAGTGGGCCGATGTGGTGATGGTTCTGGTTCCCGACCAGACCGCGGCCAAGCTCTATGCAGACGAGATTGGCCCGAACATCAAGCCGGGCACGCTGCTTATGTTTGCGCACGGCTTCAACGTTCACTTCAAGACCATTGTGCCGGCAGCGGGCATCGATGTGGGCATGGCCGCGCCCAAGGCGCCTGGCCATCGCGTGCGCGAGGTGTTTACCGAAGGCGGCGGCGTACCGGGCCTGATCGCGGTCCATCAGGACGCGACCGGAAACGCGCACGCTCTCAGCCTCAGTTACCTGAAGGGCATTGGCTGCACGCGCGCCGGGGTGCTGGAGACGACCTTCAAGGAAGAAACCGAGACGGATCTCTTCGGCGAGCAGGCGGTGCTGTGCGGCGGCGTGAGCGCGCTCATCAAGGCGGGATATGAAACACTTGTCGAGGCCGGCTATCAGCCGGAGAGCGCGTACTTCGAAGTGCTGCACGAGCTCAAGCTCATCGTCGACCTGATCTATCGCGGCGGCCTTGCCTACATGCGCTACTCGATCAGCGATACAGCAGAGTTCGGCGACTACGTGAGCGGTCCGCGCGTTATCGGCGCGGAAAGCCGCAAGGCGATGAAGCAGATTCTGGCCGAAATTCAGGACGGAACGTTCGCGAAGAAGTTCCTCGCCGATCAGAACTCCGGCAAGAAGGAGTTTCTCGCCTTCCGCGAGGCCGAAGCCAGGCACCCCATCGAGATCGTAGGCAAGCAACTGCGCGCGCAGATGCCGTTCCTCGATCCGGTGACGGTGGAGGAAGTGGCGAAGACGCGGTAAGAAAAGCAGCTTCTAGCTACTAGCTTCTAGCTACTAGCTGGAGGCTACCTCGTCCGGCCCGTGCGGGTGCCCCAGGTCCGGATTTTCTCGCCTGGGATAGCACGAACCCCAAATGCCGGTTCTATCCAGCCCGTTTCAGCCTTCTCTCCGCCTCCAGTCGCTCCGCCAGGAACACCTTGAGCAGAGATTGATAGGGCACATCGCGCTGGTTGGCCAGAACCTTCAGATCTTCAATCATGGCGACGGGAAGCCGCACGGAGATGGTGCGCAGTGTGGGCCGGAGATTGGGAAATTTCACGCGCTTGGCTTGAGACCAGTCAATGTACTTCGTCGAGTCCGCCCCCGGCCCGGTCGATGACCAGAATTCGAACTCTTCGGTTTCGTTCTTGAACTTAGGAATCGGTTTCTTCATAACGCTCGTAGTCCTCGATTTCTCTCCGGTTCATATCCCGTGCCGAAATCACTCGAATGAATTTCCCCCGAATCGTAAATGCCACAAAGAGCCTTCGGTTGCGCGCTGTTTCTCCTAGCGCCCAATAACGTTTTTCCCGTTTTGAGTGCGCCGGATCGGATCGCATCACGAACGGGTCGTGGAAGAATACATCTTCTGCTTCCTCCGGAGTGACCCGATGGCGCTCCCAGTTCTTGACAGCGTTTTGCTCATCCCAATCGAAACCGGTGCATGCCGTGAGCGGGTTCTTGTCGCCCATGAGTTGTATATATCACATATATACTCAAATCGCCAGGGCCGTTCCCGGCCGGGCGCCCCAGGTCCGGATTTTCGGACCTGGGATCGTACGAGCACTGAGGGGCAGATTCCTTCCGGCCTGCTTCAGCCGCCGCTGCGCTACCAATCGTTCCGCCGGGGACACTTCGGACCGCGATTGATAGCGTACATTGTGGTAGTTGGCCAAAGCATTTCGTTACGCGATTACGGCGACGGGTAAGCGTGCAGGAATCGTGCACAACGCCGACCGCAGATTGGGAGTTGCGAGCGCCTGGTCGGCCCGCCGTTAGAGCATCAGGCGGCGACCGCATGGTCACGGGGCTAAGGGGCAGAAGAAGCACGATGAGAAGGTCACTCAAAAGACTCGCCAGCTTGGCAGGGCACATCCTGATCCTTGCATTGGCGTTGGCGGCGCCGGTGCTTGCGCAGGAGCAGAGCGCGGTTGTCTGGCACGGTTTTCTGCGCAACAGCGGGGATGCGCCCATTGCCGGGGCCAAGGTGAGGCTGGCGGGCGCGACGGCGGCTGAAGCCAACACGGCTGCCGATGGGAGCTTTACGCTTTCAGCGCTGCCGGGCGGGCAGTACAAGCTCACGGTGGTTGCCGAGGGCAAGACGGCGGCTTATGCGCAAGCGATCACTTTGGCTCAAGGAGCGCCGGCGGTGGCCATCACGCTCTCGAGCCGCGGCGAGATCACGGTGACGGCACAACAGGCGACAGGCGCGACGGGCGGCGAGGCCCTTTCCAGCCAGACCGTGAGTTCTCTGCCTCTGAATGGCCGCGACTTCAGCACGTTGCTGCTGCTGGCCGCTGGCACTATGACAGACGTCAACGGGGCAACGAACTTCACGCAACAATTCGCCATCAACGGCCAACGCGGCGTGGAAGCGACATTCGCCATGGATGGCGCAGACATCAGCGATCCGGAGATGGGCGGGAGCACTCTGGGGAACTTCAATGTCGACGCGATTCAGGAGTTGCAATCCAGTTCCGGGTGGATGCCGGCCGATATCGGGCGCGGGGCCGCGGGCTTTACCAACATCGTTACGCGATCGGGAGAGAGCGGGTTTCATGGTTCATTTTTAGAGTTCGTGCGGAACTCTGCTTTCGATGCGCGCAATTATTTTGACCATTCGACACCGGCCTACCCGGGACGGATTCCGCCCTTTCGGAGAAACGAATTCGGATTCACGAATGGCGGACCGGTATACATTCCGCACCTGTTCGATGGCCGCAGACGGACGTTTTACGCCACGGAATACCAGGGGTTTCGACAGGTGCTCGGCACCACCCAGGTGATGCCGCTTCCGACGGCCGTAGAGCGGCCCTCCGGCGGCGCGAATATCGTCTACGATACAACCAAGTTTCCCGACGGCACAACAGACACATTAGCGGTTCCGGTGAACCCAGCCATTGCTGCGATCCTGGCGCGCTATCCACTGCCGAATTTGCCCGCGGGATCGTTCGGCGCGAATACCTACGCGACGGCTTCGAAGGTGACTACGAATGCCGACCAGTTTTCCTTGCGCCTGGATCACAAACTATCGGCCCGGAACCAGTTCTTTGCCCGGTTCACGATGGACAATTTAACCGGACCGACCACCAATCCCGATCAGACGGCGGTCGATCCCGCATTTGCCGTCGAATATCTCGACCGGCAGCGCAATGTGGTCGGCACGCTAACGACCACAATCACGCCCAAGCTGACGCTCCGGTCTTCGCTTTCAATCACCCGCTCCACGCCGGGCTTTCCTACCCCCGACGCGACGGACCCTGCGGTGAAGTTCGAAGACGGTCTCTTCGAGGCGTTCAACGGCGCGGGAGGGTCGGTGATGCAGGCCTTCGGCAATCTTTTTCAAGAGCAGGAGAACTTCGTCTACAGCGCCGCGCGACACACTGTGAAGGCTGGCTTCGAGATAAGGAAGAATGTCGACACGACCTACTTTGGCATCTCACCGAACGGCGAGTACGATTTCGGCGGCGGCACGGCTTATGCCACGGAAGCAATGGTGTCCAGCAGCGGCAAGCACAATCTCAGCGTCGGCGATCCGCTGCCGGACACGCTCTCGGGCTTTCTCTCCGGTTCCCCGTTTGCGTATGTCGTGGCCGTGGCTCCGCCCGAAATATCCAGCGGCGCGCACATCGGCCCGGCCGCGATCAACCGCAGCGATTACAACCTGTACGTGGAAGACACGTGGAAGGCCTTGCCGGACCTGACGGTGGACTACGGCGTGCGCTGGGAGTACTACACGCCAATCTCGGAACGCGCACATCGCACCAGCAGCTTCGACACGCTGGATGGGCAGTTGGATTACGTTGTGAACCCTCAGCCAGGATATGCAACTACGTGGAATGGCTGGGGGCCGAGAGTGCGCGTCTCCTGGGCGCCCGGCAAGAATCTTTCCGCACACCTGGGTGGAGCGGTCACCGTCATTCCGCCCAATCTCTGGCAGGACAACCTTCTCACCGGCTCCACGCCTTTCGTCGAGTACCCGCGCCGCCAGTCCTCGTCGAGCGCGCCCCTCGCCTACGGCTTTGAGATCACGCCTGCGATGTTGCCCACGGCCTACGATTTGAACGGAAACGATTTCCTGGCGAACGGAACAAAAAAGATTGTGCCGAACACACCGATGGATGTCGACCGCTACGAGAAGGACCTGGCGAGTGTCACGGCCTCGGGCGCAGTGAGCGCGCTGAACCTATCCGGCGTGAACAGGAGTTTTGGAAACGGAACGCTTTACACATGGACGCTGGGTCTCGAGCGCAAGTTCGCCAATCTTACCGCGGACCTGGGCTATGTGGGGACTGCGGCCGAGAAACTGCCGCGCATGAGTTTTCCGAATGCTTACCCCGGCGCTACACCCGGGTTCGCTCCTTACACAGAGTTCAACCCGGCGGGCGACGTGACGGGAGGATTCGGCGTCATGAATGTGATGACAAACGATGTAAGCTCCAGTTACAACGCGCTGCAGGCCTCTCTGTTCGGCACCGTGGGCCATGGGGGCCCGGGCATCCAAGCCTCCTACACATTCAGTAAGTCGATCGACACTACTTCATTGGTGCTGAGCGGCACCGGATCGACGGGCGCCACGGCCTCCGGTGCATCGCAAAACCCATTCGATTTGCGTGCGGAAAAAGGGCCCTCGGACTTCGATGCGAAGCACAATTTCGGACTAAGTGTGGCGCAGGACCTGCACCTGGAAAGCGCGAGCTTTCTCGATGCGGTTCCGCGCAGTTTCAGCTACGGCTGGGAACTGCTTTCGATTTCGTCCATCTCCTCGGGCGCGCCGTTCACGGTCTACTCGGGAATCCAGCAAACCGGCGCCGGCGCGAACGGCGTGGACCGGCCGGATCAAATTGCCGTGCCGAAGCTATCGACGGCGCGCGTAAACCGCCAGGACTATTTCGGCATGGGCGATGCCAATGCGAGCACATACTTCAGTATCCCTATCCATGTTGCCGGCGGCACGGGCCCGAACCAAGGACGATTCGGAACCTTGGGGCGCAACACATTCCGCGGTCCGGCTTACTACGATTACGATCTTGCGCTGATTAAAGACACGCCGTTCGGGCGCAGACCGTCTGGCGCCGAGCGCATCGACGTCGAGTTCCGCGGCGAGTTCTTCAATCTGCTCAATATCGTCAATATGGGGCTTCCGGCAAACATCCTGGAAGGGTCAGGATTTGGCGAGATATCGAAGACGGCGGGGACTTCACGACAGATTCAGTTTTCACTGAAGCTGATTTATTGAGCGAGATCACGGGGCGCTGGAGCGGTTGCGGCGTGAAGAGCGTGAAGCGCCTTTGCTTGTCTTGGTGCATACCGCCCTTGGTCAACCCCCAAGCCTGTAGAATCATTACGAATCCAGGTAGTGAGTCAGTTTGAGCAAAACCGCCCCTCAGGGGCTAAAGCCCTGGTTCATCAATCGGTATTTGCGGCACGGCTGAAGTCGTGCCCTTTCAAGACGGTTTCAAACTGATCCACTACCTGAAACTCCGCCTCAAACCGGCAGTGGAGGCAACTTGCTTTACTGGCTTCTTTACGAAAAGCTTTTTCCGTTTTTTCACCCGTTCCGGATCTTCCGCTACCTCACGTTTCGCACTGCGTTTGCCTCGCTTACGGCGTTGTTGATCGCGCTCTTCATCGGGCCATACGTGATCCAGAAGCTGCGGGAGTTCCAGATCGGCCAATATGTGCGCGAGGACGGGCCGCAGTCGCATCTGAAGAAGACCGGCACGCCCACCATGGGCGGCGTGCTGATCTGCATCGCCATTCTGCTGCCCACGGTGCTCTGGTCCGATCCGGCGAATCCCTTTGTGTGGATCACGGTCTTCTCCACGCTGGCGTTCGGCACCATCGGCTTTGCCGACGATTACATCAAAGTGGTGCAGAGGCGCAGCCTGGGACTGACAGCGCGAGCCAAGCTCCTATGGCAGGGGCTGGTGGGTGCGCTAGTGGCTGTGGCGCTGGTGGTGATGGATCAGTTCAAGCTCTTCAACACGCGGCTTTCCGTGCCCTTTATCAAAAGCCTGCGGCCGGATCTCTTATGGCACGCGTGGCCCGCTACGATTCCGCATCTAGGTTTGCTGGCGTTCCTGCCGTTTGTCCTCTGGGTCATGTTGTGGCTGGTGGGCACGTCGAACGCGGTGAACCTGACCGACGGGCTCGACGGCCTGGCCATCGGCTGCAGCATCATTGCCGCCGGCGCGCTGGCCGTGCTCACTTATGTGAGCGGCCACGTGGTCTTTGCCGACTACCTGGAGCTGCAGCGCATGCCCCTGGTCGGCGAATTGACGGTGTTTTGCGGGTCCATGGTCGGCGCGTCCATCGGCTTTCTCTGGTACAACGCGCACCCGGCCGAGATCTTCATGGGCGACGTGGGCTCGCTGGCGCTGGGCGGCGCCATCGGCACCGTGGCCATCGTCATCCGGCAAGAACTGCTGTTGCCGTTCATCGGCGGCATCTTCATCCTCGAAGCGGTTTCGGTGATCCTGCAGGTGGGCAGCTACAAGCTGCGCAATGGAAAGCGGATCTTCAAGATGGCGCCGCTGCACCACCACTTCGAGCAGATGGGTTGGAGCGAGTCCAAAGTCATCGCGCGCTTCTGGATCGGCGCCCTGGTGTTTGCATTGTTTGCACTCACCACCCTGAAATTGCGCTAAACACGGCGCGCGGCGAGCTACCGGCGGTGCACAATGAAGTTGTCGCGGGGCCTGAAGGACGAGTGGGAACGATGGAACTGAAAGGCAAAAAAGTTCTGGTGGTGGGCCTGGGGAAGTCCGGGCTAGCGGCGGCGTTGTTTTTGCGCCGGCAAGGCGCTCAGGTGACGGTTTCCGATATTCGCTCGGCCGAGTCGCTGGCCAAGGAGATTCCGGCGCTGCTGGAGGAGGGCATCATGGTGGAGGCCGGCGGCCACGGCCTGTTGACCTTCCGCCGCCAGGACCTGATCGTGGTCAGCCCCGGAGTGCCGCTGGATACGCCGGAACTGGTGCAGGCCCGCAACTTCGGCCGCCCGGTGATCGGCGAACTGGAATTGGCCGCGCGCTTCCTGAAGGGCAAGATCCTGGCCATTACCGGCTCCAACGGCAAGACCACGACGACGGCGCTGGCTGGCGAAATCCTGAAAGAATCGGGCTTGCCGGCGCTGGTCGCCGGAAACATCGGCGTGCCGGTGGTGGGCCTCATCGACGAGAGCACCGAAAGCACGTGGTCGGTGCTCGAGGTTTCGAGTTTCCAGCTGGAGAGCACGGAAAAGTTCCACCCGAAGATCGCGGTGATCCTCAACATCACGCCCGATCATCTCGACCGGCACGGCAACTTTGAGAACTACGCGCTGGCCAAGGAACGCATCTTTACCGCGCAGGATGCGAGCGACTTCGCGGTGCTGAACGCCGACAACCCGCGCACCGCCGAAGCCGCAGCCCGTTCGCGCGCCCCGGTTTTCTGGTTTTCGGCAAAGCATTCCGTCGCGCAGGGCGCATGGGTGGAGAACGGCAACGTGGTCTATCGCTCCGCGCCGAGGGCTGCGATGGAAACCATTCTGCCGCTCGCGAAGATTCCGCTCAAGGGCGAGCACAACGTGGAAAATGTGCTGGCGGCGGTGTGCGCGGCGAGATTGGCCGGCGTGGCGCCCGGCGTGATTGCCCGGGCTATTGAGAATTTCAAGGCCGTGGAGCATCGCCTGGAATACGTGGACACCATCAATGGCGTGGAGTACTACAACGACTCCAAGGCCACCAACGTGGACGCGACCGAAAAGGCCGTAGCCGCGTTTCCCGGCGGCATTCACCTGATTCTCGGCGGCAAGGACAAGGGCGCTCCGTACTCTCCGCTGGCGCCGCTCTTGCGCGAGCGCGTGCGCGCCATTTACACCATCGGTGCGGCGGCGGCCAAGATCGAATCGCAACTGCGCGGGGTGGTTTCCATCCACTCCTGCGAGACGTTGGCCAACGCGGTGGACGCGGCGGCAAGAGCGGCGCGGCCCGGCGACGTGGTGCTGCTGGCGCCAGCTTGCTCCAGCTACGATCAGTTTGAAAATTACGAGCAGCGCGGCTGCGTCTTCAAGCAACTGGTTTACGAACGGAAGGACTGGAAGGCGCGGCAGAATTAGGGATTATGGCGAAGCGAGTTGGAGTGGACAAGTGGCTGTTCTTCACCACGCTGGTGCTGGTGGTTGCCGGGCTGGTCATGGTCTTCTCCGCCTCCGCCGTGGTCGATCAGGAGCGGTATCACTCGGCCTACACGTTCGTTCTTACGCAGGCCATCTGGGCCGTGGCGGGAGTGCTGGCTCTGCTCGTCCTCATGCACGTGGACATCAGCCATTACAACTCGCCGCGCTTCATCTATCCCGCTTTGTGCGTCACCACGGTGCTGCTGGTGCTGGTGTTTCTGATGCCCGGCTCGCACCACACGCACCGCTGGATCCGCTTCGGCGATTTCTTCACCTTCCAGCCCTCTGAGATCGCCAAACCCGTCCTGGTGTTCTTTCTGGCATGGTTTCTGCACACGCGGCTGGACGCCATGCACGAGTGGGGCCGCACGCTCGTGCCCGCTGGGCTCATTCCCTTCCTGTTCATCGTCCTGGTCGTGATTCAGCCCGACCTGGGCACGGCTTTGGTGCTGGCCGGCGTGGCCGCCATGGTGCTGGTGCTGGCAGGGATGGAGTGGAAGATTTTCTTCGGTGCGTGTTGCGCAGCTCTGCCGGCCCTGGCGGCGCTGCTTTTATGGGTTCCTTGGCGGCGGGCGCGCATGCTGGTCTTCCTTAGCCCTGAATCCGATCCGCAAGGCGCCGGCTACCACATCTACCAATCGCTCATCGCCGTGGGCGCCGGCGGATTGACGGGCCGCGGTTACATGGAAGGGATGCAGAAGCTGTTTTATCTGCCGGAAGCCTCGACGGATTTCATCTTCGCCAACATCGCGGAGGAACTCGGGTTCCTCGGCGCCATGTTGATCGTGCTTTTGTTCGCGATGTTCGGCGCGCGCGGGCTGCGCACCGCCTTCCGCTGCACCGATCCCTTTGCGCGGCTGGTGGCCTTCGGTATCACGACGTCGATTCTGCTGCAGGCCTTCTTCAACATCAGCGTGGTGCTGTCGCTGGTTCCCAACAAGGGCATTCCCCTGCCGATGATTTCGCACGGAGGCACGTCGCTGTTCTGCACGCTGGCCAGTATTGGGATTTTGTTGAACATTTCGCGACAGGCGGAGTGAGAGAAGCAGGGAGTAGAGACGGGGAATTAGTGTGAGTGCGAGTGTGAGTGTGCACTGCACCACACTCTCACTGACACTGACACTGACCACGAATCACGAAGCATGAACTCTCAACTGAAAATTCTCATCGCCGGCGGCGGGACAGGCGGGCACATTATTCCCGCCCTGGCCGTGGCGCGCGAACTGGTGGATCGCCATGGCGCGGAGGTGCTCTTTGTGGGCACGGCGCGGGGATTGGAGACGCGGCTGGTGCCAGGCGCGGGGTTCGCGCTGCGCCTGATCGATGTGGGCCCGCTCAAGAGAGTGTCGCTGATGACGCGGCTGCGCACGCTCTCCCGTTTGCCGGCCAGCATCGGCGAATGCAAGCACATGATCCGGGAGTTCCGGCCCGCCGCGGTGCTGGGCGTGGGCGGCTACGCCTCCGGTCCCGCGATGGCGGCGGCGCTCTGGCTCAAGGTTCCTGCCATGGCCTTCGAGCCCAATGCCATGCCCGGCCTGGCCAACCGGCTGGTGGGCAGGCGGGTGCAGGCGGCAGCCGTCAACTTTCCCGCGGCAGCCTCGTGGTTCCGCAACTGCGAAGTCACCGGCGTTCCTGTGCGGCCGGATTTCTTCTCGTTGCCGGCGCCCACCGGCCCGCCCCATCTGCTGGTCTTTGGCGGTTCGCAGGGCGCGCGGATCTTCAACACCCATCTGCCCGGGCTGATGCCGGCGCTGCTGAGCGCGGTGCCGGGGCTCACGGTGTTGCACCAGTGCGGCGCGCGCCACGCCGCTGCCACCAAAGAGGCGTACCAGGTCAGCGGCGCCGACCCCTCGCGCTGGCAGGTGCAGCCGTTTCTCGACGATATGCCAACGCAGTTTGCCCGCGCCCACCTGGTCATGTCGCGCAGCGGCGCCTCCACCGTGGCGGAACTGGCAGCCGCCGGCAAGCCTTCGCTGCTGGTGCCTTTTGCCGCCGCCACCGACGAGCATCAGCGCCGCAACGCCGAGGCCATGGTCGAGGCCGGCGCGGCCGACCTGCTGGAGGAGAAGGATCTGGAGATTCCCGAGCGCTTGCTGGCTGCGCTGACGGGCCTGTTGAACGATCCGGCTCGCATGGCTGCGATGTCGGCTGCCGCACGCGCTCAGGCCCATCCCGGCGCGGCCGAGCGCATTGCCGATCGGCTGGCGGAGCTGGCGGGAGGGCAGCGGGGTTAGCGGAGTTGGCGGGGCTAGCGGTGTTGGCTCGCGAGCGAGTCGGCGAGTCAGCAAGTTAGCGGGTGAGCGTGCACTGCGAGCGTCCGTGCTATCCCACCCTAAACGCAAAGTGGGCGTTTAGGATGGGGCAACCCGCGACTGCCTGGCGGAGCTGGCCGCAGCGCCCCGATCCTGAGGGCATGCAAAAAGCCCGCCTGCCGAAGCAGAGCGGGCTTTTCGTTTCTGGCAAGAAGCCTGGATTTACCGGTGTCCGCCACCGCCGCCGTGGCCGCCGCCTCCACCACCGTGGAAGCCGCCACCGCCGCCACTGAATCCGCCGCGAGCGCCACCACCGCTATAGCCGTGCGCTACACCACCACCCGCGTATCCGCGGGCGCCGCCGCCACCGGCATAACCACGCGCTGCGCCGCCACCGGCGTAACCGCGTGCCACGCCACCACCGGCATAACCGCGCGCTACGCCACCGCCCGCATAGCCGTGCCCGGCATAGCCGCCGCGTCCACCGTAACCGCCGCGTCCACCGTAGCCGCCACGATAGCCGTAGCCGCCGCGATAGCCGTAATGGCCCCTGTCCCAGCCATGGCCCCGACCCCATCCGTACCACGGTCCGACGCCGATGAAGACGCCTCCGGCGAACCAGTCAGGACCGTAATAGCCGTAGGGAGCGCAGGCATAGGGGTAATAGGGGTAGTAGCCCCACGCGCAATCCGGAGGACCGTAATAGCCGTAATATCCGGGATCGACCACATCGGGGCCGACGCCCACCCCCACCGCGACCTGGGCATTCGCCGAAACAGCGGCGAACGGCAGAACTACAAGCATTGCCATCAGAACTAAGCGGAGTTTCCGCATGACATCCTCCTTGTGCCGCCCGATCCTTGTCCTTCCCGATCAGGAACCGGAGTCGCCTCCAGCCTCAGCACCCGCCAGCCGATTCTATTTTTGTCTTACTGCCGGCTCTCAATCTGTTAAACAGCATTTTCGCTCTTTTGTTGCGGTCTCAAGAAAGAATCCCGCAACCTGAACCAAAGAGCAAGGACGTTCCACGTCCCCTTGCCAGGGCGGTCACTCCAAAGGGAGTTACACACTACTAATGAGACGCTGAAAATCGCCAAAAGACACAAAAAACGGCCTCTCCGGTTTGGAGAGGCCGCATGTGCAGGCAGCAGAAGGCGAAACTACCTGCGGAAAGGAACGGGCCGGGGGGCGAAGTGCCGTCCGTAGTACGGCCCGTGGCCAATCACCACGCCGCCGCGAATGACCGGGCCCACGCCGACGCCCACGAAATTCCAGTAGCCGGGCACCCAGTAGCCGTTCGCCCAGTAGCCGGCTACCCAGACGTATCCAGGACCGGGGCATGCCGGAACGTAAGCCGCCGGCGCGCCGATGTAGATGCCAACGCGAGCTGCCTGGGCGGGCGCCGTGCCCATGCCCACAACTCCAGCTGCCAATGCCGCTCCCAACATCCACTTCTTCATGCTGCCCATAATTCCTCCATTCCAGGCGGAGCGTTTTGCTGATCCGCCCCGGCTTGCACCCTTCTGGGAGCTTGGCTCTTGCCGTCCCCTGGGCCCGCCGGTTCTGCATGTGCAAACACGATGGGCTCAAAAGGTTGTGCGCAACTTTTCGACAGGATCGGGTTTATGGCGCGGGAATTTAGAGCGGTTCTCCAATCACTATGAGGCATGTTGAGTGCCGTTCAAGGTGGCTCTTTCTTGAGGAAAAAGCCACTTGGCAATTTCCCTTCGCGCTACACCAATTGGAGAACCGCTATCGGCGAAATTTCAGGGCCTTCAAAAAGTCGCTCGGCCGCCGCGGTATCCTGAAATCCGAATGGCGCCGCTCATTTGAGCCATCCTGCTCGCGCTGGCGCTCATCCGCCCCGCAAGCGGCAACACCACCAAAGGAGATTCCCGTGCACCAAGCTCATGGCAGCTTCACCGTCGACGTTCATCCCCTCACACCTCCGCCCGCCGCAGGCCTCAGCCGTTTCACCATCAACAAGGTGATTCACGGCGACCTGGAAGCGACGACTATCGGCGAGATGTTTGCGGGCGGCGATCCCCGGCAGGGCGCGGCGGGTTACGTGGCCATTGAGGTCGTGACCGGTACGCTCGGCGGCAAGCACGGCAGCTTTGCCCTGCAGCACTTTGCCACCATGGACGCGAGCGGTCCGAAGATGCAGGTGGTCGTGGTGCCCGGCTCCGGGACCGGCGAGCTTAAAGGCATCGAGGGGACAGTCATCGTCCGCATCGAAGACGGAGAGCATTTCTACGACTTCGAGTACACGCTGCCGGAAAAACAGTGAACATTGGACAGTGAACAGTGCTGCGTAAGGTGAGAACGGCTGCAGCGATCGGCGTTCTGGCGATGGGCGCGGGCGTGGTGCTTGCGCAATCTCCGGCGTTAGCGCCCGCTGCAACTTTGAGCTTCGAGGTCGCCACTGTCAAACCGAACAACTCGAATGGCGCGGTTGCGATCAGGCGTCTGCCGGGAGGGCGCTGGATCGCATCGAACGCTTCTCTCCGGCTGCTCATTACCTGGGCCTATGACATTACGGACGAACGGCTCGTGGGAGCACCTGGATGGCTGGATTCCGCGCGATTCGACATTACCGCGCAATCTCCCATGGAGACGCCGACCCGTGACCAACTGCATCTCATGGTGCAGACACTTCTCGCCGATCGCTTCAATCTGCGGATGCATCGTGAGCACAGGCAGCTCCCGCTCTATAAATTGGAAGTCGACGCAGGCGGCCCGAAGGTTCACGTTCAGGTTCCGGGAACGGCGGTAAGCCAGGACCCGTTCAACATGACGGTGCTGGGGCGTCTCTCGGGCACGCACGTGACTGCGGCGATGCTGGCAAAAGTTCTGTCGAACCAACTCGGGCGTTTCGTGGAGGACGATACGGGGTTCGATTCCGTGTTTGATTTCACTTTGGTGTGGAGACCGGAAGGTGCATCGCCCCAGGACATGCCAGCTGATGACGATCGCCCTTCGATCTTCACCGCGATTCGCGAGCAGCTCGGATTCAAGCTCGTTCCCGACAAAGGGCCCGTCGAAGTGATCGTAGTGGACCATGTTGACCGGCATCCGGCAGCAAACTAGATGCACGGCGAACCACTAACCACTAACGAACTATTCCCTACTCCCTACTCCCTACTCCCTGTTACTCTGTTTCTTCACCACCATGTTTGCCACTTCGCAGCACGCGCACTTCATCGGTATCGGCGGCATCGGCATGAGCGGCATTGCCGAAATCCTGCTCAACCTGGGAATGAAGGTCTCCGGCTCCGATCTGAAGCGCAGCGCGGTCACCGACCGGCTTGCCGCACTGGGCGCGACCATTTACGAGGGGCACAACGCGGCCAATGTGGCCGGGGCGACGGTGGTCGTCACCAGCTCGGCAGTGAACGCGAAAAATCCCGAGGTGCTGGAGGCGCAGGCGCGCAAGATTCCCGTGATCCAGCGCGCGGAGATGCTGGCCGAGCTGATGCGGCTGAAATACGGCATCGCCATTGCGGGCATGCACGGCAAAACCACCACCACGTCGATGGTGGCCGCGGTACTGAGTGCGGGCGGGCTCGATCCCACAGTGGTGGTGGGCGGGCGGGTGGACGCGCTCGGCTCCAACGCGCGGCTCGGCGCCTCGCAATATCTCGTGGCCGAGGCCGACGAGAGCGACCGCTCGTTCCTCAAGCTTTCGCCGATCCTGGCGGTGGTGACCAATCTGGATCGCGAGCACATGGATTGCTACCACGACATGGCCGACGTGGAGCGCGCCTTCGTGGACTTTATCGATCGTGTCCCGTTTTACGGCGCGGCGACGGCCTGCATCGACAACGCGCTGCTCAAGAGCATTCTGCCGCGCGTGCGGCGGCGCGTCTTCACCTATGGCGTGGCGGCGGAGGCCGATTTCCGGCTTGAAATCCTCGATGCCATTCTGGATGCGGGGCAAGCGCCGGGGCAGGGAAGTTCGTTCTCGCGTTTCCAGGTGCATACCAATGCGGGACCGCTCGGGCCATTTGAGATCCATGTGCCCGGCCGGCACAATGTGCTCAACGCCACGGCCGCCGTGGCCATCGCGCGGCAACTTGAGGTTTCGCCCGAGAAGATTGCCGAAGGGCTTGCGCATTTTCGCGGCGTCGACCGGCGCTTCCAGCAGCGCGGCCAGGCGCGCGGCGTAACCGTGGTCGATGATTATGGCCACCACCCCACCGAGATTCGCGCCACGCTCGAGGCGGCACGCGCCAGCACGCGCGGCAAGATCCATGTGGTCTTTCAGCCGCACCGGTACACGCGGACTCAAGATCTGTTCGACGAATTTGGCGGCGCATTTCGCGATGCGGATACGGTCGTCGTGCTGCCGATTTACGCGGCCAGCGAGGAGCCGATTCCCTTCGTGACGGCGGAGCGGCTCGCCGAACGAATTCAGGGTCCGCGCGTCGCCTTCGCGCCCGACTTTGCCGCTGCCGTCGCCGCGGTCACACAGTCTGCTCAACCCGGCGACCTGATTCTGACTCTTGGCGCGGGCAGCGTGAGCCAACTGGCCCCGCAGATCCTCTCTGCGCTCGCAGCAAAGTAGCGACTGGCTGCCCTGTTACGATGGGCGCGCCCGTCACGGCGTGGTACATCGCGTTCCAGGTTTCAGAACGAGTTGGAGTTTCGGCCGTCGCGCCCCCCGGGAGCTACCAAGACAACCATTCCCCGAAAAGGGATCTTGCAAATACGGCTCAGGCGAGTACACTTGTGCGGTCCAGGAAACCGTGATGGAAATCCTGACGGAAGGGAGAACAAACATGCGCCTGAAAACAGTGACTCTTATCGCGGCCATTGCGCAGTCGCTGGCTCTTGCCGTCCAATTGGTCGATATCTTCCGGATGATCTTTGTTGAAAAACTGGAGTGGTCCTCGAATCACTATCTGTTTATCGGACAGCCGATTTGGATCTTCGCACAGATCACGCTGGTCATCTTCTTTTTCGCGCTCTACGCTCGCCAGAAGCAATAGGGAGGATCCATGTCCGACAATATCGACGAAATCCTCGGAACCGCATCCTCTTCTTCGAACGCTCCGGCACAAGCCAGACCGGCTGGGGTCAACTCGCCCTACTACGGATGGGGCGGCTGGCTGGCCTTATTCTGCATCGTGCAGATTTTCATTCAACCGCTCTTCCTCCTGGTGCTTTGCGCTGAAGACGTATCGGCCTTTGGCTACAACTCGAGTGTTGATGACTTTTTGGTTCTTGAGATTCTGGGCATGCTGGGCATGGGCGTCTTTGGCGTCATTGCCGGCATACGACTGTGGCGCTTGCGCCCGGGAGCCGTCGGAATCGCCAAGGCTTATCTGGTGACGGCTTTGGTATGGAGCATTTTGAAAGCAGTCCTGGCCTATGCCATGCTCGAAGGCCGCTATCAGGAGGCGGTGGGAACCCAGGAGATCAAGGGAGTTCTGGGAACCCTGATTCCATTTCTCATCTGGTTCTCCTATTTCAACGTCTCCAAGCGCGTCAAGGCCACTTTTTTCGGTGAAGACGAGACGATTCACATTGTTCCGCCCGGTAACTGAGCGCCGGACGCAAGGAACATCGGTGACGAAGCGATTCCGGCCGGGCGCCTAAGGTCCGTGGCCTTTCTGGCTGCCAACCGCCGACCTTTGAACTCTGATCGCTTATTTTCCCCCGTAACGCATCAGGTTCCCCCGCCCAACCCGCGGGAAACCCTCCACAGTCCCGGGCCATAATGAAGTCTGGCGATTGTCACGACCTTGCTCAGGCGTGGCGAATCAAGGAAATACGACAAACCGGCCTCTGCTGTGGGACGACGAACCGCCCGCTGAGTTGCGCCGCCGGCGCACGCGGGAGGACGTGCCGCTCGAGGGGCGTATCCGCCGCGGCGGACCGGGCATGCCGCTGGAGTTCGACGATCCGGACGGCGACGGTGTGCTGTGCCCGGGAGCGGATCGTTTTGGCGCGCCCAAGCCGCCCAGAACGCATTGGACGCGACCGGCCAGCACGGTGGGCCGCGTGTTTCTCACGCTCGCTGCACTTCTGGTGCTGGGCGGCTTCACGACGGCCAGCCTCGTGCTCGCGCGTTATCTCGAACGCGACGCACGTTTCCGCATTGCCGGCTCAAGAAACATCCAGGCCACCGGCCTCACCGAGTTGAGCCGCGCCGATCTGCTGCCCGTCTTCGGCGAAGACATCGGCCGCAACGTTTTTTTTGTGCCCTTGAACGAGCGACGCCGCCAGCTGGAGCAGATTCCCTGGATCGAGCGCGCGACGGTGATGCGCGTGCTGCCCGATCAGATTCGCGTCGCGGTGGTGGAACGGCATCCGGTGGCATTTACGCAGCATGGCCAAACCATCGGGCTTGTCGACGCGAACGGAGTCCTGCTGAGCATGTCCGCGAAGACCATGGCCGCGCGGCACTACTCGTTTCCGGTGGTGACGGGCATCGATCCCCGTGATTCAGCGGAGTCGCGCAAGGCGCGTATGGCCGTGTACCTGCGCCTGATGTCGGAGCTGGATGCGGACGGCAAGCATAACTCCGAACAAATCTCGGAGATCGACCTCACCGATCCCGAAGATGCGCGCGTGCTCATGCCCGAACAGGGCACGGACATAGTTGTGCATCTTGGCGAGGAGCGTTTTCTGGAACGGTTCGAGCGGTACAAGGCGAACATCGCGGGGTGGCGGCAGCAGTATCCGCATCTCAAGTCGGTGGATCTGCGCTTCGATGACCACGAACAGCGGGCCATTCTGCAGATGGCGTCGGGCAGAGAGACCTCAGATGCGACCGCGGGTGGCGATGCGGCTGCGAGCGCGCAAAGCGATGCGGCGGCCAAGACCCCGGCAAACAAGCCTGCGCCAAAGAAGAACAAGCCCGCGCAGGATAAGAAGCACGCGGCGCCGAAGCGCACCGCGAAGAACACAAACGCGACCTCGGTCCGCACGGCAATTCCGGTTCGAGCTTCGCGCGGCGTTGAGGGCGGGTGAGCGCGATGGGCCAGAAGCCGGACAACGTGATCGTGGTGCTTGACATCGGCAGCGCCAGCACGCGCGTGCTGGTCGCCGACGTGCATGAGCAGGTGCTGCGCTATCGCGGCCACGGCGTGGTGGAGTCGGCGGGCATGCGCAAGGGCCTGATTGCCGAGCTGGCCCCCGCGGCCAAGGCGGTGCGTGCGGCGAGTGAACAGGCCGAACGCGTGGCGCGCGTCAATATTGATACGTGCATGGTGGGCGTGGGCGGCCCGCACATTCGCGGCCTGAACACGAGCGGCGGATTGCAGTTGGGCCGCGGCATGCGCGAGATTACGCACGAGGATGTGCGCGCCGCCGTGGATCATGCGCGCGCCATCGAGCGCCCAGCGGACCGCGAGATTCTGCACCTGCTGCCGCGGCAGTTCATCCTCGACGAGCAGCCCGGTATCTTCGATCCGGTGGGGATGGTGGGCGCGCGGCTCGAGGTGGAGCTGCACATCGCCACCTGCTCTGGCAGCGCGCTGCAAAGCGCCGTGACCTGCGCCAATCGCGCCGGACTGGAGATTTCCGAGGCGGTGCTCGAGGCCATCGCCTCTGCAGAGTGCACGCTTTCGGCCGACGAGCGCGAGCTCGGCGTGTGCCTGCTCGACATCGGCGCGCATTCCAGCGACATGGCGGTTTTTTTCGAGGGCGCGGTGGCCTATACCGCTTCGGTTCCCATCGGCGGCGCGCATTTCACCAACGATCTTGCCATCGGCCTGCAGATGCCGGTGGCGCAGGCCGAGGAACTCAAGCGGCAGTACGGGAACGCGGTGGTGACGGCGGTGCCGCAATTAGCGGAGATCGAAATTGCCAACCCGCAGCCCCCACCCCAAGAAGCAAACGCCGCTTCTTGGGGGCCCCGGACGCAACGCCTGGCGCTGCGCACCATGGCGGAAATTCTGGAGCCACGGGCGCGCGAGCTCATGTACTTTGTGCGCGAAAGCCTGCGCCACGGCGGCGTGCTCGATGCTCTGGGCGCGGGTTGCGTGCTCACCGGCGGCGGATCCATGCTGCCAGGGATGCTGGATGTGACCGAGAGCCAGTTGCGCGTGCCGGCACGCACGGGATTGCCGGTGCGCCTGCCGCAAATGCCCGCGCAACTGAACCATCCATCGTGGGCCGCGAGCATCGGCATGGTGCTCTACGCGCATCGCACGCGCGCCATGCGCGAGGCCGAAGACAACCGGAGTTTGCGCGCCAGGTTGCGCGCCATGTTTGCTACGAGTTTCTAGATGCAGGGACCAGGGTCCAGGGACTAGGGACGTAGGGACTAGGGAGCAAGGAAGCAGGAAACCGCAGACGAGGAGAACAAGATCCCAATGGAACAGCAGAAGAGTGAAGCCGGAGAGATACGAATTCAATATCACGAAGAACCGCTGCGCGGCGCGCGCATCAAGGTGATCGGCGTAGGCGGAGGCGGCGGCAACGCCGTGAACCGCATGATTCAGGCGCGCATGGAAGGCGTGGAGTTCATCACCGCCAATACCGATGTGCAGGCGCTGAAGCTTTCGCAGGCGCCCATCAAGCTGCAGCTCGGCGTGCGGCTCACCTCCGGGCTGGGCGCGGGCTCCAATCCCGACATCGGCCGCCGCGCTGCGCTCGAGGATTCCGAAAAAATCATCGAGGCGCTGGAAGGCGCCGACATGGTGTTCGTGACTGCGGGACTGGGCGGCGGCACGGGCACCGGCGCCGCGCCGGTGATCGCCTCGCTGGCCAGCGAGATGGGCATTCTCACCGTGGCCGTGGTCACGCGGCCCTTCGCCTTCGAGGGCAAGCGCCGCCTGATGCAGGCCGAGCGCGGCCTGAAGGAACTCCTCGACAGCGTCGACACCATGATCGTGATTCCCAATGAAAAGCTGCTGGCCGTGGCCAAGGATGCGGGATTCTTTGAGAGCTTCCGCATCGCCGACGACGTGCTGCGCCAGGGCGTGCAGGGCATCAGCGACATCATCACCATTCCCGGCATCATCAACCGCGACTTTGCCGACGTGAAGACCACCATGGCCGGCATGGGCCACGCGGTGATGGGTACGTCTGTGCGCTCGGGCACCAATCGCGCTGTGGAAGCCGCACAGGCGGCCATGGCTTCGCCGCTGCTTGAAGAGGGCGCCATCGACGGCGCGCGCGGCATCCTCATCAATATCACCGGATCGAGCACGCTCAAGCTCTCCGAAGTCAACCAGGCGTCGTCGCTCATCCAATCGGCGGCGCACGAAGACGCCAACATCATCTTCGGCGCGGTGCTCGACGAAAAGATGGGCGAGGAAGTGAAGATTACCGTCATCGCCACCGGCTTCCGCGACCAGATGCCGGAGCGCCGCGCGCGCATGTTGAACGTGGAAGAAGCGCCGGTGGTTTCAGTGCCGGTGGTGGCGCCGGGTAACTGGTTGCCGGAAAGCGATTCTGCGCCGGCGCCCGCGCGCGCCCGCTTTCTAAGCGAAGAAGAGGAGACGGCTGCGGAGAACAACGACGATGCGTTCTTCTTTGCCGCGGCGGCGCCGGGCGTGGCGACTACGGTAACGTTGGCAACGCCGCAGACCGTGGCTGAAGCCGACGACACCAAGGATTTCGCGATGCAGCGCGAGAGCGCACCGGCTGCGGCGATGCCGCAGCTCGATGTTACGGAGAGCGGGGCCATGGAGAGCGAGCCCAAATTGAAGGCTCCGCCCAGGGACTATGCGGCGGACTTCGAGGAGGCTCCGCGCCGAGCGACGGAGCGGGACAGGGCGGAGCAGGACATGGCAGAGCAGGTACAGGGACCGGAGACCTCGTTGTTTCCTGAGGCCGCCGGCGAGCAAGAACGCGATCTGGATGTTCCCACGTTTTTGCGGCGCCTGAAGTTTTAGGGGTGGGGGAACGGGAGGCCGGGCGCGGAGAATACGGGGCACTTGAGCCGGTTCCGCTCACCGGCCCGGTGCCGGGTTCCAAAATGGGCAAGAACACGGTATATTAAGGGAAAGCCCTCAAAAGTTGTACCCGGCAACGCTGCAGTGCGAGTGGAATTTCTGCAGTTTGGGTTACTGTAATAATAGAGGCGAGCTGGTGGAACGGGTGGTCGAGCAAGAACGCCCACCATCCGCACCATCCAGCGGCGAGGCCTGGCAGGGAAAATCGTTGTGCCTGCGGCGGATGAGAGGATCCGCTCGCAGCATGACCTGAAAGCACGAAGTGCGTCGTCCACGAGGCGAACGCGCGGCACGAAATCCAAAGGTTGAGAGGATGGGGCTGGATGAAGTTGTCTCGCGTCAGGTTTTTTGGGACGGCCCTTTTTGGAACGGCTTTTGCCGTCTTCGGTCTCGGCGTTGCCTCCGCAGCGGCGCTGGATGCTCCGCAAAACACCGTGCATCATCCCAGGCCGGCTTCGCGGCTCAGGGAGTCGCATCGCGCCACCGCGCATCACGCAGCAACGCATTCGACCCAATCGAAGACTGCCCACACCTCCGCACGCCCCGCGCATGCCACGGCAACACACGCCGCGACCACGCACAGTACCTCATCCCACGCAATCGCAAAGTCCACGACAGCCAGGCACGCCGCGGCCCCGGCAACGGGCGTGCACGTGCGCCGGGCTTCCGTCGCGCGCCGCCATCGCTATTACGAGCGCTTCACGGCCAGTTCGTTTGTTCAGGGCGAGCTTGGCGCGGACGATGTGACGGCCGGCGAAGATCCAGTGGTGCGCCAGGCCGCGATTGACGCTCTGAGCGACATGAACGGCACCGCCGTGGTCATCGATCCCTCCAACGGCCGCATCCTGGCCATGGTCAATCAGAAATTGGCGCTTTCGCCGGGCGCCGAGCCCTGCTCGACCATCAAGCTCACCGTGGCCCTGGCCGCGCTCTCTGAAGGTCTGGTGACGCGCGACACGCCGGTGCAGCTGCCCGGCTTCCGCATGAACATGACCCAGGCGCTGGCCAAGAGCAACAACCTCTACTTTGAGGAGATGGGCCGCGAGCTGGGCTTCGAGCGAGTGCGCCACTACGCCACGCAATTCGGGCTGGGCGAGTTGGCCGGTTACAACATTGCCGGCGAGCAGTTGGGCGTGTATCCCGATCAGCCGATTTCCGAATCCGAAGGCGGCGTGGGCCGCATGTGCAGCTTCGGCCAGGGCGTTTCTCTCACGCCGCTGCAACTGGGCGCCTTTGTGGCCGCCATCGCCAACGGCGGAACGCTCTATTACCTGCAGCATCCCGCCACGCCCGAAGAAGTGGCCGCGTTCGAGCCTCGCGTGAAGCGCACGCTTGATATCGCCCGCTACATTCCCGACGTGGAAGACGGCATGGCGGGCGCGGTGGAATATGGAACCGCGCGCAGCCTGCGCAGCAGCTTCCGCGAGCTGCCGGTCTTCGGCAAAACCGGAACCTGCTCCGACAACGGCACGCGCTTCGGCTGGTTTGCTTCGTACTCCGAGTCGCCGCAGGGCGCACTGGTGACGGTGTTCTTCCTGGAAGGCGGCCGGCCCACCTTCGGCCCGCGCGCCGCCGAGCTCACCGGAGAGTTCTACAAGAATCTCTGGGACCACGACTACTTCGCCATGAAGAACCAGGATGCGCAGAACGCTCCAGCGGCCGCGCCCACGCCCGCCGAGCAGTAGCGGCGATCCACACCTTCAAGCAACCATCAAGCAAGAAGCCGCCCGCGGGCGGCTTTTTTGCGCGGCGTCTTCTCTGTGGCAGGATATTCTAGCTTCGTGAGCGACAAACTGCATTGGGTTCTGGCCGGCATCGGCGACATTGCGCGGCGGCGCGTGATCGCGGCCATCGAAGCTGAGCCACGCAGCCTGCTTTATGGGTTCGTCACGCGCGACGCGGCCAAGGCGCAGCAATTTCCCGGCGCGAAGTCGTGGGCCACGGTGGAAGAAGCGGTCGCCGATCCCGCAGTGGACGCGGTGTACATCGCGCTGCCCGTGGCGCTGCACGCACAGGCCGCCATCGCAGCCCTGCGCGCTGGCAAGCACGTGTTGTGCGAGAAGCCGATGGCCGTCGACTTCGCGCAAGCGGAGCAGATGATGGCTGAAGCGCGCGCATCGGGGCGTGTGCTCGGCATTTCGTACTATCGCCGCCTCTATCCCAAGCTGATTCGCGCCCGGCAGCTCGTGCAGGATGGCGCCATCGGCCGGCCGTTGCTGGCGGAGGCCAACTGCCACGGCTGGCTTCACGTCGAAGGGCGCAACTGGCTCACCGACCCCGCGCTGGCCGGCGGCGGCCCGCTCTACGACACTGCCTCGCATCGCATCGACGCCATGAACTTTCTCTTCGGCAAGGTGGAGCGCGCCTGCGGTTTGTTGTCGAACGCCGTGCATCGCATGGGTGTGGAGGATTCCGCGACCGTGCTGATGCAACTGCCGGGCGGCGTCCACTGTGTAATTGATGTGCGCTGGAACTCGCGCATTCCGCGGGACCAGTTTTGCATCATCGGCGAGGACGGCGAGATCAATCTCGATCCGCTCAACAGCCCGGAGTTGCGCATGGCCGGCCGCGTGGAGGTTCTGCCTCCGCATGAGAACCAGCACTATCCCGTGGTCGAGAACTTTGCTGACGCCGTGCTGGCCAACGACCCCGGCCGCCTGGCCTGCCCCGCCGAGCAAGGTGCCTGGGTGGATTGGACCATCGAACAGGTGGTCCGTTCGCAGGCGGGACCCCGCTGAAACCCACTGCGACGCGACTTTTCTCGCGGCTTTTGCAACGAATTGCAACGAAGTACATCCGATAGATAGGTGAGGCCGCATCTTCTCCGCTCGCAAGCGCAGGGAGCCATGCGGTCTGATTCTCCACGTACCGCATCCCCCGGGGTCCTCGATGGCGCTGCCGACTGACATTCTGTTGACGTACGGGTACCTGCTGCTCTTCGTTTGGGTACTGGTGGAGCAACTGGGCATTCCACTGCCCGCAGCGCCGGTGCTGCTGGCGGCAGGTGCGCTCTCGGCCGACGGCCCTTTCAGCTTCTTTCTGGCGCTTGCGCTCGGCGTGGTGGCCGCGCTCATCGCCGATGGTGTGTGGTTCTTCATCGGGCGCAGCCATGGGCACCACGTTCTGCGCCTGCTTTGCAAACTTTCGCTCGAACCCACCACCTGCGTCCGCCGCACTCAGGACTCCTTTGGCCGCCGCCGCGGGATCATGCTGATGTTTGCCAAGTTCGTGCCCGGCCTGGGGATCCTGGCGCCGCCCGTGGCCGGCCAGAACGGCATGGGGTTTGGCCCGTTCCTGTTCTTCGACACCATCGGCGCAACGCTTTGGGCGGGAGCGCTGCTGGCCGCGGGCCGCTTCTTTGGCGACCTGCTCAAGCGCAATGCGGACCTGCTCAACTGGGCCGGACGTTTCTCGGGCGCGCTTCTCGTTCTCGGCATCGTGGGGTTCTTTCTGGTCCGCGTCTATCGCCGCCGGGTGGTGCTGAAAGAACTGGTCGCCGCGCGCCTTGAGCCGGTGGACCTGAAGCGCCAGCTCGACGCGGGAGAGCCGGTCTTTATCGTCGACTTGCGCCATCCGCTGGAGCTGCTGCCTGAACCTTTCAAGCTGCCCGGTGCGCAGCACTTCTCGCCCGATGCGCTCACCGCGCGCCACCATGAGATTCCGCGCGACCGCGACATCGTGCTTTATTGCACCTGTCCCAGCGAGGCCACCGCGGCCAAGACCGCCATGACGCTGCACAGCCTTGGTATTGAGCGCGTGCGGCCCCTGCGCGGCGGCTATGACGAGTGGAAGCGGCTCGGCTTTCCGCTGGATGCGATTCCGCCGGCCAACCCCATGGTGACGGCCGTGCAAGCGGCAAACTGAGGGTTCGGACCGCCGCGCCTCGCTCCACGCCTTCCCGCAGCGCTTGACGCGCCTTGGCGCACATGATCGACTGATGCAGGAATCCGCGAGACCCATGCATCTGCCCCAACTTACACTTGACGATTACAACCGACAGTTTGCCGATCGCCACCTGCTGCACGGCGTGGTGGCCAAGTGGGCCAGGGAACGTCCCGAAGCCATAGCCATGCTGAGCGCCGAAACCGGCCGCACGGTCACCTGGAGCGAGTTTGACCGTTTCACCACGGCCCTGGCCTGTGAATGGCTGCGCCGGGGCTTCAAAAAAGGCGACTATCTTGTCACGCTCCTGCCCATGTCGGTGGATCATGTTCTGCTCGAATACAGTTTGTTCAAGATCGGCGTGATCGTGGTCCCGCTCGACCTGCGGCTGCCCGCCACCGAGGTCCTTCGCGTCGTTGAGATGCTGCGCCCGCGCGGCTTTGTCTGCCTCGGCCTGTACGGTCCGCTCGACTTCCGCGAGATGGGCCGTGCCGTGCGAGCGAAATGCTCATCGTTCGAGCATTTCTTCAGCGTGAGTACAGCCGAACCCGACGAAGGCTTCCGCTCCTATGCTGCGCTGGCCGAAGCCGCCTCGCGTATTGCGGCGAAAACGCCCGATGCCGGCGCTGCCGAGCTGGCCGCGACGGCTTCGGCGGTCACGGAAGACGATGGCGCGCTGGTCATCTTCACCACGGGATCGACCGGCTCGCCCAAAGCGGCGCTGCTCACACATCGCAACATTACGTCACAGAACATGTGCCTGTGCGGAGCGTTCTTTGGTGGAGACAACGGCATGCGCTCGCTCGTCAATCTGCCCGCCTCGCACGTGGGCGCGCAAACCGAGATCCTGATGAGCACGCTCTTCGGCGGCGGGACCGCGGTTCTTCTTGAGGTCTTCGATGCCGGCCGCTCGCTGCGCGCCATTGAGCAGCACCGCGTCCAGCTCCTCGGCCAGATTCCCGCGATGTTCAACCTGGAATGGATGCTCAAGGATTACGACGGCTACGATCTGAAGAGCTTGAAGTTTGCCGCCTACGGCGGAAATGCCGTCTCGCGTCCGTTTGTGGACAAGCTGTCCACCATGGCGCCGGTGGTTGGCACGGGACTGGGACTCACGGAGTGCGCGGGCTTCTGCACCTACGTGAGCGTCGATGCAGCCGAGCGCGAGAAGATTCTCGATGGCCTGGGTCACGACATGCCCGTCTACCCATGCTCGATCCGCCAGCCCATGCGCGACGATGGCCTGGCCGGTGACGTACTGCCCGAGGGCGAGATCGGCCACATCTGCTTTCGCGGACCGCAGACCTTCGCCGGCTATGTGAACGATCCCGCCGCGACCGCCAAAACCATCTCACGCGACGGCTATCTCTACACCGGCGATCTGGGCTACAGGAGTGCAGCGGACATCCATCTCTCCGGGCGGGCCAAGTGGGTGATCAAGTCGTTTGGCTACCAGGTGTTTCCCGGCGACGTGGAAGCGCACATCAGCAGCCTTCAAGAGAAGGTGGCGAACTGTGTGGTGGTCGGCGTAGCGCACGAGGTGGCCGGGGAGGGCGTGGTGGCCGTGGTCGAGAAGAGGCTGGGCGTCGAGCTCGCGGTGCAGGAGCTGGAACGCCACGCGCGGCCGCTCGCGACCTACATGCGGCCGCGCCACTGGATGGTGGTTGAGCCCGGCCAGTTGCCCCTGAACCGCCTGGCCAAGCCTGATTACCAGCGCGCACAGGAGATGGCGCGCCAGGAGATCTCCACATTACGCGCCCGCGGCGAGTGGGACAGCCGGCACACCAACGGCGGGTAAGCGCAGCCGTTGGCAAATGGTACGGCGCGCTGATCGGTCACAGGCATTACGATGAGGGATGTAGGGTAACGACTGTCGGGAGCACGCCCTTGGCATACGACGATCTGCGCGACTGGATCAAAGCGCTCGAAAAACACGGCGAACTCCGCCGCATCCGCGAGGAAGTTTCGCCCGAGCTCGAAATCACGGAGATCACCGACCGCGTGTCGAAGATCGGAAAAACAGGGATCAGGGATCAGGGATCAGGGATCAGGAATCCGGACGCTCTGACTGAGGGGCGCTACCCGCCGGGTGGCCCGGCGCTGCTGTTTGAGAACATCTCGGGGCACCCTGGGCATAAGGTCCTCATCAACCAATTCGGTAGCGAGCGGCGCATGGCGTTGGCGCTCGGCGTGGAGCGCGTCGACGAGATCGCCGAGCGCATTCACGGCCTGATCAACCTGAAGCCACCGGCGGGCGGCTTTCTCGACAAGCTGAAAATGCTGCCGCAACTGGCCGAGTTGGCCAACGTCTTTCCCAAAACCGTCTCCGCCAAAGACGCGCCGTGCAAGGAGATGATCAGAAAATCAAAAGACAACGGCGGACGCGACAACTTCGACCTCAACTTTTTCCCCATTCTCAAGTGCTGGCCGCATGACGGCGGGCGGTTTATCACGCTGCCCTGCGTGCACACGCGCGACCCGCGTACCGGCAAGCGCAACATCGGCATGTATCGCATGCAGGTCTACGATGGCCAAACCACCGGCATGCATTGGCAGCGGCAAAAAGTCGCCGCCGAGCACTATCGCGAGGCGCTGCGTGCGGCAGCAGTGGCCGGGGCGGAGTCGGATCCCGCGTTGAACGCGTCCGCTGCACGCGTAGCGATGATGGCTGAGTCGGCCGGCGGCGCGGTGACAATTCCCGATCAGCCGGCGGGCGCAATCCCGCAACTCGCGTTGGGCAATTTGAAAGGCTCGCGGCTTGAAGTCGCCGTTGCCATCGGCACCGATCCCGCCACCACCTTCTCCGCCATCGTTCCCGCACCGCCCGAGGTCGAGGAGTTCCTCATTGCCGGTTTCCTGCGCGGCAAGCCGGTTGAGATCGTCAAGTGCGAAACTGTCGATCTCGAAGTTCCGGCGCACGCTGAGATCGTACTCGAAGGCTACGTGGAGCTGGGCGAGCTGCGCTCCGAGGGCCCCTTCGGCGATCACACCGGCTTCTACACGCTCCCGGACGAGTACCCGGTCTTCCATCTCACGTGCATCACGCACCGCAAGGACCCCATCTACGCCGCGACCATCGTAGGCAAGCCGCCCATGGAAGACGCCTGGATGGGCAAGGCCGTGGAACGCATCTTTCTGCCCGCGATGAAGATGGCCATCCCCGAACTGGTCGACGTTCACCTGCCCGTGGAAGCGGTCTTTCACAACCTGATGATCGTGTCGATCAAAAAGAGCTATCCCGGCCAGGCGCGCAAGGTGATGAACGCCATCTGGTCGCTCGGCCAGGCCATGTTCACCAAGTGCGTCATCGTGGTCGACGAGGACTGCGACGTGCAGGACATCGGCGAGGTGGTGCTGCGCGTGGCCAACAACATCGATCCCGAGCGCGACATTCAGTTCACGCTCGGTCCCATCGATTCGCTCGATCACGCCTCGCGCCTGCCCAACTACGGATCGAAAATGGGAGTGGATGCCACGCGCAAGTGGAAGGCCGAAGGCTTCGAGCGCCCCTGGCCGGCCATGATCGAGATGGACCGCGCGACCAAAGCGAAGATCGACGCGATGTGGGTGAAGCTGGGGCTGTAGAAAGGTTTGAGCAGCAGATTTGGGTACGAATAGATTTTTCGAAAAGCGCCTCGGCGATTACGTGTGAACCGAGGAGAAGAACCGGCAACTTCCGATTAGCGGAAACGCCGACCAAGGTCTTGGGACGAGGGTGCTGAGGTCTTGGGTTTCAGTCCAATCCACATCGCCGGCAGACTAAATCGAATCGATCACGATGAGAGTGATGTCGTCCTGTTGGGCAGTCGAAGCTGGTTGCCAGAGCTGAATCTCAGTGAGCAGCTGATCTACCAACTCGGACGGAGGGCGCGACTGATTGTTACGAACGACTTGCTCGAGCTTGCGGTCGCCGAAGGAATCGCCGCTCGCATTCTCGGGCTCGACCAAGCCGTCCGTATACATCAGAAAGCGGTCGCCCGCATCAATGGGCATCTCGAAAACCGGGTAGTCGGGCTCAGGAGTTACACCGAATAGCAGACCGTTACTTTCAATGCGCTCCAGTTGGCCTCCGTGCCAGCGCAGCAGCGGCGGGTGTCCCGCGGCGGAGTAGAGTGCTTTGCGATTCTCCGTATCCAGCCACAAATAGGACGCGGTGACGAACTGATTGTGGAGCTGTCGGGAAAGGATACGGTTCAGCCCGCGCAGGACTTCGCAAGGGTCCTGTGCGCAGGGCACGATGGACTGCAACGCGACCTTGATCATCCCTGCGATCAGCGCCGCCGGGACGCCGTGTCCGGAGACGTCAGCGATCAGGAAGCCCACCCGATCCTGATCGACGGGAATGAAGTCATAAAAATCGCCGGCAACGGCGGTCATGGGGCGATAGGCAGCGGCAATGCTAAGGTGACTGAGCTCGGGACCGGCCCTGGGAAGAATCGACGTCTGGATCTCGCGTGCGATGGCGAGTTCACTTTCGATCGACAGCAAGCGGTGCTCGTGCGCAGAGACGATCTGCATCGCAGAGTAACCCAGAGAGAACAGCAGAGCTGCAAACCCCAGGTCGCCCCAGATGGGCGGAAGTTGGTAACCAAAAGGGCGCGCCAGGTTGACACACAGGGCCTCCAGGGCGAAAAACAGCGTGCCCACCGCCAGAACGCCGCGGTTGGGCAGAGCGAAGTACAGGCGCGAGAGACCTGGCAGCACGAGCACGATGACCATGACCAGCAACATGCCGGTGACAAGGATCTCGTTGTAGAGGATCAGTTTGCGATCCGAGCCCGTTAGGACAAACAGCGCGATCCCCGCCACACCGATGGCCGACCCCACGAAAACGACTGCCTTGAGAAACAGCCTCACCATGCCGGTGGTGAGTTCCAGAAACGCGAGCGAAGCTACCACCACGATGAAGTAGGCATTGACAGCGCGCAGGTAGGGAAGGCCGGCCCGGAACCAGAGCGGCAAAGGCTCCACGGCCGCCAACGAATAGCCCAGGGGATTCGCCCCGTACAGCGCGCTCCACAGGCCCAGCCATAGGATGGCGCGCATCCCGCTCCGCCGGCGCATTGCCGCAATGCAACAGGCAGCCAATCCCATAAACACAAAGACAGTCCCGGAAATGATGCCTAGGAGGACATTGCTGGGTATTGCCGGAAGGCCACCTTGCATGCGTGCACCACTGAACGCGGCAAGGATATCAGAATAAAGGTGTCACCAGTACGGCGCTAAATGGAGACAAGATGCGAACGCAGATCTCTTGCCATCACTAAAACTGATTTGCGACTGCGCGGGGTACTCTCGGAATCTGGAAGAGTCGTTCGCCTCCGGCGAATTCGACGCCCGATCCCCGATTGTCGATTGTGGGCAAATAACCCGAGATCTCGAGGTATTCCTCCGCTTGTCAGAACAGGGAGAAGCACTCATCGGGCGCAGGTTACGCAGAATTCTCAAGATTACTCCCCGTGAACGCTGTAGGGTCCACCTATTTGGTGGTTCCTGGTTTGTCGCTAAGTCGGATACTGCTCCGTCGCCGGGCCTGAAGACGGCACTGTCCGACGCGCCTCGCTCTGCTATATCTAGAACCATGCGGGTAGATCATTGCAGGCGCATCTTTTTTGCCGCCATCATCATCGCGCTCGCTCTTCCTCTTCGCGCCCAGCAGACCTCCGGCACCTTCCGCTGGATCGATTTTCACGATCCCAAAGATCAGAACATCGTGGCGTGGGTCGCGCGCTCGCTGCAGGTGGAAAAATGGACCGCCATCCGCGAGATCGGCGTGGTCTACGACGCGGCACTGGTGGTGACCACCGACCGCGAGGGGCCGCAATCGCCGCCCAGCGACGACAGCTTCACCATCTGGAACGCGTCGCTCACCAGCCACATCGTCGCGCCCCTGCTCAAAGGCGTGAATCTGCGCTGGTTCGACTGGGAACACTTTGCCGACGACGCTCCCGCGGAGTTGACCGTGCTCTACGACAACTGCCACGACTGCGCGGCCAGCACCTTTTTCACGAGCTTCCGCTACGACCTGCCGCACCACATGTGGGTGGGGCGCTGGATCCGCGGCGGCCAGGGAGTTCTGGTGTGGAATGCGGTTCCGCCCAGCGCTCCGGGCGTGACCTGGACGCAGGTGTATGCCGTGATGTCGGGGGCGGAAAACCGCGCCTACCTGTGCACGTGGAACCACTTCGACTACGGCAAGGTAAGGCAGCCCAGCGACACGATCTTCCGGTACGATGTAGACTCGATGACTGGGCTGGAGCGCACCGTGGAGCTGACCCGGGAGGACGCCGACTCCATGAAACTGCGCCTGTGCCGCGGGCAGGACGCCATCCAGGGCCTGGAGCGCGGCCAAGACTCGGCGCTTTGCCAACAGCTGCTGAACGCGCAACCGCAGCGCAAGCCGGTGACCACGCCGCCGGCCAACAATCGCGGCCAATCCGCGCCTCCCGCCGTCCGCCATTGAGATCAGCCTTTAGTGGTCAATAGAGAGCAGTTTTGCCCCCCGCGCCACGCATAGCATTCAAGCTGAATGGAGGCGCGAAATGAGCCGTCTTTTCAGACTTGCATCTTTTGCCCTGTTTCCCTTAACGTTAACGCTTTTAACTGCTGGTTGCCACAAGGATCCAGCCCTGGTCCTGGCGGATAACAACCAGGCGGGCACGCAGGACCAGGCCTCGGACCCGGCGGCGGCCAACCTGCCCCCCGTTCCAGACAACTCAGGCGCTCCGGGGTCCCCATCCGCGGCCGCTCCCAGCTACCAGCAGAGCCCACCGCCGCCAGACCAGGGCAACGCCTCTTACGGGTCGCCCGACCAGCAGTCGTATGATCCGGGTTACGGAGAGCAGCCGGAATACACCACTGCCCAGCCGCCTCCGCCCTTGCCCGAGTACGACCAGCCGCCGGCTCCCGGCGACGACTATATCTGGACGCCCGGCTACTGGGCCTGGTCTCAGGACGGCTACTACTGGGTGCCCGGCGCCTGGGTTGAAGCTCCCTACGAGGGCGCACTCTGGACCCCTGGCTACTGGGGCTACTGGAATAACTACTACGGGTTTTACCCTGGTTACTGGGGCCAGTACATCGGCTACTATGGCGGCATCAACTACGGCTTCGGTTACACTGGCTACGGCTACCAGGGCGGTTACTGGGGCGGGGGCCACTTCTTCTACAACCGCTCGGTCAACAACATCAACACCTCTGTGGTGCACAACGTCTATAGCCGCTCGGTCGGCGGCTACTCGAACAACTCCCATGTGAGTTTCAACGGCGGATCGGGTGGTCTCCAGGTGCGGGCACGGCCCGCGGAGCTGGCGGCGATACGTCAGCCGCACACTGCGCCCATGAGGGCACAAGTGCAGAATGAGCGTGCTGCCGGCACCAACCGGGCCCAGTTTGCCAGTGCGAATCGTGGCCGCCCGGCCAATGTGACTGTCAGCCAGCCTCTTGCGGCCGATCGCAACGTGAAAGCCCCGCCGGCGTTGCAGACAACCAATCGGGCTGTAGAGCAGCAGCAACAGCGCCAGTCGGAACTACAACAACGCCAGGCGGCTCCGCAGCAGCAACAGCGCCAGGCGGCTCCGCAACAGCAACAGCGCCAGTCGGAACTGCAACAACGCCAGGCGGCTCCGCAACAGCAACAGCGCCAGTCGGAACTACAACAACGCCAGGCGGCTCCGCAGCAGCAACAGCGCCAGGCGGCTCCGCAACAGCAGCAGCGTCAGGCGGCTCCGCAACAGCAACAGCGCCAGGCGGCTCCACAACCGCAACAACACCAGGCGGAACTACAACAGCGGCAGGCAGCTCCGCAGCAGCAACTGCGCCAGGCGGCTCCGCAACAGCAACAGCAACAGCGGCAGGCAGCTCCGCAACCGCAGCAACATCAGGCGGAACTACAACAGCGTCAGGCGGCTCCGCAACAGCAACAGCGGCAGGCAGCTCCGCAACCGCAGCAGCGCCAGGCGGCTCCGCAACCGCAACAACACCAGGCGGCTCCGCAACGCCAGGAGGAACACCCCAAGTAGTCGCGTTTCGCAAAGCATCCGCGGCAGATTTCGCGGATGTCGTCTAAATGGGCGCCTTCACCACGCCGCCGGCCAACAATCGCGGCCAGTCTGCGGCGGGGCGCGTGAGCCATTGAGGGTTGCCCCACCCTAGCCGCAAAAACAAGAACGCGGGGAGGGTGGGGTACCCGCGCGTGAGCCATTGACGGCACCGCGAAGAATTTCCTAGAATTCCGAGACTTCTGTACCACGAACCGTGTTCAACCGAATGGAGGTTGAGATGAAAAGTACTTCTCGACTCGCACTTTGCATACCGCTGGCCTTCGTGGCGGTTTTCTTCCTGGCCGGATCGCATCTGAAGCTGGCGCCAGGCCAACCCCCAAGCCTCAATGTCGTTCAGGCCGCCGCCCAGGAACAGGCGCCTCCTGACCAGGGACCCGATCCCGCAGCCGCCAACATGGCGCCCTCGGGGCAGTCCTATACCACCGAGGCTCCGCCTCCTGAAGGGCAGAATCCCGACGATTCCGGCTACGCGGAGCAGCCCACGGCAACCGCTACTGAGCCTCCGCCACCGCTGCCCGACTACACGCAACCGCCCGCGCCGGGCGATGGTTACATCTGGACTCCCGGCTACTGGGCCTGGGGCCCTTATGGCTATTACTGGGTGCCCGGCGTGTGGGTCGAGCCCCCGTATGCCGGCGGGCTGTGGACTCCCGGCTATTGGGGCTTCTATGGCGGCCGTTACCTGTGGTACCCCGGCCACTGGGGCTACCACATGGGCTGGTATGGCGGCATCAACTACGGCTTCGGCTACATCGGATTCGGTTATGAGGGCGGCTACTGGAATGGCGGCCACTTCTTCTATAACCGCGTCTACAACCACATCGACGAGCGCACGGTGCACAACGTGTACAACTACCGCGCCAATGTTCACGTCAACAATAACGTTCGGTCCAGCTACCGTGGCGGACCGAATGGAGTACAATCCCGTCCGCGGCCATCGGAAGGCGCGGCGTATCACGAGCCCACCGCTCCGCGCATGAACACGCAGGTGCAACACGAGCAGAACTACGGCGCGGTGCGCGAGCAGTATGCCACCGAGAATCACGGCAGGCCGGCCACGCCGGCGGAATCGCGCCCGCTGCGTGCCGAACAGAACGTCAAGCCGCAGCAGCGCAGCGGAGGCCAGTCCGGGGGCCATTCCGAGGGCCATCGCTAAGAAGTTGCGCGGATCGTATTAGCACCAAGGGCCGCACGCTCCATTGATCGGAGGTGCGGCCCTGATTTTTTCGCGCGCAGAACGGTTGTTGATGAACCGCGGCTCTCTTACTCGGCCGCGAAGACCTTGATCGCCACCAGATTCTGCACCCACCGCGCCGGGCGCTTTTCGTTTGTGGCAATCAACTTCAGCGGCCCATCGTCGTTCAGCGGCTTGCCATTCTCGGTGTCGGCCACGATGACCCTGGAACTGTTCACCTGGGGCGTGATCTCGCCGCTCGCGTACACCACTTCGTAGAGGTCCGCGCCCTCGGCCACCACGTAGAGCCGCAGATCATTGCCGCACGGCTTGTCGCTCACGCCCAGCGGCGTGAGCAGCGCGATCAGCGGCACGCCGGAGTAGGTTTCGTCAGCCTTGGTGTGCTCGTTGTGGACGGTAACCGTCACGTGCGGCAGGCCGGCCAGAGTGGCCACGGTCCATGTGGCCGATTTATAGCCAAAGGTGATTTTCAATGGCTCCGGGGGCGCGGGGACCTGCGCCGTAATTCCGGCCGTATGCTGTCCCATCGGCATGTGCGGCTGCGGGTTCTGCGCCTGCTGAGCGAAAGCTCCCAAACTCAACATCCCTAAAAAGATGGCGGTGCACCCATGCGAAGACTTCATGATGTTCTCCCCGCCTCCATCGTATACTGAACGCATGTCGATTGTGCGCAACATCGCCGGTATCGCCAAGGGCATGAGCATCACCGGTCGCGAGACGTTTGCGCCCACCGAGGTGGAGAATTACCCTGACGGCCGCGGTCCCTTGCGTGGAGCGGTCCTCGAATCGCGCTTCCGCGGCGCGCACGTGTTGCAGCGCGACGAGAATGGCCTGGAAAAGTGCGTGGCGTGTTTCCTGTGCGCCGCGGCCTGCCCTTCGAACTGCATCTATATTGAAGCTGCCGAAAACACCGCGGAAATCCGCATCTCCTCGTCGGAGCGCTACGCCAAGGTCTACAACATCGACTACAACCGCTGCATCTTCTGCGGCTACTGCGTCGAGGCCTGCCCGACGGACGCCATCACGCACGGCCACGGCTTCGAACTGGCCACGCTGAATGCCACGAACCTGGTGATGCGCAAGGAAGACATGCTGGTGCCGGTTGAGGCGCTGACGGCGAAGTAGCCTGCACCCTGCCGCACCAGTCATAAGTCGGCGTGATAACATTAGCCCAATCATCACTTGAACCTTTCGACGGAACCCGGGAATCCCTCCTGAGCGCCGCGAGGAGGTAGGTTGACACGTCTGTCGAATCTGCAGTCCAAGGCAAAGATTGCAGCGAAAGCGATATTGCCCAAAAATGTTGTCGCCTTTATAAGCGGATGCAGGTACCGGGGCTACCTGGCGCACGTTAAATATCTTTTGAAGCTCAGGAAATATCGGACGCAATTTGCCAAAGCCAACGCAACCGCGCCGGATTCGACCATCGTTTTACCGGTAGGTTGCCAGATTCGACTTCCCCCTGATGCCGAAGTCCGCGACGCTTTTGAATATTTTGGATGGAAGGACCCGGAGGCGGTGGATGAATCCCTGGGGTTCATGAAACTGGCTGCGAACGCAAAGGTCTTGTGGGACGTTGGCGCGTTATTTGGTTTCTTCTCCTTGACATTCACACTCAAGGGCGCAGATCGCCGGGCATTGGCCTTCGAGCCAAATCCAAGCTCGCGGGCGAAACTTGAAGAGTGTCTCCGTCTCAATCCAACTGCGAAGGTCGAAGTCTTCGATTTCCCTGTGGGATTGCCTGACAAAGTGGTGGAGTTTGAGCGTGGGTTTCATTACACGGCGATCACGGAATCGCCCGCTCGGCGAGGCGAAGAGAATGCAGCACCAAGAGAAACCGTGGCCATCAAAACCATGTCGATTGACGAATTGATCGAGAAAAATCTCGACCCGCCCGACATCATCAAGATTGATGTGGAAGGACATGAGTTTGATGTGCTGCTCGGGGCCAGGAAGCTGCTGCTTGCGAAAAAGCCTTTACTAGCCATCGAATTGCATCCGGGTCTGCTGATCCGCCGGGGAACCTCTGCTCGGGCCATAACGGAATATCTTGAGGATGCTGGATATGTAATTCACGATACGCATTTGAAGCGCGTAAAGAAGGGCTTCTTCAAACACGAAAACACGCTTCGCATCGTTGCTATGTAATGCGGGTAGGCCTTCGGCTCTGTTCGAAGGCTTGTCACCCCGCTCCCGTCAGCAGCCCGCGCTTGCGCATCTCGGCCATCACGCGTTCCACCTTCCAGTCCAGCGCATCGGAGCCGTCGACGACCAGATCGGCCTTGTCGGCGGAGGGCCGCACGAACGTCATGCTCGAGGGCCGCACGCGGTACTCCCATTGATAGCGTACCGACTCCTCGCTTCTCCCGCGCTCGTCCATATCGCGCTTCAGCCGCCGCTCGAAACACAACGCGTCCGGCGTATCGACGTAAATGCGCAGCTGGTAGAGCGGCAGCAGCTCGGCGAAGTAGAGCGCGAAGATGCCTTCAACAATCAGGAACGGACCGGAGGTGACGCGCTCGGTGCGGCCCGGCACGCGCGTGTATGTGGCGAAGTCGTAGACCGGACGGTCGATGGAGTCGCCGCGCGCCAGTGCGGCAATATGCTCAGCCAGCAGCGGAATTTCAATCATCGCCGGGTCGTCGAAGTTCTGCTGGACGCGTTGTTCGAGCGGCATGTGGCCGAGATCGAGATAGTAGTCGTCGAGATGGAAGCGCAGACCGCGCAGCATGCGGGCCATTTCGCTGGCCAGCGTGGTTTTGCCCGAGCCGGAGCAACCGGCAATGCCCAGCACCGTCGGCGGAAAGGGCAGCCGCGGAATCTGGGCGGCAACTTCGCGTGCGACTCGGGCGCTCACGGCTTGGCTCACGGCTCCTGTTCCACCTTCGCGGCAATTTTTGGCGCCAGTCGCTTGAGCAATCCGGCCAGCCGCCGCTCCACCATGCGCCCGGTCTCATTCACCTCTTCGTGGCTCAGCGGGGTCGCGCCCAGTCCGGCGGCCAAGTTGGTGACGCAGGAGATGCCCAGCACTTCAATCCCCATGTGCCGCGCCACAATGGTTTCCGGCACGGTCGACATGCCCACCAGCGTGGCTCCCAGAGTGCGGAAGGCGCGAATCTCCGCCGGCGTTTCGAAGCTCGGGCCCGGTGTTGCCAGATACACGCCCTCTGCGAGAGTAGTTCCGCCTTCGTCCGTGAATCCCTCCTCGCGCGCCGCTTCGGCGGCCATCGCGCGCAACGCCTTGCTGTAGGCCTCGGTCATGTCGAAAAAACGCAGTCCCGCGCCCGGCCTCGCCGCAAAGCGCGGCTCGTTGGGCCCGATGAGCGGATTCCAGCCCATCATATTGATGTGATCGGCCAGCAGCACGAGCTGGCCCACGTGGTATCCGGCTTGAATACCACCGGCGGCGTTGGTCAGCACCACGGCGCGCACTCCCAGCGCACCCAGCACGCGCATGGGAAACGTGACCTCGCGTGGCGCGTAGCCCTCGTAAGAATGTACACGCCCTTGCAGGATGACCACCGGCGCGCCGCCGAGCAGCCCGGCCACCATTCTTCCCGAGTGTCCCTCCACGGTCGATTGCGGGAAATGCGGGATTTCCTGGTAGGGCACGATGACCGGATCGGCGACCGCATCGGCCGCCGCGCCCAGCCCCGAACCCAGCACCATGCCCACCCGCGGCGCGAGCGAGCCCAGCCGCGATTTCACAAATGCTGCCGCTTCTGCAGCCTGGTCGTAGTACGTCATGTCCAAAATCCGTTGATGCGCTTTCGACATTCTACCGTTCCTTCTCGAAGGCGGCTGTGCAAAGCAGGTTCCGGTCCCGCGGGCAGGGAGACGGCCATCACATTTTGCGATTTTCGGCCGGGGGTATAATGCCCTCCTGCCTGAGAGCCGGCCGGTTTTTTGCACGCATGGATCGCGCGGGACCGGGCAGACCGGGGCCTCCGGCGAGCGATTTGTGCTCGCTGGCGTGGTAGTACATGGGAGCAATCGCTATGGCAACGCAGGTAGTGCAACACGAGCTGGTTTTGTCGCGGCGCATGGCGCGCCTGGGCACGGAGACGGCCTTTGAGGTTCTCAGCAAGGCCAAGGCGCTGGAACGCCAGGGCAGGAATATCGTTCATCTCGAGATCGGCGAGCCGGACTTCTCGACGCCGCCGCACATTGTGGAAGCAGCCGTGGATGCGCTGCGCGGCGGCTGGACGCACTACGGCCCCTCGGCGGGGCTGCCCGAGTTGCGCGAAGCCATCGCCGGCTACGTGAGCCGCACGCGCGGCGTCCCGGTGGCGGCCGACGAAGTAGTCGTGGTTCCCGGCGGCAAGCCCATCATGTTCTACGCGATGCTCGCGCTCGTCGACGAGGGCGACGAGGTGATCTATCCCAACCCCGGTTTTCCCATCTACGAGTCGATGATCCGCTACGCCGGAGGCACGCCCGTGCCGGTTCCGCTGCGCGAAGAGCGGGATTTCGCCATGGACGTGGACGAGATGGCGAGCCTAATCACGCCCTCGACCAAGCTCATCATTCTCAACTCGCCGCAGAACCCCACCGGCGGCGTGCTGGCGCGCACCGACATCGAGCGCGCCGCGGCGGCGATTGGCGAGCGCAACATCCTGGTGCTGGCCGACGAAATTTACAGCCGCCTGCAGTTTGAAGGCAAGCCGTTCTCGATCATGAGCGTGCCGGGAATGCAGGAGCGCACCATTCTGCTCGACGGGTTCTCAAAAACCTATGCCATGACCGGCTGGCGCATCGGCTACGGGGTGATGCGCGCCGACCTGGCCGCGCAGATCACACGCCTGATGACCAACTCCAACTCCTGTACGGCCAGTTTTACGCAACGCGCGGCGCTGGCCGCGCTGGCCGGCGACCAGAGCGCCGTGGACACGATGCGCACCGAATTCGAGCGGCGCAGCCGGGCCTTTGTCGACGGGCTCAACCACATACGGGGCTTCAGCGCACGCATGCCGAAGGGCGCATTCTATGTGTTTGCCAACATCACGGGCACGGGATGGGCGTCGAAGCCACTGGCCGACGCGCTGCTCGAAGAGGCCGGCGTGGCCGCGCTTTCCGGCACCGCGTTTGGCTCCTATGGCGAGGGTTATGTGCGCTTGAGTGTCGCCAATTCCATGGAGAACCTGATGGAAGCGCTCAAGCGCATCGACGCGTGGGTGAGCGCGCACGTATAGCAGTGTGTGGGGCAGGCTTCCTGGCAAAGGAGATCGGCAATGGCGCTGAGAGATGCAAAGACGGGGCTGGTGCGGAAGGAATATTCCATCGACGAACTGCGCGAGGCGGCGCGGCTGATGCGCGGCTACAACCTGGTCGCGTTGTGCGCGGCGGGCTCGGGCCACGCCGGCGGCACGCTCTCCATCATGGACATTGCGGCGGCGCTCTATCTGCGCGCGGCTGAGCACGATCCCCAAAATCCTGACTGGCCCGATCGCGACCGCATTCTCTGGTCGGCCGGCCACAAGGCGCCGGCACTCTATGTGTCGCTCGGCATCGCCGGTTTTTGCCCGCTCGACGACATCGTCACCCTGCGCAAGCTCGGCTCGCCCTTCCAGGGACATCCTCATTGGCTCAAGCTGCCGGGCGTGGAAGTTTCTTCGGGATCGCTCGGGCAAGGCCTTAGCGTCGCGGTCGGCATGGCGCTGGCCGCTCGCATCGACGGCAAGAAGCACAAGATCTTCTGCCTGATGGGCGACGGCGAACAGCAGGAGGGCGAGGTATGGGAAGCAGCCATGGAGGCCGGTCACTTCCATCTCGACAACATCGTCGCTGTCATCGACTGCAACCGCCTGCAGATCGACGGTTGGGTGAAAGATGTCATGCAAGTTGAGCCGCTCGCCGCCAAATACGCGGCCTTCGGTTGGGAGGTGCTGCGCATCGACGGACACGACATGAGCCAGATTGTGGACGCCTTCGAGCAGGCGCGCGCCGTGACCGGCAAGCCCGTCATGATTCTCGCCGACACTGTGAAAGGCAAGGGCGTGAGCTTTATGGAAAACCAGCCGGGCTGGCACGGCAAGGCGCCGAATCGCGAGGAACTGAACGCGGCGCTCGCGGATCTGGGTCTCGCCGAACGTCTGCCCGTCGACGCTTTGCTCGCAAAGGCCAGGAATTGGCAAGCCGAAGCCTCGCACGCTCTGGAAGCGCGCACGCCCCGCTACTCGCGCGACTTTTGGTGGAATGCGCGCGATGCAGCGCAAATCGACGCGATGCGGGTTGCCATGGAGCCCACGCGCAAGGGCTTTGGCCGCGCGCTTGCGGAATGCGGCGACGACGAGCGCATCGTGTGCATCGGTCTCGACATTTCCGGCTCCATCACGATTGCGGATTTTTACTCCGGCAAGCCGGAGCGCGCGCGGCGCTGGATCTCAATGGGCATCGCGGAACAGTCGGCCACGGCGGCCGCTGCGGGCCTGGCGCGCGAGGGCAAACTGCCCGTGCTCGGTTCTTACGCCACGTTTTCCGCGGCGCGCAACCTCGACCAGCTTCGCGTTTCCATCTGCTACTCCAATCTCAACGTGCTGGTGGCCGGCGCACACGCGGGCGTCTCGGTGGGCGCCGATGGCGCCACGCACCAGGCGCTCGAAGATCTCTTTGCCATGCTCGGGTTGCCGAATATGACTGTGGTCGTGCCCTGCGACGCTGTCGAAACGCGCAAGGCCACGCGGCATCTGCTGCTCGAACACGTGGGGCCCAAGTACATCCGCTTTGCGCGCGAGGCCACGCCGATCGTCACCGAAGAAACCACGCCATTCGTTTACGGCAAGGCGAATCTCATCCGGCTGCGCGCCCCGGGTCCGGATTTCGCCAAGCCCGGCTTCATTGAGGCCTTCGAGACGCGCCTCGCCGAGGACTGCGCTGACGAGGGCGAGGATCTGAGCATCGTCGCCTGCGGACCCATGGTGCCCGAGGCGATGCGCGCGGCGTCGATTCTAAAGCAGGAGTTCGGCCTTGAGACGCGTGTCCTGAATCTGCACACGCTCAAGCCCATCGATACGGAGGCAATCGTGCGCGCGGCGCGCGAGACGGGCGTGGTGATTACGGCGGAAGAACATCAGATCGGCGCCCTGGCCGGGCGCGTGAGCATGGTTTTCGCCACGACTCCCCAGCTCTATGGGATCCCGGTCATCACCAGTGCCATCGGAGTCAAGGATCGCTTCGGCGAGTCCGGCGCGCCGTGGGAACTGGTCAAAGTGTTCGAGTTGAGCGCGGAACATATCGCCGAGAAGGCTCTCGAGCTGGTCTCGGTGAAGAAGCACGCCGCCGAACATCTGGTAACTGCGTGATCCGCGTTTGCTCGGTCCCGTAGTCCCGCAGTCCCTGCGTCCCTCGGTCCCTGCCTTCTTGCTCCCTTGCCCCCTTGTTCCCTTAGTTCTTGTGTTGCGTATCCTCTCCCGAAACGAGACGCACCGGGCCCAGAATGCCCGAGGGCAGGGGCTCCAGATGATCCATATCCTGCGGCGTGAACTTCTCGCCGTAACGCAAATTGAGCAGCCGGTAATCCGGCGCGGCGCGTCCTGCCAGCTCGTTGATGGCGGTGTTGGCCACCTCGATCCGCAGTTCGTTCGTGCCCGCATGCAGCAGCGCAGTTACATCCAGCCGGTACGGCGGATGCCACAAATCTCCCGCGGGTTTCCCGTTCACTGAGACCACCGCCGCTTCGCGTACCGGCGGGTCGTACCAGGTGCGCGTCCCCGCCTGGTGCAGCGCCTCGCGCGGCACCGGCGCGCCTTCGCCAAAGTCCAGAATCACGCTTCCGGATTTCGCAACCGCCTCGGGAATCTCCACCGTGCGTGTGTAAATCGCCGTGCCCGAGTAATACTTCTGCGCTTCGTTGTCGGTCCAAGAGTGTAACGTCTGCATGGTTTCCGCCGTGCCGCCCTTATCGAAGGTCACCTTCCAGTCGTGGCTCAGGTCGATGGGTGCGAACGGTGCGGCGGCTTGCAGTTGCGGCAGCGCGGGATTGCTGGTGAATACCACCACGCGCGATTCATATGGAGCGAGATCGAAGTGAATCGTCGGTCCGGGGCCAGCGCCCGTGATCTTTCCCGTGAACGGATCCCACCACTCCGCGCCATCGTCGTGAGCGCGAAACGTGGCGTCAAACGAGTGCGGCCGATTGTCGGTGTTGGCGACGAAGTAAATTTGGGCCGAATGTAGACCACGATGAATGAAGCCCACCTCGGGAGTAACAGGGTTCATCACAACGTCGGGCTTCTCGAATGATGCTCGAAGCGCTGCGGCAAGTTCCGCGGCGCTGGCAACGATCTTCACGTTTTTCATGCCCGAAGCCATCAGCGCCTGCGATATCTGCGCCACGGCTGCCGAGTCGCGCGGCCCCTCGATCACTCCCGGCGCGCGCGAAGGCCAACTCTTCACCGCAATCACCTCTCCGCCACGCTGCGCAAACGCCTCGATGCACCTGTACGTGGCCAGCGGCAGCCGCTCCACGTTCGGAATCACCAGCACCGGATAGTACTGCATGCCAACTTTGTCGATCGCCGCCGAATCGATGAAGTCAAGGTTGTAGCCCGCGTCGAGAATCGCGGGAACCAGATCGGGTCCGAGCAGCGTGCGCATCTCGTCGGTGACGGAAACGTGTCCCGGCCGGAAGCGTGCCTGCGCGTCTTCTTCAGGAAGCAGCAGGGCAACGTCGTAGACCGGCGAGCCCTGGCGCAACAGGTAGCTCATGCGCGTGAAGTAGCCCATCACATCGGGCATCACCATCCACCAGGGATTGTGATCATTGAAGACGGCGGCGGCGTAGAACGACCATCCGCGGTCGCCGGCCGACGGCGGCGAATACGGCCAGCCATGGCCCACGAACTGGTTGATGCCCTGCAGAAAGAACGTGTCGGCCTCGGCCTTCATGTCCAGCGGCGTGGCGCGGAACGACGGCGAGTGCAGCCAGGTCCATGTCTCCGACGAAGTGATGGGCCGGCCGTAGACGTGGCTTGCCGACGTCGCCCAGCGCGTGAAGGAGAAACCGCCGTGCCATTGCGAGCCTTCGCCCTCGGGCAGATCGACGAGCGCGTTGCTTGAAAGCGTCACCGCGGGCGAGCCGTAACTCTGCGAGCGGAATTTGGTGTGGTGCTCGCGCGCCCAGGTGTTGAGCGGCGTCAGATAGTGCTCGTCGATCAACTCTGCCAGCGTGCGGCCCCAGTCGTAGCGCACGTCTGCGGCCTCGGGAGTCGTTCCCGCGGCCAGCTCCGCTAGATGCGGCGTCAGATCGTAGCCGCGTCGCGCGCGAAATTCGTCGAGAAGCTTCGGAGTCCAATCCGATTCGTACACCTCAAGACTGTCGCTAAAGACGGAATAGGGCACATTCGCTCCGCACGCCTGAATCAGCGGATTGGCAACATGCTGCAGGTGATTCTGAATCGCCTCCATGCTGAAGTGGTCAAGAACAAAACCCTCCGCGCCCACGGCCGCGCGCTTCACCTGCTGGCCGGTGCGACTGGAGATGAAGAACAGCACCACGTGCGGGCCGGTGATTCCCGTGGGCAACGTCAGCCGGTAGCCGCGGATCGCGTCGAGCTGCTGCGTGTGCTCTGCGTCGTAGTGCTGCGGCGTTCCCGAAGCAAGAAATGCAGCCAGCAGGGCTTCGCCATTGCGAATGGAAGGAACAGGAAGGGAAGAGGCGCCCGGCGGCACAACGTCGGCCACAATGCGCAGCCGGCCCGCGGCGTCACTCACCGGCACATACGCGCCGCCATACGGCCAGCCGCTGCCCAGGGTTAAGTTGAGACGCAATCCGAGATCATGTGCCGTCTGCGCGGTGAAGGAAAGCATATCGAGGAAATCCTTGGAGAGAAACGGTAGATTGCGAAACCCCTTCTGCGGATCGTCGAGCTCGAGCGCATAGACGGGTTGCACCTCCACGCCGCCGATGCCGCCCGCCTTCATGGTGCGCAACTCGCGGGCCAATTCATTTTTTTCGACAGCAGGGCCGAACCACCACCAGCGCATCATGGGCCGCGCGTCCATGGGCGGCGTGGCAAAGCCGCTGCGGATCGTGGTGAGGGAATCGGCCGAGGCAGCGTTTTTCGCTGCGGTCTTTTGCGCTGCGCCAGGCAGTGCCGCGAGAACCAGGGCAAGTGCAGCGCAGGCAACGACACAAAGAGAGCTTTGAGTCTGGGAAAAGCGCATGTTAGAACCCCCGAGGAAATCTCTGCCGCAGCCGGGCCACCTTCTCAAGCCGCGCAGTTGCCGCGCAGAACCCCCTCGGCGGTCCATCGTAATCCCCAAAGATACAAATGGGAAACAAAATGTGGAAAGAAACCTGCAGCCTGAAGGCGGGAACGAGCGCCGTCTCGCATCGCGACGCATCCCGGCTGGATTCGTACAGACACGTTGCCAGGCGGCGCAGCCGACCCGTGGAGGCGTATGGTAATTTTCTAATGTGCCCACAGAGAGTGCATTGGTCACGCCCAAGATCGAGCCTGATGAACCAGGTTCAAAACCACGATTTACCTTGTGGCATGGGGCGACAGCCGCACTTTTGGCGCTGGGCTATTCCGGCTATTATTTCTGCCGCTCCGATCTCTCAGTCGTGTTGCCCGACCTGATGCGCGACCTTTCGCGCCATGGCATCACGGCAAACGAAGCGCAAATCCGCCTGGGATTCATGGCCTCAATGGGCACCGCGGCCTATGCGCTGGGCAAGTTTTTCTCCGGAGCTCTGGCCGACACGCGCGGTGGCCGGCGGTTTTTCCTGGGCGGCATGGCCGGCTCCATCCTCTTTACGATCGTCTTCGCCCTGGGCGGCGGATTTCCCATCTTCACCCTGGCATGGATCGGCAACCGGCTCTTCCAGTCGCAAGGCTGGGCGGGACTGGTGCGGGTTTCGTCGCGCTGGTTCTCCTACTCCACCTACGGAAGCGTGATGGCGGTGGTGAGCCTGAGCTTCCTGTTCGGCGATGCGGGATGCCGCTGGACGATGAGCGAATTGCTCGCGCATGGCGTGGGCTGGCGCGGCGTCTTTTACTTTGCCGCAGCGGCGCTCGCGGTTCTGCTCCTCATCAACCTGCTGCTGTTGCGCGAGACGCCCGCCGAGCGCGGGCTTCCGGCACCGGAAGTGAATCCGAGAAATGTGTACGCTGATGAGGAGCCGCACGGCGAGCACCACAGGAAGATCGGCGCGATTTTGCGCCCCCTTCTCACCAGCTTCGCGTTCTGGCTGGTTTGCCTGCTGGCCTTCGGAACCACCCTTCTGCGCGAGACCTTCAACCTGTGGACGCCGACCTATTTTGTGCAGTTCGTGGGCCTGCTCCCGAGCGTGGCGGCCAGCCGCAGCGCACTCTTTCCACTGTGCGGCGGAATTTCCGTGCTGCTGGGCGGGTTTTTGAGCGACAGGCTCGGCGCCAATGGGCGCAATGTGCTGGTCGTGATCGGCATGACGGCATGTACTGTCTGCCTGGTGATGCTGGGCCGTGTACCCGGCCACGCAGGCGAATGGGCGCCCTCCGTTCTGGTCGGCCTGGTCGGCTTTACGCTGCTGGGGCCTTACTCCTACCTGGCCGGCGCCATGTCACTGGATTTTGGCGGCCAGCGCGGCAGCGCTACGGCAGCCGGCATTATCGACGGCTTTGGTTACATCGCAGGCTGGCTCTCGGGCGTTACCGTGGCGCGCATCAGCGTCGCGTACGGATGGAGCAGCGCCTTTTTTGCGCTCGCCGGGGTGTCGCTGGCCACGGCTTTGGTGGCTTTGATCCTCACGGCGCACCACCGCAATCACGAGTTGCGGAATCCGTGAATCATTTTTAAGGCTAAATACTTAGCAAGCACTACGATGAATACGGCCTCAAATTATCAAGTAAAACAATTTCCTATTGACATTTACTGGTCATACCACTATCCTTCCCCGCATCAGTAAGTCTCGACTTTGTCGGCGCTCTAAATCGCTTCGATGAAGCGGCAAAAGAGTGTCTCGGTTGTGATTGTGGACAACACTACTGTACGGAGGCATTGAGGCAAAACCCTATGACAACGATTTCCCATGTACATCAAACTCCCAAAATCTTCCGAGCCTGGAGAGCGCAGTTTGCGACGAATGAACTCCCAGGCGCCGGGCGCCGTTCGTTTTGCATGCTGGCGAGTATCGTCGCCATCGTTTGCCTGTGCCTGGGCTTTTCCGCAACGAGTTTGCACGCTCAGGGCTACGGAACCATCAGCGGCACAGTCACGGATCCCAGCGGCGCCGTGGTCACGGGCGCCACTGTGGTCGCCACCCAGGTGCAAACCGGCACTAGGACGACCACGGACACAGGCAGGGACGGTCGATTTGTTTTTCCGTCGCTTTTGCCTGCCGGCTATACGCTTTCGGTCACCGCAGCCGGATTCGAATCCTACGCGCAGAAGGGCATCGTGCTCGAAGCCGACCAGGCGCTCACGATCAACATCAGCCTGAAGGTCGGTTCGTCGACGGCGACTGTCAGTGTTTCGGCCGACGCGCCGCAGGTTGACGTCACCACCGGCACCTTGTCGCAGGTCATCGACCAGGCGAGCGTGGGCGATATGCCGCTGAATGGCAGAGCCGCGGCCACGCTCATTACGCTGGTCGCCGGTGTCGTCGATGCCACCAACGAGGGCAATGGCGTCAACCAGGGCAGCGGAAAGACGTTCTCCGGCAGTTTGCTTTCTCCGGTCCAGGTGGCCAGCGTGAACGGAACATTGCCCAATCAGGACAATTTCCTGTTGGACGGCGGCAACAACCTGGACGAAATGACCAACGTGAACGATCCGTACCCGATGCCGGATGTTGTCCAGGAGTTCAGCGTCCAGACCAGCAACTACAACGCGGAGTTCGGCCAGAGCGCCGGCGCCGCGGTCAACATCGTCACCAAGTCCGGCGGCGAGCAGTTCCACGGCGATCTCTTCGAATATCTGCGCAACGGCTTCTTCAACGCCGAGAACCACTTCTCGCCCCCAGGCACCCAGGACACGCTGCACCGGCATCAGTTTGGCGGCACCGTTGGCGGCCCGGTGATCATTCCTCATCTCTCACACGGCAAGAGCACCCAGTTCTTCTTCGGTTATCAGCACACCCTCATTCACTCGGGCTCCAGTGCGGGTTCGTTCACGGCTCCTACTGCCGCAGAGGAAGGCCTCGCCTCCAGCTCCACCGGCGGAGCCTACGCCGATTTCAGCAACCTCTGCACCGGCGGCTGGAACTCGTCGAACCTCTGCAATACGGCCAGCCAGCAGATCTCTAACCCGTACACGGGCGTGGCATATCCCAACAATCACATCCCGAGCAGCAACTTCGATCAGGCTGCGGTCAACTTCGAGAAGTTTTTCCCCACGGCAACCACCGATGCGGCCGCGGGAAAGATCGGCAACACCGTCAACTATTTCTCCGCCACGCAGAACTACTTTGACGAGTACGATGCGCGCGTCGACCACAATTTCGGCAGCAACGACCACCTCTTCGGTCACTACTTCTACGACTGGTACCATCAGCCGGCCATCTTCAACCCGACCAACCTCTATAGCTACACGTCGTACTTCCAAACCCGTTACCAGAATGCGCTGATCTCTGAAACCCACACCTTCACGTCCAACATTCTGAACAACCTTGTGCTCAACTACCAGCGCGAGGTCTCCCAGCGCGGTGGGCCTCCAGGCAGCCAGGACATTACGTCTCTCGGCTCCGCGGGTTCCGGCCTCGCCAGTCTGTGGCAGCCGAATCTCGGCCCCTACATGGCGCTCAGCGTCAGCGGCTATTTCAAGGTGGGATCGTCGGCCAGCGCCCTATTCGAACGCAATAACTACACCTTCAACGACGATCTGCACTGGGTCAAAGGCGCCCACGACTTTACCTTCGGCGGACACTACGAGCTGAGCAAGTTCGACGTGGTCAACGTGTACAACTCCTATGGCGCCTTCACCTCCGGCCTGGCCGGCTCGTCCCTCGCCGTCGCCAACGTCAATGCCATGGCCAATTTCCAGCAGGGCTTCCTATCCTCACTCGTCCAGGGCGAATTCGAGGAGACCAACGACCGCGGTCACTTCCCGGCCATCTACGCCCAGGACAGTTGGAAGGTGAATCACCGCCTGACCCTTGACTACGGCCTGCGCTGGGAACTCTTCGCGCCATGGCACAACAAGGTCGGCGACCAGACCGCATTCAGCCCCATCATGTACGCGGCCAACACCGGCACTTCACAGTTCGCGATTGCCACAGCGCCGGGAACTGGAGGCTTGCCAGCCGGCTTTGTGCTCTCGGGCGACCCGGGCTTCCCGACCAACGGCGTGGGTAACCATGACAAGCAATTCATGCCCCGTGTCGGTTTTGCCTACGACGTCTTCGGCACGGGCAAGACGGCGATTCGCGGCGGCTACGGCATCTTTTACCAGGACCGCCTGCCGGGCTTCTTCAACCTCAGCCAGTCCACGTTTGCCCCCAATACCATCACCGTGACCCTCGCCAACCTGGACGAGACTGCCGGCAGTCCCGGCGGGCCGTTAAGCAATCCCTATTGCACGGGTTGTTCGACGGGCGCGTACACCAATCCGTTCCCGTTCACCCTGCCCTTCAAGTCCTCGCAGGTGTTCCCCAACCAGATCCAGGTCAACGAGTACGATCCTTCCGGCGACTTCCATGTGCCGGTCACCTACGACTACAACCTGACCATCGAGCAGCAGCTCCCTGGAAACTGGGCCACGCGGCTGGCCTATGTCGGTTCCGCATCGCGCCACCAGTTCGTGGAGCTGGAAGTGAATCCCGCCGTGAACACGGGCACCTACTCGGGCGGTAAGCTCACCTTCCCGGGTGGTACGTCCGCCGCCAACGCAAGAAGGGTCTATGAATCGGCTCCCACCGTCGGCCCGTGCCTCACGACCACGGGTTGCAACGAGAGCTACTCCCAGATCGTCGAAGCGGCCATGATCGGCAATGCCCACTACAATTCCTTCCAGGCCACTCTGATCAAGAAGATGTCGCACGGGCTCCAGCTCCTGGCCAATTACACTTGGTCCAAGTCCTACGACGACATGCCGCAGGCGACGCGCGACTCCAACACCGAGGACATCAACGCCGGCGAGTCGTATGTCTATCCTCTCTATCCCTCCAACGCAGTCAACATCCCGGCGGCAGCTTTGGTGCCCGACATCAAGGCCCTCGACCGCGGTGTATCCGACATCGACCATCCACAGGCCTTCTCCGTCTCCTATGAATGGAGCCCGCCGAAGTTCAACAACGGCGACCGCATCCTCCGCGCCATCGTGAACGACTGGCGGACCTCCGGTCTCGTTCAGTCCCACTCCGGCGATGCGCTGACCACCTGGATGGGATCCGACAACTCCTCCACCGGCCTGACGCAGGACCGCGCGCAGCGCGACTTCTCTCAGTCGGCTTACTTGAAGAGCAAAATCGACGGCGGCGATTGCGCGGCAGGTAAATTCTGCGAGAGCTGGCTGAACCCGTCGGCTTTCTCAGTGCCCCTCAACAGCGGCCCCGGGACCGGTTTCGGCAACGTCGTCAAGGACACGCTCCGCGGTCCCCGCTACACGGTGTGGAACGCCGCTCTGGTACGCACTTTCCCGGTCTTCCGCGAATCCAACCTGGAGTTCCGCATGGAGTACTTTGACGTGCTGAACCACACCATCCTCAACAACCCAAGCACCTCCAACCCGATCAGCAGCAGCACCTCGTTTGGAACCATCACCGGTGAAAACGGCGCGGGTCCGCGCATCGGGCAGTTCGCGCTTAAGTACAAATTCTGAAATTGACTGAAACAAGGGGTGGCGGGCGCTCGTCCGCCACCCTTTTCTTTCCCCATGGACTGACCACTTCAGGTCCAGCCAGGTTTTGGCGCTTCAGCACGCACGCCCGGTCCAGGGCGTGAATCCCTGATTTCAAAGCGCTTCCAATAAGGGATCGAAGGCCCTTCCAGCGGGAGTTCCCGCTCTGCCGGGGGCCTGCGGCAAGTCAAATTTGGTTCTTAGCCCGCCAGTTTCCCGGCCGGCAATTCCATATCAGCAGAAAAAATAATTTTTCTATTGACAATCGACCTCGCGAGTGCATTTAATTCTTGGCTGAGGTCGGACCGCCGTTGATCCGGCTACACAAAAGGTCTGTTCGCGTTACCTGCCGGGTTTGAGGAGATCGGCCGCAAGCCCGTCACAATTGCTTCGTACGCAAACACTTTCACGCAAAGGAGGCTATCCAGGCGTTCCTATGAAAACACTTCTGAATTCAATCACGACGCTTGAAAATCGCAGCGGCGCTTGGGCCTGTGTCGCTTCGGCGACGCTTGCCCTGGTGCTTTGTCTCGTCGGCACGGCAATGCCCGCCGCGGCACAGACCGCCGGCGAGGGATCCCTTGAGGGCACGGTTTTGGATAACACCGGCGCCGTCATTCCCCACGCCAGTGTCACCATTACCAACAATGCCACCGGAATCAAAACCACAATTGACGCTTCTTCGGCGGGCTTCTTCAGCATCGCCCCTGTGCTGCCCGGCACCTATACGGTGCAGATCGTGGCCAAGGGATTCAAGACGCTGGTGCAGGACAACGTGGTTGTCGACGCCCTGCAGACGAGAACCATCAGCCCCCACCTCGAAGTAGGTGCTGAGACTCAAACGGTTACCGTCACCGCGGCGCCGCCGGTGCTGGACACAGCCGATGCAACGCTCGGTCTCACCATGGAGAATGTGACCTATACGAATCTGCCGATCCAGATGGCTAGCGGCTTGCAGCGCGACCCCACGGCATTCGGAATTCTGACGCCAGGAGTGCAGGCCGGGCCTCGCCTGCCCAATGTCGGCGGCTCGGGAGGCTATCTGGGCCAGCTCTATCTGGATGGCATGCCGGCCGAAACCGTGAGCCAGCAGGGCGACAACCGGCTGATCTCCGAAAGCATGGATCTGGATGCCGTGGATCAGTTCCAACTGGTGACCAGCACGCCCCCGGCCGAGTACATGGGCGCCGGCGCGGAAAACTTCACCATGAAGTCCGGCGGCCTGAAGTATCACGGTCAGGTATCGGACTTTGTGCGCAATACGGAATTCGATACATGGTGCTTTACCTGCAAGTCCGCCACCGTGAAGAATGCGCTGGGCGCGACGGTTCCTGCTCCCAAGCCGTGGGAGCACCAGAACGAGCTGTCCATGAGCGCTGGCGGCGTGGTTCCCAAGACCGGGAAGAAGCTGTTCTTCTTCTACGCCTTCGACAAGTACCACTATCGCGCAATAGTCAACCCCTCGCTGCTGACGATTCCGACTCCGTTGATGCTGCAGGGCAACTTTACCGAACTGACGCAAACCGCGGCGTACCCGACCGGCAATCCGGTCGCGGGGCAAACCGGAACAGGAGCCAACAATCCTCCTTTCCTCTACGATCCAACCACCAATAGCTGCAGCGGCAGCCCCCTTGTCTGTACGCGGCAGCCGTTCGAATACAACGGCACGTACAACGTGATCCCGCCGGGCGAAATCTCGCCCATCGCCAAGGCCATCGAGCAGTGGATGCCGGCGCCAACCAACACTGCCGTTCTCTTCAACAACTATTTGGGGAGCATTCCGACTGGCAAAGACAACCACGTGAACAACTGGCGCGTCGACTACGATCTGAGCTCCAAAATACGGATCTCCTCAGTAGGAGTGATGGGAACGTACGGTTACCTCAATAACTGGGGGTCTCCGTATCTTCCTTTCCCATACGTCGGCGGCGACGAGGCCGACATCTACCCCAAGGACTATGTGCTCGGGATCACGTATAACATCACGCCGAATCTGGTCAACCAGTTGAAGTACTCCTATACCAGGTTCTTCCAGAACATCTATGACAATACACAGAACATCACGAAATATGAGGCGGGGACGATGGGAATCACCAACCTTCCGGCGGGTCAGGCCGGGACGGAGTTCCCGGGATCGTCGTTTGGAAACACGTCGGGTTTTCCCAATACGGATTCCGCCATGGGCTCCAATACCACCGGCTCGAACGCTACCCAGTTGACCACGCCGAATAACTACGCCCTCACGGACAATGTCATGTGGGTGAGAGGAAAGCATTCGCTCACCATCGGCTTTACGTTTCAGTGGGAGAACATCAATAACGCCAACCCCACCACATACAGCAGCGTTCTTGCCCTGAGCTTCGACGCCTATCAGACGGCCAACTTCGGGGCAAGTTCGAGTACGCTCAGCGAAGGCGGTGCGGGCTACGCGGGCTCGTCCACCGGTCCCTCCGGATATGCCTACGCCAGCTTCCTGCTGGGTGCAGTTGGAGCCTCGACAAGTCCTTCGAACTTGGCGACGCCTTCCCTCAGTCTGCAGCAGGCCGTCTCCGAAGAGGGCGGACGGTACAAAACCATTTCACCCTATGTGGAAGACGTCTACAAACTGACGCCGAAGCTGACCGCCGTTCTCGGACTTCGTTGGGACTACCTGCCGCCGTTCCACGAAGTAAAGGATCACTGGACATTCCTGAATCCGAACCTCACCAACCCGCTCACCAACTCCCCCGGCATGCTGCAGTACGCCGGCAACTATGGCGGACCTGGGGTAAGCTGCATGTGCACAACGCCGGTGCAGACCTTTTACAAGAACTGGGGACCGCGTGTGGGGTTGGCCTATGAGTGGAACCCCAAGACCGTGTTCCGGGCCGGTTTTGCCACCGTCTACTCGCAGGGCGGCGGAGTCGGCGGCCGTGGCGGCGCCTACAACGGCACCGGTCAGACCGGCTTCAACGTCAACGCTATCGGGCCTCCCGAAACCCTGACGGGCGCGTCAGCAGGGCCGTCCTACTGGCTGAACAGCAACAGCGCCTACCTGGGCTCTGCTGCCAATACGGGGCTCTTCGGGGCCGGGTTCACTTATCCTGCCGCCGCAACCCCGAGTGTCACCTATCAGACGCTGAACTCGGGCAACTTCGTGTGTCCCTCGAATGGGATTGGGGCCGGCGGTGCCTCCTGCACACCAGGCGCTGTAACGGGCGCAAGCACCGTTTCCTACGCAGACCCCTATTTTTCCGGGCGTGCTCCGCAACTGGTGATGTGGAACGCCGGCGTCGAACGCGGGCTTACCAAAGACTTGACGCTGAGCATCAACTATATGGCCAACGAAAGCCATTTCCTTCTCGACTACTCCGGCGCCAGCAACGCCGACTCGGTGACGAACCGCGGGTACTGGCAAAACCAGCTCGATCCAAAGTATCTTGCCATCCTCGGCCCGGTTACGGCGACCACCGGCGGGCCGCTCCTGAATGCGCAAGCAAACGCAGCCAATGTCGCTCAACTCTTGAGTTACATTCCCAACGCTCCAACCCCCGCATTCTATACAGCAGCGGGCGCGGTGAAAAGCTCGATCACCATCGCGCAGATGCTGGTCGCGTTTCCGCAATACAGCGGAGTGACCGATCAATGGGGCAACTCCGACAACTTCAGCTTCGAATCCCTGCAAGTCAGCCTGAGCCAGCGCTTGAGCCACGGGTTGACGTTCGACGTGAATTACACCTTCTCGAAGAACATCGGCGACGACACCAACTTCCGCAGCGGCTTCGCCATTCCGATGGCCGCCATCTCCCACGGAACCCAGAACTGGAAAATGGACCGCATCGAGCGGTCCTGGACGGCGATCTCGGTTCCTCATTACCTGAAGGCCTTTGGTGTCTATGAGCTGCCTTTCGGGAAGGGCGGACTCGGCGGCAACTCGATGCTGGTGCGGACGCTGGCTGGCGGATGGTCGGTGAATGGCATCTTTAGCGCCCAATCGGGGACGCCCGTTCAAGTCACCTGGAGCGGATGCAGCTCGACGAACCATCCGTTGCAAGGCGGCGCCTGCATACCGGACATGAACTCTGGCTATTTGAGTTCCAGCGCTCGCCAGAACGGAAACTACGGAAGCGGGCCGCACGGATACAATACCTGCAATCTGGGCATTGGCTCCGGGTGCACCGCAATTCAGTACATGAATCCCAATGCATTCACCACTCCGCAGAACGTCTCCTCGAACAGTACGGCCCAGTATCTGCTCGGGAACGCGCCTCGGACAGCAGCCTACGGCCTGCGCAATCCCTCTACCTGGAATCTCGACAGCGGCGTGCGCCGGACATTCCCAATCCACGAAAGCTTGCAATTTGTATTTGAAGCCGATGCCCTGAACACCTTTAACCATGTGACGTTCGGCAATCCCGGCGCCACATGGGCTGCAGGATCGACCTCATTCGGCACCGTCACCAGCGCGAGCGGCAATCGCGACTGGCAGTTTGCCGGCCACCTCAACTTCTAACTGGTGGGTGCCCCGGGTCCCGCTTCTGGGACCCGGGATGCCATCATCGCCACCTCACCACAAACCTCCCGTGCCCCATCCTTTCCGCGCTCTTTGCGGAAAGGGTGGGAGCAGCGCCAATGAAAAACAGCCGTTTCTTCTTGTGCGCGTAACACTTGCACTCAGGGAGGAACGGCCGCATTTTTTATGCCGGCAATTTGCAGATAATTTCCTACTTCGGGCGCACAATCGTTCTATGAGCTGCCCCCCAGGCAAGGCAATCCGCCCGCGCTCCCCGCTTTTCTACTCCTTGCTGGCTACTCTCTACCCCCCACCCCCCTCCCTCCTACCCCCACCCCCCTATACCGGGGGCGAAAAACGGGCTGTGAAACTGTGAAGCTTATAACCTATTCACAATCAGAAAGTTGCAGCCAAAAGCGCTCGGTCACACAGAAACTGTGAAACTGTGGTAGCCAAAAGCTGAAAGCTGACAGCTAGCGCGCTGCGCCTGCTCGCGCCGCGAAAGCGTCGGCCTCGCGGTTCAGCTCCTCCGGCGTGGCGGCATGCGTGTAAAACACGATGCGGTAACGGAAGGTCGCCGACTGGCCCTTCTCGAGCGTGTAGTTCAGCGGCGCTTGTTTCGCATCAAACGCGTGTCGTCCCAGCGGATTGACGGCAAAAAGTCCGTAGCCGCGCGCATGCCAGTAAGTCGGATAACCGATATTTCCGGGGTGGTCGAAGATCGCAATCGTCGCAATGTGTCCTTCGCCGTCGTGTCCCGTGAGCGAGCACCAACGGCCGCGCGTTGACCACACAGCTTCGCCTTTCACGCCTTCGCTGGTCAGGTATTCGCCTGTCGGCGGCGCAACGCCAGGAACATTTGTCTGAGCTGCAACTGTCGTCACAACTCCGTTGGCGTCCGTGAACGTTCCGCCTTTTTCCTCCGGCGATTCTAGCCAGCGAGCCACACGCAAGCCAAGCAGTCCATCCTTGTCGTCGTTGAACACCACGTGATCGAGCGCGGTCAGCGTGACGATCAGGTCAATGCTGCGCGTCGCGCCCTGACGCACGAACATATAGTGAGTAGTTTCCGCAAGGATCGCGCGATTCTGCCCGTCGATCCACGTGGAATTGCTCACCAGTTCGCCGCGATTCGCGCCGCTCTTGGTGGAAACGATTTTGTCGAGCATGATCGTGCCCATCTTCGGCGCGCGTTGCGCCGGAATGGCCAGCGAGTTGTTCCAGAAATCGAAGCCATTCACGTTGCTGTAGTTGAACCAGAGTCCATCGTGATGCGGATGATCGGTTCGTTCGCCGGCGCGCGGCGCGAGCGGCCAGCCGCGCGTCACGGTCACGCCGTCTGCATTCACAATCGGGTAAAGCACAGGCTTCTTCAGCGTCGTCGGCCAGATGTACGACGTGAACGGCTGGCCGTCGATGGTGATATCGACGCGGCGGTTGGCAACATCGGGCGTGATTTGCACGCCCTTCGATGCCGCAAACGCGCTCGCCGAACTCAGCAATCCCGCGGCCAGAAGGAAAGGTATCGCGCGTCTACGCATACACCTTTCCTCCGGCCAGCACCTGCTGCGTCTTGTCGTCGAACGTCACCTTCATGCCGGTTTGGATGGCGGCCACGTTCATGCACAGCGCGATGGAGTGGCTGTAGCCGGCTTCGATCGGCGCATTGGGCGTCTTGCGCGAGCGTACGCACTCCATCCAGTTGCGCATGTTGGCTGAAGTTTGCGGATCGCCGTGCGTGTTGGCGTCGGTCTCCACGGTTTCGGCTTTCTCCACGAGCGAGAAGCTGGGCAGTAGGTTCGGCTTCATGTTCATTTCAGAGGCGGAGCGCGCGGTCAGGCCGCCCGTGGGCGAAACCGTCTGCTTGTCCATGTCGATCATCCCGCCATTCGAGTAGTAGAGCTCCTTGACGCCGCCCGCGGAATTCGTGAAGCGCGAGGAGTACTGCACCTGGAAGCCCTTGGTGAGGTCGTCGAGCGGACCGTAGTCGAACACGGCCGTCATGGTGTCCCAATTCCTGCGGCCGTCCTTCCACAAATAGATGCCGCCGTTGGCCACGCACGAGCGCGGATGCGGCAAGCCCGTGAACCAGTGCACGGTGTCGATCTGGTGCACCAGCCACTGATCGGGAATGCCTGAAGAGAACGGCCAGAACAGGCGGAACTCAAGATACTTGCGCGCATCGAACGGCTGGTAGGGATGGTTGAGCAGATAGCGCTTCCAGTCCGTGTCTTCTTCCTTGAGTAGCGGCACCACGTCGGGACGGCGCCAGCGGCCGGGCTGGTTCACGTTCCACGTCATCTCCACCATCACGATGTCGCCAAACTGGCCCGACTTGATGTACTCGGCGGCCTTTTGATACGCGGGCGTGGAGCGGCGCTGCGTGCCCACCTGCACGATCTTCCCGCTCTTCTTCACCGCGGCCAGAATACGGCGTGCATCGGCCATGGTGTGCGCAATGGGCTTTTCCACGTAGGCGTCGCGGCCCGCTTCCACGGCTTCAGCGCCATGGTACGCGTGCTGGAAATCGGCGGTGGCAATAATGACGGCGTCCACGTCCTTGCGCGCATACAGTTCGTCGTTATTGCGCACCTGATCGGGGCGATTTCCAGTGAGCTTCTCAATGTAATCGACGCCTTGTTCGCGGCGCATCTTCCAGATGTCCGATACGGCCACGATCTGGAAGTTCAGATCCTTGGCGTGCTGCTGGAAGGCGGGCAAATCGCCCTGCTTCATGCGGTCGCCGCAGCCCACGATTCCGACGCGGACGCGATCGTTTGCGCCCATGATCTGGGCGTAGCTTGAGGCGTTCCACGAGACAGCGGTTGCGGCCAGCGCCGCGCTGCCGGCTTTCAAAAATTCCCTGCGATTGTTTTCAATCGTTGCCATGTTGGATGAGCTCCTCGGTGAATCCGTTGGGTTGGTGTGCGTTGAGCAAGAAAGATACCGTATTCCGGCGCCTTGACCGTTTCCCTGCGAGGGCATGCCCTGCGCCGCCGGAAGGATCATGGTCAGACCACGACGCGCAGGTCGTCAACAACAGATTTCGGCATTGAAACCCCGGTTCCGAGTTATGAGACGGCGAACTTGAATTGCGACTAATTTGGTCGTAGATTAAATAAGGACTAATTCAGTCGGATATTGGGGCCGATGCGGATAAGCCGTCCTTAGGCCTTCGAAGGAGTGATTTCAATCACTGAAAGAATCGGACTGTTTTGGTCGTATATAGGCAGTGCTTGCAAAATTGGGTCATTTTCCCCGGAGGTTGTCTTTTTGAAGGGCCGGATTCATCTCGTTTTCGTTCTACTTCTGGCGATCTACCCGCTCGGATTGCGGGCGCAGGCGGCGGCAGGCTTTCGCGTCGCCGGAGTGGTGCACGATGCAACGGGCGGCGTGATCCCCGGCGCAGAGGTCACGCTGCGGCAGGCCAATGCCGCTTCGCCGCTGACGAAGCAAACCGATGGGCAGGGAAGCTTTCAGTTCTTCGTTCCGGCCGCAGGCGTCTACGCGGTCGAGGTGCGAGCGGCAAACTTTACGATCTACCACTGCCAGACAACGGTGAGCTCCGAAGCGCCCAGCGCGAGTCTGGATGTGACGCTGGCGGTGAACGGCAGTGCAGAAACGGTGGAGGTGAAGGCAGATGCTTTGGCGGCTGAGACGACGAGCACGCAACTGGGAGAGACGCTGGAGTCGAAGAAGATGGAGAGCGTACCGCTGAACGGGCGGAATTTTACCGACCTGATGGCGGTGCAGCCGGGCATCGTGCCGGTGAACACGGCGCAACCCGGCGCAGTGGTCATGACGGGCGTGGCGACTACGCCGCCCTCGGGCGACGCGAACCCCGGGAATCTCTCAATCAACGGGCAGCGCGAGGACTCCAATGGTTTCCGCGTGAACGGCGCGGACGTGGAGGAGGACGTGAACATGGGCACGTCGATTGTGCCCAACCTCGACGCCATCGACAGCTTTCGCGTGCTGACCTCGAACTTCGACGCGGAGTACGGCAACTCGAGCGGCGGCCAGGTGCTGGTGACGACCAAGTCGGGCGCGGCGCAATGGCACGGCAGCGCCTTCGAGTTCCTGCGCAACACGGCGCTCGATGCGCGCAACTACTTTTCTTCGGACCGCGCGGCCTATCGTCAGAACCAGTACGGCGGCACCGTGGGCGGTCCTGTGTTTCGGACGGGCGTCAAGTGGTTTGCGGATTACCAGGGAACGCGGCTGACCGAAGGCATCGACACCGGCGACATCGCGGTGCCGTCGTTGGCCGAGCGCGGCGGAGACTTCTCGCAGGTTCCCCTCACCGGCAGCGTCAACGGCAATGCGTGGGCGGCACACCTGTCGTCGGCGCTGGTGCAAACGGTGACGCCCGGCGAGCCCTACGCGCAGGTCTTTCCCACGGGGCAGATTCCGCAGGCCATCTGGTCGGCCCCGGCCAAATACCTGCTGGCCTCGATTCCGCAACCCAACGCGGGCACTGCGGTGTTTGAAACCGCGACCGCCGCCGAAACCCTCAGCGACAACAAAGCAGGGCTGCGCGCGGACTGGAGCCACGGCAAGAGCGCCCTTACGGGCTATTACTTTTTGGACCAATACTCGCTGGATAACCCTTATCCCACGGGAACGGGCGGCGCTAATGTGCCGGGCTTCGACGCGACCTCGAACGGGCGCGCGCAACTGGTGAGCCTGGAGCACACCATGACCTTTGGCGCTTCCATGCTGAATGAGGCGCACCTGAGCTATATGCGCAACGCGAATGCCGTGGGCCAGCCGCGCGGCGGCGTGGGGCCCACGCTTGCGGCGCAGGGATTCAGCAACATCGTGCCGCTCAAACAGTCCACAGAAGGCATTGAGAACCTCGCCTTCAACGACTTCACCATCGGCGTGGATACGACGGCCCTAATACAGACCGAGAACATCTACGAGGGCATGGACGCCTTCTCGCGCATCATCGGTAAGCACGGATTGAAGTTCGGCGGCGAGATTCACAAGGACCAGATCAACACCCATCCCGACGTGGTCTTCAACGGCAGCTTCGGCTTCAACGGCTCTGAGACCGGCGTCGACTTTGCCGATTTCCTGCTGGGCGTGGCGTCGAGCTACACGCAGGGCCAGGCCGAGAGCTTTTATAACCGCAACCTCTACATGGCGGCGTTCGCGCAAGACAGTTGGAAGGCAACTAGCCGGCTCACGGTGAATTACGGCGTGCGCTGGGACCGCATCCGGCCGTGGCTCGAGAAATATAACCAGTTGCAGACGTTGGTTGAGGGCGAGCAGTCGCAGGTATTTCCCGGCGCGCCGAAGGGGCTGGTCTTTCCCGGCGATCCCGGCGTATCTGACTCGCTGGCGCCGCCGCGCAATAACTTTTCCCCGCGTGCGGGCATTGCGTATTCGCCGGCTGGCTCTTCGGGCGGCAGCCTTTTGGACAAAATCGTCGGCCCGGCGGGGACGACCAGCATCCGTCTCGGCTATGGCATGTATTACACGGCCTACGAGGGATTGTCGGCGGGCATCATGAGCGCGAATCCGCCCTACGGGTACACCTACACGTCGGCCGCGCCGCCGCTGTTCGCCTCGCCGTTTACGGTGGCCGCTACGGGCGCGAACGCGGGCCAGCGCTTCCCCTTGCAGCACGTGGCGTACGGAGCCAGCCGGGCGAATCCGAACACGAGTGTGAACTGGAGCCAGTTTGAGCCGCTGGTCGGCATTCCCGCCGTGAGTCCCAGCGACGTGACGCCCTACGCGCAGCACTGGATGGCGAGCGTGGAGCGCCAGTTGGGCGCGGGCACACTGGCCACGCTGAGCTACGTGGGCACTGCCTCTCATCATTTATTAGTGCTTGAGGAGGCAAATCCCGCCAATCCCGCGCTGTGCCTGAGCTTGGGCTCGGCGTGCGGGCCGTTTAACGAGCAAGCCGCGCGCACCACCTTCGGCCCCGCCTTCGGCAGCGTGGAACTGCAGCGGACCATTGCCAACGCAAACTACAGCGCACTGGAGGCCACGCTCAACCACCGCGCGCACGGGCTCGATGTGCTGGCCAGCTACACCTATGCGAAATCGATCGATCAGTCGGCGGGACTTCCTGAGCCCGTCAACCCAGTCGATTCGTCGCTCAGCCGCGGACTTTCCGCCTTCGACCTGCGGCACAACTTCGTGGCGTCATTCCACTACGAAGTTCCGAAACTCAAGAGCGCGAATCACCTGCTCCAGCAAATCGAGGGAGGTTGGGCCGTGGCCGGCATCGCGCGCTTTACCACTGGCCTGCCGGTTACGCTGCTCAACAACAACGACACATCGCTCCTGGGCACCATTCCCAACGGCATCAACAACAACGGCGTGGACACGCCGCAGTGGAGTGGCGAGTCGCTGCACATCAATACCAATCCGCGCAACGGAGCCGCGGTCTTCGACGCCAGCCAGTTCAGTCTTCCTGCGCTGGGAACCATGGGCAACGCGCGCCGGCGGTTCTTCTCAGGCCCGGGCATGGAGAATCTCGATGCCACGGTCTCGCGCGAATTCTCTCTAAGCGAGGGCCGCGCGATTGAGTTCCGCGCCGAAGCGTTCAACGTCTTCAATCACGCGCAATTCTTCGGGCCGGCAACTGTGGAAGGCAATATCTCCAGCGGAACCTTCGGACAGGCGGTCAGCGCCATGCCGCCGCGGTTGATGCAGATCGCGGTGCGGGTGCGATTTTAGGCCATCGCGGCGGGCGAGCGGCGGCTACGTTACCGGTGAGCGGAAATGCGAGGCGTTTGCACGTCCCTCAAAATCGATTTATCGTGGTGTGGCTCAGGAAATCGCGAGGATCGTGCCATGCAAACCAAGTTGCTTCTTCCCGCTCTTGTTGCTGTAGCAGCGTTGTCTGGTGCCGCGGCGCAAACCGTGCCGCCACGGCCCAAGATCACCGGCATCTCGCACATCGCCGTCTACACTTCCGACCCGGCGGCCACCGAGCACTACTACACGGCGGTCGTCGGCGCGGTAAAGCTGACGGATTACGAGAACCCGCAGGGCGTGCGCTACGCCCTCAGCCCAACGCAGTACATTGAAGTGCTGCCGCTGCCGGCAGGCTCGGGCGTGAATCGCCTCGACCACGTTGCCTGGATTACCGAGAGCGCCGAGGGCATGCGCAAATATCTCGCGGCCAAAGGCTGGAAGACGCCCGTGCGCGTAGAACACGGCGCCGGCGGCAGCACCTGGTTCGAGGTGCGGGATCCTGAAGGAAACAAGGTGCAGTTCGTTGAGGCGCCTGCAAGAAGATACGGGTTCGTCCTCGTCGCCTTCGCGCCCCACGCTATCGGCCACCACATCATCCACGCGGGTTACATGGTGCACGACCGCGCCCTTGAGGATACGTTCTACCGCGATCTGCTTGGCTTCAGGCCCTACTGGTGGGGCGGGCGTGGCGATCAGGTCAATTGGGTGAGCCAGCAGTGCCCCGACGGCCACGATTGGATGGAGTACATGATGACGCGCGGAACCTCCGGCGTGCCCGCCGACATGACGCAGCGCGAATTGGGCGTGATGGATCACTTCTCCATCGGGGTGGTCTCGGTGCCCGACGCGTATCAGGCGCTCGTCGCCGACAACCGCCTTGACGGACGCCACGACGCCGCGCCGAAGATAGGCCTCGACGGCAAATATCAGTTCAACATGTACGATCCCGACGGCATCCGGACCGAAGTGATGAACTTCCACGCCACCGAGAAACCCTGCTGCTCGCCGTTTACGGCCGAAGACCCGTCAGAGTAGCCCCGTCGGAGTAAGGGTCGCCCGGAAGCCGCGCTTACGGTATACTGGATGAGGCCCAAATGGGCAGTGAAGTCCCTGTCTATCAGAGGCTCAGATCCAAGACGAGAAAAAGAATGCCTAAGTTGAAGACCCATTCGGGCGCGGCCAAGCGCTTCTTTAAGACCGGCACCGGCAAGATCAAGCGGGGCCAGACGAAGACGCGGCACATCCTTACTTCGAAATCGCCAAAAGTGAAGCGCAAGCTGGGCCGGACCCTGCTGGTTTCCGACGGCGACTACAAGAAGGTAGCGCGCATGATTCCTTACGCTTGATCGGCGCTCCTTAGAAGGAGCGATTCGGACCGTGCAAATGCGTTGCAAGGCCCCCGCCGGATGCCGGCGAGAGATCAGGCTTGAAACAGCGAGTGAAGAGGTTCATCGGCCTCACGTTTACGGGACGGCCTCCTACCTCCAGCCGCAAAACAGAAACGCAAAAAGGAGAAACCCACCATGCCCCGCGTAAAACGTGGCACCAAGCGGAGTGACCGCCGCAAGAAGATCCTCAAACGAGCCAGCGGTTATTTCCTGACGAAATCGAAGCTCTACCAGGCGGCCCAGGAGGCCGTGGAGCGCGGCCTCAAATTCGCTTATATGGGCCGGCGCCTGAAGAAGCGGGAGTACCGCTCGCTGTGGATCGTGCGCATCGCCGCCGCCTGCAAGCTGAACGGCACGAGCTATTCGCAGTTCATCAACGGATTGAAGAAGGCCGGCATCGAGTTGGACCGCAAGGTTCTGGCGGACATTGCCGTGAAGGATGCGGCGGGCTTTACCAAGCTCGTGGAACAGGCCAAGGCGGCGAAGGCCAAGGCGGACAAGGCTAAGGCAGCGTAACTCAAGATACGACTGGCGGAAAATACGGCCCCGGGGTTCGAGAGGACTCCGGGCCGTAGTGCGTTTAGACGATTGGCTATTCGCTCAAGAATCCCTGCACAGCTTTTTGCCACATCTCCGGCTGATCCACAAAGTTCATGTGGCCCGCATTGGGCAGGATCGTCAGTTTCGATCCGGCGATCTTCTCGTGCATCTCTTTGCTCAGGCTGGGGTCGCACTCGTCGTGGTCGCCCACCACGATCAATGTGGGCACGTGGAGGTTGGGCAGCCGGTCGAGATATTCCACCGATTTCAGGTTGCCGTCGATGACGAACTCGCCATGCGAGCCCCACATTTCGCGGTAAAGCTCCCAATTGGTCGGAGCGTTGCCGGTGGCCGGATCGTAGGCGGGATCGGGCCGCGCGCCATAGAGGAATGGGAAATATCCGTCGCCCCACGCCAAGGTTTCGTACTCAGCCGGGTAGCGTCCGTGCTCCCAGATCGCGCCCTTGCCGAAGAGGCCGGCGGCTTCCAGCTCATTCAGGCGGGCCAGTTTGTCAGCCGGCATCTGCGCCTTTTCGCGGGCCAGCACGGCGTTCATCTCTCGCGTTGATGCGAAGGTGCTGTTCAGGATCAGGTGGCTCAGGTGCTGCTGATACTTGAGCGCGTAGGCCTGCGCCAGCACGCCACCGCAACTGTGGCCGAGCAGCGAAATCTTGCCCAGGCCGAGGGCTACGCGCATCGCTTCGATGTCTTCGACATCGCCCTCAACGGTGTACTTGCCCGGGTCCTGCAGGCGCTCGGAGCGGCCCGAGCCGCGCTCATCGATAAAGATGAGGCGATGCGTGCGCGCCAGGGGCAACAGCCAGGGCAGGAAATAGGTGTGGTCGGCGCCGGGACCGCCATGCAGCACCACCAGCGGCGGCCCTTTGCCAAATTCAACGTAGTAGATGAGCACGCCGTGGGCGTCGACAAAGCCATCTTGCAGCGGGTAGACGGCGGAGACGGTTTGGGCGGAAAGCGGTGCGGCTCCGAGGATCAGGGCGCAGAGGGCGAGGCAGGCGGCAGCGATGCGTTTCATGGTCACCATGCTACGGCAGGAGCTCTGGATTCCTAAAGAGGTTTCAGGCCAGTATTGCCCTTGAGACGTGTGCGGGGAATGCGCGAAAACGGCCCTCGCCGTGGTTTATCCTGAACATTCGGCATGATGAACGAAGTGATACCCAATTTGACGGCATTTGACGAGGCCGCGCTCGACAAGGCGTTTGCCTCGCTGGAGGCGCAGGCCCGCGAAAGCGCCGCGACGCTGGATGTGGAGGCCTTCCGGCTCAAGTGGCTGGGGCGCAAGCAGGGCCTGCTCCAGGAAGTCTCTGACCGGTGGCTGAAAGCCGCGCCCGGGCCCGCGAAAAAGGCCGTGGGCCAGCGATTCAAAGTGCTCAAAGAACTTGTAGAGGCATTGCTCGAGGGCGCGGGTCCGACCGATGCCGTGGCAGATGCCGCACTCAGGGCCGAGGCCATTGACATCACGCTGCCCGGTACGCGCCGCCTCACCGGCGCCGAGCACCCCATCACGCGTACGTTGAACGAGATCGTTTCGGTCTTCGCCGCGCTGGGCTACTCGGTGGGCGTGGGGCCCGAGGTCGAAACCGACTTCTACAACTTCGAGAGCATGAATTTTCCGCCCGGCCATCCCGCGCGCGACACGCAGGACACGCTGGTGGTCGCCAACCAGGAGCGCAAGCCGCTGCGCGACCGCCTGCTGCTGCGCACCCACACTTCGCCGGTGCAGATGCGCACCATGGAGCAACAGCCACCGCCGGTGCGCATCGTGATTCCCGGCAAGGTGCACCGCAACGACGCTGCCGACGCCACGCACTCGCCGATCTTTCATCAGGTCGAGGGGCTCTGCGTCGACCGCAACATCACCTTCAGCGATTTGAAGGGCACGCTCGACCACGCCATGAAAGCGCTGTTCGGTTCGGCGGTCAAAACGCGCTTCTTCCCCTCGTTCTTCCCATTCACCGAGCCCTCGGCCGACGTGCAGATCAGCTGCATCTTCTGTGGCGGCAAGGGCTGCCGCAAGTGCAAGCAGTCGGGATGGATTGAGCTGCTGGGTTGTGGCATGGTCGATCCCGCGGTCTTCGCCTTCGCCGCGGAAAAGCAGCCGGCCTACGACCCGAAGAAAATCTCCGGCTTCGCCTTCGGCATGGGCGTGGAACGGATCGCCATGATGAAGTACGGCATCAGCGAAATCGGCAGCTTCTTCGCGGGAGACATGCGGTTTTTGGGGCAATTTACTTAAGGTTGATTCACGGAGTTACTACTATCCTATGTGGCGGCTGATCCTCAGAATCGTGTTGAGCTTCGTGATCTACAACATCACTGTTTCGATCATTGGGAATGTTGCGAATGGTGTGGCTCTCCTATTGGCAAAAGGCGGCTCGCCTAATTTGTGGAATATTCTGCATCAACATCCTTCTGGGAAATGGATAGCAGTAGGTTTCTTGGCGGGCCTCATCCCGCTTCAATTCTTGTTTTCCGTATTAGGGTTCTTCAGATCAAATCTTCCGGAGTATCTCAGTGGATTGGGTTTGGAAAAGATGAAAAGGTGGATCGTGGTGCTCGCTAGCCCGGTTGCTATCGCTGCTCTAGCGCAATGGGTAAGCGACTGGTTTACGATGCGTTCTAAGTCAGTGACCGTGCTATCAGGGAATCGATCGCTGCATCTTTCAAGGATGTTCGAAGGATTCTTTTCGACAAGCTGCAGAAATGTTTCGGATATCCGGCTCGGTCTATGGACTGATAATTTTACCTATCAGTGCATGGTCCACGTGACGCAGCTAACGATCTTTTTGGCTGCTGCGGCGTATTCGCTGGCACCCTGGGTAAGACAGCAATTCTTCAAGAATGTTGCAATCGACCATCCGGTTCCGTTGAATAGCACGCTTGAGGAAGATGAAATAGACATGTCGACGGGTGGGAGCGGACAGAATCAATGAAAATCCTGACCAAATGGCTTCGCAGTTACTTGCCCGGGCTTTCCGTCGACGACGCGCAACTTGCCGAAGACCTGACTCTGCGTGGAATCGCCGTCGAGGGCATTTACCCGCTCGGCGAGGGCAACGGTTCGCTCTACGAGATGGACATCACCACCAACCGAGTGGACGCGATGAACCACTACGGCATCGCGCGCGAGGCGGCGGCGATCTATGGGCTCACACTGCCCGAACTGGCATTCGCGCTGCCCAAGGCGAAGCCGGCCGCAAAACCCTTCTCGGTAAAGATCGAGGCCGAAGACGCGTGCGGCCGCTTTACGGCGCGGGTTTTGCGCGACATCACCATCGGCGAATCGCGCGACTGGTTCGCCGGCGCTGAAGTGTCTACATACTTCGCGCTTCTGGAGCAGAGGAAAATCTCGAACGCTGTCGATGCCACGAACTTCGCCTGGTTGGCGATGGGCCAGCCCACGCACGCCTTCGATCTCGACAAGCTCGAGGGCGGCATCGTTGTGCGCCGCGCGCGCAAGGGCGAGCGGCTGAAGACCCTCGATGGCATGGAGCGCGTGCTCGATGCGGACGATCTGGTTGTCGCCGATCACAAGAAAGCTCTCGCGCTGGCCGGCGTGATGGGCGGCTGGGACACGATGATCACGCCCGAAACAAAGAACGTGCTTGTCGAGGCGGCGTGGTTCGATCCCATGGCGGTGCGGCAAACGGCGCGGCGTCACGGCTTGCACACCGACGCCAGTCATCGCTTCGAGCGCGGCGCGGACTTTAACGCGGCGCCGATCGCATCGGCCATCGTAAGCGCGATTCTGCTTGCGAACGGCGGATCGATTGAGGGCGAGTTGGTGGATGCCCGCGTGCCGGCGACCGAGGCACGCACCGCGCGGCGCAAGCCCGTCGCGCTCGCGTTAAGTGAAGTGCAGCGCATCCTGGGCACGACGATCGATGAAGAGGGAATTACCGCGGCGACCGTCGAAAACGTGCTGACGGCGCTGGGATGCGGGCTCAAAGCGGAGTTAGCGGAGCAAGCGAGGCTAGCGGAGTTAGGGAAGAACGGCGCCGCGTGGCAGGTGACGCTGCCCAGCTGGAGGCTCGATCTCGAGCGCGAGATCGATCTCATTGAAGAGGTCGCGCGCGTCTATGGCTATAACCGCTTCGCCAACACCTTGCCCGAGTTCGGCGAGGGCGTGCGGGCGCTGCCGTGGGCCGAGATGGAAGCAACCGTGCGCAGCACGTTGCTGGCCGCCGGGTTCCATGAGGCGATCTCAAGCACCTTCTGTTCCGCCGCGGAGGGCGCGCTCACCGCGCCGCAACCCGCGCTCGTGGTTCCGCTCGGCAATCCGCTTAGTGAAGAGGCTGGCGTGCTGCGCCCGTCGCTTGTGCCCGGCATGCTGACCATGGTTGCGGGCAACCTGAATCGCGACGTCAACGATGTGCGGCTGTTTGAACTGGGCACGGTCTTCAACGGGGCAGCTTCGAACAGCGTGGGGGACAAGGTGGACGAGCGCCCGGCGCTGGCCTTTGGGGTCGTGGGCGTGCTGCCCGAGGAGAGCGCGTTGCATGCCGGTCGCGCGATTGATTTCCACGATGTGAAAGGTGTGGTGGAGCAGGTGGTGTCGCGATTCGAGATGCGCGGCATGTACTTCGACCGCTTGCCCGCGGACGCCGGCCTCACGCCGCAGTGGCTGCACCCCTATCGTGCGGCGCGCGTTGTGGCAGACGGCGTGACGGTTGGCTGGTTCGGCCAATTGCATCCGCGCGAGGCGACGGCACGAAAGATCAAGGACGCGGTGCTGGTGGGCGAGTTGAATCTCGACCGGCTCTACAAATTGCCGTTGCGCCGGCCCATCGCGCGTGAGATCTCGCGCTATCAGCCGGTACGCCGCGATTTTTCGCTGGTTTTGGATGAAAGTATCAACTGGGAAACGATTGACCGCGCCATGGCCGGATTGCAGATCCCCGAGCTGGTGGAGTGGCGTGTGCGCGAGGTGTTCCGCGACGCGCGGCTGGGCGGCCACGAATATGCGCTCTTGCTGGGCGCCACGTTCCAGGCGCCGGATCGCACCCTGCGCGAAGAGGAACTGCAGAAGTTCCAGGCGCAAGTGGTGGAAGCGGTTGGCAAAGCAGGGGCGCGGCTGCGCGTCTGAGCAAAACATCAAGCGCGATCGGAGCTATACTCAAACCGAAACAGGACCCGATCGGCGGAGGTTGAAGGGATGTCAGAGTCTTTATGGGAATCGGATGCGGCCGTGGAAACGGCGAGCGAGGCTCAGGCGCAGCAGACGCCTGCGGAGCCGGCGGCATTGGCCGTGAGCGCAGACGATTTTGCTTCGCTCGAGGAACGCATCCGCCGTGCCGTGGAACTGGTGAAGCGGGAGCGGCAGGCGCGCGCGGCAGCCGAGGCGCACACCGCAGAATTGGAAGCTCGTGTGACGCAGGCCGAAGCCCAGTTGCAGGCGCAGTCGCTCGTGGTGGAACAACTGCAAAGTGAGTTGAATGCGTTGCGCGCGGAGCGCGAACAGGTGCGGCAGCGCGTGGAACGGCTGCTCAAGCAGCTCGACACGCTGGAAATGTGAGGCAGAGATGGCCGAAGAACCGCGCAGCAATACCGGCGAATACGTGACGGTGGAGATCTACGACCAACTCTATCACCTGTCGGGGCAGGATACGCAGCACATTCGCGAGCTGGCTGGTTATGTCGACGCCAAAATGCGCGCCGTGGCCGCGCAGGGAAAGACCGCGGACTCGCTGCGAGTGGCCGTGCTGGCCGCGTTGAACCTTGCCGATGAATTGTCGCAGGCTACGTCGGCCGATCCGCGCGCGGGCCGTGCGCGCGCCGCCAGCCTGCGCGTGATGCTCGATGAGGTGCTGGAAGACGAGCGGAAGACGGGCTCGTAGCCCGTCCTCCGGATCCCGCCTATTTCGCAGCCAACTGCCGCAATACGTACTGCAGAATGCCGCCGTGCTCGTAGTACTCGATCTCCTGCGGTGTGTCGATGCGCACCACGGTGCTGAACTCCTTCACTTTGCCGTCGCTCGCGGTGGCTTTGACGCGCAGCGTGCGGCCGTTGGCAAAGCGGTCCTTGAGGAGCGCGGTCAGTCCGGGGAAGTCGTAGACTTCTTCGCCGGTAAGGCCGAGCGACTCCACATTTTCGCCCGGAGCGAACTGCAACGGCAGAATACCCATGCCCACAAGGTTCGAGCGGTGAATGCGCTCGAAGCTTTCGGCGATGACGGCGCGCACGCCGAGGAGCCTGGGCCCTTTGGCGGCCCAGTCGCGCGAGGAGCCGGAGCCGTATTCCTTGCCGGCGAGAATGATGAGCGGAACGCCGCGCTCGGCGTACTTCACGCTCGCGTCAAAAATGCTCATAGTCTCGCCTTCGGGCAGCAGGCGCGTGACGCCGCCTTCCGTTCCCGGCGCGAGTTTATTGCGCAGGCGCACGTTGGCGAAGGTGCCGCGCACCATCACCTCGTGATTGCCGCGGCGCGAGCCGTAGCTGTTGAAGTCCGCCGGCCGGACACCGCGGGCAGATAAATATTGGCCGGCCGGTCCGTTGGCCTTGATCGATCCGGCGGGCGAAATGTGATCGGTCGTCACGGAGTCGCCCAGCACCGCCAGCACGCGCGCGCCGGCAATGTTTTCAACGGGCGCAGGCCTGGCGGTGATGCCGTCGAAGTACGGCGCTTTGCGGATGTAGGTCGAATCCGTCTCCCACTGGTAGACGTCGCCGGTGGGGAAGCTCAGGCCCTGCCAACTGGCGTCGCCCTTTGACACCGTGGCGTACTCTTTGCGGTAGCCTTCGCTTGTGACGGCGCGTTCGATGGTGCTCGCCACCTCGGCTTGCGTGGGCCAGATGTCGCGCAGATAAACGGGCTTGCCGTCCTTGTCGCTGCCGAGCGGATCGGCGTCGAAGTTGTGACCGATCTTGCCGGCGAGCGCATAGGCGACGACCAGCGGCGGACTCATCAGGTAATTCGCGCGCACATCCACATTCACGCGGCCCTCGAAGTTGCGATTGCCGCTGAGCACGCTGACAGCAACGAGTCCGTGCTCGTCGATGGACTTTGAAACGTCGGCGGGCAATGGGCCGGAGTTGCCGATGCACGTGGTGCAGCCGTAGCCGACCACGTTGAAGCGCAGCTTTTCAAGGTAGGGAAGCAGGCCGGCCTTCTGATAGTAGTCGGTGACGACGCGCGAGCCCGGCGCGAGCGAGGTCTTCACCCACGGCGGAACGGTGAGGCCCTTCTCGACGGCCTTCTTCGCCAGCAGTCCCGCGGCGATCATCACCGAGGGGTTGGAGGTGTTGGTGCAGCTGGTAATCGCTGCAATGACGACCGAGCCGTGATCGAGATAGGGATCGGGATCGACACCAAAGCGCTCTTTCACAGTGGTGGTGACGTGCACGGGCGTTGTTTCTGCGAGGGCGGAATCAGTGACCGATGTGCGCTGCCACGCGACGGCCGTGCGCGAGCCCAACCGCTTGGCCGTGGGCGCAAGCAGCGTGGGCAGTTGCTGCGCGAAGCTCGAGGCCGCGTCCTTGAGCAACACGCGATCCTGCGGACGCTTGGGTCCGGCCACACTGGGCTCCACGTCGCCCAGGTCGAGCGAAAGCGTTTGCGTGTACTCGGCCTCGGGCGCGCCTGCGGTGTGGAAGAGCCCCTGCTCCTTGTAATAGGCTTCGACGAGCGCGATCTGCTCATCGCTGCGACCCGTGAGGCGCAGGTAGCGGAGCGTCTCGGCGTCGACGGGGAAGATGCCGCAGGTGGCGCCGTACTCAGGCGCCATGTTCCCGATGGTGGCGCGGTCAGCGAGCGGGAGCTCCGCGACGCCGGGGCCGTAGAATTCAACAAATTTGCCGACTACGCCAAGCTTGCGCAGCGCTTGGGTCACGGTGAGCACGAGATCGGTGGCCGTGGCGCCCTCGCGCAGCTTGCCGGTGAGTTTGTAGCCGACCACCTGCGGGATCAGCATGGAAACGGGTTGGCCGAGCATGGCCGCCTCGGCCTCGATGCCACCCACGCCCCAGCCCAGCACGCCGAGTCCGTTGATCATGGTGGTGTGCGAGTCGGTGCCGACCAGCGTGTCAGGGTAAGCCACGGTCTCGCCGTCGATCTGCGCGGTAAAGACCACGCGCGCGAGGTATTCGAGATTCACCTGGTGGCAGATGCCCATGCCGGGCGGCACGGCAGAAAAGTTCCGGAACGCCGATTGCCCCCACTTTAGAAACGCGTAGCGCTCGCGGTTGCGCTGGAATTCGAGCAGCGAATTGGCCTCGTAGGCCGCGGGCGTGCCGTATTCGTCCACCTGCACGGAGTGGTCGATGACGAGTTCGGCGGGGGCGAGGGGATTCACGCGCTCAGGATCGCCGCCCAGGGTCTTGATGGCGTCGCGCATGGCGGCCAGATCGACGACCGCGGGCACGCCGGTGAAATCCTGCATCAGCACACGCGCCGGCATGTAGGCGATTTCGCGGCTGGGCTCGGCCTTCGCGTCCCAGTTGGCCAGGAATTCAATGTCAGCGGCCGTCACGTTCACACCGTCTTCGCGGCGCAGCAGGTTTTCCAGCAGAATCTTCAGGCTGAAGGGCAGGCGCGCGAGATTGGAGCCGCGGGCGGCGAGCGCCGACAGGCGATAGAAGGTGTAGGAGCGATTGCCGGAGGTGAGCACGGCCTTGCTCGAGAAGCTGTTCATCGGTAGATCCTCTCAGCGGAGCTAGCGGTGTTAGCGGAGCTAGCGGAGTTAGTGGTATTCGCACAGTTAGCTGGCCGGCGCGCGCCTCGAAGCGAGGACCGGCGCAGACAATCGCGCGGGCAAAAACCTGCAGAAATCAGATTACTCAGCGGGAAGGGTCAGCGTCCACGGTCGTGACGGCCGCGGCGGAAGCGCTTGAAGCGGGGCGGGCCGGCGATGGGAAGGCGGCTGCGCATAGTCGACAAAATGATTTTATCGCGGCTCAAGAGTCATAGGAAAGCAGATTTTTGGGGAGATCACGTCCGCCCGGCGTTCGCAACAGATAGCAACGCTCAAGCCATTGCCTGAAGCACCAGACATTTCTGAGGTTACCTGGATTGCAGGGATCTACCTGGACCTAGCTCCTATACTTGAAGTGCACGGTTCATCGCGATGAGGTTTCCCTGAAATTGAAATACTGGGTGGGCATTGAAGGTCTTTTTGCGCGCTTTTTCGCGTGGCTGGCGCAGCGCATGCCCAACGAGCGGCAGCGGCTGCTGGCGATCACGATCGTGGCCGGCGGAATCTGCGGTCTAGCCGCAGTTGCCTTCCACGTGAGCGTGGCACGCCTGTACGCGCTGATGATCGATCGCGCCTCGGCGGCTCCGGGGCACGCGTGGATCTGGTGGATGATTCTGACGCCGGCGGCCGGCGGGCTCGTGGTCGGTCTGGGACTCACCTACTGGGTTCCCGCAGCGGCGGGCAGCGGCATTCCCCAGGTGAAGACCGCCTACACCTTCCGCGCCGGCGCCATCTCCATGAAGGAGACGGCAGGGAAATTCGTGCTGTGCGCACTGCAACTGGGCAGCGGAGCGTCACTGGGCGTGGAAGGACCGACGGTGCAGATCTGCGCCGGAGTGAGCAGCTTTCTTTCGCGCATGGCGCGGCTGAGCCCGATGAACCAGAAACGCATGACCTCGGTGGGCATGGCGGCGGGCATTGCTGCAGCCTTCAACGCGCCGATTGCCGCCGTCACGTTCACGCTGGAGGAGCTGATCGGCAGCCTTGACCAGACCATGCTTTCGGGCGTGATTGTGGCCGCGGCCCTGGCGGCCGTGGTGGAGCACAGCATTCTCGGCTCCAATCCCGTTTTCTTTGTGCCGCGGCTGCAGACCTACACGCTCGCCAAGGGATCGTCGCTGGTGTGGTATGCGCTGCTCGGCCTGTTGGCTGCCATCGTCTCCGTAGCTTTCACCGATTCGCTGTTGTGGTTGCGGAAATGGTTCAGGGGACTCTCAGGCGTTCCCCCGTGGGTTCGTCCCGCAATCGGCGGCGCGGCCACGGGAAGCCTGGCTGTGGTTGTGCTGCTGTTCTTTCACTTGAACGGTATCGCTGGCAATCCCTATCCCACGCTCACGCAGGCGCTGCTCGGCAATTTGCCGGTGACGGCCATGGCGCTATTGTGCGTGCTCAAGCTGGCCGCCACGGTTTCGTCGTACTCGAGCGGCGGCTCAGGCGGCATCTTTGCGCCGGCGCTGTTCATGGGCGGCATGCTGGGCGGCGCGGTCGGCTATCTCGACGTCACGGTCTTCCATCACTCGGCCGATTCCATCGGTGCCTTCGCTGTGGTCGGCATGGGCGCGGTCTTCGCCGGGATCGTGCGCGCGCCCATGACTTCGATCCTCATCATCTTCGAGATGACCGGCGGTTACGGGCTGGTGCTGCCCCTCATGATCGCCAACATGAGCGCGTTTGCGCTGGCGCGCCACTGGCGGCACACGCCGGTGTACGAGGCGCTGCTGGAGCAGGACGGCATTTATCTGGATCAGCGGCACAAGCCGCACGGGCCCGAAGAGAAGGGCAAACTCTCCGGCAAGCCGTTAGGCCCAGAGAGATCGCCATCGCCGCAAGCGCCGTAGCGGACGCTGCCCTACTGCGGCTGCGTGTTGTAGAAGAAATAGGCGCGCAGTTCGAGATAGGGACCGTGGAAATCCCGCGGCAGCGGCGGATAACTTGATCCGATAATCGCACCCCAGGCCGCGCGATCCAGACCCGTGTCGCCGGAGCGGCCATCCAGTTGCATGTCGACGACCTGACCGTTGGGCAACACTTTGAAGTGAACGGCGACCACGCCCGATTTGAGAATCGGCGGGTTCACTTCGTCGGGGATGAGCGGATCCCATGTGCGCTGCGTGATGTAGTGCCAGCGAGCCAGCCAGGCGCTGAAGTCGACACCCTGCGTGTCAGAAAGGACCTCGTAGCCACTGCCCGCGCCGGGGTGCCTCGCCAGCCCGCTCCCGCTGGAAGGTTGATCGCCGTAGCTCTGCTGGCCGTGGCCGCGCATGGCGTTTTGCATATCCTGGCGGAGCTGATCGGCAGGATTCTGCGAGCCCATGGCGAAGTTGGGCTTTGCAGGGACGGCCTGCGGGCGCGGCGCCTCGGGCGCCTGCGACTGCGGATTGTTCGGCAGCGGCTGCGTGGCCTGCTGTTTGGGCTGCTCCGGCGCCTGCAACTGCTGCTGCGCGGGCGGCTGCGGTGCCTGCTCTGCCTGGCGCTTCATTTCGTCCATCGTCTGCTTGTCGATGAGCGGCTTGTTGGGCGGCGGCTTGGGTACGATCTTGGGCTTGTTCAGTTCGCGCAGGGCGTCGGGCGGCAGGTCGAGATAGGTCAGGTCCTGGCGTTGCTTGATCGCGTCAAAGGGGTCGACGATCCTTGGCGTCTTGAAGACGTAGATAGGAATCCAGGTGAGGGCCGAGATCAGAGCAATATGCACCAGCACCGCCCACAGAACGCCTTCGCGCAGCCGCGCCCAGCGCCGCTCATCTTCGAGCTCGCTGATCATCTCCAGCAGTTCGTGGGTGTCGTAGTCCAGCCAGCGCGAACCGCGCACTGTGGACGAGGCCGCTTCGTCCGTCTCAGCGGGCGAGGTCTCTTCGCGCGGCTCGAGGTCGTGCGTGGAGAACGTGTCCAGGCCCAGGATCGAACCCGTGATAGAGATTTCCTGCGCAGAGCTGGCCGTTTGCGGGCTGGTCTCGGCGGGTCCCTTGGGCTCGTCTACTTCGGCAGGCGCTTCGCTGGTGGGCATTCAATGCGATGGAGCCGTTCAAAACGCACGCATCTCTCTTACCGGCTCCGTACTCGAATCCTTTCTTTCTATTCTCTCATTTTGGGCGAAGCTTTGTGCAAGACCGCGCCTCGTACAATGGTTCTTGTTGAATTGACGCAGGATCGGGCGGAAGGGGACAGCGTTTGAAGCGGTTTTTTGCGCACATTCTGGCGAAATGGAAGCTGGTGATTCTGCCGGCGCTGGTCAAATGGGGGATTTGGGGCGTGGCCGCGGTCGCGGTGCTCGATTCGTCGAGCATTCCCGTCCCCATGGACGCGATCCTTGCCCTCTATGTGTGGCATGACAAGAGCCACTTCTGGCTCTACTGCCTGATGGCGGCCGCGGGTTCGGCCATCGGCGGGTTGCTGCCCTACGGTTTGGGCCGCGTCGGCGGCGAACTGTTCCTGCTCAAGCGCGTGGACCGCGCAAAGTTCGAAAAGCTGCGCGACCGCTTCGAGCGCCAGGAGTTTCTGGCCGTTATGATCCCCTCCATGATGCCGCCGCCGGCGCCGTGGAAGATGTTCATCTTCGCCTCCGGCGTCTTTGAGATGCGCGTGTCCGATTTCCTGCTGGCAGTGTTCGTGGGAAGAATGCTGCGCTGGCTGTCGCTCTCCCTGTTGGTGCTCAAACTCGGCCCCGGCGCCGTCGATCTGGTGGCGCGCCACGCCCTGGTTGCGGTGTTGATCGTGGGCGCACTGGCCGTGCTCGGATTCGCGTGGTGGTGGGTGCGCAAGAAGCGCCAAGGCAAGCTGCTGGAGGACTAGGTCCTTCGCGGCTGCTTGCGCGGATTCGTGCGGGTCCGATCGAGACCTTGCTCGCCTGCTTGGCCGGTTTTGCCATCGACGACTGCGTGGTGGACCTGGGATCAGGCCGCGCCCGCCTCGAAACTCGTCGGGTGCTGGCGCAATTTGCGCACCAGCGCGGGAACGCCCAGCACCACGGCCAGCACCAGAGAAGTCGCGACGAGGTCGTTGCGATAGAACGGCACGCCGGCCCAATAGCAGGCGGTGAGCCCGGCGAGCGTGTGTGGATACGCATTCATGCCGCAGGCCCAAACGCCAAAGTTGGAGACGAGGAAGAACGAGGTCGGTCCCAGCAGAGCGCCCGCGGCCCCGCGGGTGAAGGTCACGCGCTTGCGCAGCAGAATGGAGCCCAGCACCATCGCGGCCAGGTACCAGCCCCAGGTGAACGCATAATCCCCGAAGCGAAGCGAGAAGCCGGGATATTTGAAGACCGTCATGAAGCAATCGGCCGTAATCAGAGCCGCCAACGGCGCGAGCATCTCACGCCACGGACGCTTGGCGCCAAAGTAAAGCAGGCAACCAGTGACTGCCGTAAAGTTCCACCACGGAGCGTGAGGAATTACGCGGGATAAAACGGCAACCAACAAGAGCAAATAAGCGGCCATGTCCACCTCATGATGCAGGGTCTTCCGGAGATTCCGGACCCAACCAAACAAATTACGAAAACAAAGGACTTCTTTCATTCTGCGGTGCGCGCGCCGTGCGGTCAACCCAGACCCTTCCACGAAAGCAACAAATTTTTCTGCCGTGGCAAACTGTCGAAGGTTCATTCCGATTCCTGGAACGGCTGTGAAAGCTGGATTTGCCAAATTCTGCAAGCAGGTTCTAGCGCTGTTCCCGACCGTTCAGAACTTCACCGGCGTCCTCGTGACCGTCCACGATGTAGACCCAGGCGCCGAGCGGGGCGTGGCCCGCGGTTCCGGGCGTCGTCCCGCGCGTCGCCAGAAACGAGTAATCGAAGCGCAGATCGGTGAACTCGACCGTGGTCCACGTGCGACCTGACGGCAGATTCGGCGGGTCCAGGCCCGGCACCGGGCCCGGAATCGGTTCCTGACCCACTTCGCGCACCACGGCCCACGTTCCCCAATCGAGATACACGCGGCCCAGCAGGGTTTGCTTGGCGGCTTCGACGGCGGCGGTGTCGGCCGGCTTGTAGAGCACATCGCGGCGCGGGTCGCTGTCGATGGAGCCGGTGCGCGTGTCGATCTCTGCGGTCTGGAAACAGTCGGCGGTCTCGACGATCGCGTGCCAGTGGAAGGGATTCACCGGATACGGCTCGGCGGCGATGCGCATGGCCGGCTCGGCGGAGAGTTGCGTGTTGCTGACCATCGCCAGCGCCTGGGCGTGCTCGGCCCAGCGCCAGCAGCCCAGCACCAGCATCGCGCTGAGAGCAAAGATCGCCCAGCCGCGGCCGCGAAATCTCTGTTTCCGCGCGCCGATCTCGCGATCGGCAAGCCCCAGCACCCACGGTATGAACAGAGCCACGAAAAGCAGCGCCCACACCACCGGCTCGGCGATGAACATGAAGCTGCCCGCATACCAGTGCGGATTGAACGGGAAGAACGGCCGCACGCCGTAATTATTGGTCCAGTCGAGCAGCAAGTGGCTGAGCGCCGCAACGCACGCGGTGAGATAGAGCCAGCCCCAGTGAACGGGCTGGCGTGCGTTCCCACCCTTTTCATCCACTGCGGCGGTTGAAAAGGATGGGGCACCCTCAGCATTGCGCCGCCGCGCCTTGAGCCAGCGATCGAGCAGCCACACCCCGCCCACCACCGCGCCCGCCACCACAGGAACCGCCCAGAAGGTATGCGTGATGCCGCGATGATGCTTCAGGCCCTCCACCGGCCCCGCGAAGCCCCAGAGCACGTCCACATCGGCGGCTTCTGCGGCCAGCACCGCAGCCAGCGTGGCATAAGCCGTCTTGCGATTGAATCCGGCGCGGCCAATGCATGCGCCGGTAAGAAAATGCGTGACAGGTTCCATGCGTCTTACGATCCAATCATAGATTTCAGACAGTGGTTGCCCACTCGCCCCCGCGCATGAGCGGCTCGGCGGCGCCGGATGCGGTGATGCCGTCGATGTCCAATTCGCCGGACCCGATCATCCAGTCGACGTGGATCAGGCTGTCGTTGGCGCCCTTGGCGGCGAGTTGTTCGTGTGTGAGCTTGTCGCCGTCGCGCACGCACGACGAATACGATTGGCCGAGGGCGATGTGCGAGGCCGCGTTCTCGTCGAAAAGCGTGTTAAGGAAGACGAGTCCGCTTTGCGCGATGGGCGAGGAGTGGGGAACCAGCGCCACTTCGCCCAGGCGCCGTGCACCCTCGTCGGTGTCAATGAGCTTGTCGAGCACTTCCTGTCCGCGCGTGGCGTTAGCTTCCACAATGCGCCCGTTTTCAAAGCGAACCTGGATGCCTTCAATCATGGTGCCCTGGTGCGAGAGCGGCTTGGTCGCGGTCACGGTGCCGTCGGCGCGGTCCTTGTGCGGGGCGCTGAAGATTTCTTCCGTAGGCATGTTGGCGATGCAATAGATGCCGTTGCCCGAGGTGGTGCCGCCGCCCAGCCACTCATGATCGTCGGCAAGGCCGAGGCGGAAATCGGTACCGGGGCCGCGATAGTGCAGGGCAAAGTAGCGCTTCGCATTCATGAACGCCGCGCGCTTCTGCAATTCGGCGTCGTGCACCCGCCACGCGCTTACGGGATCCACTGTATTGATGCGCGTGGTGGCGAAAATGGCATCCCACAGCTTGCGCAGGGCATCTTCGGGGGTGTCGTTGGGAAAAACCGCCGCGGCCCAGGCAGGCGTGGCGCCGGGGACGATGGTCCAGTTGATCTCGTGGCGCGTGATGAGCTCGAGAGCGGGACGGTAGGCCTGCGAAACGGCGCGATTGGCGCGCCCCACTTTGTCCGGATCCTCGTTGGAGAGCAATGTAGGATTGGCTCCGGCAATGGCCAGGCGCGCGGCGCCGCTCTTGAACGCGGCCGCCATGCCGTCGTAGAGCCACTTGGCCGCGTGATCGAAGCTGGCGTCGGGCGCGTGCCGGTAGCGAAGAAGTGCGGAGTCCTCGTCGTTGAAAAGCGTGGTGACGAGCGAGGCGCCGGCGCGATACGCGTGCTCGGTGATGCGGCGCGCCAGAGCCACGGAGTCGAGCGACGCGGTCATCACGAGCTCTTGCCCCGGTTTGAGGCCCAGCCCCACGTTCACGGCCACGTCGGCCAGCAGATCCAGATTTTCGGCTTGCGTGCGAGCTTCAGGAGCAGTTGCAGGTTGTGTCATTGCTTCTCGTGTCCTTCTGATTCAGTCCATCGACCAGCCGCGGGTTTTTAGCACCGCTGGCCGGATGTTGCTATTGTAGGGGGTCTTGCGTGCCGCCTGTCACGGCACAAGGCTACCGTTCCGAGGCATGATGTGCTGCGGGGGCGGATTCGATCGCAACCGGGGATTCGCCTAAAATCGAGAATGGATAAATAGGCCTTACGAGGGGCCATATCGCCATGATGAAGCTTCATATCAACTGGGTGAAAAGGAGCATTTTGACTACGGGAATTTCCATGGCTCTGGGAGCTGCGTCCGCCTCCGCGCAAACGCAGGCCGCAACCGCCGTTTACGGACCGAACAACCCCTTTTACACGCCCAGCACGCTGCCGTTTCAAGCGCCGCCCTTCGACAAGATCAAGGACAACGACTACCAGCCGGCCATCGACGCGGGCATGGCGACGCAGATCAACGAGGTTGAGGCCATTGCCAACAATCCCGCGCCACCCACCTTTGAAAATACCGTGGTCGCGCTGGAGCGCACCGGCCAGTTGCTCACGCGGGTGATGCTGGTGTTCAACTGCGTCACCGGCGCGAACACCAACGATGCGTTGCAGAAAGTGCAAGCGTACGAGGCCCCGCGCCTTGCCGCGCATCAGGATGCCATTTATCTGAACTCCAGGCTCTTTGCGCGCGTGAAGGCGGTCTACGACCAGCGCGCATCGCTCCATCTCGATCCCGAATCACTGCGCCTGGTGGAGTACGACTATCAGCAGTTTGTGAAGGCCGGCGCCAATCTCTCCGACGCCGACAAAGCCAAGCTGAAAAAGCTCAACGAAGAAGAGTCGACGCTCGAAAACACGTTTGAAAACCAGCTGCTCGCGGCCAACAAAGCGGGCGGGTTCTCGGCCACGGATCCCAAGGCGCTTGCCGGACTGAGCGAGGCGCAAATCGCCGCGGATGCACAAGCCGCACAGGCGCGCAAGCAGCAGGGCTGGCTGGTGCCGCTGCAGAACACCACGCAGCAGCCGGACCTGGCGTTTCTCTCCGACCGCGCTACGCGCAAGGCGATCTTTTTGAACTCCTGGAATCGTGCGGAGCGTGGCGACGCCAACGATACGCGAGCAACCATCGCAAGGCTGGCGCAACTGCGCGCCGAAAAAGCCGCGCTGCTCGGCTATCCCAACTACGCGGCATGGAATCTGACCGATCAGATGGCCAAGACGCCGGAGGCAGCAAAGCATTTTCTCGATGCGTTGGTGCCGGCCTCCACGGCCAGAGCAGCCGGCGAGGCCAAAGACATCCAGGCCCTGATTGACGCGCAACATGGCGGCTTCACGGTTGAGCCCTGGGATTGGGAGTTCTACTCCGAGCAGGTACGCAAGGCGAAATACGATCTGGACCAGTCGGAAATCAAGCCCTATTTCGAGCTGAACAATGTGCTCGAGAACGGCGTCTTCTACGCCGCGCACGAGCTCTACGGCCTCACCTTCAAAGAACGCAAGGACATTCCTGTTTACCAGCAGGAGGTGCGCGTCTTCGAGGTCTTCGACGCCGACTCAAAGCCGCTGGCTCTTTGGTACTGCGATTACTTCAAGCGCGACAACAAGAACGGCGGAGCGTGGATGGACGTGCTCGTCGGCGAGTCGAAGCTGCTGGGCCAGTTGCCGGTGGTCTTCAACGTGGCGAACTTCGAGAAGCCCGCGCCGGGCCAGCCCGCACTGCTCAGCTTCGACGACGTCACCACCATGTTCCACGAGTTCGGCCACGCACTGCACGGCATGTTCGCCAACACCGTGTATCCCAGCCTGTCGGGCACGCAAGTGCCGCGCGACTTTGTCGAGTTCCCCTCGCAATTCAACGAGCACTGGGCCAGCTATCCGGCGGTCTTTGCGCACTACGCGCGTCACTACAAAACCGGCGCGCCCATGCCGGACGATCTTAAGGCAAAGATCGTAAAGTCACAGATTTTCAACCAGGGCTATTTGTTCACGGAGATTCTTGCCGCGTCAGAGCTCGATCTCGAATGGCACACTCTGCCTTCGAGCGTGCCCCTCCAGAATCCCGACGCCTTCGAAACCGAGGCGCTCCAGCGGACGCATCTCGACCTGAGCTACGTGCCGCCGCGCTACCGTTCCAGCTACTTCCTGCACATCTGGGCCAACGGCTACGCGGCCGGCTACTACGCGTATTCGTGGAGCGAGATGCTCGACGACGACGCCTTCCAGTGGTTCCTGGATCACGGCGGCATGACACGCGCCAACGGCGACCGCTTCCGCCAGATGGTGCTTTCGCGCGGCAACACCGAGGACCTGGAAAAGATGTACGCGGCATGGCTGGGCAGCCAGCCCAGCATCGAGCCCATGCTGAAGTTCCGCGGGTTGAAGGGGGAGTAAGCGCGGTTAGCGGTGCTAGCGGAGTTGGCGGAGCTAGTGACCGGCGCGAAGGTCGCATTCTATTGGGCAGTGCTGCGGTGCAATCCTCTTAACTTGCTGGATCGCTGGCTTGCCGAACCCTCAGCCGCGCTAACTCCGCCAACTCCGCTAGCTCCGCTCACTATAATCCTTAGCTATGAGCGAGCCGGCCGCCGCACGCAAGATCGAAAAGCTGCGCGAAGAACTGCGCCGTCACGAGCATCTCTACTACGTTCTCGACAAGCCCGAGATCAGCGACGCCGAATACGACGCGTTGATGAATGAGCTGAAGCGGCTGGAGGCGGCGCATCCCGAGCTGATCACGGCCGACTCGCCGACGCAACGCGTGGGCGGCAAGCCCGCCGAGGGCTTCAAAAAGGCGCAGCACTCGCGGCCCATGCTCTCGCTCGATAACGCCTACAACGCCGAAGAGCTGGCCGACTGGGACCGCCGCGTGCGCGAGCTGACCGGCGGGCTGCCCGTCGAATACACGGCCGAGCTCAAGCTCGATGGCTTGAGTGTGGCGCTCGCCTACCAGCCCGGCCCCGGCGGCGACGCGCTGCTCTCCATGGGCCTGACGCGCGGCGATGGCCAGACCGGCGAAGACGTCACTTCGAACATCCGCACCATCCGCAGCGTGCCCCTCTCCATCCCCGTGAATCTCCTCCAAAGGGCCCGCCTCCCGCAGGGAAAGACACTTGAAGTGCGCGGCGAAGTGGTGATGCCCGAAGCCGCCTTTCAGCGCCTCAACGAGGAGCGCGAACGCGAAGGGCTGCCGGCCTTCGTCAATCCACGCAACTCCGCCGCGGGAACGCTGCGCACGCTCGAGCCCTCCATCGTCGCCAACCGGCGGCTGGTCTTCTTCGCCTATTTCCTGCTCGTCGATGGCGAATATTTCGCCGCGGGCCAGACGGCTACGCTCGAAACCCTCTCCGCGCTGGGCTTTCGCGTGAATCCGCATCGCCGGCGCGTGAGCACCGTCGAAGAGATGATGCAATTCATCGACAACGCCGAGAGCCGGCGCACTTCACTCGGCTACGAGATCGACGGCGTGGTTCTCAAAGTCGATGCGCATGCCACGCAGCAGCGCCTGGGCTACACGGGCCGCGCACCGCGCTGGGCCATCGCCTACAAGTTCACGGCCAAGGCGGGCATCACGCAGGTGAACGACATTACCGTGCAGGTGGGCCGCACCGGCAAGCTCACTCCAGTGGCGGAACTCGCGCCGGTCTTTATCGGCGGCACCACGGTGAGCCGCGCCACGTTGCACAATGCCGATTTTATTCTTGGTCTTGGACTGAGGATTGGGGACTACGTAAAGGTCGAGCGCGGCGGCGACGTGATTCCCAAAGTTGTGGAGGTCATTGCAGACGCCGATCACCCGCGCGGGAACCGTGAGTTCTCTTTCCCTACGGTTTGCCCTGAGTGCGGCAGCGATGTAGTTCGTGAAGAAGGCGAAGCAGACTATCGCTGTGTGAATGCTGATTGCCCCGCCAAGCTGCGCGAAAGCCTGCTGCATTTTGGCGCACGCGGCGTGATGAATATCGAGGGATTAGGCGAGGCGGTGGTGCAGCAGCTGCTCGATCGCAGGCTGGTGCGCAGCGTGGCCGATCTGTACGCGCTGACGGAAGAGCAACTCGTCGGCCTCGACCGCTTCGCGGAAAAGTCGGCACGCACCTTGCTGGCCGAGATTGAGGGCTCGAAGCGAGCGGGACTGGCACGCGTGCTAATGGGCCTCGGCATCCGCTTTGTTGGCGAGCGCACCGCCGAGCTGCTGGCGCAGGAGTTCGGCTCGATGGACGCGCTGATGGCCGCGACAGCCGAGGAACTGGAACGCGTGGAAGAGGTCGGCCCGCGCATCTCGCAGGCGATTCTGGAGTTTTTTGCTCAGCCGGCCAATCGCACGCTCGTTGGTAGCCTGAAGCGCGCCGGCGTGGAGATGACGGCGGAGAAGAAGCAGCGCACCGCGCAACTTGCGGGCCTGACCTTCGTTCTGACAGGCACTCTGCCCACTCTGACGCGCGACGAAGCCAAACAGAAGATCGAAGCCGCCGGTGGCAAAACAGCCGGTTCAGTGAGCAAAAAGACCAGCTACGTGGTGGCCGGCGAAGAGGCAGGCTCGAAGCTTGACAAGGCGCGCGAACTCGGCGTTCCCATAATTGACGAGGCAGAGCTGCTGGCGCTGCTCGCGGGGCAGCCGCCGTCGAGTTAGCAGATCCCTTCGATCGTCAATTCACTGCCGGAATTCACTACCGGCGGCAGGTCCCGCATGCGGCCGGCCTCGTGAACATCAGAGGAGTCAGCGCGGCAAGTATCAGAATCAGATCAAACCACATAAAAAGTTTCTTTCGATGATGCAGTTCAAGCACTGGTGCGGCGGCGTGCCGCAATGTCTGGATGATTCGCGATGGCGCGCTGCTCGCGTTCCCGCTCCCGCTCCCAGGCTTCGGCGTGCCAGCGGCGGGAGGCATAGCGCAACGTATCGGCAGGAAGCGGCGGAAAGTCCTGAGACACCGGCCGCGACGGCATGGTTACGATCTCCGGCTGGGGGCGATAGGGCGGTTTGGGCGGGACCGGCGCGGGTGGCGTCAACAGACGCGCCGACGATTCCACCTCTGCAGCTGCCTCCACCGCCGCAGCCTTTGCAGCCGCAGCAGTCGCCAGGCTGGTATCGGCCAACACCGCTAGCTCCGCTTCGGCTTCGGCGGCCTCACCATTGTGCTGCACGCGCCTGGCAATGGATTTGACCATGAACTCGTCAACCAGCTTGTGCAGGCAGGTTTGTCCGCAGAGATGTTTTGAGTCCGGCCGCAGCCGGTGGCGCGAGGTCCATCCGCTCACGCGCAGTTCTCCACCTTGCTCGTAAGCGACAAACCAATGGTTGGTCTGCCGCTTCTCCGCGGCGCAAATATCGCACGATATGGCCTGCCGGATCATCGCAATTCCCTCACTCCGTAAAGGCTTCCGACCGCACCGCCGATGCCCACCGTATTCATCGCCCTCCCGCACGAGCGCAAATGCAAGTTTCCCCGAGCACGCCGGAAGGCACCCCGGCTTCCGGAGAACCTCCACTCTTATTTCATCGTGTGGAATTGAAAATGGATGAGCCTGTCCGTCAACGAATCCAGATGTGGTTCAGAACAGAACAAGAAACGCGACATCGTTCTGAATTGGGACACGCGGCGCGGGCCCTGGGAGGGATGCGCCGGGGAAAAACAGCAAGAGCGCGGTTCGCGCCGCGCTCTCAAGTGGATTTGTGCCGTGTTTTGCCGGCGCCTGCCTCACGGGCGGGGCGCAAAGTAGCCTTTTCGGGCTCGCACTTGATAGCGGCGATCATAGCAATATAAATAAATGGTTCGGAATGCGCCGTCGGTCTTGAAGTCCGCCGGCGTGTAGACGAGCGCGTACTGGCTGCGCAACTCTTCCTCGATATCTTTGAAACTCGTCGCCATGTCCTCAACCGAGGGAGGGAAGAAGACCTCGCCGCCGGTCTGTTCGGCCAGCTCCTGCAGCACCTTGTCGCCTTCGCCGCGGCTGGGCGTCCAGTTGGTGCTGATGGCGTAGATGATGGTCTCGGCGCGCTCGCACTCCTTGATGGCTTCGGGCATATACACGCGGCTCACGTTGTCGTTGCCGTCGGAGATAAGGATGATGGCCTTGCGCACCGGCTCGGGGCCGCGCTCGGTCAGCAGCTTGTCACGGCAGGCCACATAGACGGCATCGAAGAGCGCCGTGCCGCCGCCGGGACTCAGCTTGTTGATGCCCGTCTCCAGTGCGTCCTGATCATTGGTCCAGTCCGCGGTCACCGTGGGCGTCACATCGAATCCCATGACGAAGGCGCGGTCGTTCTTTGCCCGCAGCACCTGCAGCAGGAACTCGGTGGCCGATTGCTGCTCGAACTGGAAGCGGGACCGGATCGAGCTGCTGGCGTCGATCACAATGCCCACGCGCAGCGGCAGATTGATCTGCTGATGGAACGAGTTGACCCTCGCCGGCGCCTTCTGGTCGTCGAGCAGCGCAAAGTCACTCTGATTCAGGTTAGGAATGTAGTGCCCGTGCCGGTCAGTGACGGTAAAAATGAGGTTGACCTCGTTGACGGGCACCCTGATCGTTGGCGTCCCCACGTCGACCGGCGCGTTTTGATCCACCGGCGCCGGCTCCGGCGGCGCGGTTTGATGCGTACTTTGCGGCGCTTGGGCCTGCGCCGGCTTTGCGGTTGTTGCTGGCGTGCCGGCACCCGGCGCGGGTTGCCCGCTCGCGGTTTGCGCGGAAAGGCTGGCGGCGGAAGCCGCGGCAAGAAACATAGCCGCAAGCGCGATCACGAGAATGCGTGAGCCCCGCTGGCGGAGTTCTGCCGTTGGGGTGAAATGTTGCTGGGTCATGACTTCCCTATTCTAACAATCCCGCAGGTGCCGGTGGAGGCGCGGCTTGCTGGCGGGTTCTCACTCGGTCAATGTGTGGGTTTTTGGGCACGCGCTTTGGTCGCGCTTTCGTGGTCAGGTGGATTCCAGGCGGTCGAGAAAGGCGTTCAGTTCAGGGGGCAGCGGCGCTTCGAGCTGGAGCGGCTTGCCGGTGAGCGGATGCGTGAGTTCGAGCCTGGCCGCGTGCAGGAAGTTACGGCCGAGGCGGAGAGTTTCCGGCTCGGATTTCCACCCCGGCGACGAAGACCTGTCGCCCCCCCGCTGCGCGACCCCGGATTTCCACCCCAGCGACGAGGACCTGTCGCTGGGGGCCCCTGATTTGCGCCGTGCCGCGCGCGAAGGCGCTGCCTGCAGAGCCTGCTGGTCGCGCAACTGCGCCGGGCCGCCATAGAGCGTGTCGCCCACCACGGGATGGCCGATGGAGGCCATGTGCACGCGGATCTGATGCGTGCGGCCGGTTTCAATGCGCACGCTGACCAGCGTGAATATACCGAAGCGCGTCTCCAAACGCCGCAGCACCTGGTAGTGCGAGATCGCCGTGCGCGCATGTTCGCTGGGCCGCGTGGTCATGCGCGTGCGCCGTACCGGATCGCGGCTCACCGCGGCGCTGATGGTGCCTTTTTCGCGCGCCACCGCGCCATGTAGCAGCGCAATGTAGGTTTTTTCCACGCGTCGCCCGGCAAACATCGCACCCAGCGCTGCGTGGGCGCGATCGTTTTTGGCCACCACGATCAATCCGCTGGTTTCCTTGTCGAGGCGGTGCACAATGCCCGGTCGCAGCTCGCCGCCGGTCGAGGAAAGCGCCTGGAAACGATGCAGCAGCGCGTTCACCAGGGTTCCGCGGCTACGGGCGTCGTCGCTCGCGCCCGATCCCGCGTGCACCATCATCCCGGCGGGCTTGTTCACTACGGCCAGGTCGGCGTCTTCGTAGACCACATCCAACGGAATTGCCTCCGCCACTGCCTTGAGCGGCGCGGGATGCGGCTCGCCAGTGATGGAGATGCGCTCGCCGCCGCGCAGCTTGAATGAAGCCTTGTGCGACTCGCCATCGACCAGCACGTCGCCCTGGTCGATGAGCAATTGCACGCGCGAGCGGCTCACGCCCTCCAGTTGCGCGGCCACAAAATAATCGAGGCGCTGGCCGCTTGCTTCCGCGGGTACGTCGATCGTGCGCGCGGCGCTCATGCCGGGCCCCTTGTCGAATCTTGCCGCGCGGCGGCGGGCGGGGCTTCGACTGCGGCTAAGTTCGCGGATGGGTGTGCGCCTTTGCGCTCGCGCAGCACCAGGGCCCCGGTAATCACCAGCAGCACAGCGGCAATCTGCGGCCCGTCGAGCGCTCCGTGCAGCAGCGCGCCGCGGCCCGCGGGATCGCGCCAGAGCTCGGTGATGTAGATGGCCGTGCCGGCGCCCATCAGACCCAGGCCGGCCACGTCGCCTTTGCGCCGCTCGGCCGGCAGCCACACCAGCAGCAGCAAGGCGAGCGTGAGAAACGCGAGGGCGGCATAGGCCTGCACGGGATGCAGCGGAACCCCGAGCGGAGCGCCGCTCCAAATGGCGGCCAGCGGATGTGTGTAGGTCACAGCCCAGTGCACGCCGGTTCCTGCCTCGACGCCGTAACCCGATCCCGAAGCCAGCGCGCCCAGTTGCTCAAAGCAGAGGCCGAGAGCCAGTGGCGGGGCCAGCGCGTCGGCCGTGGCGTCGAGCGGCAGTTTGCTGTGCCGCGCATACCAGAGAGCGCATCCCGCGCCCGCCAGTGCGCCGGTGCCGGCCAAGAGCGGATGATGCACCATCGCCAGGCCCAGCAGCCACGCAGGATGCAGGCGCAACGCGCTCCAGTTGACGATGACGAGCAGCAGCCGCGCCGCGGCCAGCGCCGCAAACAGGCTCAGAATGCAGAGATTCCACACCTTGCCTGCGTCCGCGCCCGCCACGCGTGCCGTGCGTTGCGCGAGCCCCAGCGCCGGCAGCACGCCCAGCGCGGTCACCGCGCCGTAGGACGGAATGAGAACGGCCCCGATGTGAAAGAGGACTGGATGCACTTCAAGACAGGATACGGCAGGACAGCGGAGTTGGCGGAGTTAGCGGAGTTAGCGGTGCTCGCAGTGACAGCCCGTCAGCAAGGGGCAAATCAGAAGGTCAGTCAATCGACGGGGCTATTGAGGAGTAAAAATAGAATCCGGCCCACTGGGCCGTGAGCAATGCGCTGGTGAACCCGTCCTAAGACGGTGGGACTCCCCGCGGTTCATTAGGCATTCCGGACTGGCGGACACTGCACACAAAACCGATGTTCGAGTCGAGCCCCTGTTCGTTGAATGTAGGTTCAACCAGCGTTGACCACCCACCTGCTTTGCAGGCCGGTTTCTAATGCGGATAGTAGGGGCAAGCGCGAAGAATTGCAAGTCTTGTGCGAAGGGGGCGGGTTGTGATAGGTTGTTGCGCCCGGCATTTTGGGAGGCGTTCACTGTGGCGGGTGGCCGGGGCTTCGGGCCGGATGCAAGGAAGAGATGCTTTAATCGTCGTCATCGTCGGCGTCGAGTTCATCTTCGTGCTCATAGATATAGTGCTTGAGATTGGTGCAGCCGTCGGCATATTTGCAGCCTTCGCAGTTGTCAAGCCCGTTGCAGACGCGGGCTTCGGGTGCGAGCTCTT
>Ga0326728_10000817_pt1 | contig 117130 bp, 101 predicted proteins | sample MB3enrmetagenome_FD_207602 | JGI IMG/M metagenome (GOLD analysis project Ga0326728, IMG submission 207602) | Lab enriched peat soil microbial communities from McLean, Ithaca, NY, United States - MB31MN | ecosystem: Environmental > Terrestrial > Soil > Wetlands > Peat | place: USA: New York... | reverse complement strand
GTGTGTCTGCGGGCCAACAATAGATTCACAGCACCGCAGATAGAAAGTGAAACGGACTCTATCCCCTGCAACTGAACAAGCAAAATGGGAGAGAGTTCAACCAAAGTAGCTGTTTTTCAGCAACCTGTTAGGGAACTAAAGGTTTTTTACCGTGATACTTGCTTAACGCTTTGCCCCGTCAGCAGGACGGTGATTACCCTTAGCCGGATTTGTCTGACGTGGTAAATCCCATTTTTTCAACGTGACTGTCGGGCCAACACTGCCAGCCAGCGCAGCATCCTAGCTGCGGGTAGCAGAGTTCGCAGTGGAGTTGGGTTCCCCATGTTGAAAAGGTCCGGGCTTTACCTCACGGTGGTATTTTTCCTGACATTAGGGTTGGTCGCTTGTGGCGGTACCGCTGGATCCGCCAATAGCAATGCTACTGGCAGTAACGCTGCGAGTGGCGCCGGAGGCGGAACATCCACGTCCACCTCCACGCCCACGCTTGCCTCTATTACGGTCGCGCCTGGCTCGCCCAATATCACCGCCGGTCAGACCCAGACTTTTACCGCAACCTGCGTTGCCTCCGATAACAGTCAGCCTGCCTGTTCCACTTACGGTACGGTGACCTGGTCCAGCGGTAACCCTTCCGTGGCAACCATGAGCGGCGCGACGGCCACGGCGGTAGCCGCGGGCACAACTACCATCTCAGCCGCCCTGAATGGCATTACTGGCATTACTGGAACGACCACCCTGACCGTCAAGGCGGCCATCCAGAATAGTAATGTCGTCAACCACATTATTTTCATGGCCCAGGAAAACCGGTCGTTCGACGAGTATTTCGGCATGTTGAACGCCTACCGCCTTGCTCAAGGCCTGCCTGCGATTGTGGATGATCTGGCAGCAGCCACTGGTGGCGCTAATACCGGCACCATCACTCCCGATTGCACGAACATGGTCGCCTGCAATCTGGGCTACAAGACAGGCACGACAATACCTTCCTTTCACTTTGCCACGGCTTGCATTTGGGACCTTAGTCCTTTCTGGAACGAAAGCCACGTCGATTTTAACCTGCAAGATCCTACCTCCATGACGCCACTGAACAACGGCTTCGCCTGGACGGCTGGTGGCTATAGCACAAGCCAGGGCCTCCAAGGAGGTGCCGATTACCAGGGTGCGCGCGCTATGGGCTACTACACCAGCCAGGATTTACCGTACTACTACTTTATGGCCACGCAATTTGCCACCTCGGACCGGTTTTTTGCGCCCGCGCCAACCCGTACCCAGGCCAATCGGATGTATCTTTTCGCCGCCACTTCGCAGGGCAACGTCTATCCGCCGACCGTGCAGCTCTCAGCTCCGACCATCTTCGACCGCCTGCAGGCAGCCGGCATCAGTTGGAAGATTTATTTCTCCGATTACAGCAGCGGTAGCCCCGATACCTACTTCACGTATTTCAGCTCGTCGGGCCCACTGATGAGCCATGTAGTGCCCGTCAGCCAATACTTCACCGATCTTACCAATGGGACCCTGCCACAGGTTGCCCTGATTGAGGGGGGGTACGAGTCTGGCCTTGATGAGCACCCCCTAAACGATGTGCAAAATGGGTCTCGTTATGTTTCCACGCTGATCAATGCGCTGATGGGCAGCTCGTCGTGGAGCAGTTCGGTCTTCTTCTTGACCTACGACGAAGCGGGCGCCGGGTATGATCACGTCGCGCCGATGATGAATGGAGTGAATGGCGCGAACGTGCCCAATCCCGACGGCATCAAGCCCTTAGCTCTCCAACCAGGCGACATTTGCTTCGGCACGCCAGATGCCCCGGCCTGCGACTTTACCCGCACCGGTTTCCGTATGCCACTCCTGGTCGTTTCGCCCTTCACCAAGCCAAACTACGTATCGCACACGCCGATGGATTCCACGGCGATCCTTAAGTTCATCGAAACACGTTTTGGTTTGCAAAACCTCAACAACCGCGATGCCGCGCAACCGCCCATGGACGAGTTCTTTGACTACTCCGGCGCACCCAATGCAACCCCGCCGACTCCGCCAGCCCAACCGGGCGCGGATTGCGACGGACTCACCAATACATGCACCGGGCCCACCATGCCGGTTTTAGGGTGCAACGCAGCCAACATCCCCTAGTGGGAGGCGGTGCCCGCCTGCCCCTTGTTGTCTCGCCACGCCGAAACCGCCTTCGGCGTGCTGCCGGGGCAAGGGGCAGACACTCCGCCGAGTCTTTGCTATCAGGCTGGTACTACCGGCTAAACGCCACCGGCCCCAACATATGGTTCAGCAGGCTGGGCTTGCCGATTGCTTCCACGTACGCGGCATACTTGCCTGCCGGCAGGGAGAAGCTGCCAATATTTAAGCAAGAAGCCGCAAGCCAGAGACCGCCGATTTGCAATTTGCAATTTGTAATTTGCGAAGTAAACAGATCGTCGTGTACGCCCCAGGTTCTTACTTTGCAAATTACAAATTGCAAATTACAAATGTTGTAGCTTACTTGCTTTCCCGAACCTTGATGCGTATGGGGGTTCCTACGAAGCCGAAAGCCCGGCGAATTTGGTTTTCCAGAAAGCGTTCGTAGGCAAAGTGCAACTTCACCTTGCGATCGGTAAAGAGAATGAACGTGGGAGGTGAGGTTCCGGCCTGGGTCAAATAGTAGATTCGGACGCGGCGGGAAAGCGGCACCGGAGCGCGATCGAAATCGATAGTTTTCAGCAAGCGATTCATCTCTCCCGTGGAGACTCGTTTACGCCGCTCGCGCGCCACCAGTTCCAGTTGGGGAAAGATTTTCGCGGGGCTCCCGTCTCGCAAAGCCGAGACGAAAACTACAGGCGCGTAGTTAAGAAATTTCAACGAGTCGCGCACTTGGCGCTCGTAGCGATTGCGGTCCGTGGTCGGCGATTCGCCCTTTCGCCCGGCTTTGACCGCGGGCTCGCTTTTTCGTCCAGTTTTGATGGGTGGCCCACCCCCTCTCTCCGCTCGGGGCAGGCTCTCTCGCCCGCTTTTGGCGCCAACTAAATCCCACTTGTTGATCACCACGATCACCGAACGGCCACTCTCGTGGGCGTAGCCGGCAATGTTGGCATCCAGCGCCGTCACTCCTTCGCTGGCATCGATTATCAACAGCGCGATATCGGCGGCTTCCAGGTGCTTTCTGGCCATCACCACCGACAGTTTCTCGGCCATCAGTTTGGTCTTGCCCTTGCGGCGGATGCCGGCGGTATCGATAAACCGAAAACGCGTGCCATTGCGCTCGACTACTTCGTCCACTGCGTCCCGGGTGGTTCCGGGAATCGGCGAAACGAGAGCGCGTTCGGTGCCGGTGAGTGCGTTTAACAGGGTTGATTTACCCACATTTGGGCGACCGATGATGGCGACCTTGACCTCTTGCTCTTGGGAGGGAACCTCTCCCGGTTCGTCCGGGTAGGGCTGCAGTTCGGCATCTGCCGCTGGCGCCTGCAGCCCGCCGTCGTGAACGGCCGCGCTGCCTTCCGGCGCCGCAGGCAGAATCTCCACCAGGGCATCCAGCAATTCCGCCACGCCGGTCCCGTGCTCCGCCGAGATGGGATACAGCCGGGAAATACCCAGGCGGTAGAACTCGGCGGCAGACGCGTCCAGTTTCGGGGTGTCGATCTTGTTGACCGCGAGGAACAGCGGTTTGCCCGCGCGGCACAGCAATCGCGCCAGTTCCAGATCCGGCGCGGCCAGTTCGCTGCGCGCATCCACTACCAGGACGATGGCCGCCGCTTCCGCCAGCGCCACCTTGGCCTGGGTGAAGATCGCGGCGGGAATCAATTCCTTGTCGTCGGGTATGATGCCGCCGGTATCGACGATCCGCAGGCTACGCCCGCGCCACTCCATTTCTCCGTAGAGCCGGTCGCGGGTAATGCCGGGTTCATCGCCGACAATGGCGCGCCGCCGCCCAATCAAGCGGTTGAATAACCTCGACTTGCCAACGTTCGGCCGGCCCACGATGGCCACGACCGGCGGTTTCACTCTCGTTTTGCTATGCTCTTCGGTATTCAAGCAACGATTTCCATTCTCAATAGCACGTTTCCCGTTTCCCGTTTCCCGTCGGAGCCGCTGCACGGTCTTGCGGGTAACGGGAAACGGGTAACGGGAAACGTACTTCATTGGCTATTATAGGGACTGCGTGTCCAGCCCACCCCAAGCCGCCCAGCCTGCCGCGCTGCAGCACTCTCTGCACAGCTTCTTTGGCCAGGGAGGCTTGTTATCGCGCACCCACCCGGCCTATGAATTTCGCCGGGGACAATTGCAGATGGCCGAGGCGGTGGAACAGGCGCTGCAAAATCGGCGGCATCTGATCGTGGAGGCCGGCACGGGAACCGGCAAGACCCTCGCCTATCTGGTCCCGGTGTTGCGCTCCGGCAAGCGGGTCATCATCTCCACCGCCACCAAGGCTCTGCAAGAACAGCTCTTTTACAAGGACATCCCTTTCCTTGAGGCTGCGCTTTTCCCGGAAGGCGATCAAAGGCTGCGCGTCTGCTATATGAAGGGACGCAACAATTATCTGTGCCGGAAAAAACTCTACGATCTATCCAGCCAGCCCATCCTGAGCGGCCTGGAGGAAATCGAGGAATATCGCGCCCTCCTGGATTGGGAGAAGACCACGGAAACCGGCGACCGCGCCGAACTGGCCGCCCTGCCCGAAACCAGCCGGGTGTGGGAAAAACTCGATGCCCGAATCGAAGCCTGCATCGGGCAAAAGTGCCGCGAGTTCGAGCGTTGCTTTGTCACCGAGATGCGCCGCCGCGCCGCGGAAAGCGACATTATCATCGTCAATCATCACCTGTTCTTCGCCGACCTGTCCCTCAAGCGCGCCCGCGAAGAAGCGCCCGACGCCGGGGTGCTGCCCGACTGCGGCGCCGTGGTCTTTGACGAAGCGCATGAACTGGAAGACGTGGCCACCGGCTATTTCGGCGTTGCGCTCAGCAATCTGCGCTTTGAAGACTGGTTGCGCGACATCGAATTCATGTTGCGCCAGCGGCGCCTCAACGGCCGCCGCATCGTAAACGCCGGCAACAGTCTGCGCGAGCGCGTGCAGGCCTTTTTTTCGCTGTTGCCCTCCGGCGAAGGCCGCTTTGAATTCAGCCGCCGCCAGGAATTTCTGGAAGAACACGGCGAGAAATACCACGCGGTGTTGCGCGCCCTCGACCGGTTGCAAGCCGAACTGCAGGCCCTGCCGGAAAAACCGGACGAGGTGCACGGCCTGCTCCGGCGTGGCACGGAATTAGGGGTACAGCTCTCTTTTATTCTCGAGCATGAGGACGCCAACACCGTCTTTTGGATCGAGCGCCGCGGCGAGCCGGCGCGGCGCGGGAAAAAGAACCGCGGAGAAGGGACCGCGAGCAGCGAGCTTGGCCCCGAAGCGCCGCCGGGAGCACAGCGGTTCAGCCGGCGTTTTCTTTCCCTGCAAGCCACCCCGATTGACGTTTCGCAAATCTTGCGCCGGGTGCTGTTCGAGCCGCTCGAGACGGCGATCCTGACCTCGGCCACGCTCGCCGTGAACGGCGCCTACGACTACGTCAAGGGCAGACTGGGCGTGCAACAGGCGGTGGAAGTGAACCTCCCGTCACACTTCGACTACAGCCGACAGGCCCTGCTGTACATCCCCCCCGAGATGCCCGACCCGCGCTCCCCCGATTTCACCCGCCACGCGGTGGAGAAAATCCGCCGCGTACTGGAAGTGACTCGCGGACGCGCCTTCTGCCTGTTCACCAGTTACGCGCAGATGCACGAGGTCCACGACCGCCTGCTCGACGAGCTGAGTTTCCCGGTGCTGCTGCAGGGCGACGCGCCCAAGAACGCTTTACTGGAGCGCTTCCGGTCAACTCCCAATTGCGTGCTGTTCGCCACGGCATCCTTCTGGCAGGGGGTCGATGTGCAGGGCGAGCAACTCAGTTGCGTCATTATCGACCGCCTGCCTTTCGCCGTACCCAACGATCCGGTGGTGGCCGCCCGTACCCGAGCGATCGATGCCGCGGGCGGAAATGCCTTCTTCGAATACCAGGTGCCCGCGGCGGTCATTGCGCTAAAACAAGGCTTCGGCCGCCTGATTCGCTCTCTCCACGATCGGGGCGTGCTGGTTCTGCTGGATAACCGGGTGCTGAGGAAGCAGTACGGGCGGATCTTTCTTGCCAGCTTGCCACCCTATCGCCGTACCGAAGAAATGGCGGAGGTCGAGCAGTTCTTTTCGTAGAAAATTACAAAACCATTCACCACAAAGGACACTAAGGACACCAAGGGAGACAGAAGACAGGAGACAGGAGTCAGGAGGAGTCAGAAGTCAGAACAGGAGAATTTTGGTTTCGTCCTTCCGATTTTTGTCTTCCTTGGTGTCCTTCGTGTCCTTCGTGGTGAAGGGGGTTCTCACACGATACCCAGATACTGGTCCAGCCACTGCTTGAGGCGGCGGCGGTTGGGATCATGTTCCTTGAACCGCACCCCGATCTGGCCCTCGCGCGCCCAGCGCACCGAGGCGGGAATGCGCATCGGCGCGGCGTTGGGCAGCGTGAATGCCAATTCCACCAGCAGGCCGGGCGGCAGCTTACTGCCGAGCTGCAACGACATCCCCCCGCTGCTGAGTTCTTCGCCCATGGCCATAAGCTTTTGTCCTTCGGCCTGTACTTCCACGGTGGTGATCAGGGGAATGCGTATATATTTCCGGAATTCGTGCACCACCAGCAGGTGGGTCAAGCGGATGGCGCGCAGCACGTCCCGCTCCTCCACCGGGTCCTGGATGATCGCATTGATGCCGTAGCGGGCGTAGCGCAGCGCTTGCGCGGTAGTGGTGGCTAAACCATAGATCACCATCCGGAAATTAGCCGGCACCCCCCGGATAATCTCCAACACCTGTTGCGCGCTCTCATCCAGGCGCAAAACCCCCGCGTCGAACCGCTCGGTGAACATCCGTTCCACCTGCGCCCCAGCCACAAAGTGGGTATCGAGCCCGAACCGATTGAAGCAGTCGGCCAAGACTGCCGTGCTGGAATCCTCCAGCCCAATCAGGGCCACTCGGGCCGTTTTGCGTGCCGGCGCGGGGGCAGAGCTCATGCGTGCAGTTCTCCCAAAGGTATCCCATTCTGCAGTGCTCTGGCCGCGCTTGGCAAGCCAATTTCCTTCCCAGGGGTAACACTGGTTACCTGTAAAATATAACTTTGTGCCGCATTTCCCGTGCGGCCGGTATCGAGTGAGGAAATGTTCGAAGTTAGCGTAGAAGACAGCTTTTCGGCGGGCCATGCCCTGCGCGGGTACCGCGGCAAATGCGAGAACCCGCACGGCCACAACTACAAGGTGCGCATCACCCTGGCGGGCGAAAGCCTGGATGACATCGGCCTGTTATTCGACTTTAAGGATCTTAAGCTCCTGATGAACGAGGTGATCGACCGCCTGGATCATCAGTTTCTGAACGACACCGAGGAATTCCGCAACCTGAATCCCTCGGCGGAGAACATGGCTAAGCACTTCTACCAGGAGATCGGCCGGCGTTTGCATGCCGTCACCAACGGCCGCGTCCGCATTAAGCAGGTCAAGCTGTGGGAAACCGATACCACCACGGCCACCTACTACGAATGAGCAGTGGCCAGTGGTCAGTGGCCAGCCGAAAAAGGATTCCCTGCTGAACTGACCACTGGCCACTGACCACTGTTTATGGTGATAACCGAAATCTTTCGTTCCCTCCAGGGCGAGTCGACTTATGCGGGCCTGCCCTGCATCTTCGTGCGCCTCACCGGTTGCAATCTGCGTTGTTCCTGGTGCGACAGCGAGTACACCTTCACCGGCGGCCGCCGCATGTCGGCCGATGAAGTCATGGTGGAGGTTGAAGCCCTGGCGGAGGGAAGTAGCGCCGGCGTCCCTTCGACGAACTCAGGGCAAGCTCCCGCCGGCGGGCTGCGGACTGCGAAAATAGGGTCTGCCGGCGTTACCAATGCTACCGGCTCCAAATTGATTGAAATCACCGGCGGGGAGCCCATGTTGCAGGAACGGGAAGTGGTTCCGTTCATGGAGCGCCTGCTGGCTAAAGACTTTACGGTCCTGCTGGAAACCAGCGGAGAACGCCCGCTGGCCCGCGTTCCGAAAGCGGTAGTCAAGATTGTGGACGTGAAGTGCCCGGCGTCGGGCGAAGGCGACACTTTTTGCCCAGACAATCTGGCCTTCCTGACCGGCCGCGACGAAGTGAAATTCGTTCTGGCTAATCGGGGCGACTACGAATTTGCGTGCCAATTCCTGGCCCGGCACAACCTGGAGCAGCGCGTGGCCTCCATCATTTTTTCGCCTGCTTTCGCCAAGACCGCCGCCGGCACGCGCGACGTCTCCCACTGCCTGCTCGATCCCCGGGAATTGGCGGAATGGATCCTGCGTGACCGCCTGCCGGTACGCCTGGGCCTGCAAATCCATAAATTCATCTGGGACCCGGCCATGAAAGGCGTGTAAACCCGTACCCGTTACCCGTTACCGGTCCCTCCCGCGCTTATTTCGACTCATATCACAGAGGCACGGAAGCAGGGCAAAAATCAAGGTGGCGGAAAGTGGTTTTGCCAGTGGTTTTGCCTTCGCCTGCCTCTGTGGCTCTGTGTCTCTGTGGTAGGTGTTAGGCTGCAGACGGGAAACGGGAAACGCCCTTTATAATGAGTGTTCTTCTTACAAATCATTTTGCCAGGAGGAACAGGATGGCTGGAGTGGAAGGACGAGTCGCGCTGGTTACGGGGGCGGCACAGGGCATTGGGCGGGCGATTGCCCTTATGTTGGCGCAGGGCGGGGCAACCGTCGCCGCCGTCGACATCATGGAAGACAAGTTGGCGGGGGTCGTGGACGAGATCACCCGCGCCGGCGGCAAAGCAGCTGCCTTCAAGATGAATGTCACCGACGAAGACAACGTCAAGCAGGTGGTGAAAGACATCGTTGCCCGGTTCGGCAAACTGGAGATCCTGGTTAACAACGCCGGCATAGCCCGCGACCAACTGATCATGCGCATGAAACGCGCCGACTGGGACCTGGTAGTCGGCATCAATCTCACCGGGGTCTTCCTCTGCACGCAAGCCGCGGTGCCCGTCATGCTGAAGCAACGCTGGGGACGAATTGTCAACATTGCCAGCATCTTCGGCCAGATGGGCCAGGCCGGCCAGGTGAACTATTCCGCTTCCAAAGCGGGCGTGATTGGCTTGACCATGGCCACGGCGCGCGAAGTCGCTTCCCGCAACATTACCGTCAATGCCATCGCTCCCGGGTTCATCGAAACGGCCATGACCCAGGCGCTCGCCCCGGAGTTGCGCGAAACTATGTTCAAACAGATCCCTCTGGGACGCCCCGGCTACGATACCGATGTCGCCAACGCCGTTCGTTTCCTCGCCTCCGAAGAGGCCAACTACATCACCGGCCACGTGCTGAAGGTCAACGGCGGAATGTTGATGGGATGAGGCGAACACCTACCACAGAGACACAGAGAAGATTTGGGATTTAGGAAATTCGGATTTCGGATTTGAAAACCTGTGTGGCGCCTCCATGTGGCGGCGTGGGATCTCGAAATCCGCAATCCGGGAATTCTAATCCTTAATTTTGCTCTGTGTCTCTGTGGTAGGTGTTATTTTTTCAGGTTAGCTTCCAGAAACGTCACCGTCCGCTGCCAGGCATCGGCCGCATCCGCAGCGCGATAGCCCGCTTGGTTGTTGGGGTTTTCGAAGGCGTGCCCGGCATCGGGATAGATTACGATCTCGATTTTTTTGCCCAGGTTCTTGGCCTGCTCCTCGAATTTGCGCACATCCGCTACCGGGATGCCGCGATCCTGAGCTCCGAAGATGCCCAGCATGGCGGCATGAATCCGCTTGATGCGCGCAGGATCGGTGGCCAGGTGGCCATAGTTGATGACTGCCGCTTTCAGCCGCGGCTGGGCCAACGCCAAATCGAGCGCGTAGCCGCCGCCCATGCACCAGCCGATGTCGCCGATACGCCGGCGATCGACATTTTTTTGCGCCGCCAGATAAGTGAATGCCCCCGCCAGGTCGCGGGCCGCGCGGTCTTCGGGCACGCCGCGCATTAGTTCGTGGGCCACGTCCGGAGTGGTTGCCACCTTGCCGCGATAGAGGTCGATGGCCAAAGCGGCATAGCCTTGGTCGGCCAGCTTCGACGCCTGCTCCTTCACCCAGTCGTTCAGTCCCCACCACTCGTGAATGACGATCAGAGCCGGAAACGGGCCTTTTCCCTGTGGCGTGAACAGGACCGCATTCACGGTTTCATCGCCGCTCTTGTAGCTAACCGTCTTGCCTTCGGCTGCAAAAGCGCTAACCGCCAAAGCCAGCACCAACGTTGCCGCAACCAAGAGTCGCATCGTGCCCCCAGAGGAAATTTGGGATTTGGGATTTGGGAATTCGGATTTGGGATTTATGCGCCTCGACGCAAAATTTGGAATCTGGGAATTCGGATTGGGGATTTCACACCCCGGTTGCCAAGATTTTTGGTTTGTCATCCGGTATTTTGATTTGTCAAGCCGTGTAGCGCTGGCCCCGCCAAGCGGGGCCGGCTGTGCTGGCGGCGTCCACGCCGGCAGCATGCTCGTGCGCGGGCCTGGAGGCTCCCGCCAGCACAGCCGGTCTGGAGACCTATCAATTACCCACAAATACCGGCATGCGCGCAGGTTACGGGATTAACTGGCGGTCGATGTTTAAAAATATTGCTTCGGGCTGAGGGTAAGGTGATGTGCAAGTTGGAATCGTGCCGACAGCATAAGTGCCGGAGGCACGACGAGAAGATAGCCCGGGATGGAGGGGCTCGGTGCGCGCGGGGTTTGCGCGCCGAGCGCCGGAATCCCGGGTAGGGTAGTAAGAACCACCAGCCGCGGAGGGGCGACAGAAACCGCGCGGGACCGCAGTCCCGCGCTGATCCCTCGCGCACAGATTTGTGGGTAATTGATAGGTCTGGAGACCGGCGCTACATTTTTCGACGGAGCGAAAAGCGAGGATCTGCAGTTTCCTTTCGTGTGCCGGTGAAATAAACTGCAGATCCCTCTCCCGCTTTGCGGGGTCGGGATGACAACTTCCACAATCCGTAATCCGAAATCCCAATTCTCCTCTGTGTCTGTGTCTCTGTGGTGGATGTCTCCGGCCCCAGGGTGTCTTACAAGTAGGACAGCGAAAGCGACCAGATATAAGGGCGCACTCGCAAGTCACTGAAACATAAGCCTGTGCGCCCACCTTCCGAAATCGCTAATCGGGTTGCGAATTGCATTTGAGGGTGACGCCGGGTTGGGTTCCAGCCCGGCAGATTGCGATTTCCAGAACGAGGCACCCGTGGATCAGACGAGACCCAAAACAGCCAATCGGGCGAGCCAGATGTCGCCGGTCGCTCAGCGCCGCCGGGCAAGAACGCGGGGACAGACCCTGTTGGAGTTCGCCATTGTGGCGCCGCTGTTTTTCCTTCTGGTCTTCGCCATAATGGATTTTGGGCGGCTGTTTTTCGTCCAGATGGCGCTGCAGGATGCCATGCGCGAAGCTGCCCGGTACGCAGTCACAGGAAATCAAATGCCCGACCCGGGCAACGGAACCTGCTATTCGCGGGCGCAGTCTATTATGCAGGCCGCTATGAACGCAGCGGCGGGGAGCGGCGTGAACGTCAGTAGTATCACCGTAACCAGCCAATCGGGAGTTACTGGGGGAGTTAGTAGTTCAGGTCCCGGCAATCCCAACGACCTAGTTACAGTTACATTCACCGGTAACTTACCGTTGATGACCCCGTTAATCGGAGCGCTTTTCCCCGCGAACGGTTATCCCATTTCGGTAAGTACTACTTTCAAAAATGAGCCGGCATTTCCGTCAGCCCAGAGCTACCCGACCTGCTAGCGGGGCCGATTCGGTATGGCAGTGTCATGGCAGGAGGATCTAGTGAGCAAGAGCGAAGGCGCAAACCGGACCGGGCACATGTCGCTAAGCGATACCCCGCATCCTGCCAAAGCTGGCAGGGGCAGGATGAGAACCAGCGAAACTGGGCAAGCGCTCTTGGAATTTGCCGTTTCAGTCCTGATGTTGCTGATCCTGGTGTTTGGCATCATCGATTTTAGCCGCGCCATATCCGACAGGCAGGTCATGGCCCAGCTAAGCCGGGAGGGCTCGGATCTGGCGTCCCGGTCGAGCATAGCAGCCGGGCCAAACGTAGCCAGTAGTTTGACTAACATAGCGCAAACCGTAGCTTCGGAGACAAATTCCTTAAGCGTCACCAGCAACGGAAAAATCATCGTCAGCATGGTGCAAAATACCGGTACAGCGGGCTCGCCGAATTGTGTACTCGAAGGCCAAGGTTCCACCGGTGGCCTGGTGGCCACCAGCAAAATAGGGACAACGGTGGGCAATGCAGTCACTCTCTCAACGTGCAGCGGAGCCACGCCGGTTCCCCTGCCTGGCCAGACTGTCTGGACAACCGAAGTTTTCTATAGTTTCACCCCAATTACCCCACTGGGAAACCTGGTCAAGATTGCGTTTCCTGGGACGTTGTACGACGTCGCGGTTTTCTGAGGGAGGTTGAAGTGAATTTCTCGAATCGCGGGACAAGCAAACGGAGCGAGCGCGGACAAATTCTTCCGTTAATGGCTCTTTTCCTGGTTGTCCTTCTTCTGTTCGCGGGTTTTGCTATTGACTTGGGCAACGCTTATATGCAAAAGGCGGACCTCTCCAAGGCGGTGGATGCCGCCGCCCTCATGGCGGCGCGTAATATCGGCCAGGGGGAAACTACGGCTACCAGTCTCGCGGATAGCGCCTTTTGGGCGAACTACGGCTCGACCGCACTTGTGCCTAGCGTGACTTATTCAGGAGGAAGCTCCTCGTGCCCGTCCGGGCCCAATGGGGAAACTCAGGTCTGTGTCACCGCCAACCTCAGCCTGAATACTTACTTCATGCGTGTTCTGCCCCAGTGGCAGACCTTGTCAGTCGCCTCCGTCGCCACCGCGCTTCGTGCCGACGCCGCCGTCACCATGGTGCTGGACCGGTCTGGTTCGATGAATTTGAACGGGGGATGCTCGGCTCTCGCGGTAGCGATCCAGGATTTCTTAGGCTATTTCGACACCAGTCGCGATCAGGTTGGCATGACGGGCTTCGCCTCCAACGCTAGCGCGGACACGTCGGGGACGTGCCAGGAGACCGGTGAGAACTGCGTTCAACCCACTTATAACTTCACTAGTATCGCGACCACCGTCGCGGGCTGGAGTTGCAACAGCAACCCTCCGTTTGGCGGAGGCACTTATGCCTATGGCGGGTTGCAAAATGCATCGACCTGGGAAAACAACATCACGACTGCGAATGTTCGCAAGGCTGTGGTCTTCTTCACCGACGGCTGGGCGAATGCCGACCAGTACACGTTGTCCTGCGGGACTGTGATCATGGGTGGCTGCTCTGCAGTTGAACAAGGGGCAATCCCAACCTCCGATGGCAGCTATATAAGCTGGTGTGGTCCCGGGTTCTTTTTTTGGCCACCCCGGCCGGGCAGTGTCAATAGTGACAATACGCAGTCATGTAATGGCGCGAACTCCTTCACCGGTTATAACGGCAATACCTATACAATCAGCCCCAATGGCTCATCCGCGCCCCCGGGCGTCACCGACTGGAAGCCGGTACAGGGAGCGACAACGGCCTACTACATCACCCAGGATGCGGAATACCACGCCCTGCAACTAGCGAATACTATGCGCAGCCAGGGCATCACTGTGTATTCGGTCGGCTTGGGCTCCACTGTTGATAATAATTTTCTCCAGCAACTCGCCAACGATCCGAACTATCCCGCTACCTATAACTCTAGCCAGCCGGCAGGAACGTCTGGTCTGGCGGTGTTTGCCCCCGACTGCCCCGGGACGGGGTCGGAGTGTACGGATGAACTGAAAAGAGCCTTTCAGATTGTCGCCAACGACATAATTCTGCGGCTTACGCAGTAAGATCAGGCCGACGGACTTCGGTTTGTTGGGCCGCATACGCCCTCCCCTGGTGGGGTGGCCTGCATTGATGCCTGAAATTTGGCTACGACGAAATCATAAAAAGGCCTCTGCCGATCTGCGTCTATCCGCGTGGATCAGCGGCTACTTCCCCTCCAGCTCCCCGATCGCTTTCTCAACACTCTTTCCCTGCAAATAAGCCCAGATGAGATGAGCCAGCGGGCGGGCATGTTCGCTGGTATCGTGGGTGAGCCAAGGCAGGTCAAAGGCCAGCGCCAGTTGCGGCCACTCGGCGGTGCGGCCGGCGATCACCTCGTCGTGCGAAGAGTAGAAGACCACCCGATTAGGTAAACGGCGTTCCAGGCGGACGGCGTCCACCCAAGTTGGCGAATTGACGCAGATGACGCAGAGATCTTCCCGGCCGGTTTCCTGCAAGCGCGCCGCCAGCAGGCCGCCCAGGCTGACGCCGATCACCAGCGATTGCGCCGGGATCTCCCGGCGGCGCAGGTCCGCCAGAGAATCTTCCGCCAGCACCGCGCCATCGGCATGCAAGAGCCGCGGCCGGTGAAATACCGTTTGCGGAGACCGTGGACGCAAGCACTGCTCCAGCGAAAGCGCGCTGCCCTCCGGGCTGCCGCCCTTGCCGTGCAGCAAGAAGATGTGTTCCAGCTTCAGCATCAAAAGGCAGCTCTCGGCTCTTCCCGCCTTGCGGGATCGGCTCTCGGCCAAACGGGCACGCTTTGCTACGTTTCCCGTGGCGATTCCCCATTCCCAAAACTGAGAACCGAGAACCGGGAAATGAGAACTAGTGTAGTGCGTCAAACAGATGGGCAGTTTTGAGTCAGCCGCCGAAGGCGGCGGCAGATCGTAGCCCACAGCGTAAGCTGTGGGGGTAAAGGCACCCAGGACCGCGAGCCCCCGAAGCCTGGATTATTCACCACCCCAGTTGTCATCCTGAACGGAGCACCCGCCTCCTTCTTCCGGCTCGCTTTCCTTGCGGGCCGGGGCGGGTACGCAGTGAAGGATCTATGCATTTGCTTCTACAGCCTGTACACAAAAAGAAAATGCCTAGATCCGTTGGCCGGAAGCGTGAAGACAGCAGTCAGAAGCCGACTCTCCTATTCTGACTTCTGACTTCCGTTTTCAGTATCCTCATTCCTCCGCGTCCGCGAAGCCTGTCCTGAGCTTGTCGAAGGATCCTCCGCGGTGAAATGGGCCTATACCACCTCACGCCCTCACTAAAACCCCGTTTGCCTGCAAAACTGGTTCCGAATCAAGCGTATACCCCGACTCTGCGGCGTCCTTGTAGAACATCAGCACGGTCTCCAGCGAATACTCGTGCAGATCCTTCCCGATCAGCTTCAGCTTCTTCAAAATATCGCTGGTAACCGTGATGACGTGGCAGCCGATTTCGTCCGCCTGAAAGATGTTCAGCAATTCCCGCGGACTGGCCCAAATCAGCTCCCTTCCCGGTTCCTCCCCCACTAACTCGACCGCGGCCTTCATCAGGGGAACGGGATCGCGTCCCGTGTCCGCCACGCGGCCGGCAAAGACGGAAACATAGGAAGCAACGCCGCCACGCAAGGCCTGGCAGACCTCCCGTACCTGTTCCAGGGAGAGCAACGCGGTCACGTTCACCTGAATGCCATCGTTACTCAAGCGGCGAATCAGGCGCTGCATCGACTTCCCGCGCGTATTGGTGACGGGAATTTTGACGTACACATTGTCCGCCCAGGCCGCAATCTGCCGCGCCTGCCGCTCCATTTCCGCCTCGTCATCGGCCAGCACCTCGAAGGAAATGGGGCGATCGGGAATGTGCCGCAGGATCTCCGCCGCGAACTCCTGATAATTCGTGACTCCGGCCTTGCGCATCAGGGTCGGGTTAGTCGTGAAACCTTGGATATAAGGTTGCCGATAAAGTTTCAGGATGCTGGCCTTATCCGCGCCATCAGCAAAGATTTTGACCTTGAGGTCGGAGACAGATTTCACCAGGAGGCTCCTTGAAAAGTGCAATTGAGAATCCAATCCGCGGCCTCCTGCAAGGACTTGACGCGCATGTCCGGAGGCGTTTGCGGCGGTCGTTCACGGTAACCCGAATCGATCAGAATAGTTTTGCAGCCGGCATTATGGCCCGCTTCCACATCCCGCCAGCGATCCCCCACCATAAAACTGCGGGAGATATCGATGCCGTGTTTTCGGGCCGCCTCCAGCAGCAGTCCCGGCTTGGGCTTGCGGCAAGCACAACGGTCTTCGTCGCTGTGATAACAAACGAAGATACCGTCCAGGGGCAGCGCGGAGGCGAGTTTTTGATGAATGCGCTCCACGGTCTCCTGCGACTGGGTTCCCCGTGCCACGTCCGGCTGGTTCGTCACCACCAGAAGTTCGAATCCGTGGCGTTTCAGCTCACCCAGCGCGGCGGAAACATCCGGCAACATTTCTAGCTCATCGGCGCTGGAGGGCGGAAAGGGTTTGCCGTTCCGGACCACCGCCCGGTTGATAACCCCGTCGCGGTCCAGAAATACTGCCCGGCGGCCTTGCCCCGCTGCCGACACCGCCGACTCCCACTTGGTAGCTTCCACCTTCACCGCCGGATGGGAAACCAGCAGGTGCCACACCACCGCCTGAAAGGCTTCGGTATGCGGAGTTATATGGGCGGGATTCACGGCCGGAACCAGGATGCAAACATCGGCCACCTTAGCGGTGTAGCCGCCGTCCCGGCCAACCACGCCGATGATTTTCGCTCCCACCGATTTGGCGTATTGCAGCGCCGCGACCAGATTGGGGCTTATATTCTTTTCCAGGTTTCCGCCGCCGACGGAAAAGACCATCACCAGATCCTGCGCACGCAGACGGCTGCCCTGGAGCCAGGAGTCGAACACCGTCGCCCAGCCCTCATCGTTGACTCGCGCCGTCAGTTCCGAAACGTTGTCGGTTGGCGCATAGGCCTCCAAGCCGGCAAGTTTGCGAAAATCATTCACCGCATGCGAGGCATTGGCGGCGCTCCCGCCTACCCCCAGGATGAAAAGCCGGCCGCCGGCACTGCGGGTGGCGGCCAGCAAGGAGGCGGCCCGTTCGATGCGCGCCGTATCCAGTTGGGCGATAATCTCCGCCGCCTCCGCCAGAAACTGCCGCGCAAATCCGCTTTCCCTGCTCATCGCTGCGCCACTCCCTGGGACGCCAGGAACCTGGCCGTCTCTTCCAACCCGGCCGGTGAGCCGATCTCGTAAAAGCGCTGCGGCATCTCCATTCCCGCCAGTTGTCCAGACCGCAGCAGCTCCTGATAAACCTCCGCCAGGTCGCAGGCCTCCCCGTCCGCCACCCCGGCAAAGGCTTCGGCCCGAAAAACCCCCAACCCGTAGTCGATATAGTCCATGCGCGGAGTGCGGTCTTGCTTGCTGTACGCCACGATCCGGCCTCCGGCAAACTCCACGTTGCTCGGGTCCCACCGGTTTTGGTTACGAAACACCGTCATTAAAGCCAAAACGCCGGCCGAACGAAATTCCCGGGCAACCCCCGCATACTCGCAATCCAGATACGAATCGCCATACATCACAAAGAAGCTGTCGCCCAATTTGGGCAGCGCATTTTTCACCGCCCCAGCCGTTCCCAAAAGCTGGCCGCCATCCTCGGCGTACTCCACCTCGAGGCCGAACGCCCGGCCGTCTCCTACCCTTTCCTGGATCAGGTGACCCAGGTGGCCAATGCAGAGGATGACCCGCTTGATATCACGAGCGCGCAACAAACGCAACTGGTGGACGACAAATGGTTCGCCCTGAACATCGACCAGCGATTTGGGAATACTCGCCGTAATGGGACGCAGACGCGTCGCAAGCCCCCCGGCAAGTATGGCTACTGGCAGCAAGGTTGTTCTCAGCTCTAATCGTCACCCACGGACTGTCTCATCACGATGCGCTCCCCGACGATCCGGTAACTGCTATTGCGCCAGACCGAGCGGGTGGTGGTGTAGCTGGCACACCACACCAGGAAGCCCAGCAGGTCGCGCAGCGGATAAAGCCAGGGTGCATGCCGGGCTCGCGGGTCGCGCACCACCCCCCAGCCAACGGCCAAGGCTTCCATACAGCGGTTGAGTAAAGCCACACCAAGAAAAAGGGCGGCCAGGGGGTAGTGTCCAAGCAGGGCAGCAGCCATACCGCCGAGGATCCCATAAGGCATGGCGAAGGTCAGGCCGGTGCCGAGGTGACCTTTGGGACGCGAATAGCGGGTCGATTGGCCCCAACGGATCTGGCGTTGCCACATCCGGCGGAAGGTCATCGGGGATACCACATGGTCGATGATGTGGTGGGTAAGCACGACCCGGTACCCGGCCTTGTCAATCAGGTTGCCAATAGCAAAATCGTTGGCATAGTAGTCGCCCAGGGTACTGTAACCACCGATGCTGGCCAAGGCGTCTTTGCGTACTGCAATGGTCGGTCCCAGTCCGAATTTGATACCTTCGAGCAGATTGGCGACCAGCACGCCCGCAGTCATCTCCACCGACAGTCCGAGCGCATCCATTCCGGACCAGAACCCGCCCGTATTCTTCCCCCGGTAGACGCAGGTGACCATACCGGTTTCCGGGTCGAGCAACGGCGCTACCACCTCGCGCAAGTAGGCCGGGGAAACCTCGACATCGCTATCGCTGGTGACCAGAATGTCGTGCGCAGCGATCTCGGTCATGCGGTAGAACGAATAGGCGGGCGGATTGGGCCAGGGCGGCTTGCCGTGGACGAGAACGCGGCTCCGCACCTGCGGATAGCGGGCACAGATTTCGCGCACTACGTCCAGCGCAGCGTCGTCCGGTTCGTCGGCGGCAAAGATGACTTCGTAACTGGGATAGTCCTGGAGAAAGAAACTCTCGAGATTCTCTTTGAGCCGCGCTTCCAGACCGTGCACCGGCTTCAGCACAGAAACCGAAGGCAGGCGACAATCGTCCGGCGCGCCGGCGATTGCCCGGCGCGCCGCCGCGCGAAATTTAATCGCGCCGCACAGGACTAGCCCCAGAAACACCAGGGAGGATATCGTCCCGATTACGGCCAAAACGAGAGCAATGTATCCAATCGGCAGCAGACCATGCTCCTTGCCAGCATAGCTAGTGTAATGTCTCAGGGACGATTAGCCATAGTAGATTCGCGTAAGCCTGTGACTGGCTCAGCGCAGGCTCGTATCGTAGCGCCGGCGCCTGGTGTACCCAGACTTCCTCCTCCCGTTAGGGAGGAAACGAGAATCAGGACGCCCGCACCGCACCCTTTTCGCGGTCCGGGCGTCCTGGGCAGGAAAAACAAGCGACCAAGTCCCGTTAGCGACGGCCGTTCGAAAAAATGTCATTCCGAGCACCCGACCCGCGTTGCGGGTTGAAACGGGAATGACCCGCCGGCGCTCCGGTTAGGAATGCGCTACCACGGTGGTGCCCGCGAAATCGAAGCGGATACGGACTTCCCGCAGCCCCGTTTTTTGCATCTCCTGGCGCAGCCGGGTCTTATCCTCGGTATAGAACATCAGGAACCCGCCGCCCCCGGCGCCGATCAATTTGCCGCCCAGTGCTCCGTTGCATCGCGCCAGTTGGTACATCTCGTCGATCAAACCGTTGCTCATGCCGGGAGAACGTTTCCGCTTGTGCTCCCAGTGGATGTTCATCAACTCCGCGAATCTCCGCAGGTTACCCGCCAGCAGCGCCTCCCGGCTTTCCAGCCCGATTTGCTTGGTGAAGTGGAGGTTATCGAGCATCTCCCCGCTGTTCTCCCGGGTGCGCGTATCCTGGTCTCGCAGGATCTCCGAGGCGGAGCGCGACGAACCGGTATAAAGCAACAACAGGTTGTCTTCCAGATTGGCCAGCGTGGTAGCCGGCATATTCAGCGGTTCGGCAACCACGCGTTCGTCCGGCAGGAACTGAAAACAGGTTATACCGCCGAAGGCAGCGATGTATTGGTCTTGCTTGCCGACAGGTTCCTTGAGCCGGTCGATCTCGATGTAACACGCTTGTTCCGCCAGTTCCCTCGGGGGCACGAAGTTTCGCTGCCAGGTATGCAGCGCCCGGAGCAGCGCCGTCGTGAAACTGCCCGAAGAGCCCAGTCCGGTGCCCGCCGGTACGTCGGACAGGCTGACGATCTCGACGTACGGTCCGGTTACATTCGTCAGCTTTAGCGCCTCGCGAATGATCGGGTGCTGAATCTGGTCGACCGTTTCGACATCTTCGAGTTTGGAGTACTTGAGAATGATTCGTGGACGGAACGCTTCGGTCACGGTGATGTAAACGTAGCGATTGATGGCGGCAGAAATCACGAATCCCGTGTGTTCCCGGTAGTACGAGGGAAGATCCGTGCCGCCCCCGCCCAGCGAGATCCGCAGCGGACTCCGGGTGATGATCATCGCTTGATGATAGATAAGGGGAGAGCTGCAGGCAATATCGGCGAAAGCGCCTCTCTCGGATGATTGCTATAGACCGTCTTGCCGGACTTTTCCGCGATGACGTACTTGGGGCCGGGAATGAGGGCTTCGACATGCGCCTGGTCATACGAGGTTACGAACAGGAATATCCGGGTACTGGAACTCCATTCCCGCACCAGGTCCGGATCGTGCAGGAATATCTTGGGCGCATCGGGAAAAGTAGAGCCGAACCACATGGAGGTGGTTGCGCCATTCACCAGATAGACGGGCCGCTGCAGGTAGATCAGCAGCGACGAACCGTGCGACTGCTCGCCATAGATGAAGATCTTGTCCTCCGGCCGCGCCTGGCGTGCAATGACCTGGGCCAATGGTTTGGAGGACATATACGGGGCAAAGCGTTCCAATGCCAGATGAGCCGCGACCAAAAGCACGGCCATAGTGCCGGCGGTCATCCAGGTGGCTAGGAGATGGCGGCGTTTGAGCCGGAGATGAAGCGCGCAGGCCGGGCCGGCAAGCAGGGCCAGGGCAGCCAGGATCGCGGGCAGCCGCAAGGCGGCAAAAGATTCGCCCGTTAAATCCAGCATGTGCGACATGGACAGGGTGTCTTTCTCCAGGTCGTGCTTCGCCAGTACCGTGCTGATATCGGCAACGTAGGGAATGTGGCGCGAAGTCCACAAGCCGAAAATCAAGGTGGCGCCCGCCGCCACGGCAAGCGCCGCCACGGCGCCCGCGCTCCACGACAACCACTTGCTCCCCGTCCCGTCCTCGTCCTCCGCTACCGCTCCCGCCAGCAGCAGCAGGATCGGAAAATAGGCGGGCAGGGTGTAATACTCCTGGTTGGTGGAGATGGCGAAAAATACCAGGATAATGCCCGCCCAGATCAGGCATAGCAGGCGAGTCCGGAAGGCGAAGGTGAGCGATTCGGCGCGCGCACCCTGCCTCCGGAGATTGCGCCGCAGGTCCGCAACTACCGACGGTAAATACATACTCCAGGGAAACAACCAGACCAGGTGCAGACTCCAGTACAAGCTGGCGGGCAGCTTGTTGTAATCCCGCGGATAGCGCTTGCCCAGGAAACGCAGGAAGTGCTCATTGACGAAGTAGAACCAGAAGAAGCCGTGATTGCGTACCCCGGCCAGCAGGTGCCAGGGCGCGGCAATCGCCAGGAACAAAGCGGTGCCGCCGAGCAGCCGGAATTCCCGCCATCGTCGCCACTCTCCGCTCGCCAATAAGTAGCCGCCCGCGGTGCTCCCCACGAAAACCAGCGTAACCAGCCCTTTGGTCAAAACCCCGAGCGCCACGCAAGCGTAGGCCAGATACCAGCGCCATCGAACGTTGTCGCTCAGCGCCGTAAGAAAGAAATAAAGGGAAGCCGCGATCAGCAGGCTGAGAATGACATCGGGAATCAGGATTCGCGTGAAAAGAAAGAAGCCAACCGCCGTGCTCACGAACAGGCCGCTGTACACGCCGGCCCGCTCCCCAAAGGCCATCCTGCCCCAGCGCATCGCCAGCAACGCCAACAGGAGCATCGCCAGTACGATCGGCAGCCGGGTAGCAATATCGCTTACCCCAAAAAGGCGATACGAAAAGGCCACCAGCCAGTACAACAGCGGCGCCTTCTCCAGGTAACGAATGCCGTTAACGTGGAGCGTGACGAAGTCGTGGCGCACCAGCATCTCCCGGGCCGCTTCCGCGTGGGTAGAATCCGCGTCATCCATCAATCCGGGAGAAAAAGCCGAGCCCAGATACACAATCAACAGAAGCAGAATTACGCTTGCATACCACCGTGTCTGGCTGCCGGTTTTGGCCGTGGACACGGACGGCGGTTGCATGGCTGTGATGGACAAAGGTTCCTTCCCCACTAGATTTGTAGAACTGCGGCGCGCCGGCCGGGAAGCCTAATGTCAGTCGCTTTCCGGAACTATTGGGAAGTGCTACACGTGTCAGGGCACGACTTCAGTCGTGCCGTACAAGGCCTTCAAAAATTCCGGGCTTCAGCCCCTGGAATTTCACCCCAGCCCGCGGCCGGCACCTGCGCTATCCAAGTTATCAACTTCCGGTCCGGGAAACCTGGAGAGTGACTTCTATGGATGACAACTTGATTATACTGGGCAGAGCTTCCATACCGTTTCTGCGAGCCTGGTACTCAAATTCGAATGGCGCAAGTTGACGCAAGAGGAGATTTTCCGGAACAACTCAGTCCGTAGCCGCGGTCTTTGCTCCGATCAGCCAGACCTGGGGCCGGCTGGACGGTGTGGTTCATGCCGCGGCTGAACTGGGCGAGACGGGACGGTTCTGGGAATTGGATCCCGGAAAATTTTCCGCCACCTTACAAGTCAACACCGTGGGTGCGTTCCTGGTCGCCAGGGCGTTTATCCAGTCTTGGATGGTACAACCGGAATCGGCAAGCGAGGGAAGCGGCCGGGGCCGGATTGTGCTGTTTGCCGGCGGCGGCGCCGGTTACGGATATCCTGGATTCCTTCCCTACGGGACCTCCAAAGCGGCTGTCGTACGCATGTGTGAGACCATGGCCATGGAACTCGACGCCGCACGCATTCCCATCGAGGTGAATGTCATCGCGCCGGGCGCGAATGATACCGCCATGCTGGCCGCCGTCAGAGCCGCCGGTGGAGAGGTGCGCACGGTAGTTCCCTTCTCCAAGCCCATCGCTCTGGTCCGCTGGTTGCTGGCTCCGGCTGCCCGCGGCGTTAGCGGCCGCTTCCTGCACGTGAACGACCCTTACCCAACAATTGTGGCCGGGAGTTTGGCCAGCGAGGCGCTCAAGCTGAGGCGCTTGGATCTATGAATATTCTGGTAGTCGGCTGCGGCCTGATTGGCGGGCAGCGCGTTCAGGCGCTCACCCGCAACCCCGCGGTTTCTTCCATCACGGTCTGTGATCCGAAGATCGCGGCAGGAACGGAACTTTCTGCCAAAGCCAAAGTGGTGGAGGCGGAAGCGGCCTTAAGTCGCGCGTACCAGGCTGCGGTAGTCGCCATCCCGCACGAGACCGGCCAATTCATCGCCGTCGCCGGCGGCACGCAAAGCAGCGGCACCCTGGCCAGCGCCGAAGATGGGCTGCACGCGATGCAAATCGTGGACGATTGCTATCGCAAATTGCCGCCACCCGAACAACAGTAGCCAGTGGTCAGTGGTCAGTCTGGAAACGGGAAACAGGAAACTGGAAACTCGCTTTCGCGGCAATTGCTTTCCCCTGCTTGCTGCGGGATAATGATTGCTCTCGGGGCCCTCTGGCCCGCGACGTGTCTGTGTTTTCTCGTGAATTTGCCCAACTACATCACGCTCACGCGGATTTTCAGCATTCCGCTGTTTATCTGGATCCTGTCCAGCCGGCTGTTTGCGGGCACGAACGGCAGCCGCGAGCTTCTCGCCTCCGGAATATTCATCGGCGCCTCGATTACAGATGCCATCGACGGTTATCTGGCGAGGAAGCGCGGCCAAATCACGACGCTCGGGATGCTGCTGGACCCACTGGCCGATAAGCTGATGGTAACCGCGGCCTTCATCAGCCTGGTCCAATTTAATCCCCGGATGGTGCCAGCCTGGATCGCGGTTTTAGTGATCGGACGGGAATTCCTGGTTAGCGGATTGCGCACCATCGCCGTTTCCGAAGGCTTCACCATCGATGCCAGTGACCTGGGCAAGTTGAAGATGGTGGTGCAGATTGTTTCCGTGGTGGCAGCTATTCTCGACCATCGCTGGCCCGTGCAGTATCTGGGATGGTTCGTGCTCGATATTCACCTGGTCGCGCGCATGGCGATCTGGTTTATGGTGGTGATCTCGCTGGTATCGGCCATCGACTACTTTGCGGCCTTCTGGTCCAAGATCGACCGCGAAGCGACCAAGCGGAGGAGGAGACGAATTTCCATCCTCAGCCGGCCCAAGAAGTTCGGGGTGGCGCCGGCCTCGATGGAGCCGCGGCGGGAGGAATAGTATGGCTTCCCCAGATTGCAAGCCCTGCAGCCCGGGCGCCGAATACTCTCCCGAAGAACGCGCTTTCCTGCTGAACCTTGCCCACCGCGCCATCGAGGCTGTCCTGCAAGGAAAGAACAACCTTGAGAGCACGCTGCCGGGCCCGCATCTGGCGGAACCGCGCGCCGCTTTTACCACCCTGCATCTCGAGGGACGTTTGCGCGGCTGTGTCGGCTATGTGGCGGCAATCTATCCGCTGTATCGGACAATAATGGAGACGGCGGTTTCCGCCGCTTTCCACGACACCCGGTTTAGCCCGGTGCAGGCCGATGAAGCGCCCCGCCTGACCATTGAGATCAGCGTGCTTTCACCCTTGTTCCCCATAAAGCCGGAGGAGATACAGATTGGTAAACATGGCCTGGTGATTAGCACCGAGGGCCGCCGGGGATTACTGTTGCCGCAAGTGCCCGTCGAACATGGCTGGGACCTGCTCACCTTCCTGGTTCAGACCTGCCGCAAGGCTGGCCTCCCTACCGATGCCTGGAAGCGCGGCGCCATTCTGGAAGCGTTTAGCGCGGAAGTCTTTGGCGAAGCATCAAATTTGTAATTGGTAATTTGTAAATTGCAAAGTAAGAACCTGAAGTGCCTTACTTTGCAATTTACAAATTGCAAATTGGAAATTATTTGACGTCTTTCATCGCCAGCAACGAACCGTAGTCTTGCCCGTTCGGCGCGACCGCACGCGCCACCACCCCGGCAAAAGCCTCGCGCAGCTCCGGGTACTTTGCCACCAGAGCCTTGATCACGGCCATGTTGTCTTGAAAGGTCTTGCCGGTATCGGAGATGTCGGGTTCTTCGTACTTAACCACTACATCCAGATCGTTGCCCACCGGAAGGGGAAACAGCTCTGTCATTTTGAAAACGCGTCCGCCCGCCGTCAGCCCGATGGGGGTTTTGCCGGAGGGCAGGTCGGCGGGCCGGACCGCCTGCATTTCATCGTAAAGCTTGTCCAGTTGCGGGGTACTCATCGCCGGAAAAGGCCGAATCAGGTCGTTGACCGTCAAATAATAGAAAAACGCATTGTGGTTTTGGCCTTTGGCCCGGTAGGCTCGCGCCTGGGCCAGATACCAGGCGCCGTCGTGTCCGCCAATCTGCGTCGGCTTCACGTATAAACCGGCAATGCGCCATTGTGCGCCATTCTGATGCAGAATCCAGCTGATCATAGCCGGCGCTTTGCCCCCGCTGACATCCTGGATCGCAACGGCATAACGGCCCGCAGGAAGCCCGCCAAATATGAAACCGATCCGATTGGGCGAATTGTAAATGCCGCAATAGAATTCGCCGCCCCTGGCCTGCGCCTGGGAGTTATCCAGCAGGTAGATGGCGCGCAGGTTGTCCTGTACCCCCCAAAGGTCCTTGTTGGCGGCCAGAACGTCGCCCAGGTCGAATTCCGCGGCCGATTGCAAGGCCGCCGCATTGCCCGCTCGCGCTGACTGCAAATAGCTGGCGGCGACGTTCTGCAATGACGAAAGCGCCACCGGCTCGATGTCGCTGCGGGAATAACAAGTCTGGGCCGGGAGAGGGACGGCTCCCAGCCACATAACCGCCGCTGCCACGCTTAACCACAGGCCGATCTTCTTCATCGCATTCATAGCGTCAATCCTGCCGGTACTCACTTCGATAGATGCCGATGAGGGCCACCCTAGATGTTTTGTAAACCAGCACTCAGCATTCACCACTCAGCAATCAGCCAAAACAGTATATCTGTGTAGGGTTTAGCTGGAATGCTGAGTGTTGGGTTGAATGTTGGGTGCCCCACCCACATCGCCCCAGCTTGTGGGGCGATGTGGGCGGGAAATACACGAAGCCGTCTGCTGCACAAAATCCCACCCTATGCATCTCGGTGCCATCTGCCATCGCCATCTGTGACATGACGGAAGGTGCGTGCCCGTTCCGATTTGGCTGAGTGCTGACTGCTGAGTTGAATGCTACAATTTGACGAGGCTCACCCATGCTGCACCCCGTCGGCAAAATCGGTATTTTCGTGGTTTCGGCAACGCTGCTGGCCATGGGCCAAACGCCTGCTGCTAAATCCGCTACCCGCCGCCCCGCCGTTGCGAAATCTGCCGACGCTGTGCCGGCCAATTCTCCCCGGCCCATCCCGCAGATGTGGCCCGAACAACTGCCCGCCCAAGCGCCACGGGTGACCTATCAGAATGGCCTGCTTACCGTGGATTCGCAGAACTCGACCCTGGGCGATATCCTGACCGCCATCCGCCGCCAGACCGGGGCAGAACTTGAACTGCCGCCCGGCATTGGCAGCGAGCGCGTTGCGGCGCACTTGTCCGGGCCGGCCCGGGACGTGATTACCTCGTTACTCGACGGCTCCAGTGTGGGATACATCATACTGGGTTCAGCCGATAATCCCGGCGAAGTGCGCAAGGTGATCCTGAGCATATTGCCCAAAGATGCAGGAACGCCGCCGCCCAGCACAGCGCAGGCCAAGCCGCCGGCTCCGGAACCGGTCGACGAAGATCAGCCGGACCCCGTGGAGCCCACGGTCCCACCTCCGGCGCGTGTCATACCTCCGCCCTCCGCCGCGGTTCCGCCCGGTCAGCCGGGCCAGCCTCCACCGAATGCAGGCATGGGCATGAACCCGAACCCGGGTGGACCATCCTCGGATGCAACCACCCAGAGACCGCCTAGCCAGACTGAAGACTCCGCCACGCCCAAGACACCGGAGCAGTATCTTCAACAATTGAGGGGAATGCATCCGCCGCAGCAGAGCCCAGCTCAGCCGCAGCAGTGAAACGCTGTTACCCGTTACCCGGTCTCCGTTCTCCAGACTTCCACTCACCGGCGACATCCCGAGCAAGCACTAACCACGGCTCCTGAAGGTTATGGACCAATCGCAGCACGCCGCGAAGGACCTGCTGTTGTTTTTTTCTAACCAGCGCCTGTCATTAGGAACGGAGAACGGGTAACGGAGAACGGAAAACGATCTTGTGCTCTGGGCAGTACAAAGAGCCCGCGGGAAAGAAGTAATGGAGAACGGAGAACGGGTAACGGAAAACGGGCAACGGGCTTTAAGTCCTGCTGCCAGCTTCCGCCGTGGTAAGCGGCGCCGTCCGCTTGCTTTCCGTGGAGGTGTTCATGGCACGGAACACCGCACCGGCTACCAGATACGATATGCCCACGCCGCCAGCCAGCATCAACAACGCCGTAAGGAGGATCACTAAACCCACAATCAGCCCCGACAAGTAAGTCTCCGCCCCGTTATGGGATGCGCCTGGATTTACTTCGGCGGCGACTTTCCCATAACTTTTTAGTTTCGTCCTGCTTCCAATCCAGTTCTACTCGATTCGCCGCTTGCCTGCGACCGGGGGAAGCACCTAAAATTCAGCTCTTTCACTCTACCCCGGTTGACGCCCCTCACTATTGACTTCTAAGATACATATGTACAGGTGCGCATTCCCATAGTTACGCGGTTCTGTGCGCCTGTCGACGTTACGAAAGGCACAACTAGTTACTAAGACGATAGAGGCCTCGAAGGCCAGATTTTTGCTAAAGTCCGCCGCTTTCCCCATGGCCATTACCCGGATCACGGTGCGCGGTGCGCGCCAGCACAATCTGAAGAACATCGACGTCGAGATTCCCCGTAACACTCTGACCGTAGTCACCGGCCTGAGCGGCTCCGGAAAATCATCGCTGGCGTTCGATACCATTTACGCGGAAGGCCAGCGGCGCTACGTCGAGACGCTATCGGCCTATGCGCGCCAGTTCCTGGACCAGATGGAGCGTCCCGACGTCGATGCTATCGATGGGCTTTCGCCGTCGATCTCGATCGAGCAGAAAACCACTAGCCGCAGCCCACGTTCCACGGTGGGCACCATAACGGAGATCTACGACTACTTGCGCCTGCTGTATGCGTCGGTGGGAACGCCGCATTGCCCCCAATGCGGGCGCGCGATTTCACGCCAATCGGCCGAACAAATCGTGCAACGGGCGATGGAACTCCGGCCGGAAGAACGCATCATGGTGCTGGCGCCGATTGTGCGCGGCCGCAAGGGGGAATTCCGCAAGGAGCTGGAAAAGTTCCAGCAACAAGGCTTCAGCCGCGCCCGCATCGACGGAGAGTTGCGCGGCCTGGAGGAAGAGATCCGCCTGGACAAGCGCAAGAACCACGATGTCGAACTGGTAATCGACCGCTTGCTGGTGAAGCCGGGAATCGAAAAACGCCTGGAACAGTCGGTTGCTCTCGCCATGAAGCTGGCCAACGGCCTGGTGAAGATAGCCGTGGTCGGAGGAGAAGAACGCCTCTATTCCTCCAAGCTGGCTTGCCCCGATTGCGGCATCGACGTGCCGGTGCTGGAACCCCGTTCGTTTTCTTTCAACAGCGTCTACGGCGCTTGTCCGGAGTGCAATGGGCTGGGCAGCAAGTATGATTTCGATCCCGCCAAGCTGATCGTCGATTGGAGCAAACCGCTGTTCGACGGCGGTCTCGGCCCAGGCTCCGGCTCTTCCTACCTGCAACACATGGCGAAGCTGGCCGCTGACTATTACGGCTTCGATCTGAACCAGCCTTTCGATCAACTGCCGCGCAAATGGCAGGATTTGTTGATTTATGGCCCGCCCTCGGGAGAAGCTCCCAAGACCGGCTTCCACGGAATTCTCGCTTTCCACCAGGGGAGTATGGAAGAGGCGTCTTCGGACACTTACCGGGAGTGGCTGTTGGGCTACATGTCGGCTACGGAATGCCCCACGTGTCATGGCCAGCGATTGCGTCCGGAAAGCCTGGCGGTAAAGGTGAACGGAATGAGCATTGCCGAATTCACCGCTCTGCCGGTATCGCGGGCGGTCGAGGTGGTAGCTGGAATTCGCCTCACCGACCGCGAGCAGAAGATCGCCGGCCGTATCGTCCGGGAAATCGCCGAGCGCTTGGGTTTTCTCCAGCATGTGGGGCTGGACTATATCGCGCTCGATCGCTCGGCCGCGACCCTCAGCGGCGGCGAAGGCCAGCGCATCCGGTTGGCCACCCAGATTGGCTCCCGCCTGCGCGGCGTGCTCTATGTGCTCGACGAACCCTCGATCGGCCTTCACCACCGCGACAACAATCGTCTGCTGAACGCCCTGGCGGCGTTGCGCGATCTGGGCAACACCGTGCTGGTGGTCGAGCATGACGAAGAGACTATTCGCCGCGCCGACTACGTGATCGATCTCGGTCCCGGAGCGGGACGCCATGGTGGTTACGTAGTGGCCATGGGTACGCCCGAGCAGATCGCCCGCGCGCCGGAGTCTGTTACTGGCAGGTATATCTCCGGTGCGCTGCACATCGCGGCCCGCTCCCAGCCGCGGCCAACCAACGGCGATGCCATTACCGTGCTGGGCGCGCGCGAAAATAACCTGAAGAATCTCGACGTCAGTTTTCCGCTGGCGGTTATGACCGTGGTGACCGGCGTATCCGGTTCGGGCAAATCAACCCTGGTCAACGACATTCTTTATCGTGCGCTGGCCCAAAAGCTCTATCGTTCGCGGGAAACACCCGGGGAATATCGGAGTATCGTGGGAGTGGAACACATCGATAAGGTCATCCAGATCGATCAATCCCCCATCGGCCGCACTCCCCGCTCCAATCCCGCTACTTACAGCGGCGCCTTTACGGTGATTCGCGACTTGTTCGCCATGCTGCCGGAAGCGCGGGAACGGGGTTACAAGGCGGGCCGTTTCTCCTTCAATGTGGCCGGGGGGCGCTGTGAAACCTGCCAGGGCGAAGGCGAACGCCGCATCGAGATGAATTTCCTGCCGGATGTGTATGTGCTCTGCGAGGTTTGCGGCGGAAAGCGCTACAACCATGAGACCCTGGCGGTGAAGTACAAAGGCTATTCCATCGCCGACCTGCTGGATATGCCGGTAGCCGATGCGCTCCCTGTTTTGGAGAATATTCCCGCGGCCAAGCAGAAGCTCCAGACTTTGGTTGATGTCGGGCTCGGTTACATTCACCTCGGGCAATCCGCCATTACGCTCTCCGGCGGCGAAGCGCAGCGGCTCAAGCTGGCGCGCGAGTTAAGCAAAAGACAGACCGGCCGCACTCTTTACCTGCTGGATGAGCCCACCACCGGCCTGCATTTCGACGACGTCAAACAGTTGCTGGACGTCCTGCACCGGCTCACCGATCTGGGCAATACCGTGATCATCATCGAACACCACCTGGATGTGATCCGCAATGCGGACTGGATCGTCGACCTTGGTCCGGAAGGGGGAGAAGCGGGCGGGCGGGTGGTCTGCCAGGGCACCCCCGAGCAGGTTGCCCGCTGCAAACGTTCCTACACCGGCCAGGCCCTGGCGCCGTACTTCGCTAGTTAAAACCCAACGCAGAACCGCAGAACCGCAGAAAAAAATCAGGGGCAATTCCCCCACTCTATTCTGCGCTTCTGCGTCTCTGCGTTGGGTTTTGCAAACCGTTATGCGGCCGGTTCCCGGATCTCTCCGGGTGAGATTTCGTCCACGTAACACCACACCCAGCTCTCGCCGGGTTCGATCGAACGCATCAACGCATGTTTGCTGTGCTGGTAGTGACGGGTGGCATGGCGGTTCTTCGAGGAATCGCAACAGCCGACATGGCCGCAGGACAGGCACATGCGAAGGTGGACCCAGGTGTCCCCGGTCTTTACACATTCTTCGCAGACGCGCTCGGCAGGTACGGTCATGATTTTCATCTGGTTCAGGTGCGTACACTCAGGCGGCATGCTCTTCTCTTTGCTTTAACCACCACTCGGGTTGTTCCAGCGCAGCGCGATCCCATCGCGCCAGACCGGCGCCGGCTTCATAGGTACTTTGCAGGAAATCGAGCAGAACGGAGCTCGGCGAAGCCTGTTCGCGCACATCGTCGTACCTGAGCAGAAATTCGCCGAGTGTCTTGTCGTAATACGCGGCTGGAGGAAGTATCTTCTGTTCGGCAAGCCCGGCCGGAGCGGGCGCCATATAGGAATAGAACGCAGCGCCAGGAACTCTGGGGCCTGCCAGAGTTTCGCCGCCGGGCCACCATCCCGCGCTGCTTACCTCATGAGAATAAGCTTCGCGCGTGATCGCGTCCGCGCCCGGACGTTCCGGCGCTGGGCGGCCGGAAAAACGGGTAACCGCCAGATCGAAGCTTCCCCAAAAAAAATGCACCGGGCTGCACTTCCCCACAAATCGGGACCGGAACTCCTGAAACACATTTGCGGCGGCCAACAAGGTACGCCAGCAGCGCTGCGCATATTCCGCATCATAGCTGGCGTGTACCGTGTCCTGATCGAAAGGAATCGGGTCCCGCACTTCGCACGGCACGGGGTCGATCTTCACACAAATACCCAGCTCATCCAGCAGATACATGAACAGGCGGTAAAACTCGGCTACAGATCTTGGTTTCAGCAGCAAACTGCGGCGCCCGCCCGAACTGGTTTCGATCACCAAACGGTGATCCAGAAAATCGAAGCGGATCGCGAAGCCCTGGTTGCCCAGCGGAATCAAAGAGGTAGTCAGGCCACGCGCGTTCACATACAAGGGAACGTGCCACCAGTGATTCAGCCGCGGAGTCAGCTCCATCCGCACCTTGCCTACAATCTGCGTCCACATATGCAGCGTGGCATAAGTGTCGCTCCATTCGGCGAGCGGCAGCGCCGGCCAACTCTCGCCGCTGAGCTTCAGGAGGTGCCCCGGTTTCTTCATGTTTTCCTGATCCTGGACGTTCAGTGCCGCACCTAACCCTGATGCACAGGAGCAAGGTTTTGGTTCTCCGCAAAGCGCGGTGAATTTTGTAATTCCGTAGCGCCGCCGTCCCCGGGGGCGGAGCTTTATTGACGGGACTTCTGTCTTCTGTCTTCTGACTTCCGATTTCCTCCGCATCCTCAGCGGTGAAAAGATAGATTGGTACAATCAAGACAACACATGGTTCCGGAGCACGAATCGCAGGAACAATCCGCGGCAGGCTCGGAGTCTCCTCCCCGCCGGGATGAGGCTCTGTCCTCGCATCCGGAAGCTCCGCAAGCCATGGATTCCTCGGATATCCCGTCTCCGTCCGGCCTGCCGCATGAAACTCCCGTGCCGTTGAGCCTGACCGGACCCGAATCGCTCCCTGTACGGGCCTGGGACGTACTGCTGATTGCGGTTATGTTTGTCGCCTCCGATTTACTTACTACCGCGGCGACCGCGTTGTATGCCTTTCGGGTCTACCATGAAACTCCCGAGCAATTGCAATCTAATACCCTGGCCATCGTAGCGGCGCAAATCGTGGCGTATGCCATTACCTTCGCGGTGATGTATTTCATCGTCACCCGCCGCCACAGCCAGCGGTTCTGGAGCGGCGTTCGCTGGCGTTGGCCGGCGCGCGGCAAGCAGGCCCTCCGGTTCGTCGCCGCGGGGATTCTACTCGCGCTGGCTATCAGCTACCTGGAGACCGTGCTGCCTATGCCCTCGCAGGTGCCCTTCGAAAAGCTGTTCACCAATGCTGATGCGGCCTATGTCATGGGCGTGCTGGCCATCCTGGCCGCTCCCCTGATGGAAGAACTGTTCTTTCGCGGGTTTCTTTATCCGGTCCTGCGGCGCACGGGAGCGGCGGTCGCAATTGTGGTTACGTCCGTCGCCTTCGCCCTCGTCCATGGGGGGCAATATGGCTGGGCATGGAGTGTGGTGCTGCTCATGTTTCTCGTCGGTCTTGTGCTGACCACGGTCCGTGCCCGGACCGGATCAGTCGCCAGCGGATTCCTGATCCACGCGGCCTACAACTTGACCCTCTTCGCGTTGCTCTACATCTCTACCGATCGCTTCCGGCACCTGGAGCTCATGGGACGGTAAGGACGTGTCTGGTGCGGAAACTTTTGCGCTGTCGTAACATCTACTTAGATAGGGAAGACTATGAGCAACACCTTGAAGACCACTTTGCTATTAGGACTGCTGACCGGATTCATTCTGTTTTTAGGCGATTACTTTGCCGGGCAGAACGGGCTGGTACTGGCCCTGGGTCTGGCCGCAGTAATGAATTTCGTCTCTTATTTTTTCTCCGACAAGATCGCCCTGGCTATGTACCGGGCGCAACCAGTCACACGGGAACAGTTGCCGCGTGCCTACGACATTGTCCAGCGGTTGACGCAGCGGGCAGGCCTGCCGATGCCGAAAATCTATGTAATTCCTACCGAATCCCCGAATGCATTCGCCACCGGCCGCAACCCGGCACACGCTTCCGTGGCGGTGACCGAAGGCATCCTGAACCTGCTTACGGACGAAGAGCTGGAAGGCGTACTGGCGCACGAGTTGGGCCATGTGAGAAATCGCGACATTTTGATCAGCTCGGTGGCCGCGACGCTCGCCGGCGCCATTACCGTGCTGGCCCGCATGGCCTGGTGGGCAGGCATGTTTGGCGGTTACGGCAGCGATCGCGAAGAACGCCGGGGCGGCGGCTTGGGGGCATTGTTCATGATGATCCTGGCGCCGATCGCCGCCATGTTGATCCAAATGGCAATCTCTCGCTCGCGGGAGTATCAGGCGGACGCCACGGGTGCGCACTTTACCGGGAACCCGTACGCCCTGGCCAGTGCTCTCAAGAAGTTAGACGCCTACTCGCGCCGCGTTCCCCTGCTGGCCTCGCCTTCCACGGCACACTTGTTCATCATCCAGCCGCTGCTGGGCATCAGCTTTAGCAATCTGTTCTCCACCCATCCCCCGATTGCCAAGCGCATCGAGCGGCTGACCGGCCGTCCGGCCGAACTGGAGCCCTAGCCCAATTTTGATTTTCGAATTTTGAATTTCGATTGAAAAGCGCCGGTACTGGCCGTACTTAAATCAAATTCAAAATTCGAAAATTCAAACTTTTCCTGTTCGCCGGTCACCCAATTCTGTGACCATAATCACCGCCATTTGGCGCTATCTCCCTGACACTCTAAAGTCCGAGGCGTTTTGGCTCCGGACGTACAACCAGGATGGCATTACGTCCGTTCTCGCGGACTGGGCAGAGTGTCTGGACCCGAGATCCTGTCCGCGCTAGGCGAAGGTGGCAGCCATGATGCTTGCATACCGTTTGGTACGGCTCATCGAGACCCACTCCGAACAGCTCGCCGGCGGATTCTGGCAAAAGCTGCAATCCTGCGACCGTTGCCAGGGTTTTCGCTTTGTTCCTGCGGACGATCTTAAGCAGCGAGTCGCGGAGGTTTATCACCACCTGGGTAAATGGCTGCTCGGCAAGAGTGAGCAGGAAATTGAGCTCCAGTATCGCGACCTGGGCCGGCGGCGTGCGCAACAGGGTGTACCGTTTTCCCAGGTGGTTTGGGCCATTGCCCTTTCGAAAGAAAACCTGGTTGAGTTCCTCCAGTCGCAAACCGAGGCATTGCAGCCGGTCGCCATTCTGGGAGAACTGGAGATCGTGCAGTTGTTGGGCCAGTTTTTTGATCGCGCCGCTTACTATGCCGCCCGGGGCTACGAAGAGGCCTACAAGGCTGATGCGGCGGCGGCTCAGGATTGATCTGGGCCGACGGTATAGCGGAATTGCAAGAACGAGCTGCCGGCTGGAGTACGGGCAGGCGGCGCAAACCATACCAGCGAGGTGAAAATGGCGGGTCAAGCGCGGGGACTGGTGAAGGTTGACTCCGACGAATGTAAGGGCTGCGGGCTCTGTGTCGAATCATGTCCGCCCAAATGCTTGGAACTGCAAGCCGGACTGAATCAATTCGGCGTGCATCCGGCGCGTTACAACGGAGAGGGCTGTACCGGTTGTGGCATCTGCTTCTTCTGCTGTCCGGAGCCGGGCGCTATAACCGTCTATCGGGCTGTCGCCAATAAACCAGCGGCTCAGCAGGAAGAAGAGGTGAGCCATGCGGCAGCTGTGTAAAGGTAATGTCGCCATCGTCAAAGGGGCGGTGCTCGCGGGCTGCCAGGCTTTTTACGGGTATCCCATCACGCCCGCCAGTGAAATTGCCGAGTACGCTGCTCTCTACCTGCCCCAGGTGGGAAACGTTTTCGTCCAGGCCGAAAGCGAAGTGGCCTCGATCAATATGGTCTACGGTGCCGCCTCCGCCGGCCAGCGGGTCATGACGGCCTCCTCCGGTCCCGGCATAAGCCTGATGCAGGAAGGATTGTCGTATCTCGCCGGCAGCGAACTGCCCTGCGTGGTGGCCGATGTAATGCGTGCCGGACCCGGTCTGGGCAACATCGCTCCCGAACAGTCCGACTATTTTCAGGTAGTGAAGGGCGGCGGCCACGGCAGCTACCGCAACATCGTCGTTGCACCCGCTTCGGTCAAGGAGATGTGCGACCTGACCATCCTGGCGTTTGATTTGGCGGACAAGTATCGCAATCCCGCCGTCGTCCTCTGCGATGGTTTTGTCGGACAGATGATGGAGCCGCTCGATCTCGACGAGCGCCCCATTCCAGCACCGGAAAAACCGTGGGCGCTGAAAGGCACCCGGGAGACGCGCAACAATCTGGTGACCTCGATCTACCTGGAGCCGGACGAGATGGAAGCGCACGTCCGGAAACTCGCCGGCAAATACCGGCAATGTGAGGAACTGGAGGCGCGTCACGAGGGTTACAAACTGGAAGATGCCGATATTCTGCTGATCGGGTACGGAATCGTTTCCCGCGTGCTGCGCTCGGCCGTGGACGCTGCCCGCGAACAGGGCGTTCGCGCCGGTTTGTTCCGTCCGGTGTCGCTATGGCCCTTCCCGTCGAATGCGCTGGCTGCCGCCGCCGCGCGGTGCAGCAGTGTGCTGACCGTCGAGCTGAGCACCGGCCAAATGGTGGAAGACGTGCGCCTGGCTCTGGACGGCAAGATTCCGGTTAAATTCTACGGCCGCTGCGGCGGAAACGTACCGTCCGTGGAAGAGATTCGCAGCCAGCTCGTGCAACGCGCTGCGGTAACGGCATAGGGAGAATACGCGTGATCGAATACCAGGTCGTCCACTCCAAATCACCGGTCTTCTATGACAAGTTTGAGCGTAAGTCGGATCTCAAACACCAGACCCACTACTGCCCGGGCTGCGGCCATGGCGTGGCGCACAAGCTGGTCGCGGAAGCTATCGCGGAGCTGGGCCTGCAAGACAATACGGTTTTCGTGACTCCGGTTGGCTGCTCGGTGTTCGGCTACTACTATTTCGATGTCGGCCACGTGCAGGCCGCCCACGGCCGCGCTCCGGCAGTAGCCACCGGCGTGACCCGGGCCCTGCCCGACAAGGTTGTGCTCGCTTATCAGGGGGATGGCGATCTGGGTGCCATCGGCATCGCGGAAATTATCCATGCGGCCAACCGGGGCGAGAAGATGGCGGTGTTTTTCGTTAACAATGCCATTTACGGCATGACCGGTGGACAACTGGCGCCCACCACCCTGGTGGGCCAATCCAGCACCACCTCCCCTTGGGGCCGCCGTCCCGGGAATGAGGGATTCCCTCTGCACATTTCCGAAATGCTCGCCCAGCTCGAGATGCCGGTCTACATCGAGAGGGTGGCGCTTTCCGATAACAAGAACATCATGAAGGCGCGCAAGGCCATCCGCAAAGCCGTGGAGCTGCAAAAACAGCACGCCGGTTTTGCCTTGGTGGAGATCCTTTCCCCCTGCCCGACGATCTGGAAGAAGGATCCCGTGAAGGCGCGCCAGTGGGTCGCGGAAAAGATGATCCCGGTTTATCCCCTCGGGGTCTTCCGGGATCGCAAGCCCACTTTGCCGGAAACGACTCCTCCCCCGCAGCGCAGCGTCGCCGAGGTTCTGGACCTGGGCGAGGCCAAGGGCAGCGCTGCTGCCACCGCCGCGCGCAAGAGCCGGACGAAACCGTGCGCCCTCAAGATCGCCGGGTTCGGTGGTCAGGGCGTACTGCTATTGGGCCAGTTCCTCGCCGAAATGGGCATGCAGGAGGGAATGGAAGTAAGCTGGTTGCCCAGCTACGGCCCGGAAATGCGCGGCGGCAGCGCTCACTGTCACGTCTGCTTATCGCACAACCGGATCGGTTCCCCGCTGATCTCTACCCCCGAAGTTCTGATCGCCATGAACGAGGTCTCGCTGCGCAAATTCGCGCCGCAGGTACAGCCCGGTGGAATCATCCTTTACAACAACAAGGAACTGCCGGAGGCTTTCTCGGCGCCCCAGGCGCGGACGCTGTGCGTACCCGCCAGCGAAATTGCCGATTTGCTGGGTTCAGCCAAGGTGGCCAACTTCGTTATGCTGGGTGCGTTCCTGCAAAAGACCCAATGTATGCCCCGGCAGACCGCGTTGGAAGTACTGGAGGAAACCGTCAAGAATCGTAGCCTGGTGGAACTCGATCGCCGCGCGGTAGAAGCCGGCGCCGACTACATCCAAAAGCAGGTGGGCACGAAGGGAGCTGTCACCCAGTCCGACGGATTTGCCAATTAAGTAACAAGTCGCAAGTTAGTCGCAAGTTAGAGGCAAATTCAGTTTTGCTCTTACTTGCGACTTGTTGCTTTGTCTTGTTTTACTTGCGACTTGTAACTTGTTACTTTCTCCTACGCCGCACTCTCCTTGTCCGAGTGCTTGGCGTGCGTCGGTTGCACCAACGGCTGCTCCCCGAAGGTCGGGCAATCGCCCAGCACCGGCTGACAAGAGGTGTCCGGACCTTCCCCAGTCTTTTCCGGTGCCGCCGACCCTTCCAGAAACTGCGCGTCTTCCGTTGAACCTGTCAATGCGGTGGTGGCCGCCAAACCTCCAGAGATCAACATCTGGACTTCGTCGAAGTACCCCGTCCCCACAAAGCGCTGGTGTTTCACCGCTTCATAGCCATACTCGCGTTCGCGGCTGAATTCTTTCTCTTGCAGGCGTGAGTAAGCGGTCATGCCTGTCTGCCGGTAGCCGCGGGCCAGCTCGAACATCGCCAGGTTCAGGGAGTGGAATCCGGCCAGGGTGATGAATTGGAACTTGTAGCCCATCTCTCCCAGGGCGGGAATAAAGCGGGCAATCTGCTTCTCGTCCAGTTTCTTTCGCCAGTTGAACGAGGGGGAGCAATTGTAGGCCAGCACCTTCTCGGGGTAGCGCGCGTGAATCGCGTCGGCGAATTGCTCCGCCTCCTCCTGATTCGGTTCCGAGGTCTCCCACCACAGCATGTCGGCGTAAGGAGCATAGGACAGCGAACGTGCGATGGCCGCCTCGACGCCTCCTTCGTAGTGGAAGAAGCCCTCATAAGTACGGGAGCCGCGGCGTATAAAGTCGTGATCGCGGGGGTCGATGTCGCCGGTCAGCAACTTAGCGCTGTCGGCATCGGTGCGGGCAATGATGAGCGTGGGAACGCCCATGACGTCGGCCGCCAGCCGGGCCGCTACCAGCTTTTGAATCGCTTCCATGGTTGGGACCAGCACTTTGCCGCCCATGTGGCCGCACTTCTTGGCCGAAGACAGTTGATCCTCGAAGTGGACCGCAGCCGCGCCGGCTTCGATTAACGCTTTGGTGAGCTCGAAAGCGTTCAGCACCCCGCCAAAGCCCGCTTCTGCATCTGCAACCAGGGGCACAAACCAGTGGACACCATTCCGGCCCTCGGAGTGGTGAATCTCATCGGCTCGGATCAGGGCCCTGTTGATGCGTCGTACCATTTCCGGCATGCTGTTGGCCGGATAGAGACTCTGGTCGGGATAAACCTCGCCGGCCAGGTTATTGTCGGCCGCTACTTGCCACCCGCTAACATAGATTGCCTTCAGACCGGCTTTAACCTGCTGGACCGCCTGATTTCCGGTCATGGCGCCCAAGGCCGCCACATAAGGCTCCGTACGTACCAATTCCCAGAGCCGCTCTGCGCCCAAGCGGGCCAGAGTGTGTTCAATGTGAATGGAGCCGCGCAGTCGTACTACATCTTCGGGTTTGTACGGACGTTCAATGCCTTCCCAACGCTGATGCGTCCGCCAGTGAAATTCAAGTCCGGGAAAACTGCCGTTACTCGCCATGAAACAACTCCTTTGCAGCCGATACCTGCCGGGAAATACCACCCGTCTGTGTCCAGCCAAAACCTGACCCCATGACTTTGGAACCGCAACCAGACGTAAGACGGGGAATTGGAACCACGGGGCCGAGGCGCAGTTACCCGCCTCTGGAAGACTTTGATTCCTAAGGTAAGCCGCCGGTTGCGAAGCAATTGCAGGAAAGGTAAATTCTTCCTAGTCTGATCCAGCATTTCAGTGAAAAGTGAGTGAGAAAGTGAGTGAGAAAGACATTGCCCTGTTCCCTCTGCAATGACACCGGTTGGAAGTACGTGGGCTCGGAAGAGCAGCGCCGGGTGGCTCCCTGCGAATGCCGCTCGGTGTCGCGCTCCGAACGCCTGCTGGCAATTGCACGCATTCCCCGGCGATATCGCCACTGCGAAATATCGAATTTTGAAGTGCTTTCAGGACCTTATGAGCCCGCCATGGCGCGGGCGCGCCTCATGGCAGGCAAGTTCGTAGAAGAGTATCCGCTGGAGAGTAACCAGGGTCTGCTCTTTCTCGGCCCCGTAGGAGTCGGCAAGACTCATCTCGCCGTCGGTGTGGCCAAAGAATTAATCCGGAGTAAGGGAGTACCCTGCTTGTTTTGGGACTACCGCGAGCTATTGAAGGAGATTCAAAACTCCTATGGCCCTTCGGTGGATGCCAGCGAGATGGATGTCTTGCGTCCGGTGTTTGAAATCGAGTTACTAGTGCTCGACGAACTGGGCGCCATCAAACCCACAGAATGGGTGTGGAATACAGTCAGCCTGATCTTGAACAGCCGTTATAACAATCAACTTACCACCGTTATCACCACGAATTTGCCCAATTTGCCGCCCCGCGATTATTCCCCCGCTGAAAACTCGCGCAGTTCCGAGGCGGCGCGGCAGGCCAGCAGTCAACCCACCTTGGGCGAGCGCATAACCGAACCCATGCGCTCGCGCTTACATGAGATGTGTCGCGTGGTGGAACTGAACGGCATCGACTGGCGCGAGCGGATAAAAAAAGCCAGCTTTAATGCCTTTTGAATCTGTCCTTCGCCGATCAGATCTCCGCTATCAAGAAGCCCCGGCTTTCGCTGTCTGACTCTAACGTCAGCGAGGCATTTGTCTGCTCCCCGCAAAGACCAGAAGGCCGACTCCACACTACTCGAACAACATACGAGAATTGGTAGGTAGGACCCCTGAAATATTTTAAATTCCATACAAATGGCATGCGGAATTATGCCGTTATGACAGGCACGCCATTGATAATTAAGAAGATCTGGTTTTGGGCTGCAACTTGCAGTCGACAAATTCAAGCGTACAAATACGCTTAAGTTCTGATCCAAGCCAAACCCGCGACGCTTGGTGGGCGCTCCTTGAGTGGTGAGCGCCCTTTTTATTTGTCTGAGGCAGCTTGGCCTATCCCAACAAACGCGCCACGTCCTTGGCAAAATAGGTCAGGATGATGCCAGCTCCAGCACGTTGAATCGAAGTCAGCGTTTCCAACATGATGCGCTGGCGATCAATCCAGCCATTGCGGGCCGCCGCCTCAATCATGGCGTACTCGCCGGAAACCTGGTAGGCGACGATGGGAACCTCGAAACGCTGGTGCGCCGCATGGATAACGTCCAGGTACGGAAGAGCGGGTTTCACCATCAACATGTCCGCACCTTCCTCCAGGTCGGTTTGCATCTCCCGCATCGCTTCCCGGAAATTAGCCGGATCCATCTGGTAGCTGCTGCGGTCTCCGAACTGCGGGGTGGAATCGGCAGCTTCCCGGAACGGGCCATAAAAGCCGCTGGCGAACTTGGCGGCATAGGAGAGGATGGGGATGTGCGTAAAGCCGTTATCGTCGAGAGCTTTTCGAATGGCGGCAACCCGCCCGTCCATCATGTCACTGGGAGCGATGATATCCATCCCCGCCCGGGCCTGAGAGACGGCGGTGCGGGCCAGAATTTCCAGGGTGGCGTCGTTTTCGATTTCGTAGTCGGTGGCCGCTGCCGCTGCCGTGCCAGCACCTGTAGAAACCGGGGTTGACGCTTTCTTCACGATGCCGCAGTGTCCGTGCGACATGTACTCGCACAAGCAGACATCACCCAGCACCAGCAAATCCGGGACTTCGCGCTTGAGGGCGCGCGTAGCCTGCTGCACAATCCCGTGGTCGGCCCAGGCGCCGGTAGCAACTTCATCCTTGCTCTCCGGCAGGCCAAACAGAATAACGGCAGGAATGCCCAAACTCTTGAGTTCACGCCCCTCTTTGACGACCTCATCCACCGAAAGATTACAAACACCGGGCATGGAACTGATTTCCTTGCGGACCCCTTCGCCCGGACAGACGAAGAGGGGATAAATCAATCCTTCCGCCGACAAGCGAGTTTCCCGCACGAAAGAACGCAGCCGGCTGGTCCGGCGCAGGCGGCGAAGGCGGGTGGCTGGAAATGTCATAAGCGTTTCCTCGCAAAAATTCTAGCAGAACCACATCCAGGCAGGTCGTCGGCTCTCGGTCCTCGGCTGTCGGCGCCCCGCGAGGGGTGGAGACAGAGCAACGAGCCACTTTGTAGCTCTCTGGTTTCTGCCAAGAGCCGACGACTGCCTTTGATAATATCTGTACTTGCCCATCATGGTTCCCGCACCGCTCAGTCATACCAGTGCCCGCGCCCTGGAATACGACAGTTTGCGCGACCTGCTGCGCGGTTACGCGCAATCGGCGCTGGGGCAGTCGCGCATAACCCAACTGGTTCCCTCCACCGACCGAGCCTGGATCGAGCGCCAGCAGCAACTTACCGCCGAGGTGCGCGAGTTTCTGCGCGCCGGCGGACGCTTTGATTTCGCCGGGCTGCTGGATCCGGCGCACGCGCTGGAAAAGGCGCGGATCGCGGGCGTGGCGTTGGAGCCGGGGGAAATCCGCGATCTGTTGACCTTGGTGGACCGGGCGGCCGAATGGTCGGAAATCGCGTTCCATCCTCCGTCGGAAATGAAGTTTCCGGTAGAGCGCGAACGAAACCGCGACGAAGGCTCCGGCTCGCCCTGGCCGGCGGTTCTGGCACTCTCCTCGGCGATTGTTGATTTCACGGGGTTTCTCCGCCAGTTTCGGCACAAGATTCTCCCCGATGGCGCCCTGGACGATCGGGCGTCGCCTGAGCTGGCGCAGGTGCGTCGCGAAATCGAGCGGCAGAAACGGCTGATCCAGGAATCGTTGCGCGCCTATGTGCGCCGCCTGGCCGATCTCGGGACTGCGCAGGAAGAATTGGTAACCATTCGCGGTGAGCGCTTCGTAGTCCCGATCAAGGCAGAGCAACGGCGGCGGGTGGACGGCGTGGTGCACGGTCTCAGCTCCAGTGGCCAAACGGTGTTTATCGAACCTCTTGAAACCATCGAGCAAAACAACGAACTGGTAAAGCTGCTGGAGGAAGAACAGGCGGAGATTCACCGGATCCTGTTGCAGATGACTCGCAGTATCGCCGAACTCAGCCCGGCAATCCTGGCCGCCGCTGACGCCTTATCCGAACTGGAGCTACAGTTTGCCAAGGGGCGGTTTGCCACCGATTATCCCAGCGTCGCGGTGCGGGTCCGCGACGGAGGACTGTTTCTGCTGGGCGCGCGCCATCCCCTGCTGGAGCGAAACTTGCGGCTGCGGGGCGCCACGGTAGTCCCGATCACCGTCGACATGGAGGCCGCCGAAGCGCCGGATCAAGGTGGCCCGCAGCCCCAGACGGCGCCGCCCGCCCACGCTCCCGAACGCTCCGGTCCCGGTGAGGCTAAGGCTACAGGCCAGGCGGCGCGCGGCCGCGAATTGATCATCACCGGCCCCAACACGGGCGGCAAAACGGTGGCGCTGAAGACCATCGGCCTGCTTACGCTCATGGCACAATCGGGAATGCCGGTCCCCGCCGACCGCGCGGAGTTGCCGATCTGCGAGGCCGTATTGGCCGATATCGGCGACTATCAATCCATTGAGCAGAACCTCTCCACCTTCTCCGCACACATCACCAATATCGATCGCATCTCCCGGATGGCTAACCACCGTTCTTTGGTGCTGTTGGATGAATTGGGCTCAGCCACTGATCCGGAGGAAGGCGCAGCGTTGGCGGTTGCCATTGCCGATCATTTTCGCCGAACCGGGGCGCTTACGGTAATTTCAACCCACCACACCGCTTTGAAGGTCTATGGGGCGAATACGCCAGGCGTGATCAACGCCGCGGTTGGTTTCGACGAACGCACGCTGCTTCCGACGTACGAGTTGCGCATCGGGGTTCCAGGCGCTTCCGCGGGTATCAACATCGCGCAGCGTCTGGGGTTGAATCCCGAAATTATTGCGACTGCCCGGGCCCGCCTGGGTTCGCAAGCGCAGGATGTGGCAGAATTCCTCGACCGCCTGCACGCCGAACTGCGCCAAGTGGAACAGGAGCGCGCCGGCGCCCGCCAACAGCAGCTGGAATTGGAGCGCGAACGCAACCGCCTGAGCGCCGAAGGCCGCCGCGAGGAGCGCGACAAGGTCCGGGAACTGGAACGCAAACTCGAAAGTCTGTTGAAAGATTTCGAATTCCATGCGCGCGAGGCAGTCGCGGCGGTGCAGGATCGCGCCGCTGCGCTGAAGTTGTCCAAGGACGCCGAACGCCGCATCGCCAAGCTGCGGCGGGAATTTCAGGAGCAGTTCAATCAGGCGGTGGTTGCGCACACCACCGGTTCCGATCGCGGTGACAGGGCCGCCCAGCCGCACCTCGTCAAGCACGTGGCGGTTGGCGACAGCGTGCGGTTGAAGTCGCTGGGGCGTAGCGGCGCCGTCACCCGTCATTTTGACGACGACTCATTTGAGGTGCAGGTGGGGCCCATGAAGATCAAGGTGGCAAGAGACGACATTGCCGAAGTGGTGGCCCGAGCCGCGGAGTCGCCTGTCAAAGCCGCACGGGCCAAAGGTTTTGCGGTTTCACTGGCTACGGAAGAGAGTGGCGCCCCGGCGGAGATCAACGTGATCGGGCAGAATGTCGACGACGCGACACGGCAGGTCGAAAAATTTATCGATCGCGCTTTCCTGGCCGGTCTGACACGCGTGCGCATCGTCCACGGCAGCGGCATGGGGATCCTGCGAAAGGCCTTGCGCCAGTTCTTACAAAACCATCCGCACGTGGCCGCGGTCTCCGAGCCGCCGCAGAACGAAGGCGGGGCGGGAGCCACCGTGATCGAACTGCGCACCTAACCTAACTCCGTTACCCGTTTCCCGTTCGCAATTTCCCGTTCTTCGTTCGTCGTTCCCCATTGTTATCTTGCTTCCGTACAACGGAGAACGGGTAACGGAAAACGGGTAACGGTTCTACAGGTTCCGGCGGTGCAGCTCCTCGTCGATTTCCCGCCCGAGCGCCGGGCTCAGCATGATCGTGATTATCAACAAAGCTGCCCCCGCACTCAGCGCCGTTATGCCCGCGGCCGCCAATCCCAATGTCTGAACCAAATCCGCGCTCATGACTTGCTCTCCTGGCCCTTGCACGTATTTGGGGAACATTCATTATGATGCGCGAAAAAGGGCTCGTGTCCAACCCGGGGGTCACCAAGGCGTGCACCACCGTACACCGGGGATACTGGCCGAAAATCGCGCCAGAACTGCCCTTCCGTACTCGTCTACGGTGCAGAAGCGTGCAACTCCGGTTTGCACGGTATTACTTTTGGCAGGATTAAGGGAAATATCCTGGTACCGGGCGGGCAGCTCCGGGCTACAATTTTCGCAGTACTTGCATCTGAAGAGAAGTTCGCATGGGAAAAGGGATTAGGGTGAACCACAAGGGCGCTTACTGGGTCTGCTTATGGACAATTTTTCTGCTGGGTAACGCCAGCGCAATAACCACCCACCACCGGCGCCTGCACCATGCGCAAAACCCCGCGCACATTCAATCGCGTTCGCACAGCATCCACAATGCGCGGCACCTTCGCACGGTGGCGTGGCACCCGCTGTTTGCCGGTTCCCACGAAATGCTGGTACGGCAGAATGAACTGCTCGATTCGCTCGAACTCCCCCGCATTGCCAACGATGAAGAATTAAGCGTACTGGAAGAAGCCGAGGAACTGGTGCCGGTGGAAGATAGCGCCAGCCTGGTCGTTGCGCCAAACCTGGCGGAAAACCGGCGCTACTGCCGATCCTGGACCCGGGATTTTGTAGCGGATCTCGGAGAGGCCTATTACCGCGAGTTTCATCGTCCCATCATCGTCACTTCTCTAGTGCGCACCATGGACCAGCAGAAGAAACTGCGCCGCTACAATCACAACGCCGCCCCCGAAGAAGGAGAAACGGCATCCACACATCTGACCGGGGTCACTGTAGATATCCTCAAACGCGGTATGACTCGTGCCCAGCATAACTGGTTGGAACGGTATTTCCTGCCGCTGCAGCAAGGCGGTCTGATCGACCCGATCGAGGAGCACCGGCAACCAGTCTTTCATATCGTAGTCTTTAAGGCTTATAGCGAGGGCCAACCATCCCAGGCACCGGCTGCTCTGCCGGACCAACCCACGCCCAATGCCGAGAATTAGCTGGCCCGCATTTCTCACTAGAATCCAAGGTGGCGGAAGGGTTCGGCTTCAGCCATAGCGCACGGCTGTGCGCCGGCCACAGGCTTAATGTCACCCACTTTTCAACACAAAAACCGAGATATGCACACCTTCTCCACAGGAATTGCCAGGTTTGCCTTTCCAGGTTTTCGCCGGGCGCGGCACACTAGGGTGAGATGGCCAACCCTGGCGATTTCGCGCACACCGTCAAGCAGCAGGCGGATATTGTCCGCGTGGTCGGAGACTACGGTATCAGCCTGAAAAAAGCCGGTGGACAAAACTTTATCGGCCTTTGTCCGTTCCATCGGGAGAAGACCCCGTCGTTTTCCGTACATGCCACCCGGCAGTTTTATCACTGTTTCGGCTGCGGCGAGTCAGGCGACGTTTTCCAGTTCGTGCAAAAGATGGAAAGTGTAGGCTTCCCGGAAGCGGTGCGGCTGGTGGCACAAAAATTAGGGATTGCGATCCCGCGGGCCACCTTCAACAGCGAGGCCGAGGCCCAGGACGCGCAACTGCGGCGGGCTCTGTTGGAGATCCACGAGCGCGCCTGTGCCTGGTTCCAAGAGCAATTACGCCGCCCGGAAGCGGCACCGGCCCGGGAATATCTCGCCGGCCGGGGGTTGGACGAAAAAACGATTCTCCAGTTTCGTATCGGTTTGGCGCCTGATTCCGGTTTTCTGCTGCGCGATTTGCTGCGGCGCGAATTCGACGAAGAGCGGTTGAAGGCCAGCGGCCTATTCTCATGGAAAGAACCGGGAACGAGCCCCCAGCCGTCAGCCGCGGGCAACCCGGCGGAACCGGCAGATCCGCAACCGTCCATCTCTGCGCGCAATTCATTGTCTTCCGCGATGTACGCCAAGTTCCGCAATCGGATCGTATTCCCCATCTGCAATGAGGCGGGCCGGGTAATTGCCTTCACCGGACGCACCTTGGGTACCGGCGAAAAAGCCGGTCCCAAATACCTGAATTCGCCGGAAACCCCCATCTATTCAAAGTCGCACGTGCTGTTCAACCTGGACAAAGCGAAAGAGGCAATCCGCAAACTGGAGTATGCCATTCTGGTGGAAGGGCAGATGGATTGCATCTCGGTGTTCGCGGCGGGATTACAAAACACCATCGCCAGTTCGGGAACCGCCTTTACCGAGGCCCAAGCCAGGCTGCTGGCACGCTTCAGTAAGAATATTGTTGTCAATTTCGATCCCGACACGGCAGGCGCGGCGGCGGCGGAACGTTCCCTCGCCATGTTGGTAGAACAGGAATTTCAGATCAAGGTAGTCACCTTGGAGAAGGGCTACGACCCGGATCTATTTATCCGGCGCAAAGGTGTCGAGGCTTACAAGGGCGCGCTGCGGGCTGCTCCCCGGTATTTCGACTATCTCATCGGGCAGGCTCAGCAGAAATTTCCCCGGTCGGCGGAAGGCAAGGTAAGGGCGCTTAACTTCCTGCTGCCGCACCTCCAGCGCGTGCCCAGTCGCATTGTGCGGGACGAATTGGCCAATGAGATGGCGCAAAAATTGACTATCGATTCGGCCGTCCTTCGCCAGGAGTTGAAGCACGTCGCGGTGACGCGCGGCGCCCAGCAGGTGAGCACGCGGCCGGCGCCGGCCACGGCCGCCGAACGAATCCTGATTCGCGCGCTTGCCTCCCAGACGGAAATGCTGGCGGGCAGTCCCACGTCCGCCCGGGACGGCGCGGAGACGGTATTCGACCCGGCGCGGGCGGCCAGCCTGGTATTTTCTGCGGAACGGCTGCATGAGGGACTTGCCGCCGAAGGTCTCGTCGAAGTCCTGCTGGCGGCCAACACCCATGACATCGCGGCGCTTCCGCTGCCGGATGCGAGAAGGGGATTGCTAGCCGATATTCTCCTGCACGACGTCGAGGAGCTTACGCCGGAACTGGTGGAAAGCGCGATCCTGGCCTTGCGGCAGAAGAAACACCTGCGTTTGCGGGAGCAGGAACTCAAAATGCGCATCGCCGATGCCGAGCAACGGCAGGATTCGGCTGAACTGGCGCGTCTGTTGGGCGAGAAGCTCGATTTGGATCGCGCTCTGGCGACGGGAGCATCGGGAGAGCGGGTGAGCCGGTAACCGGGGTAACCGGGCGGGTGCAGGATCATCGCAAAAGTAAGCAGTCGTGGGACTGCACTTTGGAATACGAATTGCACGAACAGGCTCCCCGATAACCGCCAACTCCTGGGATTCAAGGGATTTACGGAGAACCGGAGGGAAGGTTTTTCTCTCCACAGCCGAAACCATGCGAGGTTTTGCACCATCTAACACTTAGCGGTTCACGATTGCGCGCGGGCTGGGGTGAGTTGGCGGTTGGAAAAGTGGGGTCCCCGTTGGGGTTCGAGCTCTGTCGTGCTAAACTAAAAAGGTTTTGTCCCGTCAAAAACCCAGTTAAGAATTCCTGCCGCAACTTGAAAGGCGCCGCCACCCTAGTGTGAGCGCCAGTGGACGAGGTATTGCCGCTTTGGCACTTGATGATAAGTTCGATGAAATAAAGAAGCTGATCGATACGGGCAAGGAGAAGGGGTATCTGACTTACAGCGAGGTCAATGATTTGCTGCCTCATGATATCCATTCGCCGGAAGACATTGAAGACCTGCTCACGACGATCGGTACGCAAGGTATAGACGTGCTGGAAGGGCCGGGCAAGCTCCCGTCCTCGGCGCTGGAGAAGAAGTTCGATCAGGAGATCGAGGCCGGAGAGGACGTCGAACTGGACCTGACCCCCGGCGCCCTGGAAAAGACCAACGACCCGGTCCGCATGTACTTGCGCGAGATGGGCACGGTTCCGTTGCTCACCCGGGAAGGCGAAGTAGAAATCGCCAAGCGGATCGAGCGCGGCCAATTGCGCGTTCTGAAGGCGCTGTCCCGCTCGCCCATTGTGATTCGCGAAATCATGGCTACGGGCGAGGACCTGAAGAAGGGTCTGCGTTCCATCAAGGAAGTAGTGGTCTTCGATGAAGAGGAGATCACCGACGAGATCCTGCAAAACCGGCTCAAAGATGTTGCCGGCCGCATCGACGAGCTGAGCAAGCATTACCGCAAATCGATGCAACTGCAGGAAAAGCTGGTTGACCTCTCTCCCAAGGACAAGAAGAAGGCACGAGAATATCGCCGTTCCCGCTGGGGCCTGGGCCGGGAAGTGGTACACATTTCCCGGGTGATTCGCAAGCTCGGATTCACCAACCGGGAACGGGACCGGCTGATCGAACGGGTAAATAAAACCGTCGATCAGATGCGCGCCCTGGACCGGCAAGCGCAAAACCTGGAGAAGAAGCTTGAGATCAGCCGGAATGAGGACCAGAAAAAGGAGTTCCGGCGGCAGGCGCGCCAGGTGCGCGCCGACCTGGAGCGAATGGAAGCCGAGGCGGGTGTCAGTTTTGGGGAATTGAAGCGTACCCAGCGCGACATCATCCAGGGCGACATGGACGCTTCCCAGGCCAAGCGCGAGCTGATCGAGGCGAACCTGCGCCTGGTGGTTTCCATCGCCAAAAAGTACACCAATCGCGGCCTGCAATTTCTGGATCTGATTCAGGAGGGCAACATCGGCCTGATGAAGGCCGTGGACAAATTTGAATACCGTCGCGGATACAAATTCTCGACCTATGCTACGTGGTGGATCCGGCAGGCGATCACGCGTGCCATTGCCGACCAGGCGCGCACCATCCGCATTCCGGTGCACATGATCGAGACGATTAACAAACTAATCCGCACCTCGCGTCAACTGGTGCAGGAGTTGGGACGCGAGCCCAGCTCGGAAGAAATTGCCAAGCGGATGGATATCCCCGTGGCCAAAGTGCGGAAGGTGTTGAAGATTGCCCAGGAGCCGATTTCCCTGGAAACGCCGATCGGGGAAGAAGAGGATTCCCACCTGGGCGACTTCATTGAAGACCGCGCCGTGGTCTCGCCGGCCGAGGCGGTGATCAACGTCAACCTCAAGGAACAAACGGCGCAAGTATTGCGCACGCTGACGCCCCGCGAGGAAAAAGTCATCAAGATGCGGTTTGGGCTGGAGGATGGCTCCGAGCACACCCTGGAAGAAGTAGGCCAGTCATTTGCCGTAACGCGGGAACGCATCCGCCAGATCGAAGCCAAAGCGCTGCGCAAGCTGCGCCATCCGTCCCGTTCCCGCAAACTCCGCGCCTTCATGGACGGGGTTCACGATTGAGGCGCTCAACACCTACCACAGAGACACAGAGGCACAGAGAAAGAGTTGGGGCTTAAGATCCCAATTTTCGCTGTGCTGCGGCTCTGCATCGGACTTGAAATCCGGAGGGGCCCAAAATGGCCCCTTATTTTTTTCCTCGACTGATCGCTATTATTAATTTTCCAATCGATGGAAAAAACCGGAACACAATCATCAGCAATTCAAATACCTGACCCGAACCGATTATCTTTCAATACTTTTTCCGATTTTCCGCCACTTATCCACAGGAAATACACGTTTCGCACATGTTGTGCACATATAAATGTTCAATTTCGTTTGTGTGGAGCTTTCAAAAAAGTACTATTGGTTTGCCGTTTGTCGATTTTAAGGAGAAGTCTGATGACAAACGGCAAGATTCCGGAACCCGTTCCGGGCTGTGAGCACTGTGAACGTTTCTTAGAAGACCTCCGTAAATACCCCTGTCCAGCGTCTCAGCAATGTGCAATTGAGAGATTCCTGGAGGAATTTCCAGCCCGCCACCCCAAAGATTGGCTGGAGTATCAGGGGTCAAAAAATAATCCCCGGACCAGGGCCGGCGAGAGAATCTGAAAAACTCCGTTTTTGTCGGCTCATTTCTTTTTGCCAGTAGCCTTGCCCTTAGCTTTTCTGGCTTCGAAATCCTAAATCCAAAATCCTAATTTCCAAATTTCTCTCTGTGTCTCTGTGTCTCTGTGGTAGGTGTTAGCGCCTGCACCCTTTATAGCTCTCGCCATATCCAATCGGTATGGCGCAGCTAACCATTACCCGGAAACCTCTGCTCTCTGCTCTTCTCAACAACAAGACGGTGACTTCGGTTGAGGTACGCGAGATCGTTTTTCAACCCGGACAGGAGACCGGCTTGCACAAGCATCCGTGTCCCGTATTTGGCTATATCGGCGAAGGCGAGGCAGTGCTGCAAGTCCAGGGGGGGCCGCCCCAGTATTTGCCCGCAGGTTCGGCATTCTACGAGCCGGCAGAAACTGTGATCCTGCGGTTTGACAACGCCTCGTCAGAAAAAGGAATGCGGTTCATTTGCTTTTACCTGCTGGAGGGTCAACAGGCATTGATTGAAATGCTGCCCGAAGCGGCGTAGAACGAAAATCCGTTTCCCGTTTCCCGTTTCCCGTTTTCCGACTCCCATTTCCCATGGTCCGGCGCGTGGCGCGTTGCCCCCGCATCCGGCCAGCTGAAGTTATTCCCGCTTTTTCCGTCGCCCTTCCACAGGAATTCGGATTTCCTCACAAGCTTTCCACAAGTCAGCTTCTTTTCTACTTTTGTTAACCGCCACGGCAAGCGCAAGGTACTACTCACCTGGACGGATATGTTCGGGCGAAAATCTGGACCACGCGGAAGGCGGGCGGCGCCGGGGCGGCCAGTGCACGAGGGCAGCGGAAATAGAAAGTCCTGGTCCGAGTTCGCCTTCCAGCGCAGGAAACGGCATTCCCGCTTTAGCCCAAGGAGGGCCGGAGCTGGGACAGTCGCGTGGTGAAGGCGCTCTGCGCCACGTCCCCTGAGCCGTGACGTGGCGAAGCGCCAACGCACGGTCCAGATGAGTGACGGTGGCCAGCACAGGGCGGCTCGCCGGCTAGGGGCAGCCGATCAGGCCGGAAAGCGAAGGGGGCGGGCACGCCGTGCACACGCGGGCAACGCCAGTGTGCATGCGGAGACGGCGTGAAGCAGGCGCTTGGGAGGGCGCACCGGCAAGACCGCAACCCCGGCAAGCTTCCGGCGTCGTATGGTCTGTAACCGGCGGGCGCCTTGTGTACCGCAAGACACACGCCCCTGTGTCCGCCCCCGCCTCCCGCGCGGCTGGCTGCGGCTGGCCGTGTGGGAGGTTTTTCTAATTTTGAATTTTGAATTTTGATTTCTGTCTCGCGGATTGATTCGCAATTTGTATGTTGTAATTTGTCAAGTGAGGGCCTGAGCTTTGCATCCCGTCTACTTTACAAATTGCAAATTACCAATTACCAATTGCAGCGGGTCCCGGAAGCAAAATTCAAAATTCAAAATTCAAAATTGAGTCAATGTCAACTACGTCTATTACTGACAGCATTCTTCCGGTGAACCTGGAGGCGGAGCGCTCGATTCTCGGCGCGATCCTGCTGGACAACACCTGCTACATGCAGGCGGCCTCGCTGCTTAAGCCCGACGATTTTTCTTTGGATTCCCATCGCCGCCTCTACGGGCACATGCGGAGCCTGGGCGAAACGGGCCGGCCAATCGATTTCGTAACGCTCACCGAGGAACTGGGCCGCAACAAGGAATTGGAGGCCATCGGCGGCATCGGCTATGTCACTTCCCTGACCGACGGACTGCCCCGGGTCCAGAACATTGAGCACTATATCCGCATCGTTCGCGACAAGGCGATTTTGCGGGGAGTCATCCATGCCGCGAATCAGGCAATTCAGTCCGCGGCGGCCCAGACGGAAAGCGCGGAAAATGTGCTGGCCGCGGCGGAATCCGCTTTCTTTCATCTCTCCGACCAGCGGCTGGGCAACGAATTCTCCAACGTGCAGGAGATTTACGAGCACGAGATCGGCGATCTCCAGAAACTCTATAACCTGGGCCGGGACGTCACCGGGCTGCGCACTTATTTTGACGCTTTTGACAAACTGACCAGCGGACTGCAGCCTGCGGATCTGATCATCATAGCGGCCCGGCCTTCGATGGGAAAGACGGCCCTGGCGCTGAACATTGCCGAGAACGCCGCCGTAATGGGCAACAAGCTGGTGGGCGTATTCTCCCTGGAAATGTCGAAGAAAGCCCTGTTGATGCGCCTGCTCTGTTCGCAGGCGAACGTGGATTCGCACGCGCTCCGCACCGGGTTCATGAAACGGGAGGATCACCAGAAGCTGTGGGCGGCGCTGGGACGCCTGAGCAATGCGCCGTTATTCATCGACGATACCCCGGCGATTTCGGTAAGCGAGATTCGCGCCAAGGCGCAGCGGCTCCGGCACCAGCACGGCCGGCTGGATCTGCTGGTGATCGACTATCTGCAACTGATGTCGGGGGCGCCGATCGGCGCCGGCCGCCGCCCGGAAAACCGCACCCAGGAAGTGTCCGCGATCTCGCGCGGCCTGAAGATGGTGGCCAAAGACCTGAACGTTCCCGTGGTGGCGCTCTCCCAATTGAGCCGCGCGCCGGAAACCCGCCCGGGCGACCATCGGCCCCAGCTCTCCGATTTACGGGAATCCGGTTCCATCGAGCAGGATGCCGATTTGGTCGCTTTCATCTTTCGTCCCGACTACTACGAGAGAGACGAGGCCAAGAAGGCCGAACTGGAGCAAGAAGGAACGGAAATCAGAATTGAGAAACAGCGGAATGGCCCGACGGGCACCATTCGCTTGCGCTTCAATCGCAATTCCACCCGCTTTGAAAACATCAGCGACGAGTTCGGCACGCCCCCGCCGGAGTCTCCGGTGGACCATCAGGGATAGTGGTGGGAGCCCCCGCATTTATGCGGGGGGAGGAGCGCTTCAGCGCTGCGGAAAGAGTTTCGCCTCTGATCACGCGCTTTAGCGCTGGTGCCGGGGCTTCACAGGCTGCTGAAAAAGTTGGTTTGTATCAGGGCACGACTTGTAGTCGTGCCGTAACGCGTTGAAAATAGGTTGGGCTTTAGCCCCTGCGGATCGAAAACCAGACCTCACGCGTTTTTGTCAGCAGCCTCTTCAGCCGCGGTGGCCGGTAGCATCTGCCGGTTCCTGATCGCCCCAAAACCAGGGTGTCCGCAGAAACGGGGAACGGGAAACGTCTTGCCGGGCTTGTTGCTTGTAGCTTGCGGCTTGTTCCTGTCCTGCCGAGAGCTGCCTTCATCTGCTGGCCAAAGACCAACGACCAAAGGCCAACGACTGCCTCTCTGCGCTTCTGCGTTTCTGCGTTGGGTGTTTCGGTTGCTTGCTGACCTCGCCACACAACCTCGGCTGGCGGCAAGAGCCTGCCCCGAGCTTGCCGAGGGGATGGCGCCCACATCTCAGGTCGACCAGCAAGCCAAAAGCTGAAGGCGGGGCACCCGGCAAATAATTGCTCTTTCCACCACGAACGGTGCTAACATTTTGCCCCACAATCGCGTCGGAAGCTGATGAGCAGGAGACGGTTGCAATGTTCATCATTGAGCGTGTGCGGGCCGAAGCGGAAATTCGCGAGCAGAGCGAGATTGACATCATCGTGGCCGAGCTTGACAGTGGGGGCTACCGGCCTCTGTTACGGTCGATGGTCGGAGCCGCCAAGACTGCGGCAACACTGGGCATGTTTGATTTGAGAGTAGATGCCCTTAGCAGCTCCCGGCTTCGGCTGACACCACAGACTCGGAAACTTCTAATAGGTGACTTGCTTTTTTCCCGTGCAGGACAGATTAGTGATCGTTGCTATTTCGTCCAACCAACGGCGAGTAGCCTTCAGGTTTTTGAAGTACGGCACCACTCTGTTCCCACGGGTCTTTCTCAAATCTGCGGAGCTATAGAACAAGCGGCTCGGAAACGTCTTGATGGGCGGCGTGTTCGGGGCATGAATTTCATTTGGCAACCTCGTCTGATTAGACAACGGTCTGCGCAGCGGGTTGGAAGCTCGTCGCGATTCCGAGATACCGACCTGAAAGCCAAAAAGGCCGAGTATTCCGAAGACGAACTCCGAGCTGCTCGACTGCTGGTAGGGATAGAGGCGCGGAATCTGATACTGCAACTAGCGCAAATTGGGAAGGTACGAGCAGCCGATGCAAAGCTTCCACCAGCCCTGATTGAGCAACTGCAAAACGAACATTTGCTCAGCAAGGAATATCTGGTGGTGTGCAGGAAGGATTCGCACACCCTCTGCCAAGTGGCGAGCGTCGAAGACCTAAACGAGGTCAGTGGAGGCAAGCTTGTTTGTGCCACCTGCGGGCGAAAGTTCAGTGACGAACTTTTCCATGAAATTTTTGCGGGTACGGAAACTGGCAAACAATTGGTAACAAGCAGCCGCTGGATGACAATCTGGCTCACTGACTTGCTTGTTCTGGCGGGTATTGCCAGAGGGGCAATTCTATGGGGGGCAACTGCGGGTGAAGATGAGATCGACATCATGACAGACGCCCTTGGATTACGTATCTTCTTCGAGTTGAAAGATAGGGAGTTCGGACTGGGTGACGCGTATTCGTTTGCTTACAGGTTAGATCGATACGATGGGAGCCTCGGCGTTGTTGTCAGCACTGACAGGATTGCCGGAGAAGCGGAGAAGTTCTTTCAGGAACAGCGATCCAAGTCAGCAGCGTCAATCGAGACGCTTGCAGGTACCGGAATCGAAGCGGGCATTCGTGAACGGATAGATAAGTATTCACGATATGGCATTGGACAGGTGTTGGCCGATTATTCTGACCACATAGGAATAAATATCGCAGCAGTTGTAAGTGGATGGATGGATATGTTCTCGGGGATGTTGCGGTCGGGTCGATACAAGCCGCCCGTTCCGCCTCCCATTACCGCAGAAGCGGTAACGACCGACGCCGTAGCAGCAGGTGGCCAAGAGTGATCCCGGCTAAGTGTGAAGTTCTTTCCGCTGAATCCATCTGACGGCTGCTCCTGGCCGGACAACTGCGACATCAATCGGCCCACCAACGCCAGCCAGACCGCTTGGTTTCATGATGGTTCCTGGCGGGTGGCCCGGCCAAACCCACCGCCGGGTAAAACTTGATGATGTCCGAGACCGGGGTGCCCCACTCTAGCGTTTTCAGCCTGCCCTGAGCCCCGCGAAGGGTCCTCGGTCCCGCCGAGCGGGGTGAGGTAGTTCTCTTGATCCTCACTTGTGGCCGCCAGCCCAGACGCTCCCGGGCCCGCGCCGTCCAGTGCGACTCGATCTCGACCACACCCGCCTTCCCCGTCAGGTAGTGCCGGTAGCTGCTCGGAACGGGGCCCCCACCACGCGCCGCTCTTGCGCGCGGTGGGGTAGACTCCCAGCCCTCAGGATTCTCCACCAGCCCTCGCCGCACCGGATTCCGGTGGATGTACCGCAGCTTCTCTATCCGCTTCTTCTCGCTCCACACGTTGAAGTCGTAGTACCGAGGTTGCCAGAAGTGTCCGCCGACCTTCACTCGTTGCCGTGCCACGGACTGCTTCATCGCCTGCATTGCCACCGCCAGCGTTTCCCTCTCCGGCTCAGTCACCCCGCATGGCGGGGTGTACATGTTCCGGCATTACCACATAACCGATTATCCGGAAGCAGTAGCGGCAACGAGCCGCTTCAAGCGCGTGCTCAAACAGTGTGCGGGTCGCCGGGTCGAGCCCGCCGCGGCGGGCATCCGCCGGTAGCAACTACAGGTTACGCAGTGTAGATCGCCGCCGTGCTGGTAACGGCGCAAACCCCGAGGCATGAAGGCAAACGTACACCACGTAGGCTCGCACGTCTAGAGCCACGACCGGGCCACAGCGCTGGTAGACGGCAGACAGCAGGTCCGGGGCGAAAGAAAACCCCACCCTAGCGTCCGCCGCGGCGGACGCTAGAGTGGGGCACCCCCTTTATGCACCTCGGGCTTGGCCGGGCCACCCGCCGGGGTCGGAGTGGTGGTTTTTGCCAAGCTGCTGCTGTGGGACCGAATGTTTTCTATTCTCGACTGGACCAGAGTGGCGGGATAATGTTCGGCATGAGACGGCTAGTCCTGTTGGTGCTTCTGCTCATTAGTACTGTGGGCTTTGGAGCTGAGCCACCAAAGCCTCAAATTCGTTTCGGGGAGTTGCTGATCAGCGTGGAAGGGTGGAAAACAACTTGGGCTATCGATCAGAGTAACCCGAAAGGCTACGCCCCAGGTTTTCATGCTGTGGAATTTCACACAATCGCCAAAAATGTCGGCAGCCATGCACTTTGCACATCTCTTTTTGCGCGGATTGAAGCCACGTTCGGCGTCAATACAAAGGCTTCCGTCAAGCTAGAGGCCCCGGAGGGAAAGGCCGTTGCGTCGAACAGCAGCGTACGACAATTACTGCCTGGTGAGCAGGTTGACGGCGTTATTTTATCCGGCCATCTGCGAGACGGGGTGGACCCTGTAACGTTGACCATAAGCACCGACAACAATCAAGGTTGTAATTCGCGCCTTCGCGTTACCGGGCCGACGACACTTCGCATCCCGTTCAGCAGCATTCCGAAGCTGCCAAAGTCCGAATGATTGGGAAGGAGTATATGCTTTCAACATATCTAGCATACGGAGCGTCGTAAATGCCAGTCAGAAGCCCAGTTCCTCACGACCCAAATGCTCTTCGCAGGGACCTCGATCCACGCGCACGTGGTCTCTTGAGAGACGATACTCCAAACTACTGGAAAGAGAATCTTCATGCTCTCTCCAACTTATCGGGTTCGCAAGTATTACGTCCCTGGACCTTCGACGAGCTTACCGAGGCCAACAAGTGGGTGGTGATTGCTCACGTCGCGCACATCCTTGAGGTCCTGAATAAACGGTACGTTCGGAGGGTTCCTCCTCCAGAAATGGATTTATGGCAGCTACGGAACCGGGTGCTTTTCGTGCGCAACGAGGAGATGTGGGGCAAGATACTTGAGCTTGCCAAACGACCGGGAGCAGGAGGGGCAACAGCAACCGATGCCGCCGCACGCGACCTTTTAGACTATCTCGACGCTGGCCTTAGTAGCGGAGACTTAGTGGAAGGCTCTCTTCTGGAAAAATGCCTCGAGCATGGCCGAAGCTACTCCGAGGCTCTCGAAATTGCTTGTCAAAGGCAGCCGATATTCAACGTCAACAACCTTGACAGTGATGACGTTCATGCGTTTCTTTGCGCCTACGAAACGTGTTTTCACTCATAATGCAGCCTGTCTGTCGCTCGGCTGGCCGGACAGGACGGTGGAGGTAAAGGGGTCAGCCTGAGAGCCTGTCGGAAATAGATTTCGTGCTACGTAAAATGAACGGGGTACAAATAGGGCTCTACCCGCAAGTTGCTGATTCTTCGTTCTAGAACTTTTCACTCCGACAGGCTCTCAGGCTGTCCCCTTTTTCACTGATAGCTCCAATCGGTGAGCTCTACCTGCTGATCATGAAAGCTAGCTTCTACATCGAAGCCAGCAGCGATCTTTTCCAGAACTGCAGCTGTGCGAGGCCATTCGAACTTCACGACATCGGCCCAGGCTCGGTATTGCTTGGACAATTCCCTCTCCTGAGTGCCACCATCGAGAAGACTGCGACTCGTCACGCCTCGTTTGTTGTGAACGCCCGTGACAATGCCTCTTTCAAGGTGGTCGTTCTTCATCCCATCGATCACACCCCTCACAGCTTGGTTGGGCCAGATACCGTCGGGATCCGGCGGTGCAAACGAGAGCACACGGCCAATATGTAGGTCACCGACTGCACCACGTTCCGCAGAAACGGCGAGCTTGTGCGCTTCCCGCACCCACGTGTCCAGTGCGGCCCCGTCTATCCCGTCAGGGCCAGTTCCGGGTACTATGTTCCAGGATTGGATCAGCCTATAAGCCTGGAGCGCGAGTGCTTTGACGTGTTCTGGGAGCTGGTCTCGGTCGGTGCCGCTCTCAGAATGAGGCCGATACACAGCTGACAGAACCTGAACGAAGAAGGCGGGGTTCCGAGACATAAATCGGTTCAAAACAACGGGCGGGCGCTCTGAATGCTCAAGGACAGCAAGGTAAGTCCATTCGAGTCGGGCAATCTGCTCCTCCGAAACCGTTGGGTCTAGATCCAAGCGCAGGAGCAACTGGCACACAGACCACTGAAACATCACCGGATCATTATCTTTGGTCTTTCGTGTCCCAAACTGTTCAGCTGCCTGGGTTAACATTTGGATGATGAGATCTACCGGCAAATGCTGCTTGGAGCCGGCTATCGAACGTACAGCCTCTGCTGCGCGCCGTGCCTTGAGAAGCTGACGTATTCCGTAAATGGTCTGTTCTTCGTCGTCGCGTTGGGGCCAAAACGGCGCAGACTCCCAGTAGGCCGACTCGGTCCTAGGTCCAAAAGAGGCAGCGCAATCCCACGTCCACCTCTCAGATGGTAGTGCGAGCAGGACCCGCAAGATCCGGGGACGCACCCACTTCCGTCTCTTCGCGTTGGCCAGAAGCTCCGCTGACCACGTGCAGCCGAAACGAGAGTGCAGACCTGCAATTAGTCCCCGCACGAAGTCCTGAGAGGCCGGCTTTGTTTCCGCCGACAGCATGTCCAGCATCTCATCTGCATCACTGCTCCTCCTGACTTGTTGGGCATACGCCACGCCAACCCAAAACGGCCTCTCGGCTTTGCGCACTAGTTTTCGAATGGACGAGCCCCCCCCGCTTGAGAGAAGCTCTGAAATCGCGTCGCACCTTTTTGCCAGTATTCTTTCCTCACGCGCGTTCCAGTCCTCGCCTTGTTGGCCCGAGACGAGTTGTGTCTTGTCGGAGAAGAGCCACGCTCGCTGGTGAACGAGATCCCTGGGCCGAAACCGGTCGTATACTGCTTCAATCTCATCAAGCTCTCCGCCCGGCAGCGTCCACTGTGCGTCGGGGAAAGAGCGGTGGTGGCCCAGCAGGCCACGCAGCGCAGCCCATATCGGTAATCTTGATTCATCATTGCGCAGCACTCGAGAAAGCTGACATAGACTTTTCAGCGCTGCCTGGCGGTGTTCGGGCGACAGATTCGCGAGAGCCTTAATTACTGCTACCCAGCGGTGGGGCTCTTGGCCCGCGTCTTCGAGAAGTCGCTTGGCTACCGCCGCCGCACCTTCAAAGACCAGCTTGTAAGTAACCTCTTCTGGCTTATCCGTTGAGAAATCGCGCCATTTCGGTTGTGGAGTAGGCATCATCGTGTCATAGCCGCTTGGCAGCATGCTAAGCATCAGTCTCCACGCAGAATCCGAATGTTGCTTTCGCAGGTAATCCAGAACTTCGATTCTCTCTGAGAGAGTAGCGTTTGTTTGTGGTTTCCACAGCAAAAAGATGCTGTGAAGCGAGCCATTAGGGCGATTGGCCCACTTGCCGCCCGGATCCAGTTCATCCAGGTTAGCTAGGATCCCGGATACTCGACTTAGATAATGCGGACTCCAAGCCAAGGTCTCAAGGGCCCGAAGTAGGTTGGAGTGATTCGCGTTGCCGAACAAAAACCCGCCGTCCTCCTGAAACAGGGTCATGATCGGCGCGGGCTTCTGGCTAAGGCTCCTCTCCACCGCGTCCAGAAAAGCATCGGGCGCAGCTTCGGCGAGTATTCGCAACTGGTGAGACAGCGACCACCAGCGCTGAGCATCTCCGTCGAACAGCAAACCGCTTACGACCCTGGTCGGGACCAGTGCGGCATCAGAAACCGTGGCAACACGGTCGCCGAACATTGCTAACAGCAAGAGCGTTTCGCTCAGACCAGCGAGTAGCCATGGTGAGTAGTTCGGTAGTTGTCCTCTTATGCCAGCAAGCCAACGCTCGTCGGGAGGGACTTCGAAACGGGGGTCTGCCGCGCCGAGGGCTGATTTGGCCACAATAACGAAGCGCTGCAGGTCAGACCGTCCAATGAGCCCTGCCGACCGAAACCAAGCGTCGCGTGGGGAGGCAACTTTCCATGCGGAACCCGTGTGGCGAAGCGGAGCATCCGGGAAGCCGGTCAGAGAAGTGCATTCCGAGTCGATAGCATCAAAGTCCTTACCCGACAATTGCTCCAGTGCTACGCGGTCGCCGTCGCGACTCGTGTCCCATCCACCGGCCAAGAGGAACGGGATGAGTGACCTGGCCTTAGGTTCCTCTGCCCAATCGGGGTTCTTGACCGAAGCCGCAGGGGCCAACCGCCGCAAAATTGTAAGACTACGGACTGAGTCGCGAGTCAGGCGGGCAGATTCAGCCTCGGGTGCTCCTGAGGCTTCAAGGGCGCTCTGAAATGCCTCATGAGTCGGGCGAGGCAGAACGGTGTCCGTTTCAGCGATGCCAACCCTCGACCCGCAGGCCATGAGCACATGGTGCCCCTGTTGAACGATTCGAGAGGCGAGGCCGGGTTCGGTAATCTCAGTTATGACAATCAGTGGAGATGGGCTGGCTCCCAACGTTCGTACCGCTTCTGCGCTAAAGACCCGCAAGCACCTCATAAGGTAGAAACTGCGGTCAGGCTCTGGCAGGAGATCGATCGACGCGTACAAGAACAAAATCGCATCATCAGGCGAATCGGCTTGCACCGATCGGACCGACGGCTTTCCGCGCAGCCAGTTCAGGAGGTTAATTGCTTCGTCGTCTCTTCCAGCAAGCACAAGGTCCGAGGTCAATGGCCAAGTCGCTGCGAGGCGGCACTCCTCCCAGTTGTCAGCAAGTGGCAGGAAGCCACTGGGCAGTTTGCCCAAATAGGAGGCAAGCCAGTACCCCACAGATGGATAGAGCTCGATCCAGTGAACGAGGTCGTCAGCATCTATGACGCGGACATCCGCCCACCTCCTGTCAGCCCGTTTGGCCAGTGCCCAGGTTGCGCCGTTGGGCCAGCTCTTGAGCGTCGCGAACACAAACGTTGACTGTTCACTAACCAACTCACGGGGATCGGCCGTCCGCTTCTTATAGTCGCCGTCCGCCTTGCCGCGTATTGCGGCTCGCTGTGTAGAGAGCTCCCACCCGGAGGGGCCGACGGCTAGCCACGGAAGATTCTTGCAGGCATCCTGTTCGCAAGTACCGTCCCAGCCCTCCTGCTGGATGCTGTCGGCCGATGGAAATCGCAACTTCTTAACAGTGTTTCCGGTTGCGGCTAGAATCAGGCGATGGACCAGCTGAGGAAAGATGCCCTTTGAGTCCAGGCGCTCTGCCCAGTCTGACAAATCCCTGGCATCAATCAAGCGTATCGGCTTACCCGTAGCTGTGAGGTTGTTCTTCTGAGCCTCGCGAGGCGGACCGACGACCGCGCCACCCGGCAAGAAGGTCACCCCCTCCTTTTCTAATGCGGCACGCATGGCAACCAGGTTATTTGCGACGGGTGAACGTTTGCCGCGCTCGAAATCCGCGACTGTTGACGAGGCCACGTTCGCCCGAGAGGCCAAGTTCTGTTGGTTCCAGCCGAGGAGCGCGCGAGCCGCCCGGAGCTGCGCTGGCGTAACTGCAAGAACATCATTGGTCATATATTTTCTATGACCTCATATTTTTTATAATAATACACTCAGCTCGGGTTGGTAGCAACAGAAATCCGAATGGAATGCCGACATGCCGTCGCAATGAAGTAACCACCTTGGATCTGGAAGCTGGTGGCGAAGCACGAATCGAGCGACGATGAGTGGTTTTGGATTGTGCCGCAACGGTCGGAGTTTTCCGGAGCTGTGCCATTTTCCGCAACAACGAAGAAGACGCCGGGGATTGGGTGCTGTTAGCGAGCGGTACTGCCCTGAAGACCGGAAGAGCCCAACTCGATTCAGTTAACCGATACGCCGGTCCCTCATAAGCCTCTCATATCGAGAGTCGTACAGGTCCTTGACTTCAGGTGCAGCTAAGAGCGCATTCCATATTTCACGCAGCCGCTCGTCGATGCGAGCACCCTCGAAGGAGAAATACGCCTGCAACTCAGTAACGATACACAAAAGAACAGCGGCGGCCCTGGTGACATGAAGGAAAATCATTCGTTCGGTCGCGACGTCGAGGTCCGGCCTCAACTCGTGAGATGCATCATCGGCAATAAAAAAAGCTGCATTGTGCATGAGTCCTTGGAAGGTGCCATGCGCATATTCGGAATATTCGCGCCAATATCCGTAGGTGAGGCTCTTGAGAAATTTCTGGTGATCGGTCGGGGCGGTACCCGGCGCAGGCCTGATGTACGTGCCCAGAGTTGGCCACCGTTTCTCCGCGAGAACATCTTCGACACGAAATCCGTCTCGACGCATGCCCATCTCAACCATTTCACGTCTCTTCGCAAGCCATCGGTGGAATTCAGGGCGGTGACCGAGTTTTCCCTCATCCTCCTCAAGAGCTATCAGGGCGTGCCGATAACCGCTCCTCCGAAAGTCTAGTCCCTTCTCCCGCGGAGATTCCAGCATCACCGTGATGTTGTAAAGGCAGTCGATCATCGACCGAATCAGAGGAAGGGCGACGACCGTGTAGACCGGCTTCCAAAGGTATTCACCTTTTAGTTCATCAGCATTCAAGTAGCAGAAAAGATCGTACGTTCGCAAAGACTGCTTCAGCAATACATAAATATCGGTGGCTACCGCCGGCGGAAGCGATCGAGCACTAGGCCCCTCTCGCTGCACTTTGTACGCTATCGTCGTCGCGAGACTCGCCAGCTGGGTCTGAAACGTACTCGCATCAAGGCGGACGAGCGATGCTTGCTGCTCTGAATCCATGGCTCATTATTGCAGATGTCATTCCGGTGCACGAGAAACCTTGGTCGACGCCGGAGCATGAGCCCGAAACTCTCGTGTTGGTCAGGAACGCGAAAATCGCGGCTACCGCGCATACCGCATTCCCGGCTCCACACTCACGGCTGACCGATTTTGCAATCAGCTTCTCTGGCAGTGCCACCAACCCATACATTTGTGGTTTGCAATTTCCGTGTCTTTCGACACCTCGTTTTCAGGAAGTTATCGGCAGGCTGGCGTGACTCCTTTGTGGCGGGGCCTCGTGGGGCAGCGGGACATCATCGGCTAATGCCGCCCCGATCGGTCCTGCGGAACCATCCAAGGTGCCGTTGCAACGGCGCTGTTGTAGGTACCGGCCACGGGTAACGGGTAACGTTTGGCGCCCGACTGCGTCCACGCGGTCCGCGATAAGCTTCGTGTTCTGCGTCTCTGTGCGCCAAAAATAAATCCGTCCAACTCGACCAAACTGACCACTCGCGCCGCCGATACTGCAGCCTGAACCTCAGTGATCAGGTGGGCCACTGGCCACTGATCACTTCCGTTACGGGAAACGGGTAACGGGCAACGCGTAACGGGTAAGTGGAGGTGAGATTATGACAACTGCGGCTGCCGCTCCCCAAACCCGCCATCCCAAGACCGGCGAGCGGCGCAGACGACGCCGTTGGTTACAGCTCGATTGCCTGCCGCTGCCGATGCTGGATCGCATCCGCGCCGAGCGCCGGCCGTAGCTGGGCGGAGATCGAGCAGAGCTCGCCCCAGTGGCCGGAATGGGAGCTGGCCGGGGCGGAAGCGCTGGCCTGCTTCCCCCACCGCCGCCTCCCGCACTCCAGCCTCCAGCGCTGGTACGACTTGCGGGTCGAACAACTGCGGCGCGAGCAGGAAAGACAAGCGCTCGCCGCCCATGCCCTCGCCGATCGGCTAGCCAGCCGCAGCTTCACCGATCTGACCGCCGCCATCAAGAATGCCCTGGGCGAAACCGTATTCAAGTTGATGCTGGCCGATAGCGACCCGCGGGCGCAGATCGCCGCCCTGACCAGCCTCGCCCGGCTGCTGCTGCAACTGGACCGCAACCAGATCTCCCGCGAGCGCCTGCAAATCGAGCGCACCAGGGTCCGGCTGCTGGCGCGGAAGCTGGAAACGGAGAAGGCCCGCAGCGCGCAGAAAAGCCAAGGCAGGAAAAAAGAAGCAACCGGAAACTCACTCACCCCGGAGGACATAGACCGGATACGGAGCAGAGTTTTCGGATTACCGCCCGTTACGATCCCTGAGCCAAGCCATCCTGGTCAGTCCACCGCGGGCCTGCCGGGCGCCCACCAGCCACCTCCGCCATCCGACGACGGAGGGGTTGCCGCAGAACCCGGGCTACCCTCACCCCATCCCGCAGACCGCGACCAAACCGCGCTTGCCGGGCAACCTGGTTTCTCCGGCACTGCTCAGGATCTGGTCGAGGACTTTGGGGCCTTGTCCAGGCAGAACCCACCGCCCGGAGCCCGCCTTATCCCGCCTCATCCCGCGAGCAACCACAGAAACCGCTTGCGGCGAAGGGGTCCCAGCAAGCCTGGTGTTGTCCGGCTTTGCGGGATGGGCTGGAAAAGCCGTCGACCCTGTTTCCCCGGGCCCGCCAGGGCATCGCCCATGCCGAACCGCCCAGCCCTCCGATCCACGCGCCCTCGCTACGCATGACGGACTCAGGCTGGCGCTCCCCAGGGAGCGGCGCTCGCCAGAAGCGCACCAGCTCATTGACAACCAGAGAGTTTCACCGGAAAGCAGCGCAGCTCCTTAGCCCAACACCCAGCGCAGAGACGCAGAGCCGCAGAAAAGATTTGGGAATTCGGATTGGGATTTCAAGAATCCTAGTGCACCCAGAATGCGAGAAGGTGGTTAAATCCAAATCCAAAATAGTTCTGCGGCTCTGCGGCTCTGCGCCGGGTGTTAGTTTGGCTGAGTGCGGACTGCTGAGTTCCAGCCGCTTACTGCGTCCAGCCAAGCCGCACGTTATAATAGCCGCATTTGGCTACCTAGGCTGTCTATCACCCGATGCGTCCCACATGGGCTGAAGTTTCGCTGCCCGCGCTACGGCGCAATTTTCGCGCGCTCCAACAATCGGTGGCCGCACAGGCGACGGTTTGCGCGGTAGTCAAAGCCGATGCTTACGGGCATGGAGCCCTGAAATGTGCGCGTGCTTTAGAACGAGACGGCGCCAACTGGTTTTGTGTGACTTCTCCGGAGGAAGGAATCGCGCTGCGCGAAGGCCGCGTGCGTGGCCGGATCCTGTTGCTCAGCGGTTTCTGGCGGGGCGAGGAGGAAGAGGTTCTGCTGCACAATCTTACTCCCGCCGTGTGGCAGCCATGGCACATCGAGGTGCTGGAAGCAGCGGCCGTCCGCCTGAATCACGAAGCGGCGGTTCGCGTACATCTCAAACTGGACTCCGGCATGGGGCGCTTGGGACTGCAATTAGGCGATCTTTCGCCGTTTCTGGAGACCCTTCACCGGTCACCGCATGTGCGCCTGGAGGGGGTGTGCAGCCACCTGGCTTCCAGCGAGGTGGTCGATGGCCCCAGTAATGTAGCCCAACTGCAGCGCTTTGATGAAGTTGTGGGGCGCATTCGCGCGGCCGGGTTCGAGCCCGGCTATACGCACATCGCCAACACGGCTGCGGTAATGACGCGCAAACGCACCTGGTACAACATGGTTCGCTGCGGGTTGTCGCTTTACGGCTACCACCTGCCGTTCGTCTCCACCGACAACCGGCCGGCCGATATTGGCGAGGAGCTGCCGCTGGAACCCGTGCTGACCTGGAAAACCCGGCTGATCGAGATCAAGGACGTTGGAACGGGGCAACCAGTGGGATACGGAGGGCACTTTGTTACCGGCCGGCCTTCGCGGCTGGCTATTTTGGCAGTTGGCTATGCCGACGGACTCAGCCGGATGCTGTCTTGCCGCGGGCGCGTTATTGTCCGCGATCGTTACGCCCCGGTGGCCGGCAACATCTCGATGGATCTCACGGCCATCGATATCACGGATATTCCCGACGCCCGCCTGAGTGATGAGGTCACCATTCTAGGCGCCAGCGGCAGCTGCTGTATTTCCGCCTGGGAGCACGCCGAGCTGGCAACCACCATCCCCTACGAAGTCTTGTGTTCGATCGGCCAGCGAGTACCGCGGATCCATCTGGATTAGCAGACAGCACTCAGCGTTCAGTAGAAAAATCCCCACCCTAATCGCGCCAAAAACAGGCGCGATTAGGGTGGGGCACCCGCAGTCAGCCAAAAGAAGGGGCCGAACTGCAGATTCCTCGCGGCGTTCGGAATGACCATTCTCTGGTAAATTCCGGCCGGTTTGGCTGACGGCTGAGCGCTGAAGGCTATTTATTTGCGATGCCTGCCTGCTTCAGGATGGTTTCGGCAAAGTAGTTTTCCACCTTGGCCTGATTGTGGAGCACCTCGTAGAAGGCGGCCTTGCGCAACTGTTCCGCGCTCTCGCGCAGGCGATCGCGAATAAACTGCTGCACGCGCGGGTCACTCAAATCCCGCTGCCCGGCGGGAACCTTGTCGATCAATTTCACGATGCGATAACCGAAGATCTGCCGGCCGGCAGGATTGAGTACGGGGATAATCTGGCTGTACTGGCCCGGCTTGAGCTTCAGCACCGCGTCACGGGTTCCGAGATCGGTGTTCTTCAGCCCGGACTCGGGAATGCTGCCCAGATCACCGCCATTCGACGAGGTATCCGGGTCTTCCGACCAGTTCATGGCCACGGTGGCAAAATCTTCGCCGCTATCCAGGCGATTCAGGATCTCGACGATCTTCTTGCGGGCCTCGGGGTCGTTTTGCGCCTTGGAGTTCTTCAAATTGCGCACCTGGGCGGGAGTAGTAGTGACCAGGATATGGGAGGCATGGTATTGCGGCTCGATGACGTTGAACTCCGACTTGTGGTCTTTGTAGTAGACGTTAACGTCGGAATCCTTGACCTCGATGCGCGACGTGATTTCCTTGTTAAGCACCTTGTCCACGGTAAGGGAACGCCGCATTTCCAGCTTCAGATCATCGAGCGTCAGATGGCGATCCTTCAGCCGTTTGGAAAATTCTTCCTCGGTGTATGGCGATTTCAGGTCCGTGAGACGGCGCTGAACCTCGTCGTCGGTGGCCAGCAAGCCGTCCTTCTCCGCTCGTTGGGTAAGAATCTCGTTATCGATAAGTTCCTTCAGAATGTTCAGTTTGAGGGCTAGCGCCTGCTCCTGCGAAGGCTGCTGCGGGGAACCGGACGTCTGGTTGACGTAATACTTCTCCACTTCGGAGCGCAAGATTTTCTTGCCATTGACCTTGGCCAACACATCGCTGCTGTTAGATTTGGACGAGCAACCGACCCACGCAGCGCAAGCCAGGGTGGCAGCCAATACTCCGGCACTGATTGATCTCAAGCTCAACATTTCCTCCCGAGGGTTTTCCGCCATGCAAGCCAGACTAGTGGCGTGGCGGAGCATGCTATTTAGCGGGGCTGGACACCGTCTGGTTGGCGTCGCGCAAGGCCCGTTCAATGGTAGCGCGTACCTGCTCGGCGGGCACCGCGCCGTCAATCTTCTGACCGTTTATGAACAGCGTAGGCGTCGCTTCGACACCCACTCCCTCCCCCTCCTGAACCGAACTGCGGACGGCACTGTCATCCTGCCGGCTGATACAGGCATTCAGCTTCTCCGGATCGAGATTGAATTTCCTGCCCTGTTCGCGGGTCAAGCGATCCACTGCCTCCAACTGTTCCGCCAGCGGGCGGCGATCACCGCTGATTTCCCGGGGGTTCGCGTGAATGTGGTCGGCAAACGACCAATAGGCGTCATTGCTCATGCTGGCCAGGCAATGACTGTCGATGGCAGCACGGCTTGCCCAAGGATGGATACCATAGAGCGGAAAATCCTTGTAGACGATCTTCACGCGATCGCCATAACTCTTAAAAATATCCCCAAACAGAGTCTGGTGCATGCGCGTACAGAAGGGACACTCGAAATCATCGTAGTTAACAATCACGACCTTCGCGTCCTGGTTGCCGCGCCAGGGACGATGATCGAGGTTAATCTTACTCATCACCTCAGCGTAAGGGTCCTTGGTCAGGTCCATTTTGGCAAAGCGGACCAGCGTCTTATTGTCTTTGGAAATAAGAAAATACTGCTCCTGCTTCCGGTCCCCGGCCGCCAGGTTGACGGTAACACTGTCGTAATTCGGGAACTCACTCGGCTTACGCGGTCCGATCTGGACCCGGACATCCTCCGGGAGCTGGTAAAAGGCTCGAATGTGACGTTCGATGCTGCGATCGACATCGTTTGGGAGAGCGGTGGTTTGGGCTGAGCAACCCAAACCGAGCAGCAACAGGGTGGCAAGCGAATACTTAATTAATGACACTTGGGCCAGCCTCGACATGAGGGAGTGAGTTTGATTATCTCACGTCAGAGGTGCGCAAGTCAGGGCAATCTAGCCCAAACCGTAGCGCTTGCGTTTTTCCAGCAGGGTCTTGCGGCTGATGCCCAGGATGTTTGCCGCACGCGTCTTCCTTCCCCGGGTGAAGTTGAGCACCTCGCCGATCTGCTTGCGCTCCATCTTCTCCAAAGACATAGTGTGCAGCGCGGGAGGCACGGTGCTGCTCAAAGGAGCGGGCAGATCGTGCAGCAGAATTTCCGGCGCACTTCCCCGGAGCACCGCACGCTCTACGAAATCGCGGAGCTCGCGCGCATTTCCCGGATAGTGATATCCCTCCAGCGCGGCGAGTACCGGCTCGGAAAACATCATGTGGGGTTTGCGATGCAGGTCGGTAAATTGCGCCAGGAAGTGTTCCGCCAGTGGCCGGATATCGCGTGGCCGCTCGCGCAACGGCGCCAGAACGAAGGAATCCACTTGCAGCCGGTAGTAGAGATCTTCGCGGAACGTACGGCGCGCTACCGCGCGTTCCAGATCGACGGCCGTAAGGGCGATAATTCGCGCCTCCAGCGGCAACTCCCATCCGGAGCCGGCGTGGGCAAACCGGCGTTGTTCCAAGGCGCTGAGCAGTTTGGCCTGTAACGGCATGGATAGGGCAGCGACTTCATCCAGCAACACGGTCCCGGTGCCCGCCAGTTGCAGCAGTCCCGGCCGGAGAGTCACACCGGCGCCGGTTGCGACCGGTTCCGAACCAAACAGTTCGGCTTCGATCAGGGCAGGCGGAAGCTGGGCGCATGGCAGCCGCAAGAAAGGCTGGGCACAGTTAGGGGCGAGCTGGTGAACCAGTTGTGCCAGCAAATTCTTGCCGGAGCCGCTTTCGCCGCGAATGAGCAGGGTCTCGGCCCGCCGCGCGATTTTTTGCACCTGTTCCAGCAGACGCAACGAAGCCGAATCGACGGCTACCCACATGGAGAAAATGGAAGGGGTGAATCCCGGATGTGCGATTGCCGATTTTACGGGTTCAGCGTTTTGCGGCCCCGCCGCGTCCTCGCGGGTGGCGAGACGGCGCTCACGGTCAAGCCCGGAGTGGTCCGCTTCCGGCGTACGGCCTTCAGGTCTGAGGGCTCCAGGTGCTTTGCCGACTTCCACAATCTCTCCAGGTCGTAGAATTCCCGCGCTTTCTCCGAAAACACGTGGACCACGAAATCCACGTAGTCCAGCAGGATCCACTCGGCTTGCTTATACCCCTCGATGTGAGCGGGAGGCAGGCCAGTGCGCGAGAGTCTCTGCTCGACTTCATCGGAGATGGCCTGAATCTGCCGCGGGTTGCTACCGGAGCAGATCACGAAGTAATCCGTGAACCCGCCATGCTCCTTATCGAGTTCCAGGATGGAAATGCGTTCAGCCTTTTTCGACAGGCAGGCATGGATGACGTCGCCGACCTGCTGCTTGGTTGCGCTTTTTTTCACTCTAGGTGCCATCATTCCTCGGCCGCATGCAAAGACATGCGCACAAGCTGTGACAAAGAATTCATTTCCCCCGGAGGGGTTTTCCGCCGGGCAAAACTTTGAGGCCGGAACCGGCACCGGCCGACATGGCCAGCCGAGCCCGGTTGCGGCGCGCGGAAGGCTCCGAGCGATACAGGCCTTGCTTGCGGATGTACCCCGCCACGGGCGCGCCCACCAGTTTGAGCAGCGAGCGGCCCTTTTCCGCCGCCTGCCGGATTTGGGTGGCGGAGATGCTTTCCGCCACGCCCTCCAGCAAATGGATGGTGGCTCCGGGGAGCACGATCTCGCCGGCCGCCGGTTGTTGGCCCATGGCCTTGGTCACCTCTTCCGGCGGCCGCAAAGGCGGGGGCAGCGCCTTCCCCACATCGCCCAACGAGAATCCCGGACGGCTAACCACGATGAGTTCCGCTTCCTGGAGCAGCGCCTCGGGCTCGCGCCAGGTGGCGATCTCCAGGAAGGCGTCGATGCCAATCAGGAAAAACACCCGGTCGCTGCGGCCCAGCGCGCGCTTAAAATGCCGCAAAGTGTCGATGGAATAGTTCGCGCCGTGTTCGGGACGGCGTTCCGGCGACTCCAGCAACGAAGGCAAAAAGTGCGGTTCCTCCGCCGTGGCCAGCGCCAACATGGCGTAGCGATGGCCGAAAGGCGTGATCGGCTGGCGCAGCTTATGCGGCGGAATGTAGGCAGGAACAAAATAGACGCGCTTCAGTTCGAAGCGCTGAGCAGCGGCACGAGCCACCGCCAAGTGGCCCAAGTGCACGGGATCGAAGGTCCCGCCAAACAGTGCAACGTTCATTCAGGGTCAAGTGTCCGTGAGGCGCAGATTAGCGCAGGGCGGGCCACACTTGCAACTGTTACCGCTCCTCTAGAAATGGAATTTTTGCATCCGCCGCAACTCATGAACGCTGGGTTCGGGGAAAAACGTGCGGGAGCCAGCATTTAGCATTCAGCAATCAGCAATCGGGCAAACCTAAGGGCATACATATATGACACCAGCCTCCAGCCTTTGGGCGGGCATTCGTGGTATAATTTACCGGCAGCAATCTGGCAACTAAGTTTTTTAAATACAATAGGTTACACAGAATTACATTTCTTTTTTCCCGTGAAACGGAATTCTGCGATTTCCTAGCCCGGGAAGCCTGAGAGCGGAAATTACGAACTGATTATGGCTGACGATAGCACTCCACAACTTCCTTTGACGCCGCCCGGCGGCGGGGATGGCGGCCCTACGGGCGCAGCCAACCTGCAGCCAATCAACATTGAAGAGGAGATGCGGCGGTCGTATCTCGACTATGCCATGTCGGTGATCATCGGCCGCGCCCTGCCCGATGTGCGGGACGGCCTCAAACCGGTCCACCGGCGCATTCTGTACGCCATGAACGACATGGGCTTGTTGCACAACAAGAAGCATGTGAAGTGCGCCAAGGTGGCGGGCAATGTGATCGCCAACTATCACCCGCACGGCGAAGCCGCGGTCTACGACACGCTGGTGCGCATGGCCCAGCCCTTCTCTCTCCGCTATCCGCTGGTGGACCCGCAGGGCAACTTCGGTTCGGTGGACGGCGATCCACCCGCCGCCATGCGGTACACCGAGTGCCGTATGGCCGCCATCGGCGAAGAGTTGTTGAGCGATATCGACAAGGACACGGTCGATTTTTCCCCGACCTACGACGACACTTCGGTCGAACCCATGGTGCTGCCCACCCGGATTCCGAATCTATTGGTGAACGGCGCCAATGGCATTGCCGTGGGCATGGCAACTAACATCCCGCCGCACAATCTGACCGAGGTCGTCAATGCCTGCATCGAGTTGGTAAACAATCCGCGCGCTACCCTGGATGACATGCTTAAGCACGTACAGGGACCCGACTTTCCTACTGCCGGCTTCATATACGGCAGCAAAGGAATCCGGGACGCTTACGTCAACGGCCGCGGCCGCTTCATCATGCGCGCGCGCGCCGCCATCGAGAGCGTCACCAAGGACCGCCAGGCGATCATCGTCACCGAGATTCCCTACCAGGTAAACAAGGCGCGCCTGATCGAACGGGTCGCGGAACTGGTAAACGGCAAGGTGATCGACGACATCAGCGAGCCGCGCGATGAGTCCGACCGGGAAGGCATGCGGATTGTGATTGAACTCAAGCGCGGGGCGCAGCCCGAGATTGTGCTGAACCAGCTCTACAAGCACACCCAGATGCAGGAGAGTTTCAGCATGATCCTGCTGGCGGTAGTCAATGGCCAGCCGCGCGAGATGGGGCTGCTGCAGGCAATTCAGCACTTTATCGATTACCGCATCGATGTGGTCCGCCGCCGCACCGCCTTCCTGCTGAGCAAGGCCAAGGACCGCGAACATATCCTGCAAGGCTATCAGCTCGCGCTCGACCGTCTGGACGACGTGATCGCCATTATCCGCGGCAGCGAAAATCGCGGCATGGCGCGCGAGAATTTGGTCGGCTATTTCGGGGGCAAGGCTATCGAGGTCAATGTCAACGGGCACAAGAGCAGCCTGACGCTCAGCGGCCGGCGCCCGGAAACGCCTTTCGATGCCAAGCAGGCAGACGCCATTCTTGAACTGCAATTGCACCGCCTAACCCGCTTGTCGATTGACGAGATCCTTGCCGAGTTGAAGGAGATACGGGAGCGCATTGCCGAATACGAAGCGATCCTGGCCAGCGAACGGAAGCTGCGCAACGTGATTGTCAAAGAACTGGAGGAGGTGCGGAAGGAGTACGGGGACGAACGCCGCACCAAGATCCTGGACGAAGCGGCGGAGATCCAATTGGAGGATTTGATCGCCGACGAGCAAGTCGCCGTAACCGTCAGCCACTCCGGATACCTGAAGCGGACGCCGGTATCCACCTATCGCTCGCAACGGCGGGGCGGCAGCGGCCGGCGGGGCATGGCAACCCGCGAGGACGATTTCGTCGAGAACCTGTTCATCGCTTCCACCCACGATTACATGCTTATCTTCACCAATACCGGCCGGGTGTATTGGCTCAAAGTGTACGAGATTCCGGATGTAGGCGCGGCCGGAAAGGGCAAGCACATCGGCAACCTGGTGGCCCTGCAACCAGGAGAAACCATGCGCGCCCTGCTGCGGGTGCGCGACCTGGAAGCGGAAGATCGCTACGTCTTCTTTGTCACTCGCCAAGGCACGGTAAAGAAAACGGCGGTACGCGAATTCTCCAATGTCATGTCCCGCGGCATCATCGCTATCGGGGTGGACAAGGGGGACGAGCTGGTTGCTGCCGCCCTCACCGATGGCAACGAAATCGTTTTTCTGGCCACGCATGAAGGCATGGCGATCCGCTTCGACGAAAATGACGTGCGCACCATGGGCCGTCCGGCATACGGGGTGCGCGGTATGGATCTGGACGAGGGCGATTATATCGTTGGCATGGCCGTGACGCCTAAATCCAGGGCAGGCTTCTCCGAGGAGAAGCCCGACGGAAAAGCCGGGAAGAATGGCAAGAGTGAAGAATCCGCAAAAGCCGTGGCCAACATGATTCTCACCGTCACCGAAAATGGCTATGGCAAGCGTACTCTCATCGACGAGTACCGGCTGCAATCACGCGGCGGCAAAGGCGTGATCAACGTTAAAACAACCACGCGCAATGGCAAGGTGGTTGCCGTTCTGCTGGTCAGCGAGGAGTCGCAAGGGATGGTAATCAGCCAGTTCGGGCAGATTATCCGCATTCCCACCGACCAAGTGCGGGAGGCCGGCCGCGCCACTCAGGGCGTTCGCCTGCTTTCGCTCGATCCGGGCGATCGTGTCGCCGCCGCAGTGGTCATTCCAGAGGAGAAGGAAGAGGAGGAAAACGGATCGCTCATCCAGTGAACCGAATAACACCCCACACCGAAACGCAGAAGCGCAGAGCGTTAACGAAAAAGAACGAACTTTGTTAATTCTCTCCGTGGATCTGCTTCTTGGCGCCGGATGTTCGAACTCCGCCTACGGCTACGATTCCCGAGTGAGGTAAGTGCGCGTCATCTTATCGTGCCAACAGAGGTTGTCCTGGTCGAATAAGGCCCAGAGGAAACCAAATCCCAGGGCGGCAAAAGAGAGCACCATAATCAGCGCGCGCCAGCGCCGCACCCTCCGCGGCACCTTATCACCCTCAAACGTACTCAGGCGCATACGCGCCATAGCCATGCCGGGGGTGGCGCCGGCGTAAACCAGAAACAGATAGTGATAGGCGGCCCAGAAAACCCCAGCGGAGGTCATCGCCAACCCTAGGACCATCCGATTCTGCATCAGGCCGCTGGTAATTTGTCCCACGATCATCACAAACGTGGCGGCGCCCACCACCACCAGCAGGGCGTCAACCAAAGTCGCGCTGACCCGCACCCGCGTGGCTGCCACCTGTAGCGGAAGTTCGAAAACCGCCGGCGGCGCAAACTTTTCCTCTTCTTGCTGTTCTTCTTTCGGTTGCAAAGCAATGTCAGACAACGGAGCCGGCGCGACTCCGATTGCCTCAGGAACATCCAGAATTCGCAATTTCTCGAGGACCGGCTCGGCCAGCGCATCAGGATAGGAATCGGCGAACTCCGGAAAAACCAGCGAACGCGGAAATTCAACCAGCTTGGACTCGCGTGGGCGGGCGACTGGAGGAGAACTGACCGGTTCCGGCATTGACTGGGGCTTGCAGTCGGGCACCGCCCCCAACTCGCTACCCGCAATTTCCTCCGCACGGGCTGCCGCTCCAGGATCGCCCGGCGAGACCGTATACGATACCGCGCCTTCCGCCTGCGAGACGGCAGAGAACGCCTGCGTAGATCCGGAGACGGTGATCGTCAGGGAATCCAGGGCCGGACCGGTTGCGGGGGAAGGTCCAAAATCCAGGCGCATGGAAAACTGTCCCGCCAGGCTCTTGCGCGAGCGGCGGGTGCGGTAGCCCTCCACTCTCCGGGCCACCTCTTGCCGCCAGAACTCAGACTGGGCATCGAGCGTTGATTCCAGCGCTTGCCGTTCGGCAAACTCTCGCTCAATTCCACTCGGCGAGGGCGCGGCATACGCCTCGAGGTCGCCTTCTTCGGCAGCGGCTTTGCCACTGACCGCAGGCATTGCCGCGGGGGGAGACATCCCCGGGGTTGGCGGGCGGCGGGTACGCGCACGGTGACTGGATGGCTTGCCGGGTGCAGAACGGCCGCGCGCTTCGCCGCCAGCAACACCCTGTTCTTCCGTCGATTCGATACGTTCAGGATTCATCGTAGCCGGGTTGAGGTCGTGGGACGGAGGACTCGAGTACGCTCACGGTCGAAAGAAGTGCCTGCCGCCGCGCACATCTTCAGGGCCCGGATGCGCGGGGCAGCACTCCTCGTCGCCGCAGAGCGGGTAGAACATCGCACCGTGTAAAGGCCAGAGCGTTGGGCGGCACAGAAACATTTGTCCCTCTGGGCTCCGGCGTGCTAACTTGCCGGAGGCCCCTATTTCAATCTTCGGCACCGTAGCGAATTCCCGCCAAGCGGGAAGGGCCATGCTTCCCATGAGCGCCCGCAGAGAAATCTTTATCACGGCCGCGTTGCTTTGTCACTTGCTTCTCGCAGCAGTCTTAGTAACCAGTGCGTTACAGGCGGGGGCGCAGGAGGTGCAAGTTCCCAGTCCACCCGTCGCTGACACCGCCAGTCCAGGGAGTCCACAAGCAAACGGAACGACGGCGCCTTCCGCTGCTCCAGCAAAAAAGAAAAAGAGCCCACGCCCCACAAATGCCGGCGAGCCGGTAACCCTTTCGGCGCAGCAGCAGGAAAGGCACGGCGACCTGTACTACCTGCGGGGGGAAGCGGAAGTCGACTACCGCAATTACAAACTGCATGCCGACCGGATCACTTACAACGATGCGACAGGCGAGGTCACGGCCACTGGCCATGTGGTATTCGATGGCGGTCCGCACGATCTCCACCTGACCGCTGTCCGTGGCGTCTACAACGTCAACACGGAAAAAGGGCGCTTCTGGGATGCGATGGGGACTCTAGGGCTGCGGCTGAAGGGGAAGACGATCATGCTCACCTCCTCGAGCCCCTTCGCCTTTCGCGGGGCCATCATCGACAAGGAAGGCCCGGATCGCTACGTGGTTCACCACGGGATGATTACTTCCTGTGCGCTGGCGACGCCTAAGTGGTCGCTTTGGGCCCACTACGCCACCGTGGTACCCGGCAAAGATGCCAAGCTGTACAACAGCACGTTCTGGTTGTGGCGCGTGCCGTTATTCTATTCACCTTTCTTCGACCACCCGACGGAACGCACGGCGCGCAAGACGGGGTTTTTGATGCCCATGGGCGGACTGGCAAGCACTCGGGGAACCGTTATTGGCGATGGCTTTTTCTGGAACATTAACCGCAGTACGGATGCGACCATAGCGGCCGAGCTGTATTCCAGGCGGGGCTGGGCGCAATTGGCATCGTTCCGCACCCTCCCCAGCGATAAGAGCTACGTGCTCGTGAGCTACTACGGGGTAGTAGACAGGGGCTCGCCCGGTCCAGTGATTAGACTGGAAAATGGTATCCCGGAAACCCTACCGGGAGAGCAAAACCAGGGGGGGCAGGAAATACGACTCGCTGCTGAAAACACTTTTTTCAATCAGGCCCGTGGGGTGCTGGATCTTGACTACCTGAGTAAGTGGGTTTTTCGCCTGGCCTTCGCCCAAAGTTTTACCGAAGCAATCAACTCCGAGGTGCTCTCGACGGCGTTCCTCACCGACGACCGAAATGGTTACTCCTTCAATGCCATGGGGCAACGTTATCAGTACTTCCAGAATTCGACTCCTGGGGACCAGGACGTAATTAACATTACCCATGAACCCAGCCTCCAGGTGTCAACGGTAGACCGGCCCCTGGGAGATTCCCCGGTCTACTGGGGATTCAGCAGCTCGCTCGATGGATTGCGGCGCAGTGAACCGGATTTTCTGCAGGGCGCGGAAACCGCCGGCCGGTTCGATCTTAACCCGCATTTTTCCTTACCGCGGATTTGGCACGGCTGGACCTTCCGGCCGGAGATTGTCGTGCGGGACACCGTGTACAGCTCCAGCCTTGTGCCTGGGGGCGGACTCGGACAGTTTTCGGGGGCTGCGGTGAACCGCCACCTCCTGGAGGGCCAACTGGAATTGCGCCCGCCACCGGTGGAACGAGTGTTCGACAGCCGGTGGTTCAACGCACGGCTGAAGCATACGATTGAACCGCGTATTATCTATCGGGACGCGACCGGGATCGATAACTTCAGCAGCATTCCCCGATTCGACGCTACCGATATCCTTAGCGACACAAACGAGATCGAGTATGGCGTCGTGCAGCGGCTCTATGCCAAACCGCTGCCGAAAAACTGTCCTGTTCCGGGCCAGCCTACCCCGCCCGCGCCACCGGGCGGCAAGAAGAAAACGCCTAAGAATTGCACGCCCGTTCCACCACGCGAGATCATATCGTGGGAGCTGGCGCAAAAATACTTTTTTGATCCCTACTTCGGTGGCGCCCTGGTTCCCGGACAAAGCAACGTATTAGCCAGCACCGTGGATTTCACCGGCATTGCGTTTCTCACCACCCCACGGGTATTTACACCGATAAGCTCACGGGTGCGCTTGCGGACCTCGAGGCTGGATTCGGAGTGGCACCTCGACTACGACACCGTGTTGAGCCGGATCAACTCCAATGAGATCAACCTGGGCTACAATTTTCCCAAAGATATCGTGCTCAGCGGCGGGAACTATTTCCTGCACGTTCCCCTGGCTCCCCTTTCGCAAACTGCGCTACCCACCGTCACGCAATACAACCAGTTCTGGATAGGCGCGCGGTATGGAACTCCCAGCCGGAAAGGGTTTAATGTGGCAGCAAATTTTCACCGTGATGTCGAGCAGGGGCATCTGCTGGATACCGAGGAGCAGATCACATACAACTGGGATTGCTGCGGCGTCACGTTCGAATATCGTAGTTTCTATTTTGGACCTACGGTAAGGAACAATCAGTACCGCATTTCCCTCTCACTCGCCAACGTAGGCAGCTTCGGTAGCCTGCGCAGGCAGGAGAGGTTGTTCTAGGAAAGCCGCTCTCGGTTCTCGGCTCTCGGCGATCGGCCGCCACAGGAATTCATCCGCCAGCCTCCGTGCCACTATCGTGTATTCTATAAACATGGATCTCATGGACCTGGGGAACAAGCAAGCTGCGTTGGAGACGTACTTGCGCTCGTTGGGACGAGTGCTGGTAGCCTACTCGGGCGGCATCGATTCGGCCTATCTTGCGTGGGCGGCACGGAAGGCGTTGGGCGATAACATGCTCGCCGTAATTGCCGATTCCGCCTCCCTGGCACGTACCCAGTTGGAAGACGCATTGTTGTTCGCTCAGGAACAGTCCATCCCGGTGGAAGTGCTTGCCACCGGGGAACTGGAGCGGCCAGAATACGCACGGAACGACGCTTCCCGCTGCTTCTTCTGCAAGGATGAGCTGTTCACCATAATGGAACAATTTCGCGCCCAGCGCGGTTTCGATACCATCGCTTACGGCATTAATCTGGATGATCGGGGCGATTATCGACCCGGGCAGAAGGCAGCACGAGAGCATGGCGTCAGCGCCCCCCTGTTGCAAGCGGGATTGCGCAAACAGGATATTCGTGAATTGGCCCGCGCTGCCGGGCTTCGGTTATGGAACAAACCCGCTTCGGCCTGTCTGGCTTCGCGGATTGAATACGGCCGCCCCGTGACCGCAGCCGCCTTGCGCCAGGTGGAGCAGGGAGAAGACGCGCTCCGGGCTCTCGGCTTCCGGCAATTTCGCGTGCGCCATCATGGCGAAATTGCCCGCGTCGAAATCGCCCCCGAAGAGATGGGGCGCGCGCTTTCCCTCGAGATGGCCGCTGAATTTACGCGCGTCTTCAAGGCCCTGGGTTTTACCTACGTGACCCTGGACCTGGAAGGCTATCGTTCCGGTTCCATGAATGCCCTGCTTCCGCTGGAAACTTTGACCAAAAACGCGGGTTGATAACACCTACCCCCGAGTCACAGAGACACAGCGAAAATTGGGATTGTGGATTCCGGATTGGGGATTTCGCCGTTGGATATCTCGTTGACGGCTAGCCAAAGGCGGCAACTCTTGCCTTGGCATCTCGGCTAATCAAGATTCAACATTCGAAATTCAAAATCCCTCCTCTCACCTGTTCCCTGTGATAGCTTTGCAAATGACGCATGGGGAAGATCCACGTTCTGCCGGAGTACGTCGCCAACAAGATCGCCGCGGGCGAGGTGGTCGAGCGGCCCTCCTCGGTCGTGAAAGAGCTGTTGGAGAACTCGCTGGATGCGGGGGCGCAGCGAATCCGGGTCACGGTGGAAGCCGGCGGCAAGAAACTGATCCAGGTCGCGGACGACGGCTGCGGCATGGTGCGCGACGATGCGCTGCTGGCTTTCGAGCGCCACGCCACTTCCAAGCTGCGACACGCGGACGACTTGCTCGCCATTTCCACCTTGGGGTTTCGCGGGGAAGCCCTGCCTTCCATTGCAGCCGTGTCGCGATTGCGTCTGGAGACCCGCGCCGCCGAGGAATCCGGTGGCACCGTCCTGGAAATTTCCGGGGGACAGATTTTACGGGTAGCGGAAGCGGGTTTGCCGCCCGGCACGGTGATCACGGTGCGAGATTTGTTCTTCAATATTCCCGTGCGGCGGAAGTTTTTGAAGTCCGAAGCCACCGAGCTTTCCCACGTCGCCTCTCTGGTGACGCACTATGCGCTGGCACACCCCGACAAACATTTCGAGTTGCACTCCGCTACTCACGCCATGTTGATTGCCGCCCCAGTGACGACGCATGCCGAGCGGATCTATCAGATTCTTGGCCAGAGCACGCTGAACGATCTCTTGCCCGTTGCCTCCAGCCTGCCCTTGGGTTACGACCGGCCGGCCACGCCTGATGCGGTGGCTAGCGCCCAGGAAACGGGAGATTCCAGGATCGACGCGAACGGTAATCAAAAGCCACCGGTGATCCCGCCTTTCGGCGAAATCCGTCTGCATGGGTTCGTGTCCAAGCCGGCGGTGCAGAAACTCAACCGTAATTCAATCTTCGTCTTCGTCAATCGGCGATTGATCCGCGACCGCCTGATCCTGCATGCGCTTACTGAGGCTTACCGCCACTTGATGCCACCTACCGTTTTCCCGGTCGTATTGCTGTTTCTGGAACTGCCATTCTCCGAAGTTGACGTCAATGTGCATCCTTCCAAGACCGAAGTCCGGTTTCGGCAGCAGACGCTGATTCACGATTTCGTTCGCGATTCGGTGCGCGCCGGCCTGGTAAAAGCGCGGCCGATACCCCAATTTGCCCGGGAGATCACCGCGCGAGCCACGGCCACACCGGCACTCACTCCTTTATCCCAGGAGGTTCCGCACCCGGCAAGGGGAGGGCAGGATCCGAATAGCCAAGATGTTCTGGGCATTACGGCGGCAGAGGCGGCATTCGCTCTGCGGCCGCCGGTATTCCCCGCGGGCAGTGAGCGGTTGCAGTTCCAGGGCGCGCCCATTGCCCTTGAGGGCAACGCCGCCCTGCCCGTAGCCCGGTTTCTGCCGCAAACGTTTGGTGGTGCTGCCGTCAACCACGTGCCGGGAACCGTGCCCGCCGAGATAGCGGCGCCGGATTCCGCCGCGGGCGCAGGGCTCGCCTCGCTACGGGTGTTGGGGCAGGTACAAAATTCATTCATCGTGGCCGTGGGCGAAGACAGCTTGTGGGTGATCGATCAACATGCCGCGCATGAACGCGTGTTGTTCGAAAAAGTGCTGCGCGAGCGGCTTGCCAACCAAGTCGAGAGCCAGCGACTGCTCATGCCGCTGGTGATCCAACTCACACCGGCACAGCAGGCGGTTTATGCAGAAATTGCGGAAGAACTCGGGCGCAACGGATTTGAGATTGAACCGTTCGGGTCGCGCACCATTGCCGTAAAAATCGCGCCCGCCGGAATCGAAGTCTCCACGCTGGAGGCGATGCTGCACGAGTTGCTCGACCAGTTGGAACGCGAGCGCCAGACGATCAATCTGGAGCGGGTCCGCGGCAATATCGCCGCTTCTATCGCCTGCCACGCCGCTATCAAGATCAACACGCCTCTGGAACCGCACAAGATGGACTGGCTGCTGAAGGAACTGGCGCGGACGGAATGCCCGATGAGCTGCCCGCATGGCCGGCCGGTCGTGTTACGCTACTCGGTCAAGGAAATGCAGCGTGCCTTCAAGCGGCTCTGAGGAAACCTCCCGCAGAGACACAGCGGATCGGGTGATCGGGTGATCGAAAGACACAGAACACATTAGGTTCTTGAGTGATTGGCCACCGTTGTTTGATACGCCAATCGAACGATCGGCAGACCGGGAGAGCAAGGGTACGTGTTTCAGATCACCCGATCACCCGATGCTCTGTGCCTCTGTGGTGGGTGTTGCGGAGAGCGGATATGACCGAACAGGAGCTATTTCAGTTACGCCGTCAGAAGTGGCGTGTGAATGGACAACCGGTCCGCACTCTGGAGGACGCGCGAGCATTTATCGAGTCCGTGGGATTCTGTCTGATGTATCCGGAGCGACCGCCTGTCCTGGTTCCCACCTTCCTCGGCGCTTGGGCCGGTAACGAAGACCAACTGCCCACCTGGCAGCATGCCTTCGCCGATGCGCGCCGGCAACCGGCGACCGAACTGATGGTCCGATTATTGCGTGAAAAGGCTGCATTCGAGGCGAACCTGTTTAGGGAAAACGTATTCTTGATCGCCGCCGGCATCTTTCCCTATTTTTATGGGTTGGTGGGAGACCGGAATCCGCGCCAGATGCCTAAGGCCGGGGTGCGGTCGGAGTACTCGCCGCTGGCTTGCGACATGTTGGCCGTCATCCGGGAGCACGGCTCCATCAACAAAGCAAAATTGCGTGACGCCTTGGGCCAGGAACTGTCGCCGCAAGCGCTGGACCGGGCCCTGGGCGAGTTGTGGTCCCGTTTACGGATTACGCGGGTGGATTACAATCCCGCCGGCGGCGCTTTCTGGGATACGCTCTATCGCTGGGCGCCCGCAGCGGTGCGGGAAGGCATCGAGGTTTCCGTGCCGGAAGCTTTGTCGGCGCTGATTTCCCGGTACCTGGATTGTGTCATCATGGCCGAGCAGTCGGAAATCGTGGATCTCTTTGCCCATTTCACCGCCCGTTCCAAAGTGAACGAGGCGGTGAACGCCTTGCTGGCGGCCCGGGAATTGAGCTTTGTCCCGGTTGGGAAAAGTTCCAAGATTCAGGTAACGCCACTGCGGACTTCCGCGTTACCTGTTTCCCGCAGCCGCGGACTAAGTTCCGTTCCCCGTTCCCCGTTCCCCGTTTCCCGCGGGCAGAGACACAGCACTGAAGAACGGAAGAATCAGAATCGGGAAACGGGAAACGGGAAACGGGGAACGTAAGAGATGGAACGCAAGCTGACGGTAGCAATTGATGGACCGGCCGGCGCCGGCAAGAGCAGCGTCGCCCAGCGTTTGGCGCTGGCCCTGGGGTATGTCAATCTCGACACGGGCGCCATGTATCGCGCTCTGGGACTGAAGGCGCTGGCCGAGAGCGTGCCCCCGGAAGACGAGGCAGCGCTGCTGATATTGGCGGAACGGACGCAAATTGAACTGCAACCCACCGCGGACGGCAATCGCGTCTTGCTCGACGGGCGCGATGTTTCCCAGGCGATTCGCGAAGCCAAGGTCAGCGATGCCGCCTCGCGGCTCTCCGTGCATCCCCAGGTGCGCCGTTGGATGGTGGATCGGCAACGCGCCATGGGTGCGGGTGGCGGCGTTGTCATGGAAGGACGCGACATCGGCACCCAGGTGTTTCCGGCAGCCGAGATGAAGATCTTTCTGGACGCCTCCCCGGAGGTGCGCGCGACCCGCCGCTTGTTGCAGGAGACCGGCAGCCCTCCCGGCCACGCCGCCGTACAGGCCATGGCCGAGCAAATCCGCCAACGCGACGAACGGGACCGTACCCGCGCTGCTTCGCCGCTGGTGGCCGCGCCGGATGCGGTCGCCATCGATTCCAGTGAGCTTGCCTTGAACGATGTCGTGGACCGGATTCTGACTCTCGTTCGGGATCGACAACACAAATTGTGATCAATCGTGAAACTGAAGATCTGCTGGGTCGGCAAGACGAAAGAAGGCCCCATCGAGGCGCTGACCAACGAGTACGTGAAGCGCCTGGGGCGTTACCTGCCCACCAGCGCGCATGAACTGCGAAGCGAGAAGGCACTGCTGGAATTGGCGGGGAGAGAACGCAGCCGGCCCGTGCTGGTTATGCTCGATTCGCGGGGCCGACAAATGTCTTCGGAGCAGCTTGCCGAATTCCTTCGCCGGCACCGGGCCGGCGGAACCCAGACGCTGATGTTTGCCGTGGGGCCCGCCGACGGCTGGAGCGAACCGGCGCGTAGCGCGGCCACGCAATGCTTATCGCTGAGCGAAATGACCTTTGCGCACGAAATCGCGCGCGTGGTGCTGCTGGAGCAACTCTACCGCGCTTGCACCATTCTGGCCGCACATCCCTACCATCTGGGACACCGGTGAGGCTTGAATTACAATCCTGAGAAGGTGAGAGAAATTCAACATCCAGCGCAGAACCGCAGAACGCAACCCGAGAAAAATCCGGGGGCATAATCATCTCTGCGGCTCTGCGGCTGTGTGCTGAATGTGGTTTTGATACGGATGGGAAATGGCCGACGTTCGACGTGGTTTGATTATCGTGCATACCGGACCCGGAAAGGGCAAGACCACGGCTGCCATGGGCACCGCTTTGCGGGCAGTGGGCCAGGGAATGCGCGTGCTGATGCTCCAGTTCCTGAAAGGTTCATGGCACTACGGGGAACTCGATGCGGTGCAAGCCTTCGGCGACAAGTTCGTCATGAAGCAGATGGGGCGGGGTTTCGTGAAGGTGGGAGGCGCAGAACCGGACCCCGAGGATGTGCGCATGGTGGAAGAGGCCTGGAACGAGGCGGAACGGGCAATTCTGAGCGGCGAATGGGAACTGGTAATTCTCGATGAGATTAACTACGCCATTAGTTATCGCATGCTCGATCCGGCTAAGGTAGTCGAGGTTTTACGCCGCAAACCCGAAATGGTGCACGTTATCTTGACGGGACGGAACGCGCATCCCACCATCGTGGATCTGGCCGACACGGTAACGGAGATGCGCCAGGTGAAGCATGCCTATGAAAAGGGTGTGATGGCGCAGCGGGGAATAGAATACTAATTGGGATCTGGGATTTCGGATTTGAGATTTTCGGGGCCGCTCTATTCGCGCTTTATTCCAATCCAAAATCCCAAATCCGATTTTGATTTTTATGAGCTGGTTCCGGCGTGAATCCGCGAATGTGGACGCTTCGGGGGAGCGGAAGGTCAAGACCGAAGGCTTGTGGGTGAAGTGCGACCAGTGCCGCAAGATCATCTGGAAGAAAGACCTGGATGGCAGCGGCAACGTCTGCACCCATTGCGGCCGCCACTTCCGCATCAGCGCGCGGACTCGGCTGGCCCAACTGTTCGACCAGGGGGAGTACGAGCGGTTTGGTTCCGACCTGCGCTCCACCGATCCCCTGCAGTTTGCCGATTTGAAGCCCTACCGCCTGCGCCTGCAGCAGGCGCAGGCCAGCACCGGCTTGCCTGACGCTATTCTGACCGGCAAAGGCCGGCTAAATGGACGGACGGTCGTCATTACGGCGCTGGAATACTCGTTTATCGGCGGCTCGATGGGCGCGGTAATGGGCGAAGGAATTACCCGGGCCATCGAACGGGCCCTCGAGGAGCGCGTTCCCCTGCTCATAGTTTCCGCTTCGGGCGGCGCCCGCATGATGGAAGGCGCCATCAGCTTGATGCAAATGGCTAAAGTCTCGGCGGCACTGGCGAAATTAGACGCGGCGCGGATACCCTACATCTCGGTGCTGACCGATCCGACCGCCGGCGGGGTGACCGCATCGTTTGCCATGCTGGGCGATCTGAACATCGCCGAACCCGGGGCGCTGATCGGCTTCGCCGGGCCGCGCGTCATCGAGCAGACGATCCGCCAGAAACTGCCGGAAGGCTTCCAGCGGAGCGAATTCCTGTTGCAGAAAGGCATGCTGGATGCGGTGGTTCGCCGCCAGGACCTGAAGGCCTACATCGCCCGGGCGCTGGAGTTTATGGATAGCAGTGGTCAGTGGCCAGTGGCCAGTGGCCACTGAGGAGCACTCAGCATTTAGCACGCAACGAGGGGCCACACTCAAGCCGTTATGGAGTTTGGCTGAGTGCTTAACGCTGACTGCTGGATGCTATTCTTAAGGCGTGCCTGGCACTAGCAGGGGTCAGTGGCCATTGGCCAGTGGCCAGTTACAAGACACCAAAAACCGGAGCCAGAAGTCGGCAGCCAGGAGCCAAGAGTCAGGAACAGAAATCACGATTCTGTTGACTGACCACCGGCCACCAGCCACTGACCACTGAATCGAACATGCCTGAGACTATCAAAGTAAAGCTTCCCGACGGCAGCGAGCAGGAGGTGCCCCGCGGCACCACGCCCTTGCAGATTGCTAAGTCCATAAGTGCGCAGTTGGCCGCGGCCGCGTTAGTGGCCAAAATTGGCACGAATGGGGATTTGATCGACCTCACCCGTCCGCTCGAGGGCGATACTGCTCTGCGTATCCTCACCGAGAAGGATCCCGAGGCGCTGGAGGTTTACCGGCACTCGTCGGCACACCTGATGGCCGCGGCGGTACTGGAATTGTTTCCCGAAACCAAGCTCGGCCACGGCCCGGCAACCCAGGACGGGTTCTTCTACGATTTTTATCGCGAAAAGCCGTTTACGCCCGAGGATCTGGAGCGGATCGAGAAACAGATGCAGGAGATCGCGCGCCGCGACGAGCCCTACGCGCAAGAATTCCTGCCGCGGGAAGAGAGCCTGGCGAGATTCCGCTCCGAAGGCGATTTCATGAAGTGCCACTTCGTCGAGCAGTTCACCAAACCCGGGGACAAAGTCTCCATCTACAAAACCGGCAAATTCGTCGATTTCTGCCGCGGACCGCACATTCCCTCGACCGGACGGATCAAGGCTTTCAAGCTGCTCAACATTGCCGGCGCCTACTGGCTGGGAGACGAAAAGAATCCGCAGTTGCAGCGCGTCTACGGCACCTCCTTCTTTTCCAAGAAGGAGCTGCAGGAACACCTGAACAAGGTAGAAGAGGCCAAGAAACGCGACCATCGCGTGCTGGGCCAGCAGCTCGATCTGTTTTCCATCCAGGAACTGGCGGGGCCGGGCCTGATTTTCTGGCATCCCAAGGGCGGCCTGATGCGCAAGCTGATGGAAGACTGGATGCGCGAAGAGTACCTGCGCCGCGCCTATTCTCTGGTTTATACGCCGCATGTCGCCCGCCGGCAGCTCTGGCAAACCAGCGGCCACGACGGCTATTACGCACAGAACATGTTTGACGTGATGGAGCTCGACGATGCGGAATATCGCATCAAGCCCATGAATTGCCCCTTCCATATCCTGATCTACCGCGACCGGCTGCGCTCCTATCGCGACTTGCCGATTCGCTTGGGGGAGCTCGGCACGGTGTACCGCTATGAGCGTTCGGGCACCATGCATGGACTGTTGCGCGTGCGTGGCTTCACGCAGGACGATGCCCATATCTTCTGCACCCCCGAGCAAATTGAAGATGAGATCGTGGGCTGCATCGATTTCGCCCTGGCGGTGCTGCACACCTACGGCTTCGAGCAGTTCGAAGTCGAGCTATCCACCTGGGACCCCAATGATCGCAAAAACTTTCTGGGCACCGATGAGCAGTGGGGGCTGGCGAATCGCACGCTGGAAGCCGCGCTACAGCGCCGCGGGATTCCTTATAAGATGATTCCCGGCGAAGCTGCTTTCTATGGGCCTAAGATCGATATCAAACTCGTCGACGCCATTGGCCGCCTGTGGCAACTGACGACCGTCCAATTCGATTTCAGCCTGCCGCAGCGTTTCGAACTGGAATACGTTGGGGAAGACGGCCAGCGGCACCAGCCTCTCATGGTGCACCGCGCCTTGCTGGGGTCGATGGAGCGTTTCTTCGGGGTGCTGATCGAGCATTATGCGGGCGCCTTCCCGGTTTGGTTGTCGCCGGTTCAGGCGGTGGTCATTCCTATCAGCGAGCGCCACGTCGGCTACGCGAACCAGGTCGGCGCGCGATTGCAACAGGCCGGAGTGCGCTTCGAAGTGGACGCGCGTAACGAAAAGATGAACGCCAAGATCCGCGAGCACGCCCTGCAGAAAGTACCGTTCCTGCTGGTGGTGGGCGACAAAGAAGCGGAAGCCGGCGCGGTGAATGTGCGCACCCGGGGCCGCGAACAGACCGAAACGATGCCGCTGGACAGGTTCCTGGGGCAGATCACAAAGTTGATTGCCGACAAAACGCCGGTGTTGGAACATCAGGCAGGTATGGGGAAGTAGAGAACGGTCTAGAAAGCCACAAGCAACAAGCCGCAAGCCACAAGCCAAGAAGGCTCGGATGGACGAGCAATGGCGCCACCGGGGTGTTTGTAGCTCACCGCTTGCAGCTTGGAGCTTACAGCTTGTGGCTTGCGGCTTGTAGCTTGTGGCTTGTGGCTTATTGTAAGGAGGCGTTGTGCCAGACGACGAAAAACCTCAGGAACACGCCCCCCCACACAAGGAGGGAGAAACCGACGATGCACCTCGGCGGCACCGGGTCCATTGGGTGTGGCCGCTGGGCTTGGCCGTGGCGGGGATAGGCAGCGCGGCGGCATTCATGCTGCGCGGTTGCTGGCATAGCAAGATGAGCTGGCCTGTTCGCCATGACGACGATTTCTCTTATCAAGTCTGTCCCGCTTGCGGGATCAAGCGCTTGTTCGACCAGGCGACGTTTCAGGCCTATGGTCCTTATGGTTATGATCTTCATGAATTGATTGCGCGGGAGCGCACGGAGCGGATACGGCGCCTGCGGCAGTACAAAGAGAAGACGACCCAAGCGGGTAAGGACAAGCCCGAGCCCGAACCCTAACTGTTCAGCCGACGAAGGCAGGAGCAAAGACATGAGCGAGGCGGCGCCGCGTCCGGATATGGACGAATACCTGATGGGAATTGCTATGGCGGTGCGCAAGCGCGCCAACTGCGTGGGTAACCGCGTGGGTGCGCTGATTGCGAAGGATAGACGAATCGTCTCCACCGGCTACAACGGCACGCCGCGCAACATGCCGAATTGCCTGGAAGGGGGTTGTCTGCGGTGCGCCAACCGCGCTTCTCATCCTCCGGGAACCAGTTACGACCTGTGTATTTGCGTCCACGCCGAGCAGAATGCCTTGCTGGCGGCCGCCCGCTTCGGCATCGCCGTGGAAGGCGGCGACCTCTACACGACCATGCAGCCGTGCTTCAGTTGCATGAAGGAGATGCTGCAGGCGGGCATTCAACGCGTGTTCTATCTGCACGAATGGAAACATCCGGATGCGGCCTATCGGGCCGAATACGAGAAATTACAGAGCCGCTTCCTCCAGGGAGTCCGCCGCCTGGAGATGGCGGATCCGGAAGCGGAATGGGCGGTTTCTACGCGGCGGGCGGAAGCCAAGCACATCGGGTGATCGGATGATCCGGTGATCGGGTGATCTAAAAATCTGAATAGTTGCACTTTTTCAGTGGTGTCCTGCCCGGTGAGTAAATACCTACACGAACCAGTGCCTGATATTTAGATCACCCGATCGCCCGATCACTCGATGGGTTTTAGGCGTAGATGCCGCGGGTGCGGATGGCGGCCGCTACGCGATCGATGGCCAGCATATAGGCGGCGATACGATTGTTGACGCCGTGCGCTTCCGCATATGCGGTCACATCGATAAACGAGGAGCGCATGATGTGCTCCAGATGCTCGTTAATCACCGACTCCTTCCAGAAGTACCCTTGCCGGTCCTGCACCCACTCAAAGTAGCTGGTAGTGACGCCCCCGGCGTTGGCCAAGATGTCGGGAATCACGAAGATGCCTTTTTCCATGAGGATTTCGTCGGCGGCGGCCGTGGTGGGGCCGTTGGCGCCTTCGGCGATAATGCGGGCCTTGATGGCGCCGGCATTCTTGCTGGTAATCACATTTTCCGTCGCCGCCGGTATCAGGAGTTCGCAATCGCCGACCAGCAACTCGCCGCTGTCGGCAGCTTCCGCGCCGGGAAAGCCGTGGATACGTTTGTGGCGTTCGCGATACTCGAGCAGGGCGTCGATATCGATGCCTTTCGGGTTGAAAATGCCCCCGTCGTACTCGGCAATGCCGATGATCTTGTATCCCGCCTGGTGCATCAGGCGCGCCGTATTCGCTCCCACGTTGCCAAAGCCCTGCACGATCACACGAGTCTCTTCGCGGACCATGTTGAGTTTCTTCAGCGCCTCATCGCAGACCACCATGACTCCCCGTCCGGTCGCCTCCAAACGCCCCTCGGAGCCGCCCAGGGCCACCGGTTTACCGGTCACCACCGCGGTAACCGTCTGCCGCACGTGCATGGAGTAGGTATCCATGATCCACGCCATTACCTGCTCATTGGTATTCACATCGGGCGCGGGAACATCTTTCTCCGGGCCGATGAATTCCATCAGTTCCGCGGTGTAACGGCGGGTCATACGTTCCAGCTCGCCGCGGGACATGGTCTTGGGATCGCAGATAACCCCTCCCTTGGCGCCGCCGAAGGGGATGTTGACCACCGCGCACTTCCAGGTCATCCAGCTCGCCAGGGCGCGCATCTCATCCAGGGAAACTTCCGGCGAATAGCGGATACCTCCTTTGGCGGGGCCGCGCGCGATGGAATGCTGCACGCGGAAGCCGGTGAACAACTCCAGACGTCCATCGTCCATCTGCACCGGAATGTGGACGGTGATCTCCCGCTGCGGGTAGCGGAGCAGTTTCCATAACCCTTGGTCGAGGTTGAGCTTCTTGGCCGCCTGGTCGAAACGTGCCGCCTGCGCTTCCCAGGGATTTACTTCTTGATCAAGTGTGATCGCGTCGGTTGCCATCTCGTATACTCCCCCACATCAGTGGTCGGTGGTCAGTGGTCAGTAGAACCGCGCTGGCTGGCCAATGGGCGGTAGCCAGCGATCCTCTGTGGCATGCAATTCGGGTTCCATGGGCGATAACTTGCAAACTTCTATGCGACCGGCCTGCTCTCCGCCCTGGCTACCTGCCGTTAAAGACGGATCACCATGCCTTCGGCGGCGGCCCGCAGGCTGGGAAAGAGGCCACGGGCTTCCCGGACGATCAAGTCGAGACAAGAATCGTCGTGCTCAGGATCATGGTGAAATAACACCAGTTCTTTGACGCCGCTTTCTCGCGCCACATTGACGGCTTCGCGCCAATGACTGTGGCCCCACCCGCGCTTCTTGCTGGCGTATTCCTCGGGCAGATACTGCGCGTCGTAGATCAGCAGATCGGCGCCGTCAGCCAACTTGCGAACCGCCCGGTCGTAAACCGTGTTTCCCGGCTCATTATCCGTGGCGTACACCAAGGTGCCGGCCGCGGTCTCCATACGGAATCCCAGGCACCCCTGGGGATGGTTCAGACGGCTGGTTTCGATCATGCAATCCTCGAACGTGCTCCGGCCTTCACTTAAATCCTGAAATTCCCGGCGTGCGGCCATCGCGCTCATGTTCACGGGAAAGTATGGCTGGATCATTTGCCCTTCCAGCGCCTCCCGGGAAGGACGGGTATCACTGGAAGCATGGAAATAGAAGCGATTCTCCGCTTCGTACAAGGGGGCAAAAAACGGAATTCCCTGAATATGGTCCCAGTGATAGTGCGAAATAAAGATATGCGCCTCAAAAGATCGGCCGCCAAATTCCCGCAGCAGGTGTTTGCCCAGGTTGCGGAAGCCGGTGCCGCAATCGAAGACGTACATACGCTCCCCCAGCCGCACTTCAACACATGCGGTATTGCCCCCATAGCGCATGTTTTCCGGCTGAGGCGTAGGGGTGGAGCCGCGCACCCCCCAGAAAGTGACTTGCATCGGTCGCGCCCCTTCTTTTGGCCCGCGACAGCGCGGGTTCCAGGATCACGAAGAGTATAAGCAACCTGAGTTTCCAGTTTCCAGTATCCAGTTTCGGGATACCGGAATTGGCACACCCAAATTCCCCAAGGCCCGCAACCCACGCTAGTATAGAGCCTTGGGCCGAGTATAATCAGCCCATCTCCAGTAAGTCGTTGGCTGGCGTGAAGGGAAAGTACTGCCGCGCATGCTGCATCCTGGTTATCCCGAGTTCCGCCGCTTGGCACAGAGCGCCACGCTGGTACCCATTGCGCGCTCGGTGCCTGCTGATCTGCTGACCCCGGTTTCCGCCTTCCTCAGCATTGCCGCCCAAGAACCCTACTCCTTCCTGCTGGAATCCGTCGAAGGCGGAGAGAAAGTCGGGCGTTACACTTTTCTCGGCGCCCGCCCGTACCAGATGGTGGTGGCTCGTGGGGCGGACGTTGAAGTATATCGCGGCAAGCGGCGCCAGCCCAGCTCCCATCGCCTGTTCGATACGGTGCGCCATCTGCTGCGCGAACATCGGGCAGCTCACGTTCCCGGATTGCCGCCGTTTACTGCCGGGGCGGTTGGCTTTTTCGCTTACGATTGTGTCCGCTTTTTGGAGCGGCTGCCCGACCGGGTCCGCAAAGACCTCGACACGCCAGACTGTCTGCTGATGTTCTTCGATCGCATGCTGGCCTTCGATCATGTGCGCCATCAAATCCATATCATTGCCACGGCGGATGTCAGCCGCGAAACCCCGCGGAAGGCATACGACCGGGCGGTGGCCGATATCGACGCGTTGGAGCGCAAACTGGCTCGCGGCTTGAGATCGCTCTCGCGGGACTTTGCGCGGCCGGCCAAACCGGCCGGCGGAAAACTGAAATTGCACCCCATCGTCAGCGAGCGGCAGTATGTCGAAAACGTCTGCCGCGCCAAGGAATACATTGCCGCCGGCGATGTCTTTCAGGTTGTGCTCTCCCAGCGGGTTGACTTCGAGCCGGGAGTGCCTCCCTTCGACATTTACCGGGCCCTGCGAACGGTGAATCCTTCGCCGTACATGTACTTTCTGCGCATGGGTGACAGCCACGTACTGGGCTCCTCCCCCGAGATGCTGGTCCGCGTGTCCGGCCGCAAGCTCGACTACCGGCCCATCGCAGGCACCCGCTGGCGCGGCGGCGATGACGCAGAGGACCAGAGACTCGAAGAGGAATTGCGACAGGACGAAAAGGAACGGGCCGAGCACGTCATGCTCGTGGATCTGGGCCGGAACGATCTGGGCCGGGTTAGTGAATACGGTTCCGTGCGCGTGCGCGACCTGATGTACGTGGAGCGTTACTCGCACGTGATGCATCTGGTTTCGGCAATAGAAGGTACTTTGCGGCCGGAACTGGACGCGCTGGACGCTTTTTCCGCCTGTTTCCCTGCGGGGACGCTTACCGGGGCCCCCAAAGTGCGCGCCATGGAAATCATTGAAGAACTGGAACCGGTGCGCCGCGGGGTTTACGGCGGCGCGGTTATGTATGCCGATTTTGCCGGAAACCTCGATTCCTGCATTGCCATCCGCACCATGCTGATGCAGGGCGACCATGCCTACGTTCAGGCCGGAGCCGGCATCGTCGCCGACTCCAACCCCCAACGGGAATACGAGGAGTGCATGAATAAGGCCCAGGCTTTGGTGCGGGCCACGAATTTGGCGCGAGAATAACTCAGTGGCCAGTGGCCAGCAAGAACAAGGTTTTCTCCTGGATAATGTTTTTCGGGGTCACTGGCCACTGACCACTGACCCCTGATCACTGCATATGGTTTTCGTACTCGACAACTACGACTCTTTTACCTACAACCTGGTGCAGTATCTCGGCGAGTTGGGCTCCGAAATCGTGGTGAAGAGAAACGACCAGGTGAGTGTCGCCGAAATCCTGGCCCTGCGCCCCGACCGCATCGTGGTGTCTCCCGGTCCTTGCACTCCGCAGGAGGCCGGGATCAGCATAGAATTGATCCGGCACGCCGCCGGCAAGATCCCGCTGCTGGGGGTGTGCCTGGGACATCAGGCGATTGGCGCCGCTTTCGGCGGAGCGGTGGTGCGCGCCCCCTGCCTGATGCATGGCAAGACCAGCGCCATTGTGCATGACTCGCGCAGCATTTTTGCGGGCGTGCCTTCTCCCTTTTGCGCGACCCGCTATCACTCGCTGATCGTTTCCGAGCAGGGCTTGCCGCCGGAACTTGAAGTCTCAGCTTATACAACGGAACGCGACGGATCGCGCACCATTATGGGGCTACGGCACCGCCGGTTCCCGGTGGAAGGCGTCCAATTCCATCCGGAAAGCGTGCTCACGGCCGAAGGCAAGAAGCTGATCAAGAACTTTCTGGATTTGTAATTGGCAATTTGTAATTTGCAAAGTGGCCAGGTCTGGGGCCCCGGTGTTTACTTTGCAAATTACAAATTGCAAATTACAAATCCGTGTTATTTGTCGGCCAGAACGGTCTCCACGATTTGGTCGATGATCTCCTGGGCCCGCCTGGCGGGCAGATTGTGATTGTTGGCGAGGATGGCAAAGACTATCTGCTCGCCTTTGGCCGTCGTGGCATAGCCGGAAAGGGTGCTCACGTGGCCGAGGGCGCCGGTCTTGCCGTGCACCTGATGCGACGCCGCATCCAGCTTAAAGCGTTCGGCCAGCGAACCGTCCACCCCGCCCACCGGCAAGGTGTCCTCGTAAAACGCACCCCAAGGCTGTTGGGAGGCATAGGTGAGGAGCTTCACAATGGCGTGAGGGGTTGCCAGATTCTGCCGCGATAAGCCGGAACCATCGTAGAAGACATATTCGTCCGGCTGAATGCCCGCCTGGGCCATAAACCCGCGCAGCACCTCCAGCCCGCTTTCAATCGTTCCCGCCGTGCCTTTTTCCCGGCCCAGCAACCGGAGCAGCAATTCGGCGTGCAGGTTTTGGCTAACCTTGTTGATCACCTGCAGGTCGTCGCGCAACGGTTGGGATTCATAACTGGCTAGAACCAACGGGGAATGGGGTTGCGGGAACGATGCGGGCACGTCCTCGCCGCCGCGCGCCGAGGCCACGGCAGTCACACTGAAGGTGGAAAGACTGGCCAGTTCGCTATGCCGGGTGCGAGTACGCCCATAAATGACAACCCCGCGCTTTTCCAGCAGACTGCGGAACAGCCGGGCGGCAAAGTCGGCCGGGTCTTCGATAGCGAGCGCCTCGGTCGCCCCATTGTCATCGGCAGGGATATTACCCCACAGGCTGAGCAGGTTGGACCCGGGCTCGCGGTTGATGTAGATCTTCCGCGGCCCGGTGCCGGCCGGGGTAGTGATGATCCGATTGTCCAGCCGATAGTACTCGGCAAAAGGACTGATGTTTACGAACGCCCGGTCCCCGACCCGGTCAGCCGGCATGATGCTGACGAAAATCACATTATCGTTGATCGTCAAGGCGGAAACCGGCGCCCCCCATTCCCAGACCAGGTCATCTTGCGTCCAGCCCTCGCCAAAGCGCTCGAAGACGTAGTAGGAGTCGTCGGCAACGACGTCGCCATCAATGTACTTCAGGCCCCGTTGCACCAGCTGGTCCGCCAGGCTCTCCAGTACGCGGATCGGCGGCTGGGTGCGCTGGGTGCGCAGATGGTAGGGGAGCGTGCGTCCGCTCAGGTTTGGGTCGCCGCGGCCCACCAGCACCAGGTCGCCGGTGAGCCGGCCGTACTTGTCCACCAAACTGTTGCTCTCGACCGTGGTGCGAAAACGATAGTCGGGGCCGATCAAGGCCAGAGCGGCGGCTGTGGTAAACAGTTTGGTATTCGAGGCCGGCGTGAACAGCATGTTGGCGTTGCGCGCATACAGGGTGCGGCCGGTAGCCAGCGAAACCACTTCCAGACCCCAAAAACCGCGGGCAACGTCCGCCTCTCCCAGGATCTTATCGATATGCTTAGTGAGGGCCTTGCTCTGGGCCACCGCAATCGGGGCGACCAGCAGGAGCAGCAGCACGGAAGTAACGCGGCGGGAGACACCCATACAGAAAACCTGAACCTGATTTTACATCGGCGGAGAACACCTGCCACAGAGACACAGAGACACCGAGAAGAATTTGGGATTGTGCATTGCGGGTTTCAGATTTTGTCGTTGGGTATCGCTAATGACGGCAAGCAGAGAGGGCAAATCCTAAATCTGAGTTCTGAATTCCCAAATCTTTCTCTGTGGCTCTGTGTCTCTGTGGTAGATGTTGGGCTAGAATCCGCTCATGCGTCCCACTTTCGACTGGCGGCTCCGCTCTCGCTCGCTGGTACTTGGTCCGCGCACGCTGATCATGGGAGTGCTGAACGTCACACCGGATTCCTTCTCCGATGGAGGACAGTTCTTGTCCGTGGAGTCGGCAGTGAACCATGGATTGCAGATGCTGGCCGAAGGCGCGGATATCATCGACGTTGGCGGAGAATCCACCCGGCCCGGGGTACGGACTGGAACAGGAAACAACTTGCCGGCGGGCACGGTGAGCGCCGCCGAAGAGAGTCGGCGGGTACTGCCGGTAATCGAAGGCCTCAGACGCGCCGCGCCGGAGACGGTGATTTCCGTGGATACTTACAAATCCGAAGTGGCACAGGCGGCACTGGCAGCCGGAGCGGAGATTGTCAATGACGTTAGCGCGCTGCGCTGGGACCCCGCTATGGCGTCCCTGGTTGGCGGAACTGGCTGCGGTGTAGTGCTCATGCATTCGCGCGGCCGGCCGGATGAGTGGAACGCCTTGCCTGGTTTGGGTGAAGCTACAATCGCGTGTGTCGGCCGCGAATTGGGTGAATGGGCCGCCGCAGCCGAGCGACAGGGAGTCTCACGCAACCGTGTGGTGCTTGACCCCGGCTTTGGGTTCGGCAAAGGTTTCGAGGAAAACTACCGCCTTTTGGCCCGTTTCGACGAATTCGCGCGGCTGAAATATCCCCTGCTGGCGGGCACGTCGCGTAAATCGTTTATCGGCCGGGCGCTCAGCCGCACCGGCGAGCCGGTCCCCCCGGCCCAGAGGCTGCACGGCACGCTCGCCTGTGTGGCCGCCTGCATCCTGAAGGGCGCCCACATTGTGCGGGTCCACGATGTGGCGCCGGCGCGGGAGACCGCGGCAGTGTGCGATCGTATTCTGGAAGCAAAATAACACCTACCACAGAGGCACAGAGACACAGAGACACCGAGAAAAATTGGGATTGTGGATTTCGGATTTGGGATTTCGCCATTAGATATCTTGGCGAAAGCTGGCCAGAGGCAATCCTAAATCCCAAATCCTTCTCTGTGTCTCCGTGTCTCTGTGGTAGGTGTTACTTGCAGCCGTTCGCGCACGAACGCCACAATCTCCGGAGTCACGTACTGGGGTGGACGGACGCGAAAGACCGGCCGGCCCGCAATCGGTTGGAGGGAAACTCCTTCCCAGAGGGGCGCCATTTCCAGTGCGCCCGCGGGCGGCTCGTCCAAAATTGCCGCGTCGGCGCGGTCGAGAAATTCACGGGCCGACGGCTTAAAGTCAGGATTGGCGGGGTCAAGCACCACCAGGTACAAATCAGGCTGGAGAAAGCGGATCACGCTGTTGGATTCCAGAATCACGTTCGCAGCACGCGCCAACTCCCGGCGCAAACGGGGCATGGCTTCCGCCAGATTGCCCTGGCGAGTACGCACCCACAACGCGCGCTGCGCCCCGGCCAGCAGGAAGCGGGAAGTGTCGGTTTCGCCGGAGCGCTCCGCTTCTTCCGTGAAAGCGTAGCTGTGCTCCTGGTCTTCGACGGCGCAGTCGCAGGGTTGACCATCGCGTGAGCAAATGCCATGGCCATATTGGGTCAATTTGATGGCGGTCCATTCCCGCTCGCGCAGGGCGGCGATCAGGCCGGCAACCACGCTGGTCTTGCCCACGCTGCGGGAGTGTCCGCCGATGACCACGATCGCCATTTCAGTGCTTCTTCGCCAGTTTGGCCAAGGAGGCCAACTCTTTCAAACAATCCTTGAGCGGCCGGGCCGGCGTGCCCCAATAAACCACCCCAGCTCCGCGCAAAACTTTACCGGGGAGCACGCCCGTTTGCCCGCCGAGGATCACCCCTGGTTCGATGCGGCAATGATCTCCCAGGCCCACCTGCCCCGCCATGATTACGTCGTTGCCGACGACGCAGCTTCCGGAAATGCCGGTTTGCGCCGCGATGATTACGTTTTCCCCAATCTGGCAGTTGTGGGCAATTTGCACCAGGTTGTCGATCTTGGTCCCACGACCGATCACAGTGGCCCCCAGCGCGCCACGGTCGATGGTGGTATTGCAGCCGATCTCCACCTCATCCTGGATCTCCACCGTACCCACTTGGGGAAATTTTTCGTGTCGTCCGGTGGCGCTGTCGCGCACATAGCCAAAGCCATCGCCGCCCAGCACGGCGCCGCTATGAACAATCACCCGGTTGCCGATATGGGAGCCGGGATAGATCGTCACGTTGGCCGCAATGTTGCAATCACTTCCGATGTGCGTGTTCGCGCCGACCGCGGTGCCGGGACCGATACGGGTGCAATCTCCCACCACGGAGCCTTCGGCCAAAACCACGTGGGGCTGGATCGTCACGCCCTTGCCCAGCTTCACGGAACCGTGCACGACGGCGGTGGAATGAACGCCCGGCGGGTAGCGGCGAGCTGGGGCAAGCCGGGCCGCGGCACGCGCAAACGCCAGTTTCGGATGTGGGACAATCAGCAAGGGCGAGGCAGAGCGGGCGCGCTCCGCAAATGCCCCCGCGATAATGGCGCCGGCGCCGGAGTTCAGCGCCGCGGCAAGAAACCGCTCGTCTTCTACGAAGACCAGATCCGTGGCCGTGGCGCAGGAGATTTGCGCAATTCCGGAGAGCTGGCGGGTACTATCCCCCAGCACACGGGCGCCGATGAGGTCGGCAATTTCCTGCACGGAATGCTTCATACCTGTTCTCCGTTAATACAGCGGCTTCTCCCCGGGAGGACGGGTCTTCCAACGCCGGTGTACCCAAAGCCACTGGTCCCGATACTGGTTCACAAACCGCTCAATCACGCGCGTAAACAGGGCCGTATTGGACAGCGCATCGGCTTCCTCGTCGCCGCTACGGATCAACTCCAGCGCAGGCTCAAAATGTACGCGGTACTTCCGCAGTTGCCGGTCCCAAAGAGTAAAAGCGGGAACCACGGCAGCTCCGGTGTGCAAGGCCACCCGCGCCAGGCCGCTGGCTGTGCAGGCAGGCACGCCGAAAAAGGGCACAAACACCCCCTGCGGAGGAGTCATATTGGTGTCCATTAAAAGGCCGACCGTCTCCCCATCCCGCATGGCGGCCAGCAGCCCACGCGCAAATTCTTGTTTGGAGATGGTGGCGTTGCCGTGTAAGGTGCGATAGCGCTCGACGAGACGATCCAGGCTCGGGTTATCAAGATGCCGAACCACGGCCCGTATCGGATGACCGTGCAGCGAATGCACAAATGAACCGATCTCCCAGCCACCCAGGTGCGCCGTCAGGAGTAATACGCCCTTGCCGCAGGCATTGGCCCGCTGAAAATTCTCCAGTCCATCATAGACCGCGACCCGATCTACATTGTCGCGCGTATATCGCGGAAAGAGGCAAAACTCGGCGAGCAGGCGTCCCAGATTGTCGAACTCCGCCCTGAGGATTCGCGCCTGCTCATTCCGGGGCATGCCCGGAAACGCGATCTCCAGATTCCGCAGGCCGACCCGGCGCAGGCGTCCATGCAGCAGGTAAGCCACTCGCGCAATGCACATGCCCAAGGCGCGCGCCAAGGTGCGTGGCAGCACCCCTATCAGTCTTACGAGAACCCCAACCGGGGCGTACTCGAGAAAATCGCGCATCAGAAGGAAACTGACGTTAGCACATCGCCGCCCGCAGATGCCACTGTTTGCAACACCTGCCCCAGAGACACAGAGCAATGCCGGTTTTGACTTCGCTGTGTCTCTGTGTCTCTGGGGCAGGTGTTTTGAAAATCGGCGCCCTCTCAATCTGCCGAGAACCGGTTTCAAAAATGTCTTTCGGAAGGGCACGGCTTTAGCCGTGCCGCTGAAAACGGCCATTTATGCGGCTTTACAGGCCGCTGAGGGTCGAAGCCCAAGTCGGCATTCTCCCATTTTTGAAACCAGTTCCGGGGTTAAATCAAAATTTAAAAATCAAAATTCCTCTGCGTCCTCTGCGTCCCCTGCGGTGAAAGGTTTGGCAAGTTTGACCGGAAACTATTTCTTCTCACCGGCCGCCTCCGGCTTGGTCTTTTCGGCGGTGCTCGTGGGGGCCTTTTTCGCGGGCGGCCCATATTTGTTGAGCATGGCGAGGAATGGCTGCGCGTCCGTGGGCGGAGGCAGGGCGCCGGTCAATAGAGTGCGAAATGGCACCATGCGGCCGTAAAAGGCGCGCGTATCTTTCTTGTCCTGCTGCACCCAGACCCCTTTCAGTGACACGCCGGCAAATACCCCGCGGGCGCGCGAATAGGTAAGCACCTGGGCGCGCATTTTCCAATCGGTAGCCCCCTCCGCGTGACGGCCCACCGGGCCGGCAGCCACCGAGGCGTCCGCCCCCAGTTGGAACTTACTGGAAAGCAGATGCCGCATGCCGTGCTCATTCATGATCAGCATGACCAGATCGACCGCCTGCCCGCCTATCTGCAGACCGAAACTTCCGCCCTTCACGCCGAAAAAGGCGGGGGCGCTCCAGCCTTTTTCCGTGCGGCAACTGGCCACCCCGTGGCCGTATTCCGCGCCGAAAATGAACCCGCCCTTCAACATGGACGGCACAATCGCCACACATTTGGCCCCGCCAAAAATCTCTTCCGGAATGCCTCTATCCGGGGCGCTCATGATTTCGCCGAGTACTTCACCGGCGCCCTGCACCCGGTCCAGCTGTTTTTCGCGGTCCTGGCCAAAGGCTAAAGTGGTTAGCAGGGTGATGACTGCAATCCTCACAACCAGCTGTCTCACGAACTCAATCACGGCGATGCCCCCGCTCGTTTGAACTTCGATTTTGATCCTACTGCAATTCCGGACCGCGTGCCTGCGGACCTGTATTTACTTTCTGGTAACAGGCAAAGATAAAAAGGGGTGGCAGGCAACTCGCGGTTGCGCCACCCCGGAGGGGGGTTCAGGTTCTTGGTAGGTAGCCGCAGAATGCCGCACAGCAGTAACCTACGCAAGGCACAGCGGTCCACGACCCAAGGTAATGGGATTTGCAATTGGTAACTGGTAATTTGTAATTTGCCAAGTAACACCAAGCCGCAAAAAATTCTTTTACTTTGCAAATTTCAAATTGCCGATTACAAATCGCGCGGCGGCGTTAGTCGTTCCTTACCAGGGAGTGCGTAATGGCATGGACCGACAACGCAATGCGGTTCTGGACCCCCACCTTGCGCATCAGCTTGGCGACATGCGCCTTGACGGTCCGTTCTTCAATGTTCAGAACCGCGCCGATTTCCTTATTCGAGCGGCCCGCCACCAGCAGTTCCAGTACTTCCTTCTCCCGGTCGGTAAAGGTGACGCGGCCCGCGGGAAAGATGCGGCTGGGATGCTGAGTCACCCGTTCGATAAACATGGAAAGCACGCGGCGTGGCGCCCACACCGAACCGGAATCGACTATCCGCATGGCCATTATGAACTCGTTCGCCGGGGCGGCCTCGTCCACGTAGCCCTTGGCGCCCGCGGCCAGCGCTTTCAGAATGGTTTCATCGTCCGCCCCCGCGCCGGTGACTACGATACGCAGATCGGGACGCGAAGCTTTCAAGCCGGCAACCATATCGAACAGATTCAGGCCGCCGCGGCTGCCCAGGAGAACGATATCGATGTTTTCCTGTGCCGCCACCTCAGACAATGACGCCGCAACCAGTTCGAAATCCTGTTCGGACTCGAACAAGGCGCGGAAACCAATGAGGCGCAAGGGGTCGCTTTCCACCACAGCAATGCGCATACGCCCCTTCTTGTTGGAGATAGCCAGCGATTTCGTCATAGCAGTGTCACGAGTCCTGCGCTCAGCATAATCTGAAACGGAGGCAGTGAAAAGATGGTACAGTGTCCGTCTGGACATGCCCCCTCGTAACCCATCTGGACATGCCCCCTCGTAACGGGTTCCGCCCGAGCGCCAAGTCGGCAGGGAAGGCCGGAAGGGGGGACTTGGCAATTCAGGTACTCGCATCTAAGCTGAGCTGATAGGTGCATCCATGAAGAAACTGGCCTTGCTGACGCTCACCCTGTTGTTCGCCCTTTTGTTCGCCCTCGCGACCGCCGCGCAGACTCCGTCACCGGGCTACCAGCCCAAGTCTAAAAACGACCCGGCGCATTCCCAAGACGAGTTTACGGCACTGGCTTACATGCACACCGCGGTAACGGCCGAGAAGCTGTACTATCGCAAGCACAACCGCTACCCCGATTCCCTGCTGGGGCTCGTGGGGAGCGGGTCGTTTACCCGCCGCATGGCCAACCCGGACCGCGGAGCCTACAAGGTTGGCTACCGCCTGCGCCCGGATGGCTACGCCCTGACCATGACGCCTCCGGCTATCGATCCCAACCACCGGGCTTTCTATGTCGACGAAAGCGGGCAATTTCGCGTGAACGAAACCGCCCAGGCCACGGACAAGTCGGCCCCGCTAAAGTAAATCCGTTCCCCGTTCCCCGTTCCCCGTTGGCCACTACCCGCTATTCCGCGTTCCCGCTCCTCACGGGCAACGGGAGACGGGTAACGGGTAACGGAGTGGCAGCCGAGTAAGGTGTTAAATGGTACTGGCCTAAGACGTTTGGTCAATTTGACGGCCGCCAGAACCGGCCGATACTGAGGGCACCTTAACCCAAGCGCCAATCGGCTCGCGGCTCACTTGCACCTCTAAGAAATCCTGGGGGAATATGGTGCAGGAAGAGGACGAAGTCAGTTGGGCCGCAACTCCCCGCCGGCAACAACCGGCGGGGAGTTGTGTTTAGTGGCTGTACGTCTGGCGAACTTCACTCCACGCACCCTGGGAAACTCCATGGGCCGCAGCTTGTTCGGCAACGCGTTCGACGATCTGCGATAGCGTCTGGAAAATCTGCACCCCGCGCGTCACATAGTCGGGCAAATGCTCCCAGACGCGTTCGAATTTATCGGGATACTCGGAAGCCAGCACCGCCAAACCGACGGTGGCGGCCGCCACGCCGGCGGGCCGCTTGCCCGCTGCCAAAAGCGCCACCCCCGTCCCCAGTGAACCAAACACCACCGCACGCTTCCAGGTCTTCATTCTCCACCTCGTGCCACAATCGAATTATTTTAGAGCAGAAGCGCGACGTGATTGTTGTCCTGCTGTGAAGAAATTCTGCCCCATTCCTGTTTCGAAACGTCTTCTGCGCCGGATGCCTCTGGCAAACCACATGGAACCGCTCTCGACTGTCGGTCCTCGGCTGCCGGCCGACAAAAAGGCTCTCGGCTTTCGGTTGTCGGCTGTCGGCCAACAAAGACGGTATAATGGCGGGGACGCGCCCGTAGCTCAGCTGGATAGAGCGGATGCCTCCGGAGCATCAGGTCGGGAGTTCGAATCTCTCCGGGCGCGCCAGTTTCCCTCTTCTCCCTCAGTCAGTTGCGGCTTCTCCTGCGTCGGCGGAATTTCTGGCGTTTTCTCAGTGTGCCCAGTTTTGTGCCCACCCAGCTTTGCGATGGCATTCAGCACCGCATCCTCAGAGGGGTGAACATAGCGGCTGGAAATCGTAATCGAGGAGTGGCCCGCGATACGCGCCAACGTCCAGGCATCACAGCCGGACTCTCCGAGACGGGTCAAAAACGTATGCCGAAAGGCGTAGGGCACCCAAGGCGTTATTGGCCGCTGTTTCTCTTCGTCCCGCTTCACCTTCCCGTTGTGCTCTTTGACGGCTGCGTTGATCTTCGCAAACGTGCCCGCGTGCTGTTTCTTCAGGGTGGACTGCTCCATGTGCTCGCTCTTGGTGGACGCGGGCCACACCCATCCCTCGGCGGGCTTCTTGGCAAACTCCCAACGGGCTTCCAGGACGAACCGGACGCGAGGGGTCAATGGGATAACGCGCCGGGCGGCTGCCGTTTTGCCAAACGGCACAAGGACGGTTCCGAATTTTCCGTGCTGCCAGTTCACATTTTCCCAACGCATCCGGTAACACTCCTCCGGCCGCATCCCCGTATCGGCCAAAACGATGCTTACGGATTTCAGCGGTTCTGATGCCTTATCGAGGAACCGCTGCTCCTCTTCGGGGGTGATAACGCGCTCCCGATGCCGCTCGCCAGGGATTAGCGCAAGCCTGGGCGCGCTTTGGATTACGCCCCATTCCACGGCCAGCCGCAAGGCACGGCGGAGCACCCGCAGCGAGCCGTTAACGGTACTTACCTGGGCCTTCTGTTCCCGCATTCGGTAAGAAGCGAACTCAGCGGCAATTTCGTTGTTGATCGTGTCCAACGGGGCATTCGCCAGCAGCTTGTAACCGAGCAGCGCCCGAGTGCCGGTCCTAAACCAGCGCCAGTTGTTCGGCGTGTTCTTCTCAAATGAGGATTTCGCCCAGGGCAAGAATCGGTCATCAATGAACGTCTGAAGCGTCACCGCTCCCACACTGCGCCGCTGCCAGTCGTTGAAACATTTGGTGGAGCAAAAATCGCAGCCCATGCCGTTCCGAATGGCCTTTGCTTCATCAAACCACTTCTGGCACTCAACGCAACGGGCGACTCGCTCGCATCCAAGCTGTTGCCTTGCGGTCTCGCGCTCCTGTTGCTCGCGTGCGAGTCCCGCCCGGCGGTCTGCTTCGATGTTGCGCGCTTTCTTGTCATTGCCCTGCTTCGTTGACTCGCGCACCATCTCACCATTCCACATGAACTTGTACCAGTAGAATTTGCCTCGCTTGTAGATAGACATGTCACTTGCTCCTAATCGGGCATTCTTTCGTTACGTCTGTAACGCGTCGCGCTTCTTCTTGAGTCGCGCCTTGACCCTGGGGTTGCGAAAATACGTCCGCATGTACTTCTTGCGCTTTTCTTTAACTTCCAGCTTGGCCTGATATTTCCTGAATCGGCAGGCATCGCTGCAAACGACTTTCTTGTTTATGGTCGTTGCGAACCACCGGCCGCATTCCAGCGCTTCGCACCGGCGGACCTGGTTCAGCCTTCCTGCAACCGCTAGTTCCAGCACGGTCTGCACGTATGGCGCCTCACCCGGGGGGACCGTCGCTCTCCCGCCAACTATTTCCACCGCAATGGGCCGCCACATCACCCGAAAACCCTCCTCCTCAACGCCCAGCCCTGGAGTGAAGCGATATAGTGCCAGAATCTGGGAGATTCGGTGTAAGAGCGTAGCTAGTCGCCTCAGCCGCTTCCGCGCCTCCGGGTTTCTCCGTGCATCAGCAATCCCGGGAAACCCTTCTTGCCGTAACAGCTCAAGCTGTTGGCAGTATTGAAAAAGCCGAAAAACACGATCACGTTTCAGTAAGGAATGCGACCATTGTGGGCCTTCCCGGTAGTTGTTAAGGTAGTCCGCCAGCTGTTCTGCGCGCCTGAATAAAACGATCCTGTCCAATCTCTGCCAATCTGCTTCGCTAAGCGGCACTAAACCCTCGGGACCCTCGGGCGCCGAAGGCGATCCCTCTGTAGCGGCGTCTTTCTCTTCTTTTAACTCACGTTTCACCATCGCTCTCCGTTGCCCAACAAAGTTAACGATACTCGCATGATAAACGTTGCACTGCACAGTATCGTGAGTTATTTGTATTTCAGAGCTTCTGCTTTGTCAAGCTCGTTTTTGGTGGTTCCCAGTTGCATTTGTGGAATTGACCCTAGGCCTGTGGGCCGATACGTTCTCGTCAAGGAGATTCAGAAGATGGAAGAACTACTGAGCATACCCGAAGCGGCGAAGCGGTTAGGCGGTATCAGCAAATGGACGGTCCATGCCTGGCTCAGCAAGGGGCGGTTGCAGCGCACGAAAGTTGGCGGGCGCACCATGATCCGCGAAAGCGAACTGGCGAAGGTAATCCAGGACGGCGGCAAGTCCCCGGCGCCAACGCGGGCAAAGTGACAGGCGGAGACGGTGAATGCACCAATACTTCTGCCGGGGATGTGGAAAGCCTCTGCCGCCGGACCGGTCCCGGCAACAGTTTCACCCGGAATGCCTGAAGGCTGATAAGGCGCGCCGCACACGCGAAAAACGGGAACGCCGGAAGCAGGATGTTGGGACGCGGGTGAGTCAGTTCCGGTGTCCCCACTGCGGAGAGCACTACTCAGCGGCGAAACAGCATGGGGACGTCGTACAGGAAGCAGCGTGTGAAGCTTCACAACCCGGTTCGGACGCGCCAATTTCCCAAGGGTGAGGCCAAAGCCTCTTCCCTCGCTTGTAGCGGCCTAAAAACGAATTGCCGTCTATTTCAGAATGTCTAACGTCATTGCCAGCAGCGGAACCCGGTACTTCCAATTACCGGACTCGTTTGTGCGTTCTGGCAATCTCCGCGACCTGAGCGGTTCGGCCGTCAAGTATTACGTCTTTCTCTGCCAGCAGCTAAACCAGACCGGGCAAGTGGAGTTGGAATACACCAACCAGGAGATTTGCGACTTTACAGGCATCAAGGATCACAAGACAGCCAAATCTGCCCGTGAGGAATTGCGTGCGAGCCGGCGCATGGAGTTTCGCAAGGGGCCATCTGGCGGATACATTCACGTAGTGCTGAGTGATTCAGGGGAGGCGTTCACTCCCGCTAAAGGCCGCAGGCCTGTTCGTTATCGTGTGCGGCGAGAAACGGCCAAGCCTGCCCCAAGAGGTAATCCAACCGTGTCCGCGTCGGACGTGGCGCCGCCCGAATCGCAGATCCAGCAGTCCCCTTCAGCGTCGCCCCCTTCTGTTCCTGAGCCTGAGCCGGCACCGCAACCCGCGATTCGCCTCCAGTCAGAATCACCGCAACGACAAACACCGCCCCCGACCGCGTCACCCACGAAACGGTCTCCCCTGAAATGGCCTTGCCGTTTCAACGGGAACTCCATGTGCTACTGGCGCGGTGTCGAGAACTTTAAGGACGTTTGCCGCAGGTGCGAACATCATTCACGAAAAGCCGCAGCGCAAAGGCAACCCGCACAGCCGATGCGGGTGTCGCCTCTGACCGCAAAGGAGATGGGCTTCTAATGTGCGACTTTTCCCCAGGCAGCGCGGGATTTTCTCCTACTCAAAGAGGGACAATTCCCCTCCCTGGTAGGGAATTATTCCCTACCGAGCATCACTCCAGTGCAGTAAAGGAGCGGGTTTAACGAGGTCACTGCCCTTATGAAAGGAACTATGAAAGGAGGATGTGAAAGGGACTCTGGCCACCCGGATGTTCAACTCTCGTTTGTGCAGGCCGCTTGGCTAGTCCCGGGATTTTGGCATGGGGAAGTATGGGTCGCGCGCGCGCGCGTACTACTCGCGAAATTCTATTCACTCAGATCTCCGGCGTAGTCACGCGAGCGAGCAAGGGTCAAAGCACAACGTGAAAGTAAGGTCGAGGCATTCTGATTTGCCAGCGTTTTTAGGCGGTTATCAAACCTGAAAATGTGAGCCACGTAGTATTTAAGTCGTTGCCATGCAGTTGGTTAGGCGGGAATGGTGGAATCTTTAATATGGAAAAGAAATCAAAGAAATCAAAGAAATCAAAAAATCAAACGCTTGCGAGCCGATGCGCAAGCCTAATATGCACAACAACTTAGCTCGTATTTCGCTACTCTTTCCTATGCTAAGAAGTGCAACTTGGCTGATGATTTCGATAATAAAGGGGGAATGAATGGGCGGATACGGCAGCGGGCGCAGATGGGGCAGCAGTAAGGATACGACCTCCGATTATCGCCAACTGGATGTGCGGCGCTGGCAACGTGACGGGTTCCTGCTCTCAGGGCGGTTCTTCGGTTGGCAGTGGTCGCGTGATGGAAAAGTGGTCGCCTCCATCCAAGTGAAAATCGAAGCCGATAGAGTGATCTTGTCCTACAGGCACCGCAGAAACGATTGGGACCCGTGGCAGAGCAGGGAATATCCAGTCTTCCTTGACTGGACACGCTGCAATTACGGCGGCGCGCGGGCGTGGTTTCTTTGCCCTGCGATGGGCTGCGGCCGGCGCGTAGCGATTCTCTATATGGGCGGCGGCATCTTTGCCTGTCGGCACTGCCACCAGCTTGCCTACGGCAGCCAGCGGGAGCCGGCTCATTACCGGGCACTATCCCGGGCGCAAGCGATCCGCGAAAAGCTGGGCGGGTCTGGTAGCATGGCTTACCCATTTCCGCCGAGGCCCAAAGGGATGCACTTCCGCACCTACTTACAGCTTTGCCGCAAATACGAAGACGCGGAATCACGTTGCTGGCCGCCGTGGCTGCTCAAGCAACTTGCTTCCGGCCGGTAGTGCTTGACGGGTATGCGGCCCGAATCCAGAAGCGGATTCCCAATGCTCCGGCAGTGGAGTTGTTCAGAATTGCTGTAATCTGCCGGTTGACAATTTGTTTAGTTGCGGCTAAACTTCTGGTTGACATTGTTGTTTAGTTGCGACTAAACTATTACCTGTGCCAGGGATTAAATGGCCCCTCGCTTCGTCTTCACGCTCGCCACTAGACATGTATTTCGTCGTCGAAGCATCGGTTTTTTGGAAGAGCTGGAACGGGGAGAGCTTGACGCGCAGATGCATTTTGTCTCGCTTAGGGACAACGAACTCCGCACCGTTCAAAGTAGATTCGATTACTGGTTACAACGGGCTGGACCGTATCCCAAATATTTCCACGGATGGAGCACTCCGGATTACAAAAGGTGTTTTGTGTTCAAGTGGGAGAAGAAACACAAACCGCAGCGACTATACGGCTTTTTGTGCCATCCAGTTCCAGAATCAGATCCGAGTTTTGAGCTGTGCACCCTTGTCTACTACTCAACAAAGGATGAAGCGACCAATTACACGTTACTTGATCGCATTAATACGTTGCGACAAGACCTCTGCGTGACAGAGGCGATAGCACATGTTTATCCAGAATACGGGGGCAAGGCACCATGGAAAAACTAAAGCAGCATTGGACTGAAAGCAGCACCAAGGATTTCGTCTTCAAAATTGCGTCCGATTTTGTGTTTCAAATCGAAAAGAAATTGGAGCGCGAAGACATGAATCAAGCACAGCTCGCTGCGCTGCTGCACGTTACTGATGGCTCGGTGTCTCAAGTGTTCAACAATCCGGGCAATTTCAAACTCACTCGGATTGTCGAGTATGCACGTGCGCTTGGGATGAAGGTCGCCATTGTCGCTTATGAGGATAATGATCCAAGCAACAACAAAGGTCCGGTTAATTCCGAAATCTTCCACCAGTGCTGGAAGAGGGCTGGCTCACCTGAGGATTTCTTCTCCCTCGATATGTCTACACCGCGCATAGGCCAACTCACTACCTCTGAAGAGGCTGTGAATCAGGATTATCGGCGTGAGAATGTTGATCTCGAACGCACGGCCGGCACCCGGCATATGGCGTTAGTTAGATAAAGGATCACGGAACATGCCTGAGCCTACAAATATTGCATTCAGTTACATCGAAGTTGTCACCGCACTCCTCAAGGCCAGCGATATTCATGAGGGCATCTGGGGACTCTTTGTGCGGTTTGGTCTTAGCGCTACGAATGTCGGCGAGTCCGAGACCGTTATGCGCCCTGCTGCCATTATTCCCGTGCTCGAAATCGGCTTACAGAAGTTTGAGAAGGAAAGCAACATTGCGGTGGACGCGAAAAAGGTGAACCCCCAACTACAGTTTCCAAGACCTGAAAGCGATACGGAGCGCACCCATTGAATGGAACTATCGCAGAGTGATTCTTGTCGTCGGCGGAGAACTTTCTTCAACGCACGTTTAGGACACTATCCCGCATCGCTCGCAACAGAGGTGCTCCAGTGAGCGCAACAGCACAGGCAAGTCCATCTCACACGTCAAGGAAGCGCCAGCAGCTCGCCAGAGCGCAAGGCGAGGCATTGCAGCAGTTGTTCCCCATCGGAAGCCGAGTCCGGTTGAAATTCTGCCCCGATTCCGGCGAACCCGGCGAAGTCGTCGGATACGAAAGGGGAAAGGTAATCGTTCGCTGGCACAACATGGGCCGGGATGGACGCTACATGTCGTGCTCCCTGTGGACCTAAACCTGCAAGGAATAAGAAAAATGTCAGAACCAGCACTCCCAGCGACGACGGCGAAGCGGGCGATCTTGGCACTCGATAGATCCAAGCCTGGGAAGCCTGATGCAAAGGCCCGAGCCGAAGAGAAAGCCCAGGAACAACTGCGGCAACAAATGGCAGATGAACTCATACAGACTCAGTTGCCGGAGGTAACTGGAACCAAGTCGGCGCCAGTTTCAGAACGGCTTATCAATCAGGCTGCGAGGGCTCAGGTTTGGCCGGCGCCGAAGAACGACGATGACGACCCCGTTTCCCGACTGGTTCTATGCCAATGCGGATGTTGGCGTTGGCGTGATCGATGCGACAACTGTTGCCTCAACCGGCGGCAGGCAGCATCGCCTGAAGTCCGGTTACCCTTCTTCGCTTGACTTATGCGATCTCCTTATCCTTGAGCGTTCCAAGCTTGCTTCCGAGCGTTCGCTTGATACGCTCATCAACGTGGTAGCGTGGCAGGACAGCAGAGGTGAGAGCCTCCTCACTCCAGAGCGCCACAACCTCCTGTTCGCTCCAGTTGCCGGACCTGCGTAGCGCAAGCGCCCCCAACACCGTTTCAACGAGCTGTTGCTGAAACCACTCCCTGACAACCGCATCGATCACCGGCTCAGCTGACGGCACGTGCCCATAAAATTTCTTCCAACGCGCCGCCATATCTGTAAACACCCGGAAGTCAGCGTTGGCCTGGATGGTGTTGGTCTCGGGCAGGTATTTCGCGGCCCGGTCCTCGAGAAAGTCGCTCGTCCTCGTGTTGTCGAGGACAGAAACCCACTTTACCTGCGGGTCGGTGAAGCCACCGATCTCCTCTGCGGGCGTGTTACCGGTGTTTTCGAAAAGAGCATAAATGTCGCCGGCTCGACCTCCGCCGCCTTTGCGTCCACCGAAACTGCCCGCATTGGACCCGCCCCCATCGTTGCTGGCCCCGCCTGTATTAGCGAAGCTGTCATCGATCCTGTGCTTTCCATCCGATGCGGGCCGATAACGGCTGAATTTAAACAAATCCCGAATCTGTTTTAGACGTTCCCGGATCGAGGCAGCGTTCTCGGCATTCCCAGTTCCTGCAGCGACCTGGTCCATCAGTTTCACAATCGGTTCGGGCATCTGCTCACGGAATTGTGCAGCGTAGTCGCTCCAAGGGAGCGGTTGCCCCTGGATCAACAGCTGGGTCCTTGCCGTGTTCGCGGTGAGGTCGCCGTTGTGGGTCTGCGTGGGCTCCACGTAGAGGACCACGCGGTTATACCCGAAGATGACCCCGAACGACTGCAGCCGCGCCACGCCGGGACGCCCGGTGACGATCTCGTAGAGCTCGTCGTCGTAAAGGGCTGCGACGTGGCCGCTGGAGAAGTGACTGCCGGAATCGTCGACCTTTTCGTTCAGTATCCACCAGTGCAGCGTTGCGTCCTTCAGCGAAACCGTGCCAGAGTCGCTGGAGTTTGCCTTAAGCCAGGCCTCCTGTCCAACGATCTTACGAAGCATGTTGTGCTTGTCATCACGGGGTGCCGTCCAGTTCTCGCGCGCTTTAACCGTCACAGTGTGGGGAAAACGAAAGTAGCGGCTGTTTAGATAACGAACGATCCAGCGCGACGGAATAAACGCCTCCGGCGGAGCATCCATCGTGTTCTCGCCGGGCTTCTTCCCCAAAAGGATGACCATGGTGCCGTGTTGCTTGATCGGTTCGGGTCTGATGTCGTCCGTGATCGGCAGCCAGAACTCACCGTTCTGGTGACGCCGCAGGCCATAACAGCCAGTGTCCGGGTCTTTCCAGAGGTGGATCATCGCGCCTTGTCCGCCCTTCCAGCTGAGGTAGATAAGGCCTAAAGTGTTTCTCGGGGCGGCTGCGATCTTAGCGCCCATGCCGAAGTTGCCGTGCTTCGACTGCTGGTGCATCGAGGACGACAGCTGATTGATGTAGTTGACCATCTCCGGCCCGGTCATCCCGATGCCGGTGTCGATTACGGCGAGTTTGTATCCTTCCTTGGGTTCAAGGTCGAAGCGGGTCCAGTCCACGTCCCAACGGATTTCTCCCGTTGGTCCACCGAGGGCCAGGATGCCATCAATCGCGTTCTCGGTAAGCTCGCGGATAAACTGGAGCGGAGCGCAATCCTGGGAAAGACGCTCCAGCATGAAGGTCATGTTTGCGACCCTCATTTCCAGTGTGGTATCAGATGACTTAGGGGTAGGGTTCTGCGCAGAAATCGGCATGATTTCCTCCGTGCCGCGTGGTGGCTGAAAGCGACCTCGCGACCAAAGTTGTCTTTCAAGCTGCTGCAACGGAGGAAGGCAAATTGCCAGCGGCCGCTATTGGCAGCTCTCAAGAACTGCTAGAAGGTAAGCGATGAAGGATAAGAAAGTCAAGCGATGGGACCCGCTCACCCCCGCAGAGCGCTCCGCGCGAATGTCGCGGGCCCGGGGCAAAGGGAAACCGCTCGACGGGAGCTGTATATCGCTTCGACTTCGATAGCACTATCGACCGACCGGCCGGGCTTCCTTCAAAACCTGGAGAAATATTTATGCTGGTTTTCGAGCGATCACGTTCCCGTATAGATAGTCGGTCGCCTCGCGGTAAATGATCACCCGCGATGGAAGGGCCGTCGCCTGCCAGCCCGCCGGAAGCGCCTGAATAACGGCTTCGACCAATGTCCGCACCGTGCGCGGGGCGGCCGGAAGCGTGACTTGCGCGGCCTCGAAATCCGGATGAATTCGCCGACTTCCTTCCCGCAATTCGAATCGCAGGGTGTACGGCAGCTCGGACTTTAGGCGTGTCACGATCTGCGCCGCCGTGGAGCCCTCGGGAAATTCCATATCCAGCGGCCGATCGATGTCGATCGGATAGGTGGCGTCGAAACCCTCCGGCTTCAGTTTGGTTTTGTCACGATTACGGCCCGGATCGTTCGAGCCGAAGCCGCTGAAGTTCCACGCGGGCGAGCCATAATGACGAATGAGCTGGGTTTCCAAGTCCATTGCGGTAAAGACGAACACGCGCACGGCCTTGAATGTCACGTTGGCGGTATCGAGATTTGTCCGGTGTTGAATGCTGCGGGCGTGACGACCGAGCCGATTCCGGAGCCCCGCCTCCGCGTCGGTCTTTCCGATGTAAACGACCTGGTCGCCAAGCAGAAGCTGGTAGACGCCTTGCGCCTCGGGGAGCTCGTCCACGCCCGCCGGCGCCAACGGCGCTCCCGGCAGGCTGTCAAAGATTTCAACGAGACGCGCGAGCAGCGCATCCGAAAGGTCGAACTCAAATTCAACAAATCCGGGAATGGGCATTCAGTGAGCGCGTTCCGCCGGCGCCGCCATACATCTTACTCGCGTCCCTCCCGCGCGAGAAGCGTCTTGGCAACCGAGTCGGCCACGACCTCGGCCAGCCGCACCGGAACCGCGTTGCCCAATTGCCGCATCGCCTCGGTCCACGCGCCGCGGAACATGTAATCATCGGGGAATGTTTGCAATCGCGCCGCTTCCCGCACAGTGAAATATCGCACGGAGCCATCGAGAAACGCGAGCGTGTTCTCGCCGCCCGGCACGCCGTGATCGCCGGCCTTCAGGGTTTTAGCCGGCTCGTCCAACGGACTGCCTGTGTGCCCGGGGTAGCTTCGGGCGCCCGGATTGTGCGCGTGATTCGGAATTCCGCTCCGCGGATTTTTTACCGGGTCCGGCAGATCTCCGATGGCGTCCCGCACGGTCAGCCAGGGTAGCTTTCCGCCGGATCCCTCTTCGCGCCGCAGCTTCTCAACCCTCGCGGCCAGGCGGCCGACCAGCCGCGGCCGTTGCCGCGTGGCGACGCCGTGACGATCCCAATATTCACCCGTGATCCACTGCGACCGAAGCAGCGCATCTTCCGAATAACTCCCCTCCGGGAAGCTCCACTTCACACCGAGATCGGAGCGAAAGCCGACCAGGAAGATCCGTTCCCGGCGTTGCGGGACGCCGTAATTCGCCGCGTTGACGAGCCGGAAAACCACGTTGTACTCACCACGATCCTGGTGCGCCGTGTGGTGTTTCTCCAGACGCGCGCGATGATCCTTCCAGCTTTCGCATTTGCGCCGCGTGAAGTCCGGGTACGTAAGTTGAAGGTAGACGTACTCGAAATAATCCGCGAACGTTTCCCGCGTCAGCCCCTTCACGTTCTCGAATATGAACGCCTTGGGCCGCAGCTCCCGCACGGCGCGGACGGCCTCCGGAAACATGTCGCGCTTGTCGAGATATCCGCGGTGCTTGCCGCCGAGCGAGAACGGCTGGCAGGGCGGCCCGCCCGAGACCACCATCACATCCCGCAGCTTTCCGTAGTCGAAGTCCCGGACATCGCCCTCATACACCGGCCACTCCTCGACCGAGTGTATCCGCCGGCGCTGATTTTCCCGAAAGGTCTCGCAGGCGTCGTGGTCCCATTCCACCACCGCGGCGTGATGAAAGCCGGCGTTCGCCATGCCAATGGCGAGGCCTCCCGCGCCGGCGAACAGTTCAACGCTACGCATCGAGAAACCTCCTTACAACCGCTTGCAGGCGCCCGGTATCCCTTAGTTGGCACTCCCAAATCGTCAGCACCTTCCACCCGTCTTTCATGAGCGCGCGCTTGTTGCGCTCGTCTCGTTTCCTGTTTCCCTCAAGTTTCGGAACCCAAAAACCCAGGCGGGACTTGGGCATCCGCGCCAGCGCGCAGCCCGCGTGCCGATGCCAGAAGCAGCCGTGAACGAAGATGACCTTGCGTCGATTTTTGAAAACCAAATCCGGGCATCCCGGCAATTTCCTGACGTGGAGCCTGTACCGATACCCGAGAGCGAACACGATCTTGCGAACGACCAGCTCCGGCCGCGAATTCTTTGCGCGGACCCGCGCCATGATCTCGGAGCGTTCAGCCGGTGAAAGATTGTCCACACGCCCTACTCTTCCTTCGAGCCGCCGAATAGCGGCCATTTCTCGTCCAGGTATTTCTCGGCCGCTTCCCGAACCACCCATGCCAGCGACACTTTCTTCTCTTTGGCGATTTTCTCCAGAGTCGTGTAAAGCTCCGCCGGGAACGTGATCGTCGCGCGTACCGACGTCTGGCCCTTTTCAGCCTCGGCCTTTTTTGCCGCCGTGCGTTTCGCCCCCATGATTGGATGCTCCAGGATGTCACCGCATTTCACCACATCGGTGACCGCCACGCAAGGCCCTTTGTGCCTGCCCGATAACCGCCCTGAATTCCTATGCTTACGGCGGATTCTTTTTCGCTTGCGCCCCCAAAACCACGGCGTGGCGACGGCACTCTAGCCGCCGTCGCTTGCCGTCAATGACGCTTTTTGGTTCCCGTTTGGCTGTGGTTGATGCGCCGACGCGGGTAATTTCGCGTCACTCGTGTTGCTGTCGTGGCCGGGATTTCCGGGTGAAGGGAATTCCGGCCATCTGGTGATGATCCAGCACGCACAAGAAAGCCCATGACCAATCCCGGCCTGGAGCCGTTCGAGTTCTATTGCTGTGCGGCACACGTTCGGAACGCGCTGTGCCGAAAGCGGCATGGACAAGCTCAGCCTCGCCCGCTTAATGGGCCACAGCTCGCCTCGGGTCGCGGAGCGCTATTACATCCACATGACCGAGCGCACGTCATGACGGGTTTTGAACGGTTCTCGCAGTACCATGTGGCGCTGGTAGAGGCATTCAAACAGCAGACGGAACGAGTGCAATAATGCCCCGAAGAGTTCAGCTCGGTACAGGAGGAACGTGGAACCGGGTTCGGCAACCGGGAGCCTAAGCGGCTTTGCCGACCTGAATGTGGAAATTTCCGGACTCGTCTTCCCGAATCCAATTCCTTCGCTGAGCAAGGAGCAACAGTTCGTAAACGCCGATCTCTGGCGAGATTTCGCCAAGGTTTTCGAGACGTATCTGCCGCAGAAGTTCCTCCAATTCCTGGAACTGATACTGTCGCCCACTCAAATCCGCGAGTGCGGCACGCAGATCAAACATATTGCACCTCATTGGAAAATGTATTATTGCCGTGCTCATTGAACAAGTCAAGAGAATGTGGGTTGGATTACGAATGTCACTACTTCGTAACCGCCTCAACCACCTCGTTCAACTCCAAATTGCTCTCACGACTCACGAAGGCATATATGTGAATGTCCTTGTCCCATGCATCCCAGAGATGCTTGATCAAGGGAGATGCTTCAGATGCTGGTTGGATACCCTTCCGCGCCTTGACCAGCATGACGCTGTCATCTGTTTGCTCCCGCCGCAAATAGGGCTTGAATTTGAACGCGTTTATCAGAATGCCTTGGTCAAGTAATTGTCGGCGCTTCTCTTGAAGCCCAAGTTTATCGTCAGATCCGAGGAAAAAATTATCCACCGCGCCATTTAATCGCTTGAACTGCTCCGGCGACAACTCGCCCTTCCTTTTCCAGACACTCCGCAAGGTCCGCTTTCGGTCAAGAACCAGGTCCAAGCACGATTTCGTGAGTTCGTCATGCGAGCCGGACTGCAGGGAACGGAGTGTGCCAAACCACCGGGTATCGTCGAATTGGGCAAATCTGTCCAAGAGTTTGCCGTCGGGATCACTCGCTCCAAGCTGTGTCAATACATCTAGCAACTCTTGTCCTTGCGGATTGCGGAAGGCAGTCATAGACGCGTGCCGAAGCGCGGTTGAGACCTGTGCCACCTTATGGTGGCGAATAAATATTTGATTGCTACGTGACCGTGACAAACAGTAGCTCTCAAGTGCGGGCAATCCCGTCTCCTTAACGGCGGAAACAAACCCGAGGTCTGCGTCCTCGACGAGGACCAAGTTGCTTACCAGTCGATCCACATCGTAGTGCGCGAAATCGAGACCAAGCGCTTGCCCGTCCCGAAGCAGATAATCCGCCCGGTCTGCATCAATTTCGCCATCTATCAATGAATGAAGCCACTGCAAGGGAGTCGCCTTGGGGCGTTTGCGAAGGCTGTACTTCGGTGCTGGCACGGTGAGAATCCTGGTTGCCATCTCATAGGCGCCCCGCACGGCAGGATTGATCGTTTTTCCCAAGGACTTGAACACCAACATTGCGAGCCGATGGCCGATTTCCTCGTGCGGGGCCTCTTGGGCTGCTATCGAGGTGAGTTCGGGAGGCAAAGGATTACGTTCCCAGTTGCGCTGCGCCGCGAAGTCTTTTAGGGCATATTCCACATCATGGCTGTACGGGAGATGACCCAGATCATGAAAAAGGGCGGCAAGCCGCAACCCCGCCTCAGTAACTGACATAAGCTGCCTGCAGTTCCGAGGTTCCAGTCCCTGTTGCCGGAATGATGATCGAACCGTTCCCAGGGCACTCAGAGTACCATCCTGCTTAAGCAACTCCTCAGCTCCGTCGCGTTCGCCTGAATAACGCCCCACATAGTTGTCCATTTCGCCGAAGAAACGCTCCGCAACGTCAGCATCAGCATTTTCGAGCGCAGCGAGGACGAACCGCGAAGCCATGTGCATCGCCCCAAGGCTGTGGACGAATCGCGACGTGCGGGCCTCCGGAAACACGTACTCCGTCAGGCCTGTCTGGCCAATCCGACGTAGCCGCTGCGTAACAGGATGATCGACGACGAGGCGTTCGTGTGCAGCAACTACCAGATACCCATGCACGGGGTCGCGAATGACGAAGGGGCGTTCTGCTGTCGCGGTCAAAGCGGTGGGGTCAGGTCCATCCATTTGGCCTCCGCTGTCCCTCGGGTGCTGACCGAAATTGTAAGCTGTTTTGCCCCCTCTGGCCGATTGACTGATTACCTTCGGAGACTCCCCCTTGTTTACCAAAAAGGGGCACAATTTGGGCACAGTCCCAGGGGCGAATCGCAGTTTACCCAGAACTGACAGTCGGAGCACGTCATCTGATTCGGAGGGGCTTGGTGTCGTCTGACGATTAACTGACAATGGATCGTGACACGCGGAGGAGCAAGATAAGTCCTTGCCCGCGGGCGATTGTTGAGCTGTCCTGGCTCAGCGTGAAATGGAGAAGCGACGTTCTCCGTTAGTGTAGATTCCGCCCCTGCGGGGCGGGGATTTATAAGGCATGAGGGTCTATCGTCCGATGACTTTGGGCTGACCGGTGGATAGC
>Ga0326728_10000816_pt1 | contig 117364 bp, 98 predicted proteins | sample MB3enrmetagenome_FD_207602 | JGI IMG/M metagenome (GOLD analysis project Ga0326728, IMG submission 207602) | Lab enriched peat soil microbial communities from McLean, Ithaca, NY, United States - MB31MN | ecosystem: Environmental > Terrestrial > Soil > Wetlands > Peat | place: USA: New York... | reverse complement strand
CGAAACGTAGCTGAACATCCCGGCTTGCTGGTCATCGTTTCCGCGCATGAGAACAGTTCATCACAGAAATGTTCTGGACGCTAGGTTTTTCAGCAGCCTGCTAGCCGAAAGATAGATGAGTAATCCCGCAGGCGGCCAAGGCGAGCCGAAAGACCCAAACGAAAGATGCGCCGGTATGACCAAACGAAGCTAGACTCGGCACGGCTCCGGATTCATAGACTAAGAAAGCTATCACACTGGCTTCCGGAGCGCTGGGACCGTGGTGAACCGAGTTTGGATGGCTCAGACGCGTATAAGCGGGAGGAACGGGAACAAGTTGAAGCTGCCCAATGGGAGACCCATGGTTGTTTTGCTCGGATTCGCCGCGGCGACGGCGACAATGCTGCTGCTCGCGGTGTTTGCCGGTCCGAGGTCAGGTGAAATCGTCTCGCCCTGCTTGCCGGGCTTAGCGTTCCTGTCGCTCCTCGCAATGACAAGCGCCGCGGTGTACGTTGATTCGCGATTTCGAGCCAAGCCGGAAACTGACAGCGGTCAGCTCCCGGGCGCACGCCGCCGTTCCTGGCGTTCTCTGCCGCGAGTTTTGCGGCGGCTCGGTCTCGCGATATTCCTGACCGCTGGCTTGAGCCACTTCGCTTGGGCGCAAAACACGTATACCTGGCAGCAGATCAAGGCTAAGTTTGAAGCCGTGAATCCGGCGCTAAAGGCGGCGCAGCTCAACATCGATGAATCCCGGGCAGAAGAGACCACCGCGTATCTGCGTCCCAACCCGGACTTGACGGGGACGCTCGATCAGATTGACCTGTTCACCACGCAAAAGAGCGCAACGGGGCAAGACGTCTACCGCCCTTTCACGAGCGCGTTGCCGTATGGCTCGATCAGCTACCTGCACGAGCGGCGGCACAAGCGGGAGCTGCGTCTCGAAAGCGCAAAGAAGTCCACGGACATCGCCGGGTCCACCTACTCGGATCAGGAGCGCGGGCTGCTCTTCAGCTTGCGCAGCGGCTTTGTGCAGGTGTTACAGGCAAAGGCCACGCTTGAGAATGCCAAGGAGAACCTGGCCTATTGGGACCGCGAGCTGACGATATTTCGCAATCGTTTCCGGGCAGGCGACATAGCCCAGGTGGACCTCGACCGCCTGGAACTGCAGCGTGTCCAGTTCGAGTCCGATTTTGAAACGGCAGTCGTGAATCTGCGCACGGCCAAGATCCAGCTTCTCACCCTGCTGAACGACCGGACGCCAATCGAGCAGTTCGACGTAACGGGACCGTACGAGTTCACCGAGCAGCCGATAACTCTCGATGAGCTCCGAAAGGCGGCGCTGGCAACACGGCCGGACCTGAAAGCGGCCTTGCAATCGGTGGAGCTGGCGAAAATCGACCACCAGCTTGCCGTTGCCAACGGGTCGACCGACCCTACTTTCAGCGTTGACGTTGCCCGCAACCCTCCGATTCCAGCCTATTTTGGCGTAAGCGTGTCGATTCCGCTGCGGATCTTCGACCGGAATCAGGGCGAGAAGGCCAGGACCGAAATCGATATCGGCCGCAATGAACGCTTGCGGGACGCGGCGCAAGCACAGGTTTTCAGCGATGTGGATTCGGCCTATGTGACGCTGGTCAGCGCTTTGAATCTGTTACGGCCGTACAGGGACAAGTACCTGAAGCTGGCCGCGGATACGCGGGACAGGATCGCGTTCTCGTATCGGAACGGCGGCGCCTCGCTGCTGGATTATCTGGACGCCGAGAAAGCCTATCGCGATACGCGCCTGGCGTATCTGAATCTGATCGGATCGTATTTGACTACGGCGGCCCAAATGAATATGGCAGTGGGCCAGGAGGTGATTCCATGAGTCGTTTGTTTTTTCTAGAAGCAAGTCTGTGTTTGTGTGTAAGTCTGTCAACCGTTGCGTGCGGAAGGCGAGTCACAATCGCGTCGGCGAACGATGGCGATACCGGGCCGCATCCCGCGAGCGTCGAACCTGACATGGATGCCAACAACTTCAAAGTGGACCATCCGGAGCAGTTTCCACTGGCGACGGCCGGCGAGTACGTCGCCGCGCCGGAGCTGAACGTGACTGGCGTGGTCGGACCCGATGTCTCGCGGCAGGTGCCGGTGCCATCGCTGGCCACGGGGCGAATCGTGGAAATCGACGCGCGGCTCGGCGATGAGGTTAAGAAGGGCCAGATTCTGTTCAAAGTGCACAGCATGGACATCGCGGGGGCGTTTTCCGATTACCGCCAGGCCGTCAAGAACGAGCAACTGAGCAAGATCCAGCTCGACCGCGCCAACCTCCTCTATGGAACCGGAGCGATTCCGAAGAGCGCTCAGGAAATCGCCCAGAATGCCGAGGATGACAACCTTGTCGTGCTCGAGACAACCAAGGAACATCTCCGTCTGCTGGGCGCCGACCCTAACCTTCCCACGGGGATCGTGGAGGTGTTCGCTCCGGTATCGGGAACCATCACGGACCAGGAAATCACGAATCAATCCGGCGTGCAGGCGCTGACGGCGCCGAACCCGTTCACGATTTCCGACATGTCGCGGGTCTGGATTATTTGCGATGTGTGGGAGAACAACATGTCGCAAGTTCACCTGGGCGAGTACGCGGACATTCACCTGGCCGCGTATCCGAATCGCATCTTGAAGGGGCGGATCAGCAACATCCTGCCGATTGTCGACCCCAACATTCGCACCGCCAAGGTCCGTCTGGAAGTGCAGAATCCGGGTCTGATGCGCCTCGGGATGTTCGTCACAGCGACGTTCCACGGCTTGTCGGCGCAAAAGCTCGCGACCGTGCCGGCTTCCGCAATTTTGCACCTGCACGATCGCGAGTGGGTGTACACGCCAGCGGGGAACGGGCGGTTCCGGCGCGTGGAGGTCGTCGCGGGGGACACGCTTCCCGGCAACACGCAGGAAGTCGCGTCGGGCATCCAGCCGGGCGCGCAAGTTATCGCGAATGCGCTGGTGTTCCAGAACACGGTGGAGCAGTAGATGATTCGGCGGGTAGTCGATTTCGCCCTGAACCGACGGCTTTTCGTATTGGCGTTCGCGCTTCTGATCGTGGCGGGCGGTATCGTTGCGTTCCACAAGCTTCCTATCGACGCGTATCCGGATGTGGCGGATAACTACGTCGAGGTCATTACTCAGTGGCCGGGGATCTCGGCGGAGCAAGTCGAGCAGCAGGTCACCATTCCGCTCGAAATCGCCATGAATGGCATTCCGCAGGTGACGCACCTGCGGTCCTTCTCCCTGTTTGGGCTGTCCGATCTCAAGCTGATCTTCGACGACGACTCGGATAACAACTGGAACCGGGAGCGGACGCTGGAACGCATGTCGCAGGCCACCCTGCCGCCTGGCGTCGTGCCGACCATGGGCACCGACTGGAGCCCCGCCGGCCAGATCTATTTCTTCACCCTGCACAACACGAATCCCGCGTACGACGTGATGGAGCTGAAATCCATCGAGGACTGGGTGGTCGAGAAGAACCTGAAGGCGGTCCCCAATATCGTCGATGTCGCCAGCTTCGGCGGACCTACTCGCGAATACCAGGTGCGCGTGGATCCGAACAAGCTCATTTCCTACGGCCTCAGCCTTTCCCAGGTGGAGCAGCAGCTTACCAACAACAACGTAAATGCGGGCGGCAGCTTCATAGAGGCGGGCGAGCAGCAGGTCAACGTTCGGGAAGTGGGCCTGGTAAAGACCGTACACGATATCGAAAACACGGTGCTATTGACCAAGAACGGCACGCCGCTCCATGTGAAGGATATCGCGGTCGTCGCGCAAGGCCCGAAGATCCGGCTCGGCCAGTTCGCACGCGCCATACACCGTGAGGATGGCAAGATCATCGACAACGACGATGTAGTTTCGGCGTGGGTGCCGATGCGCAAGGGCGCGGACGCGGAGGCGGCGCTGGTAGGACTGCACGAAAAAGTGAAGGAGATGAACGACCGTATCCTGCCCCGCGGCGTCAAGATCGTTCCCTTCATTGACCGCAGCGAGCTGGTGGATTTCACGACCCACACGGTGCTTCACAACCTGGGCGAAGGCTTCATCCTGGTGGTCATTGTCCTGATGCTGTTTCTGGGAAACATCAGAGGCGCCCTGATCGTGGCGCTGACCATTCCGTTCTCCCTGTTGTTCGCATCGATTCTGCTACAAGCACGTCACATACCGGCCAATCTTCTTTCGCTCGGAGCTCTCGACTTCGGCATGGTTGTGGACGGAGCGGTGGTCATGGTGGAAAACATCATACGGCACATCGGGCATCACGAGGAGGTGCACAAATCGGTGGCGGACAGAATCCGGGCCGCCGCGCACGAAGTGCAAAGGCCGGTATTCTACGCCATCACGATCATTATCACGGCATATTTGCCGATCTTTACGCTGCAACGGGTCGAAGGAAAGCTGTTCCGGCCGATGGCCTGGACGGTCGCGTTCGCGCTGCTGGGCGCGGTGATCTTCTCGATGACGGTCGCGCCGGCCCTCGCAAGTTTTTTCTTCCGCAAGGAGACGACCGAATGGCAGAATCCGCTGCTGGTCCGGATCACCAGGCTGTACCAGCACGCCGTCACCTGGACCGTACGTCACCGCTGGGTGATGATCGCGGTCTCCGTGGCCGCTGTCTGTTGTAGTCTCTGGCTGCTGCAGGGCGAAAGGATCGGATCGGAGTTCTTGCCGCACCTGGACGAAGGCTCACTGTGGGTGCGCGGCACTCTCGCGCCGAGCATCGGCCCCGCCGATAGTATCGAGCTCACGAACAAGGCCCGCATCCTGCTTTGCTCGTTTCCCGAGGCGACCGATTGCACCAGCCAGACGGGCCGCCCGGATGACGGCACCGATACCACCGGCTTTTTCAACACCGAATATTTCGTCGGCTTGAAGCCCAAGGCAGAGTGGCGTCCGGGCTTTCACCGAAACAAAGAAGAGCTCATCGCAGCCATGAACCGGGAACTGGAAAAACTCCCGGGAGTGATCTGGAATTTCTCCCAACCCATCGCCGACAACATGGAGGAGGCCGTCAGCGGCATCAAGGGACAGCTCGCGACCAAAGTCTATGGCGAAGACTTGAAAACCCTCGAAGATAAGGCCGATCAGATCGTGCAGGTGATGCGAGGCGTGAGGGGAATCGAGGACCTGGGAGTCTTTCGGGTGCTGGGCCAGCCGAATTTGAACGTCACGGTGGACCGCCAGCAGGCCGCCCGGTATCAGATCAACGTGGCGGACGTGCAGGATGCAATCCAGACCGCGGTGGGCGGCAACGCGCTCACGCAAGTCTTGCGGGGCGAAGCGCGCTATGACCTGGTAATGCGCTATCTGCCGCAGTACCGCGACAAGAGGGAAGCGATTGAGGACATCCGCTTGCTGGCGCCCAGCGGGGAACGGGTTTCGCTCGCACAACTTTGCACCATCCAGGAAGAGGAAGGCGCTTCGGAAATTTACCGCGAGGGAAACGAGCGCTACATCGCGATCAAGTACAGCGTGCGCGGGCGGGACCTGGGTGGCGCGGTCGAGGAATCGATCGACAAGGTAAACCGGCAGGTGCAACTGCCGCGCGGGTACCACATCAATTGGGAGGGTGAATACGAGAGCCAGAAGAGATCCGAGGCGCGGCTGCTGATCATCGTGCCGTTGACCGTGTTTCTCATTTTCATGATCATTTATGGCGCTTTCGGCTCGGCCAAATGGGCCTGCCTGCATTTGGTCAACGTCGGCGTCGCGCGCGTGGGAGGCCTGCTGGCGCTATACGTCACGGGGACGCACTTCAGCGTCTCGTCGGGCGTTGGATTCCTTGCCTTGTTCGGCGCTTCGGTGCAGACCGGCGTGATCATGGTGGAGTACATCAACCAATTGCGCGCGCGCGGGCTTTCCATTGAGCAGGCCGCCATTCAAGGGGCTGTGAGAAGGCTACGGCCGATCATGATGACCATGCTGGTCGCCACGCTGGGCCTGTTACCCGCGGCGATGTCCCATGCGATCGGCTCGGATTCACAACGGCCGTTTGCCATTGTCATCGTGGGCGGGTTGATCGTCGATTTGGTCATGAGCACCTTCCTGCTGCCGACGTTCTATGTCTGGTGGGCGCGTCCGACCGATCATCTGCCGTTGGCGGCGGAGTCGAGGAGCGTATACGAATAGACCCGATCCGCCGGAACGGAAGGCGGCCAGGAGAGACCGGCAATGGCTTTGTTGCTAAGCGCCGTCGGCGTAGCGCTGGGAGCGTTTGTCGCGGTCGAGCCGGCGAGAGCGGCTCAGATCTGGGGATCGGAACGGCTCAAGAAATTGGCTCCCCGGCACAGAGCCGTATTTCTGCTGGGGTTTCGCGCATTCGGAATCTTTCTTTGCCTGGGAGCCGCGCTGGTCGCGGTGGAGAGTATCGTCTTTCCGGACTACCAGCGCTAGCGGCACGGGCTCGGCGTCACCGGAGGGAACCGAAAGATCTAGACGAAAGATACACCGGGATCACCGAACGGAGCCGGCCCGGCGCGGCGCAGGATTCGTAGAATAAGAGGGGTGGTTGTGTGTCTGCGAGCGCGCCGGGCCCGCTTGAAGAAGTCGTGAGGTGATCCGATGAATCGCGTTCCTTTTATCGAAGCCACGCTGTGCGCCGCTTTCGGACTCGCGCTGGCCGGCTGCGGCGCGAGAGTCAGCGCGAATACGGCCGCCGAAGCGCCGCCGCCGGCAACGGTCGAAAGCGCCCCGGACAGCAGTATCGCCAAGGTGGACCATCCCGGGCAGTTCCCTCTCGCCACGGCCGGGGAACACGTTTCGGCGCCGGAGCTGAAGGTGACCGGCGTGGTCAGTCCCGACGTGTCCCGGAATATCCCGGTGATCTCTCTGGCTTCGGGGCGGGTGGTGGACATCCGGGCGCGGATCGGAGACACGGTTACGAAGGGCCAGCTCCTGATGCGCGTCGAAAGCTCGGACGTATCGCAGGCTTTTTCCGATTACCAGCAGGCGGTGGCCGACGAAACTTTCGCGCGGGCGCAATTCGACCGGGCCAAGGTCCTGTTCGACAAAGGGGCGATCGCGCAAAAGGATCTCGAAGTCGCCCAGGACGCCGATATCAAGGCAGCAGTTACCGTGGAGACGGCGCGGACGCGCCTCAAGGTGCTGGGCGCCGACGTGGACCATCCGAGCGCGCTGATTGACATCGCCGCTCCCGCCAGCGGGGTCATCACCGAACAGAACGTGACCGCGTCCGCCGGCGTGAAGACGCTCGACAACTCGCCGAACCTGTTTACGATCTCGGATCTTTCCGAGGTTTGGATCCTGTGCGATGTGTATGAGAACGACCTTCGGTATGTCCACCTGGGCGAGTACGCCGACATACATCCGGCCGCCTACCCCGACCTGGTCCTCAAGGGCCGCATTGGCAATATCAGCCCGATCCTCGATCCCAGCATCCGCACCGCGAAGGTCCGGCTGGAAGTTCACAATCGAGGAATGTTGCGGCTGGGCATGTTCGTCACCGCGACCTTTCATGGCACGGATTTGGCGAGGCACGCGACCGTGCCAGCCACGGCGGTGCTGCACTTGCACGACCGCGACTGGGTCTACGTGCCGATAGGCAGCGGTCAATTCCGGCGCCTGGAAGTGCTGGCCGGCAACATGCTCTCCGGCGGCGTCCAGGAAATCCTCTCCGGAATCGGACCCGGGCAACAGGTAGTCGAGAACGCGCTCGTGTTGCAGAACACCGTGGAACAGTAATGATCCGTGGGCTCGTCGATTTCGCGCTGAACAATCGATTTCTGGTCCTGGCGATCGCAATCCTGCTGTTCTTATGGGGTCTGATTTCCTTTCACCGGTTGCCGGTTGAAGCGTATCCCGACGTTGCGAACAACTATGTTCAAGTGATTACTCAATGGCCGGGGCGCGCCGCCGAAGAGGTGGAGCAGCAGGTTACGGTGCCGCTCGAAATCGTGATGAACGGCATTCCTCACCTGGCCCACCTGCGGTCGGTCTCCCTGTTTGGCCTCTCCAGCCTGATGCTCATCTTCGACGACGAGTCCGACAACGACTGGAACCGCCAGAAGGTCCTGGAGCGGCTCGCGCAAGTGACCCTCCCGCCCGGACTACAGCCGCAGATGGGAACCGACTGGAGCCCGGTCGGGCAGATTTACTTCTACCACCTGATCAGCACGAATCCGAAGTACGACGTGATGGAACTGAAGTCTCTCGAGGACTGGGTGCTGGAGAAGCAATTCAAATCCGTGCCCAATGTCGTCGATGTATCGAGCTTGGGAGGCATGACTCGCGAGTACCAGGTTCGCGTCGATCCGGACAAACTGGTCTCCTACGGGCTGAGTATCTCCCAGGTGGAGCAGCAACTCGCGAACAACAACGTGAATGCCGGCGGGAGCTTCATTGAAGCGGGGCTCCAGCAGATCAACGTTCGAGCCGTGGGACTGGTGACCGACGTCAAGGACATCGAGAACACGGTCATCAAGACCCAGAACGGGACGGCCCTGCGCGTCAAAGACATCGCCGTGGTGGCGCAGGGCCCGAAGATCCGGCTTGGCAAGAACGGCAAGGCGATTCACCGCGCCGACGGGAAGATTATCGACTACGACGACGTGGTGGAAGGCATCGTGCTGCTGCGCAAAGGCGCCGAGGCCGACTCGACGCTCAAAGGCATTGAAGCGAAGACGAAGGAGCTGAACGAGCATATCCTGCCGCCCGGCGTTAAAGTTGTTCCATTTCTGGATCGCAGCGACCTGGTCCACTACACGACGCACACCGTGTTCCACAACCTGAGCGAGGGAATTCTTCTGGTCGCGGTGGTGCTGTTTCTGTTTCTGGGCAACGTGCGCGGCGCGCTGATCGTCGCGCTGACGATCCCGTTTTCGTTGCTGTTCGCATCGATCTGCCTCGATCTGAAGCACATTCCGGCGAACCTGCTGTCGCTGGGCGCGCTGGATTTCGGGATGGTGGTGGATGGGACGGTCGTGATGATCGAAAACATCGTCCGTCACCTGGGCCGCCGCGAGGCCGGGACGGTGGACGCGCGCATTCGCGTGGCCGCGCACGAGGTCCAGCGCCCGGTCTTTTACGCGATCGCCATCATCATCACCGCGTACATACCGATCTTCACGTTGCAGCGCGTGGAGGGCAGGCTGTTCAAGCCCATGGCCTGGACGGTGGCTTTTGCGCTCCTGGGCGCGCTGCTATTTTCCATGGTCATCGCTCCGGTATTGGCCAGTCTCCTGCTGGGCAGAGGGGCGCGGGAGTGGCGCAACCCAATCATGACCTTTCTGACGTCCCGCTATCGCGCGACTGTGCGATGGGCCATCCGCCATCGTTGGGCGCCCATCGGAGTGGGGGTGCTCGGAGCTGCCACGGCGCTCTACCTGGCCGTTGGCGGAGCCATCGGTTCCGAGTTTCTGCCTCACCTGGACGAAGGCGCGATCTGGGTCCGCGGCACGCTGGCGCCGAGCACCGGGCCATCGGAGGGCATCCGCGTGGCGGACCAGGCCCGGCGCGTGCTGGCATCGTTCCCGGAGGTCACGGTCACGACCAGCCAAGTCGGGCGTCCCGATGACGGAACCGACACCACCGGCTTTTTCAACACGGAATATTTCGTGGACCTGAAGCCCAGGGACCAATGGCGGCCCGTTTTTCGGCAGGACAAGGACGAGCTCATCAGCGCGATGAATCGCGAGCTCGATAAGACACCGGGCGCGATCTGGAACTTTTCGCAGCCCATCGCCGACAACATGGAAGAGGCGGTCAGCGGCGTCAAGGGTCAACTGGCCGTGAAGATCTATGGCGACGATCTGAAGCTGCTCGAAGACAAAGGCCAGCAAATCGTTAACATCATGCACGGCGTGCGCGGGATCGAGGACCTCGGGCTGTTTCGCGTTCTCGGCCAGCCGAACCTCAATTTCGCCGTGGACCGGCCGACCGCCGCCCGGTACCAGATCAATGTGGCCGACGTTCAGGACGCGATCCAGACGGCGGTCGGCGGCACTCCCGTAAGCCAGGTGCTGCGGGGCGAGCAGCGCTACGACTTGGTGGTGCGCTATCTGGCGCCCTACCGCGATACCAAGGAGGCGATTCAGGACATCCGCCTGGTGGCGCCTTCCGGCGAGCGCGTCTCTCTGGCGCAGCTCTGCAATGTGAACATGGCGGACGGCGCCTCGGAGATCTACCGGGAAGCAAATCAGCGCTATGTAGCCATCAAGTACAGCGTGCGGGGCCGCGATCTCGGGAGCGCCGTCGAGGAGTCCATCGCGAAGGTCAGCCGCCAGGTGAAGCTGCCGTTCGGGTACAGCATCGACTGGGCCGGCGAATACGAGAGCGAGAAGCGGGCCGCGGCCCGGCTGGAGACGATCGTGCCGATCACCGTGCTGCTGATCTTCATCATTCTTTACACGATGTTCAAGTCCTTCAAGTGGGCCCTGCTGATTCTGGTCACTCTGGTGCTGGCGCCGATTGGCGGCGTGCTGGCGTTGCTGGCCACGGGCACTAATTTCAGCGTTTCTTCGGGCATCGGGTTCCTGGCGCTGTTCGGGGTCTCGGTCCAAACCGGAGTGATCCTGATCGAGTACATCAACCAGCGCCGCGCGCGCGGGTTTTCGATTGAAGACTCCGCGGTCGAGGGAGCGGTGCTCAGACTCCGCCCCATCATGATGACGATGCTGGTGGCGACGCTGGGATTGCTGCCCGCGGCCCTGTCGCACGCGATCGGCTCCGATTCGCAGCGGCCCTTTGCGATCGTCATCGTGGGCGGCCTGCTCTCCGACTTATTGCTTAGCATCTTCCTGCTGCCCACGCTGTACGTTTGGGTGGCCGGAGAAGGCGACGTGCTGCCCGCACGGGAGACGCATTTCGACCAGATCTAGTACCTCGACCGCGTGATGCGTTGCTACCGCTCCCTTACGGTCGCGGCTCAGTTACAGGTAGATGCCGCTACCGTAAAGAAACGGAGTTCACGGTCAAAGACCTAGTCAGTGGGGCACAAGCCCACGCCAGAGCGCCGGTGCGGCAGGCTGAAGCCCGCGCCACGTGTCAGCCGCGCCGCGCTTGCCGGGCTTTCAGAAACTCGAGCCCGTCAAAGGCGATCGACTCGGGCGAGGGCGCCAGGTCGCGCCAGATGGAAGCGGCGGAGGAAAGCTCGCCGAGGGCGAAGCCGAAACTTTCAATGGTGAGCCAACCGCCGTAGCGCAGTTCATCGAGGACCTGGAACACGCCCTTCCAATCGACGTGGCCGGTCCCGGGCGTCCCGCGATCGTTCTCACTGGCGTGTACGTGCTTCAGGTACGGAGCCGTGGCGCGAAGCGCGGCTGCAACGTCCTTTTCCTCCACGTTGGCGTGGAACGTATCGAAGAGGATGCCCACGTTGGGGTGGTGGATCCGGGCGCAAAGCCGGACCGCATCCGCCGCAGTGTTGAGGAAATAGGTTTCAAACCGGTTCAATGGCTCCAGAGCGACCGTGACGCCGCACGATTCCAGCGTGTCTCCGAGCGACTGATAACACTCCACCGCCCAGTTCCACTCACTCTGGCTGCGGCGCCGGCCGGGGAGATAGCCCACCGGGGAATAGAGTGGTCCGGCGAGAATTTTTCCGCCCGTCTCCGCGGCCACCCTGGCGCACTCCGCGAGGTGCTCCGCGGTCTTGCGCCGCACCGCCGGATCCTCACTGATGGCGTTCATACCTTGTGGCAGGACGCTACAGAATGTACACTCCAACCCACTGGACGCCAGACCGCGCCGAACCTCCGCCACGGGAAACTGCGCGGGCTGAATCAGCGGCATCTCGACGCCGTCAAAGCCTCGCTGCCGGATGACGGGCAGCAGGTCCAGAATCGAGCGGTCCACATTCGCCGCCCAAATAAAGGTATTCACTCCGAATTTCATGGCTTGGTTCTCTTGGTCCTCAGATTGCGGAACAAGAACAGCCCGCTCTTGCCCCCCACGCCGAAATCCACCGCACCGTCGCCGTCCAAATCGGCGGTGGCAATCTGGATCCCGGCGCCGGTGCGGGTGCTGTAATCAATCACATGGCGCACCCAGACGATTTCTCCGTCCGGCGCCTTCCTATATTCGTACCAATAGATTCCGAGCGGCTCCCGCGCCCCGGGGTCGCGCCCGTTGTGCGCCATATACCGCTTGCCGGTCAGCAGGTCCATTTGGCCATCGCCGTTGATGTCCGCCAGAACCAGGCAGTGCGCCTGCGACCAGGACGAATCGATTTCGTGCTTCGTCCAATGGTTTCCAGGGCCCTGCTCCATCCAGAAAATGCCGTAGTCGTGCGCGAGCGTAGTGACCAGGTCGGGGCGGCCATCCCCGTTGATGTCCAGCACGTGAATGAATCCGGTGGCGCCCAGGTCGAAGTCCGGGTGCCAGATCCAATGTCCGTTGCGCGGATCGGGAGGCGCCTCGAACCAACCTTTGGGCGTGATGATATCGGTCCGGCCGTCGCCGTTGACATCCCCCGCGCCAATTCCGTGCCCGTAGCTATGATCGCTGACAATATGCTTGACCCAGGCGCCGTTCTTGATTTCGTACCAGGCCAGAGGCGCGTCATCTCCGAACTGCGGCAGGAGGTCCCGGGCCTTGCCGTCGTTCTCCAGGTCGACCAGGAAGGCAAACTCCACCGGATGGCCCGTCTCGATCACGGTCTTTTTCCAGATTCCGCCGGCGCGCCCTGGGTTCCTCCACCAGGCGAGGCTCTTGGTGAAGAAGGAGCAGCTCACCACGTCCACCCAGCCATCGCCGTCCACATCGATCGGAAGATCGCTGAAATTGTCTATGTAGAAATCGGTGTAGGGCAAGTCGCGAAAGCGGTGGGGCGTCCATTTCGGCGCCTGGTACCAGTATTCGCCGGAGATGATATCGAGTTTCCCGTCGCGATTGACGTCGGCGAAAGCGCAGGTCTCGCTGGCCCCGTTGTCGATCATCGACTTTTCGAAAGGCACCTCGGCAGGCCGCGTGATACTCCATAGGGCGAAAGCGCCGATGCCCATCAGCGCCGCAACCATCTTCATGGCGGGTCTCCTCTGGCGGAGGTGTTGGATGCGGCTTCCAGATTCGGACCTGGAGCCGCCCCGGCTGGAGCTTCCATTCGTGCACCTCGACCGAGACCGGCAGTTTATCAGAATCGGCAGCTCGATAAGCGGCGCACGTGCGGCTGTCGCAGCCAAATAGAAAGTTCCGGTCTTGAGGGCCGGCTTGCGACCCTCATGGTATGTTCGTATAGCCTTGCCGGGGTCGCGCCTGGCGGGGTTGCCCGAACTCTTGCGCATACAGGTCCTCGACCAAACCGATCCCGTGCTGCCCCTCGTTATGCGCGTCAGAGGGCGGCGGAAGGGCCGTAGCGAGGACAAGTCCAGCAACGTCTCGCATATCTCGAATCGCATCCCGTTCTCCAAACCAGAGCTCAGTCAGCGCCTGGATTTGGGGGACCGCCCGCACCACCTTCCACGCGGTCAGAGACGAAAGCTTGCCCATGAACCAAGCGGGACAGGCACGCGGCAGACAGTCAATCTACCCCCAACGAGACCTCTCTATTCTGGTTTGGCGCGCTTCAGAAGGGAAATCGCGAGCAGGACCCAGGCGCCGATGAACGATAGGCCACCTATGGGAGTAACTGCTCCCAGCACGCGGATTCCCGTCAGCGCCAGAAGGTACAGACTGCCGCAGAAGATGACCACTCCAGCCAGCAGCAGGGCGCAGACCCACGAGCCGGCGGCCGGCGAAACAGCACCGAGCCTGGGCAGTATCGAGACGACGAGCAATCCCATCGCATGGAAGAACTGATAGAAGACGGCGCGTTCGTAGATGCCCATCGAATAGGCATCCAGCCGGCCTCTCAGTCCATGCGCGCCGAATGCGCCCAAAATCACAGCGAGAGCAAGCCCGATCGAACCCGTAGCCGTCCAGTTCATGTTGCCGCCGCCTCCGAGACGGCCGGCGTTGGCGCCTTACCGTACAGCCTCTATTCCGCCATTTTTCCATATTTCGTTCTGGCGTGAGCATCCCACTCGCGCTCGGATTTGCGCAAGCATCCTTTGAAGAAGGCGCTCCCTCCGGTCGCGGCCTTGGGAGCCCTGGCCTTCGCGAACGTCTCTCCGATGAGGTCAATTCGAGTCGAGGATCTACCGCGGTTTCTTCGAGGTTCCAACCCGCCCCGAGGTTGCCGGCGTCCGGGAACTCGCGGTTTTCGGATCGGCTGCACGGGAAGAAATGCGCCCGGAGAGCGACATCGATTTGCTTGTTGAATTCCTGCCAGGCGCGCAGGCCGATCTCGTGGACAACGCCGGTTTGATGTTAGATCTGTCGCAGCTTCTTGGGCGGAAAGTCGGTCTGGCCTCGAAGAATGGACTAAGACCGCTGATCCGGGCTTCCGTGCTCGAAGAGGCGCGGTTCCTGTATGCGGCGTGAGAAATTCGCGATTATCGGCGAGGTCTCGGCGCGGCTACCGGAGGGACCGCGGAACCGCTGCCCCCAGGTCCCTTGGCCTCAGATTGTCGGGTTTCGAAACACTCTGGTTCACGGCTATTCCGGGATCGACTGGGCTGAAATGTGGCCGGCTGCGAGCAACCGCTACCCTGTGTTGCGGGAGCAGGCCGCCGGCATCTTCGCAGAAGAATCGGGAGGCGCCAGTGGTGACAGCGGCCAGTGACAGCGGCAAAGCGCACAAAGCCGATCCCCGTTTTGCACTAGAATGGGCCTCACGGAGGAAACTTGTCATGCGTAGGTACCTGGATGGGCGGCGTACGTTTCTGCGCGGGGCCGCGGGCGCGTTGGGCGCAGCTTTTTGGGCGGATCGAACGCTGGATGGCGCGGTCCAGAACGTGAATACGAATTCGAAACCGTCCGAACTGCGGATCACGGACATGCGCGTGGCCGTAATCGCGCGCGCGCCGATGACATGTCCGATCCTGCGCATCGACACCAACCAGGGCATCTACGGCTTGGGCGAGGTGCGCGACGGTGCGAGCAAGACGTACGCGCTGATGCTCAAGAGCCGCATTTTGGGTGAGAACCCCTGCAATATCGACAAGATTTTCCGGAAGATCAAACAATTCGGCGGTCCCGCCCGGCAGGCGGGCGGCGTGTGCGGCATCGAGATGGCCCTGTGGGACCTCGCGGGCAAAGCCTACGGCGTGCCGGTCTACCAGATGCTGGGCGGCAAGTTCCGGGAGCGGATTCGCTGCTATGCGGACACCACCGAGTCGCGCGATCCGAAGGAGTACGGCCAGCGGCTGAAGCGGCGGGCCGAAGAAGGCTTCACCTGGCTGAAGATGGACCTCGGCATCGACCTCATGGAGGACGTTCCCGGAACCATCACGCGGCCGGCGGACAGCAGCGTCGCGGAGCGCAGCACGGTGCAGCACATGTTCACCGGGATCGAGCTCACGCCCAAGGGCATCGAAGTGATGAGCAGCTACGCGGGCGCGATCCGCGAACAGGTGGGCATGGAGATTCCCCTATCGGCCGACCACTTCGGCCACATAGGAGTGAACTCGTGCATCCGGCTCGGCAAGGCGCTCGAGAAATGGAATCTCGCCTGGCTCGAGGACATGGTTCCGTGGCAGTATCCGGACCTGCTGAAGGAAATCAAGGATGCGGTGGACATCCCGATCCTGACGGGCGAGGACATCTATCTGAAAGAGGGCTTCGAGGAACTTTGCCGCAAGCGCGCGGTGGATATTATTCACCCCGATCTGGCGAGCGCGGGCGGCATTCTGGAGACGCACAAGATCGGCGATATGGCGCAGGAATACGGCGTCCCGATGGCGATGCACTTCGCGGGATCGCCGGTCTCCTGCTTCGCGGCCGTTCACTGCGCCGCGGCGACGGAGAACTTCCTGGTGCTCGAAAACCACTCGGTGGACGTCCCGTGGTGGAACAGCCTCGCCGAGGGCGTCGAGAAGCCGATCGTGAACCGGGGGTTCATCCAGGTGCCGGAAAAACCGGGGCTGGGGGTCACCCTGAACGAAGAAGCCGTGAAGCAGCACCTGCTCGATCCGGGCTATTTCGAGCCCACTCCGGAGTGGGACAAAGAGCGCTCCTGGGACCGCACCTGGAGCTGAGGATAATTGGCTTTCGTGTAACGAGCGGCCCAGCTACGCGGTTGCCTGGGTAGCATACCCGCGGGGGTGCACACGGTGCCAGCACCAGGCGCTGCCGATGATTTCCTCAAGCTCCGGATATTTCGGCTGCCAGCCGAGCATCCGGCGCGCTTTTTCCGAGCTGGCGACCAGGGCCGACGGATCGCCGGCGCGCCGCGCTTCCATGCGAACCTCGATCGGCTGCCCGGCGATCTTCCGCGCCGTTTCGATCACTTCGAGCACCGAGTAGCCCTTGTTTGCTTGGGGTCCAGGCCGGCATATGCTTAACCGGCGAGTTTCCCAATCGTCCGAATGCCCCTTTTTTCGGCGCCCCGCCGCTCCATCAGCACGCCTGCTGCCGCATCGTTGACGCCCGACGCATACAGTGTTTTCGCTCTTAAACTACTAGAGCTTAATGTTGCCGCTGCGGACGCCGTCGGATGGACAGACCGAGGACTTGGGTTTCCGCAAAACGGTCCTTGACATCCGCTAAGCGTTCCCTCAAACTACCCATAGGCTAACTATGGAACAGAACACGTCCAGGACCGAGATTCCGCCGGGGACCCTCTACATGCTGATCCTGAAGACGCTCACGCGCGGGCAGATGCATGGCTACGGAATCGCGGAGCACATCCAGCAGGTGTCGGATGACGTCCTTCAGCTCGAAGAAGGCTCGCTTTACCCGGCGCTCCAGAGAATGCTCATCAAGGGCTGGGTGACTGCCGAATGGGGCCAGTCGGAGAACAACCGCCGGGCGCGCTATTACCAGCTCACGGCAGCCGGCCGTAGGCAACTGACGACCGAGATCTCCGAGTTCGAGAAAGTGATGCGGGCGATCACGCGCGTGATCCAGCCTGCTTAAGGGAGAACGGCGATGGAACTCTGGCGGAGGCTTGGTTTCCTGCTGAGGCGGCGGCGCTTCGACCGCGATCTGGAAGAGGAGATGCGCTTCCATTTGGAGATGAAATCCCGGAAGAACCGCGAGGCGGGCGTGGAGGCGGAAGAAGCCGAGTACGCGGCTCGCAGGAGCTTCGGAAACGCGCTGCTGCTGCGCGAGAAGAGCCGCGACGCGTGGGGCTGGAGGGCCGTCGAAACACTGGCGCAGGATGTGCGATTTACGCTTCGGATGATGCGCAAGAATCCTGCCTTCACGGCCGTTGCGATCCTGGTGCTCGCGCTCGGAATAGGCGCGAATACGGCGATTTTCAGCATGGTCCAAGCGCTGCTGCTGAATCCGTATCCGTTTCCGGAGCCGGACCAGCTCATGTCTGTGCAGGCTACCCATCGAACGAGTTGGACCACGGCCACCGGCTACAGGGAGTTTCTCGACTGGCAGCAGCAGAACACGGTGTTCGAGGACATGGCCATTGTCCCCTGGACTGCCACGTATACCCTTACGGGCAACGGGGAACCGCAACGGCTCATTGGCGGCGAGACCACCGCAAGCTTTTTTGAGGTTCTGGGCGTTCAGCCGTTGTTCGGGCGCTTCTTTACAGAACAGGAAACCGGCCTTGGATCTCAGCGACTCGTGTTGCTGAGCTATGCCGCCTGGCAGAACCGGTTCGGAGGGCGTGCGGATATTCTGGGCCGGAAAGTCGTTCTTAATGAAACGCCCTATACCGTCATCGGGGTAATGCCGAGCCGGTTTGCTTTTCCGGGCAGAACGACGTGCGAGTTCTGGACGCCTCTGCGCGACGACCCCGTGAACAGCCGGGGGAACCATCAGTATTCAGTCATCGCGCGCCTGAAGGCGGGGATTCCGATCGCACGGGCGCAAGCCGATATGAGCGCAATTGCCCGCCGTAACGAACAGTTGTACCCGTGGGCGAATAAGGGCTGGGGTGTCGTGGTGTCTCCGCTCGCCCGCACACTGGCCAAACAGGCGGCTGCCCCGCTCGCCGTACTTTTCGCGACGGTCGTCCTTGTGCTACTGCTGGCGTGCGTAAACCTGGCGGGCCTGATGCTCGCTCGGGCCTCGGGACGTGTGAAGGAGATGACCATCCGCGTTGCTCTCGGCGCGAGCCGCCTGCGGATCGTGCGCCAGATGCTGACGGAAAGCGTCCTGCTCTCAATTGTTGGCGCCTGCGCGGGACTGGTCTTCGCTAACTGGCTGATGGAGGTCCTCCGCAAAGCAACTCCCGCAGGTCTGGGCCTCGACGCCGCGTTGCGTCTCGATTCCCGCGTGCTGGAATTCACTTTCGCGGCATCAGTGCTCACAGGCGTGGTTTTCGGGCTTGCGCCGGCATTGTACGGCTCCAGAAGCGGTCTCAGTCCGGCGCTTACAACGCGAGCAGAGAGCGCCACGGGAACACCGTCGCGCGGCAGACTGCTTGGAGCCCTGGTGGCGGGCGAGGTTGCGCTCGCCGTGGTGCTGCTCGTCGGCGCCGGGCTCCTCGTCAAGGATCTGATGACCGTCCTCCACCTGGATACCGGCGTCCGGGCAGAGCACGTGCTCACGTTTGCGCTAGATCTTCCGCACTCGATGTACTCAACTCCGCAGCGCACCAGCTCGTTTTACGAGGAGCTGCTTTCACGGCTGCGCGCCTCTCCTGGGATTCAGTCAGCCGCCGCGGTCGGAACGCTCCCCATGACCGGCGGCTACAGCGGCAGCCGTTTTGAAATCGAAGGCCACCCGGAGCCCGCGGATCTGGAGGGAGCACGGGCACAAGACAATATCTCGACACCAGGCTACTTCCGGACCATAGGGATTCGCCTGCTGCTCGGGCGAGATTTTGACGAAAGGGACACCGCCACGTCGCACCCCGTAATGATTGTCAATGAGGAGTTCGCCCGCCGGTTCTTCCCGAGTGAGGACCCGATTGGAAAGAGAATCCAAACACGCGACTGGCGGACCATCGTTGGCGTGGTTGGCTCGGTCAAACACCAGCAGCCATGGCGCCTGCCCCAACCGATGATGTATGTACCCCATGCGCAAGACCCTGGAGGCTTCATGTGGGTCACCGTGCGGACTGCGGGAGATCCCGAGAAACTCGCTCTGGCTGTGCGCGGGACGGTTCGCTCTCTGGATCTCAACCTGCCTGTGCTCAGTATGCGCACGATGCGTGAGGTCGTCTCCGATTCGGTCAACGGGCCGCGCCTCCTGGCATCGTTTCTGGCCGGATTTGCCGGTTTTGCGCTGGTGCTGGCGGCAACTGGCATCTACGGCGTCGTCGCCTACTCCGTGAGCCAGCGGACGCACGAGATGGGCGTGCGGATCGCTCTCGGCGCCTCGTATAGAGACGTGTTGGCGCTGGTTGCAAAGAAAGCCGCCGTGCTCGCAGCCACCGGCGTCCTGATTGGAGTGCCGGCCGCTCTCGGCGTCTCGCGCTTGATAGGTTCGCTTCTCCACGGCACGAGACCGCTGGATATTACCGTATTCGTGAGTGTCCCGGCCGTTCTGCTCGCCGTGGCACTGGCCGCGAGTTACGTTCCGGCCCGGCGCGCCGCGCGCATCGATCCCATGGAGGCACTGCGTTGTGAGTGAACTATGGAGAAGGCTCGTCGCGCTATTCCAGCGGAAGCAATTCCACCGCGATCTGGACGAGGAGATGAGCTTCCACCTGGAGATGAAGGCCCGGAAGAACCGCGAGGCGGGCGTGGAGGCGGAAGAAGCCGAGTACGCGGCTCGCAGGAGCTTCGGAAACGCGCTGCTGCTGCGGGAGCAAAGCCGTGATGCCTGGGGCTGGAGGGCAGTCGAGACGCTGGCGCGGGATATGCGTTTTGCGCTTCGGATGATGCGCAAGAATCCTGCCTTCACGGCCGTTGCGATCCTGGTGCTCGCGCTCGGAATAGGCGCGAATACGGCGATCTTCAGCGTGCTCTATGGAGTATGGCTCTCACCCGCGAAATATGCCCAGCCGGAGAGGTTGGTTGACGTTAGCCGGCAGCAATTGACCGGCCGCAAATTCTTCGGGGGCGTATCCTATCCGGACCTCGACGATTGGAGAGCACAATCGAGGGCCGTCGAGGATTTCGGCGTTCATCTGTACGCCCACTATGTGAATATCTCGGGAGAACAAGGGGCCGAGGAGGTGATCGGCCACCGCATTTCGGCAAACCTGTTTGATCTGCTGGGAGTCCGTCCGGCATTGGGGCGTCCGTTGGACGCCGAGGCAGACCGGAGTAGCGGGCCGCGGCAGGCGTTGATCAGTTACACGTGGTGGTGGCGGCGGTTCGGTGGCGATGCTGGTGTGGTGGGAAAAGAGATTCAGGTGAACGACGAAGCTTTCACGATAGCCGGTGTGATGCCGCAAGGATTCGAATTCCCGCCCATGAGTTCGGCAGAGTACCGCCCAGCGATCTGGATGTCTCTGAACGCTCCGCCTGAGCAAGAGCGCAGCAGGGCGTTTCATCCGCTGGATGTGATCGCGAGGCTAAAACCCGAGGCTTCTGTCCGGCAGGCGCAAGCGGAGATGAATACCATTGCGGCCCGAATGGCAACTGCTTATCCGCAAGAGGATGGCGGTTGGGGAATCAAAATTAGAAGGCTCAACGACGTCGAGCAACTGGAGGAGACACGGCCAGCTCTGTTGCTGGTGATGGCGGCGGCTTCATTAGTCCTCCTGGTGGCGTGCGCGAATATAGCGAATCTGCTGTTGGCACGCGCTTTCGGGCGGGAGCGTGAAATGACGATGCGGCGGGCACTCGGCGCGACATGGCCGCGTTTGGCAGGGCAAGTTCTGACGGAGAGCGCCGTCCTTGCGCTGACCGGCGGCACGGCAGGACTGCTGCTGGCATACGGGGCGATGCCGTTTCTCAAGGCCATATTGCCAGCAGCCATGCCGCGAGCCGACGAGATCGGAGTGAGTGGCACCGTGTTGTGGTTCGCGGCCGGAATCTCCCTGTCGACCGGCTTGATCTTTGGTGGAATACCAGCCCTGCATGGAGGCGGCGATACCAGTCGCGGTCTGGGTGGGCGAACGGTTGCGGCACGCAACCGTGCTACACGTGTACTGGTGACCATCGAAGTTGCGCTTGCCCTGGTACTTCTTGCGAGCGCGAGCCTGCTCATCGAGAGTCTTCGGCGGGTGACGAACGTGAACTTGGGCTTCGACAAGGAACATGCCCTCACGATGCGGCTGCGATTGACGAAGAGCCGCTATCCGGGCGCGACGCAGGTGGCCGCATTTCGCGCCGAGTTACTGCGCCGAGTCGGGTCCCTGCCCGGCGTGCAGTATGTGGGCACGGTCTCTTCTCTGCCGATGGGGATCCTCATGCAGGGCACGGAATTCGAAATCGAGGGCCGGCCTGAAACAGCCTCAGATAAACCATTTGTGGACTATGCCAATGTCAGCCGAGATTACCTGCGCGCCATGGGCATTCCACTCGTGCGCGGCCGCTATTTTGATGCCGGGGAGCGGCCGGGTGCGCCACCGGTGGCGCTAATTAGGGTAAATATATACTTGACTAATACACGATTCTGGGGTACGATTGAAGCATGGAACGCGAACCCCAGACACTTCAGGAAGCAGTCATTTACTTCTCTATCCCCGAGAACTGCCTGAACTACCTCGTTGGCCGCCGTCCCGAATGGGCTAACGGCGTGGTCTGCCCGGTCTGTGGCAGCACTAGCGTGGGGTTCCTCAAGAATCAGCTTCGCTGGCAATGCAGCGTCCGGCATCCCCGGCGGCAGTTCTCCGTCAAGGTTGGGACCATTTTCGAGGATTCTCCGCTCGGTCTGGATAAGTGGCTTCCAGCTATGTGGCTCATCTTGAATTGCAAGAATGGCATCTCCAGTTGTGAGATCGCACGGGCGCTTGGAGTCACTCAGAAGACCGCGTGGTTTATGCTCCATCGCATCAGGCTTGCCCAACAGGGCAAGGACGGCGGGAAACTGGGGGGAGAAGTCGAAGCGGACGAAACCTTCATCGGCGGAAGAGCGCGCAACATGCACGCTGCCCAACGCGCGGCCAAGATTACCGGCACTGGCGGGAAAGACAAGACCGCCGTCATGGGAATCTTGGAACGCGGCAAGAAAGGAAAGAGCAGCCGGGTTCGCACTTCCATAGTTCCGAACCGCAAGAAAAGCGCTCTTCAAGCGGAAGTACGGCAGCACGTTGAGGCTGGGTCCGCTCTCTATACCGATGCCCTTAAGTCCTATGAGGGCCTGGACGAATTCGAGCATCAGGTAGTTGACCATGCCGTCGAGTACGTCAACGGGCAAGTCCACACTAACGGTATGGAGAACTTCTGGAGCCTGCTGAAGCGCGGCCTGCGTGGCACCTATGTGAGCGTGGAGCCGTTCCACTTGTTCCGGTACTTGGATGAGCAAGCGTTCCGATTCAACAATCGAGACATGACCGATGGTGAGCGCTTTGACCTCGGAGTTTGTGAGATCGTTGGCAAGCGGCTCACCTATGCCGAACTCACTGGCAAGGTCGGAGAAACGACGCTTGGCTAAACGGCAGGGCAGGGGGAAGCGGAAGGCTTGACCTTCCGCTTCGGGCCGCGCCGATGTGGATTGGCTTCCACTTGCTTTCGGTACGCACGTTCGCGTCGCGCAATTGTGGAGTGCGGCACCGCTAGAATCTGTTTCACGCCTTCGTCGAACCGGCGCAATGCTTCCGGGCCTTCGATGCATTCCGGCATTGGCGTTGTGGGACCCGTCTTCATACCTATCCATTATCATCGCACCTTTTTCGTCGCCGCCTTCAGCAACTCCATGAGTTGCTCCGGTGTGGTCCCTCGCGCTGCATCTGATTCCTGCTTTAGGAGAGCCATCATATCCGGTCTAAAGGTGTACGCGAAATGCGGGCTTTTTGGTACTCCATCGCGTGTATAGCGTTCTCTGAATAACTTAAGCAGCGGTGAGAACTCATTTGCGAGCCCCTCTCCAGAACGCCTTTGTACAGCCCAAGCGATTAGGTCTGCCGCCTGTAAGGCACTCTCGTTATCATCATTGTCAAAGGTCAGTGTTCCCGTGAACGAAATGCCGTTTTGGCGTTCCATAAAGGACCACAGGGCATGACCAAACTGAAACTGTCCGGCGTATGGGTTGCCAGTGTCCATTAAGTACGATAGCCTATCCGGATAGCGCATATCTCTAGCTAGCTTCACATTGTATTGAGTGACACCGATAAATGCTATGCCGTACGGACTGATAATTTCACGCTGACAAGACTGCGAATAGAACTTTTCGTACGCAGGTATCGATACATCGACAGCGATAGTGTAGTCCGCCCTGGATCTAATAGTCGTAACGGCATCTGTGAACAATGCCATTTTGAGTTCGGGATACATACTAATGTATCGGCCATGCGGACGGACGAAATCTGTCATATGCAAACTATCTATTCGGTACCGGTACAACAGTCTGCGCCAGCGTTCGTCCAGACGAATATGAGACACCTTACTGAGCACGCATCCGGCAAGCAACACTGTTTGCTTTTCCAGTCCGCTTTCGTCCAAGTAACACGTTAGGGCAGTCATCTTCCGCTTAGAAGCATTAGAGCCGTGCATCAGAAACCACAGATGCTCTATCTGCTCACGCCGTTCATTTCGGCACCTGACGCGCGCATCTAGCACAACGCACCCGTGCCGTACTCGATCATCCTAGCACCGGGAGCGGTATTAGGCAAGTATATAATTACCCTAATTAGCGAATCCATAGCGCGCGCATACTGGCCTTCGGGAGCGGAGCTCGGCAGTCACATTCGGCTCGACGGCACGTGGTTCACGATCGCTGGAACTGTAAGCGACGTTCAACAGTATTCGCCCGAGCGCGGGGCGAGGGGCGGTACGATTTACACTCTGAATGAGCAATTGCCGCCTGCGGCCCAGGACAACGACGTGGGGCGGCTTGTAGTTCTGGTGACACGCACGGCTGGCGAACCGTCCTCTATTATCGGTGCGGTGCGTCGAGCTGTGGCCGACATCGATAAGGATCAGCCGGTGGCAGGTGTGTCTACCCTGGAGCAGTTGGTCTGGCGAAGTCTCGCTGCGCGGCGGCTGAACACTGTGCTGGTGGGCCTGTTCGCGGGGCTGGCACTTGTGCTGGCCGCGGTGGGCGTTTACGGTGTTACCTCCTACGCGGTAGTGCGCAGGACGAAAGAAATTGGAATTCGCATGGCGGTAGGGGCAACGCCCACCTCGGTATTGGCGATGGTGGCCAGGGAGACCCTGTTTCTCGGGGTCGCCGGAGCGGCGATCGGATTGGGGGCAACTGCAATGACATCGCGGCTTCTGACCAGGTTTCTGTATGATGTGAGGCCGGCGGAGCCAGTCATCGTAATGGGAGTCGCGATGCTGCTGGTTGCGATAGTCGTAGTATCGGGGGTGTTTCCGGCAGTGCGGGCGATGCATGTCGATCCGGTAGTCGCACTTCGAGAGGATTGACCTCAGGCTTCATCACGGAAACGCACTGTGACACATTCCAAAGAGGTAGGCTCTGCTGCGATTCAGCGCCGCAAAGCTTATGGAGGAGAGCGATGGCAGCTTAATGCGGGCGAACCGGCCCCTAGCCCCTAGCTTAGCTATGCCGGCACCGGCGTCGCGTAACCCCGCGGGTGCGCGCGATGCCAGCACCAGGCGCTGCCGATGATCTCCGCGAGTTCCGGATATTTCGGCTTCCATCCGAGCATACGGCGCGCCTTCTCCGAGCTGGCGACCAGGACCGACGGATCGCCGGCGCGCCGCGCTTCCATGCGAACCTCGATGGGCTGGCCGGCGATCTTCCGCGCAGTCTCGATCACCTCCAGCACCGAGTAGCCTCTTCCGTTGCCGAGGTTGATGCGGTCGGAGGCTCCGCCGCCGCGGAGATAGTCGAGCGCGAGCAGGTGCGCGCTCGCGAGATCGGCGACGTGGATGTAATCGCGCACGCAGGTGCCGTCCGGCGTCGGATAGTCGCCGCCGAACACCGAAATGCAGGGGCGCTGCCCCAGCGCGGCTTTGAGCACGTTGGGGATCAGGTGCGTCTCGGGATCGTGATGCTCACCCAGGTTTCCGGCCGCCCCCGCCGCATTGAAATAGCGCAGCGCGGCGAACTTCAGGCCGTAGGCGCGGTCGCAGCTTTCGAGCACTCGCTCCAGCATGAACTTCGACCAGCCGTAAGGGTTCGTGGGCCACTGCGGATGGTCTTCCGTGATCGGCGTCTCCTTGGGCTCGCCGTAAACCGCGGCCGTCGAGGAGAACACGATCCGCTTCACGCCGGCCGCGATCAGCGCCCGCAAAAACGCCACGCCCTGCGCGGTGTTGTTCTCGAAGTACCGGGAAGGATCTTCGACCGATTCGCCGGCCTCGGCGAGCGCGGCGAAGTGAATGCAAGCGTCGAGGTCGTGCTCCCGGGCGATGCGCGCGACCAGCGCGGCATCCCGCACCTGGCCCTGGTAGAACGGAATGGCGGGGTCGAGCGCCTCGCGGTGGCCGCGATAGAGATCGTCCAGAATCACGACCTGTTCGCCGCGTTCGCGCAGAAGCTGTACGGTGATGCTGCCTATGTACCCGGCGCCGCCGGTGACGAGAATGGCCATAAGAATACATGGTACCGTGTGTTTGCAAAACGCATCCGCATCTGCTGAAATCAGTGCTTACTGGAGGCGCGCATGAATGAGACATTGAACCTGGGAGTGATCGTTGGCAGCCGGGGATTCTTCCCCGCCCACCTGGCGAAATCCGGCCGGGAGGAGATGATTGCGGCGCTTGAACGGGCCTCGATGAAGGCCATCGTCCTCGGACTGGACGACACCCAGCACGGCGCCGTGCAAACGCGCGACGATGCCAAGAAATGCGCCGCGCTATTCGCGGCCAACCGGGACAAAATCGATGGCATCGTCGTGACGCTGCCGAATTTCGGCGAAGAGCGCGCGATCGCCGATGCTCTGCGCATGTCCGGCCTCAACGTGCCGGTGCTGATCCAGGCCACGCCGGACAACGCCGCCAATATGACCGTGCGCGACCGGCGCGACAGCTTCTGCGGAAAGATGTCCGCGTGCAACAACCTGAAGCAGTACCGCATTCCGTACTCGCTCACCAGCCTGCACACCGAGGCTCCGGCTTCGGAGCAGTTTCACAAGGACGCGCTCTGGTTCGGCTCGGTGTGCCGCGTCGTGAACGGCCTCAGGAACGTGCGCGTCGGCGCGATCGGCGCGCGCCCGGCGGCGTTCAACACGGTCCGCTACAGCGAGAAGGTCCTCGAAGCCAACGGGATCGATGTGGAAACGGTTGACCTTTCCGAGATTCTGGGACGCATTCAGCGCATGAAAGACAGCGATGCGAAAGCGCTGGCGAAGCTGGACGCGATCAAGAAATACGTGCCGACGGCCGGCATTCCCACCGAAGCGCTGCTCAAAATGGCCAAGCTCGGCGCGGTCATCGACCAGTGGAAGAAGGAAACCGACGTCACCATCACCGCGGTGCAGTGCTGGACCGCGATCGAGGACTATTTCGGCGTGGTGCCGTGCACGGTGATGAGCATGATGAGCAACGATCTGGCGCCGAGCGCCTGCGAGGTGGACGTCTGCGGCACGGTCGCAATGTACGCCCTGGCGCTGGCGTCCGGGACTCCGAGCGCGTTGCTCGACTGGAACAACAACTACGGCGACAACCCCGATAAGGCCGTCTGCTTCCATTGCAGCAATCTGCCGAAGCACTTCTTCGAGAGCGTCCGCATGGACTTTCAGGAGATCATCGCCGGCTCGCTCGGCAAGGAGAACACGTTCGGAACCTGCGTCGGCCGGGTGAGGGCCGCCCCGATGACTTTCGCGCGCTTCTCCACCGACGAGAACACGGGAAAGGTGCGGGGCTATGTGGGCGAAGGCCGGTTCACCAATGACCCGCTGGATACGTTCGGCGGCGCCGGGGTGGTCGAGATCCCGCGCATGCAGCCGCTGCTCCGCTACATTTGCGAGCAAGGCTTCGAGCACCACGTGGCGGCGAACCTGGACCACGTGGCCGGCGCGGTCTACGAGGCCACGGCGAACTACCTCGGCTGGGACATGTACCGGCACGAAGCGTAGGCGGCTCGCGCGCCGCTTGCCTGCGCGCGCGGCTCCTCTCCGACCCTCGGCCGGCGGTGTGCGCTAACCATTTCGCGCACCACCCGGCCGGGAGGGAGCGGTTTTTCCCCACGCCCCCGCGCTATTCTGGGAGAGAAGAACCCACTCGGTATATGCTTCAAACCAAAAAGACACCCGTGGAGGATCTGAATCCCCGGGAGACCGCGGAATGGCTCGAAGCTCTCGATCAGATCCTCGACGAGGCCGGGCCGGATCGCGCGGCGTTTCTGCTGGACCGCCTGACGAATCGCGCGGGTGTGTTTGGCGCCGCGCTGCAATACCGCACCAACACGCCGTACGTGAACACCATCCCCGCCGAGGCGCAGGAGCCGTTCCCGGGCGACCGGGCGATCGAGCGCCGGCTGAAGAGCCTGATCCGATGGAACGCGCTGGCGATGGTGGTTCGGGCCAATAAGTACGACCCCGGGATTGGCGGTCACATATCCAGCTACGCTTCGCTCGCCACCCTGGTCGAGATCGGCTTCAACCACTTTTTCCACGCATCCTACGGCGACCAGCCGGGCGATTTCCTCTACCTGCAAGGCCATTCGGCACCGGGATATTACGCGCGCGCTTACCTCGAAGGCCGGCTGACGGACGCGCACCTGCGCAACTTCCGCCACGAGCTGCGGGAGCAGCCGGGGCTCTCGTCCTATCCCCACCCCTGGCTGATGCCGGGCTTCTGGCAATTTCCAACGGTCTCGATGGGTCTCGGTCCCATCAATGCCATCTACCAAGCCCGGTTCGTGAAGTACCTGGAGAACCGCGGCCTGCTGAAGCCTACTCCGCGCAAGATCTGGGCTTTCCTGGGCGACGGCGAAATGGAAGAGCCGGAATCGACCGGCGCGATCCGCGTCGCGGCGAATGAGAAGCTCGACAACCTGATCTTTGTCGTCAACTGCAACCTGCAGCGCCTGGACGGCCCGGTGCGGGGCAACGGCAAGATCATCCAGGAACTCGAAGGGGTGTTCGCCGGCGCGCACTGGAACGTCATCAAAGTGATCTGGGGCGAGGACTGGGACCCGCTGCTCGCCAAAGACAAGACCGGACTGCTGGTCAAGCGGATGAACGAGTGCCTGGACGGCGACTATCAGACGTTCGTGGCGCGCGGCGGCGCCTACATCCGCAAGGAGTTTTTCGGCAAGTATCCGGAGCTGGCGGAGCTGGTGGCGGACCTCACCGACGAGCAACTGGCGAAACTGCGCCGCGGCGGCCACGATCCCGGAAAAGTGTACAACGCGTACAAGCGCGCCGTGGAACACAAAGGCGCGCCAACCGTGATTCTCGCGAAGACGATCAAGGGTTACGGACTGGGCGAGGCCGGCGAAGGCCGCAACATCACCCACCAGCAGAAGAAGCTCAACGAAGAGGAGATGTTGCACTTCTGCGAGCGGTTCGAGATTCCAATCAGCGCGGAGAGCATTCACGAGGTCGCGTTCTACCGCCCGCCGGAAGACAGCCCGGAGATGCGGTACCTTCACGAACGCCGCCACGAGCTGGGCGGGTACCTGCCGGAGCGCAAGCCCGAGAAGATTACGATCCAGGCGCCGCCGCTCGAATATTTCGCCGAGACGCTCAGCGGGTCGCAGGGCCGCGAGGTCTCGACGACCATGGCGTACGTCCGCCTGATGACGCTGCTGCTGCGGCACCCGGAGATCGGGAAGTACGTGGTGCCGATCATTCCCGACGAGGCGCGCACTTTCGGAATGGAGTCGCTGTTCCGGCAGATCGGAATCTACGCCAGCCAGGGCCAGCTCTACCACCCGGTGGACCAGGAGATGTTCCTGTATTACAGGGAGTCGAAGGACGGGCAGATTCTGGAAGAGGGCATCACGGAGGCGGGCTCGATGGCGTCGTTCACCGCCGCCGGCACGGCCTACGCCACCTGCGGTCTGCCGATGATCCCGCTGTACACGTACTATTCGATGTTCGGCTTGCAGCGCATGGGCGATCTGATCTGGGCCTTCGCGGATGCGCGCGGCAAAGGCTTCATCGTGGGCGCCACGGCCGGCCGCACGACGCTCGCGGGCGAGGGATTGCAGCACCAGGACGGTCACAGCCACCTGCTGATGAGCACGGTGCCGACCTGCGTGCAGTACGATCCGGCCTACGCGTACGAAATCGGCGTCATCATGCAGGACGGCCTGCGGCGGATGTACCAGGAGAACGAGGACCTGTTCTACTACCTGACGGTCTACAACGAGAACTACGCCCAGCCTCCGATGCCGGAGGGCGTGCGCGAAGGCATCCTGAAGGGCCTGTACCGGTTCAAGCCGGCGCCCGAAGGAAAGGCCGTTGCGCACCTGTTCGGCAGCGGTCCGATGCTTAATGAGGCGCTGAAGGCGCAGCAGATCCTGGCGGAGCGGCACCACGTGGCGGCCGATGTCTGGAGCGTGACCAGCTACACGGAACTGCGGCGCGAAGCGCTGGCCGTGGAACGCTGGAACCGGCTGCACCCCGCCGAGGCGCCCCGGCGTCCGTACGTTGAGCAGGCGCTCGAAGGAACCGAAGGCCCCATCATTGCTTCGAGCGATTACATGAAGGCCGTCGCCGACCAGATCGCACCCTGGCTGTGCGGCCGGCTGGTGGCGCTGGGCACCGACGGCTTCGGCCGCAGCGAGAACCGCGAACACCTGCGCAACTTCTTCGAGGTCGGGGCAAGCCACATCGCCGCGGCGGCGCTCGCGCGCCTGGCCCGCGATGGAAAATTCAATTCCGAGGAGGCGCGCAGGTCGATCGGCGAGCTGGGGATCGATCCCGATCGTATCGACCCGGCGCGCGCGTGAGGCGTGCTTTTCTTTACTGAATCAGACGTTCGGCGATGGTTGCCGATGCGCGAGACGATCGCGCTCATGCGGCGGGTTTTCGAGGATCTGGGCAGCGGAAAGGCGCAGAACCAGGCGCGGCGGCGCCTGGTGCTGCCGGGGGGTTCCGCCTTGCATTGCCTGGCGGGCGCCTTCGGCGCGTATTTCGGGACCAAGGTTTACTCGAGCAACCCGCGCACCGGCGCGCACTTCCTGTTCCTGCTCTACAACGCCGAGGGTGGGCTCCCGCTGGCGCTCTTCGAGGCCAACTACCTGGGTCAGATCCGCACCGGCGCCGCCAGCGGCTTTGCCACGGACCTGCTTGCTTCGCCGGACGCCCGGACACTGGCCGTGATCGGCAGCGGATTCCAGGCTCGCAGCCAAATCGAAGCGACGCTGGCGGTGCGGCAGTTCCGCTCGGTGCGCATTTGGAGCCGCAACCCGGAGAAACGCGGCCGGTTTGCCGCGGAATGCTCAGAGGCGTTCGGTGTCCGAATCGAAACGCCGCCCACGGCCGAGGAGACGGTGCGCGGCGCGGATGTGATCGTCACCGCGACCAACTCGAAAGATCCGGTGCTCGAGGACGGCTGGATCGGGCCGGGGGCGCACATCAATGCGATCGGCTCGAATCACCCGAAGCGGCGCGAGCTCCCGCCAGCGCTGATCGAGCGGGCCGGCCTGATCGCAGTGGATTCGATCGAGCAGTCGCGTTTGGAAGCCGGGGATCTCATCGGGGCGCTTGGTGAGGCGGATTGGCGCCCTCCGAAGCTGGTCGAGTTGGCGGAACTCGCCGCCGGCAAACGCGTCTACCAGCGGGGCGATGCTCCGACCCTCTTCAAATCTAACGGTCTCGGAGTGGAGGATGTTGCGGCGGCCGGATTAGTCTACGACTCGGCGGAGAAAAGCGAAATGGCGCGGCTGCCGGTGCTCTATTCCTGAATCGGCAATTGCTGCTCGGACTCGTGCCAGGCGCTGATTTTCAGGCGGCGGCACACCCAGCAAAGCTGCTCGGCGGAGTTCGAGGCGCATTCCGCACCGCACACCATGCACTTAGCGATACGCGGCAGCTTGTCGGGATGCACCGCCTGCTTGGCCTTGTCGAGGATTTCGCTCGGAATCACCGGATCCGCGACCGGGATCCTCTTCTTTCTCATCGCAGACTCTCTGCCCTCAACTACAACACACTTTCGAACCCCGGCGCAATGATAATCTTCGGCCGTGAAGATGCTCCAAAATAATGTCACCCCTTAACTGCAACGAAACTCTGTCACCCCAGGCAATCCTGAAAGGTGATCGAGTTGAGCCAAAGGGAGTTACAGAAACTGAAGGTAATCGAGAATGCAGTCGAGGGCCGGATCACCGTGGCCGAGGCCAGCACGCTTTTAGGGCTGAGCCCGCGGCCGGTGAAGCGGCTCAAGCGGCGAGATCAGGCCGGCACGGTGGATTGGGTGCGGCACGGCAACCGGGGACGAAAGCAGCCCTGGAGGCTGGCCGAAGCGGCGCGAGCGCGGATCGTGCAATTGGCCAAGGAGAAGTACGTGGGCTTCAACGACAGCCACCTGACCGAGAAGCTGGCGGAGGTGGAGGACATAGCGGTCAGCCGGGAGACGGTGCGGCGCCTGCTGCGGGCAGCCGGAGTCAAATCGCCGCAGAAGCGGCGTCCGCCGAAGTACCGGTCAGGTCGGGAACGGAAAGCGCGCATGGGGATGATGGTGCTGACCGACGCCAGCCGGGAGGACTGGTTGGAAGGGCGAGGGCCCCTGCTGACGCTGATCGGCTATCAGGATGATGCGACCAGCCGGATACTGGCAGCCCGCTTCCAGTGGGAGCACGAGGGCACGCTGGGGTACCTGCGCCAGTTGCGGGCGATGGTGGAACGCTATGGAGTGCCGCTGAGCTTGTATCGGGACCAGCACGGGACCTTCCAACGCAACGACAAAAACTGGACCCCAGAGGAAGAGTTGGCCGGGCGGCAATCCCCGACGCAGTTCGGCCGGGTGCTCGAAGAGTTGGGCATCGAGTCGATCCGGGCGCTGAGTCCGCAGGGCAAAGGGCGGATCGAAAGGATGTGGAAGACCTTGCAAGACCGGCTGAGGAGCGAACTGCGCCTGGTCGGCGCCAGCACTCTCGAACAGGCCAACGCGGTATTGGAAGGGTTCATCGAGGATTACAACCGGCGGTTTACAGTCGCGGCAAAAGAGGCCGTCAGCGACTTCCGTCCGCTGAGCAAAAAGCTGAACCGCGACCGGCTGTTCAGCCTGAAGTACGAACGGGAGGTGGGCAAAGATCACGTGATTGCCTTCGGCGCACGGCCGATCCAGTTGCCGGCCAAGCGTGGCAAATTCGGCTATGCCGGAGCGAAAGTGGAACTTTCGCATCAGCTCGATGGCCAGTTGGTAGTCTGGCATGGAACCGACCGGATCCATTCGCTGGTGTTGCCGTTGGACTACGCGCCTGACCGGGCACCCCGCCGGCCGCAAGCCGCCAAGAAGAAGCAGCCGAGAATCTACAGCTATGCCGGACGGCCCGCGTTGGCGGTGCGCCCGTGAAAGCGGATGGGGGATCCACAAGGGGGCGCAGCCCTCTTGTGGGGGGAGCCGCTTCGCAGGATGCGTGCCAGCGCCGTTTGCTGGCGCGCAGCCTGCCTGCGGCGTGGGGGGAACCCGCCCGCCCCGGCTTGCCCCCGCAGGGGGAAACGGGAAAGGGGGCGATCAAAACAGTGCCGCCGCAGGCTTCCAAATGGGATTCGTCCGGTTGAGTTCTACGTCGCGCTGGGGTGACAGATTAACGTTGCAGTTAAGGTGACATTTTTTCATTGCAACAACATGATAATCTTCGGCCGCGGCGCCCGGCAGCCCCGTTAAAGCCGCATGCGGTGGCGGGACTTTCATCGCCGGCTGCTAGGCCGCAACTTCGTACCTGACGACCGAAGCCGCCTCCAGCGCAGAACCACAACGCGGGCATTTCTGACCCGGCTTAACGACCAACTTCCTGCCGGTCACGACCACCGGAGTCTCGACGACGTGGGTGCAGATCGGACAGTAGGCCCAGCCCTTCAACTCTCGGGAACCTTGCGACTGCATTCTCAAAAGTGGGTTCATCACTTTTCCCCTCGCACCTAACAGACGCTTGATATCCGCCGGTGGTTGTAGGTATTCTTTGTAAAACTTTGTACACGTAGCGGCACGGTCGCGGACGTTGCAGTTTTTTCACCTCACCGGGATCGGTAGTTGCTTTCTAGCGCAAAGAATCGGTTTCCCGGCGTTCCGCCGCTCGCTCACGGGACTGTGAAAAAATCCGAGGACATCGGCAGCCGCCAGCCTAAGCGACTGCGAAAATTCCGGGGACGCTTCGGTCTCGCCGTAGAGAGCCATCACGTTACCGCGCCTGCGGGCGCCGTCAAAGGACGCCTTTCCCGAGCCGCGGCCAACACGGACCGGTTTTCGGGGGCGGCGAACATTTTTGCGCCAGGGAGCAATCATCGGCTATGCGCCATTGGTACCAGGAGTTACAGCGCTGCACGCTGTTCAACCCTTGCTATTATGCTCTCCCGAGGGTAAAGTAAAAGGGGTTCACGGCCTCCCTATGTCGGCTGCGTATGCGCCTACCGATTTCAATTCCTGGAGCGTGGAAGGTCACGTCCCCAGGATTGAATATGCGGTTCCAGTACTTGAAGAAATCTGTGCGGATGCGGTAGACGGGCTCTATCGTTTCCGCCACGGCGGTATCGAGATCGGTGGCGTGCTGTTCGGTGAGGCCGATGGCGACCTCGTCAGGATTGTGGCGTACCGTCCGCTCGAATGCGAGCATGCGTTCGGGCCGCGATTTGTGCTCTCCGACCGCGACCGCACCAGCCTTAAGGATCTGCTCTACGCCGGCCGGAAGGACGCGCAGTTGCGGGACGTGGAGCCAGTCGGCTGGTATCACTCCCACACCCGCTCCCCCATCGAGCTTTCTCCCAGGGACTTGGAAATCTACGATTCGTACTTTCCTCAGCGCTGGCAAGTGGCCCTGGTGATTCGGCCGGACCACTATGGGCCTGCCAACGCGGGGTTTTTCTTCCGCGAGCGGGACAATACCGTGCGCACGGACGCTGCCTACGAGGAATTGGTGATCCGTGCGCGGCGCCACCGCGCCTCACGTGTGGAAGTCAGCGAAACCGAGCCGGAACCGGCGGCAGCCGATTCTAAGAGTCCTGCGGAGGTTGCCTTCGTCCCCAGGATCATCATGCCGGAGGCGCCGGCTCCGCAACCGGCGCTCGTGGAACCGGCAAGTATTGAACCCGAGCTTCGAGAGGGGGAGCCAGTAGAATCGGAGCCTGGGGAATCGGAGCCTGGGGAACCGGAGCCTGGGGAACCGGAGCCTGGGGAACCAGCGCGCGTGGAAGCAGCTACCGAGGCGCCGCGATGGGTGCTGGAACCCGAAACGCCCTCGCCGGTTGTTGACCAAGAGGAGCTGGAACTCCCGAGCTTTGCCCGGGCCGAGCCACGGCGTTCGCGAAAGTGGCTCTGGGCCGCCATTGCGGTGGCGCCGCTGGTTGCGGCGGCGTTTGGCGTAGCGCAGTACTACCGCGCATCCGGACCGCCTCCGCCGATGTCGCTGTGGGTTGCCGACGTGGGCGGGCAGCTTCTGATTGAGTGGGACCGGACCGCGCGCCCGATTCGCCAGGCCCAGTCGGGCATGATCGAGATCCGTGACGGTAAGGATGTCACGAAAATCCCCATCGACGGCGAACGGCTGCGCGATGGCAGTGTGGACTACGTGCGGCGGACCGATGTGGTCGATGTGCGGCTCCGCGTCGCCAACCACGGCCGCGTAGCCGAAGAATTCATACGCTTCGTGGGACCGCCCATCCGCCGGGGTCCGTCGCCCGAAGAGGTTGCACTGCAAGCGCAGGTGGCGAGCTTGCAGGCCCAACTCGAGGATCAGAAAGCGCGCGCCCGCGCCGCCCGCCGCGCAACGCCGGCTACCCCTCCGCGGCCGTAAAAGCCGTGCTACCAAGAACTGAGCAGCGGGAAACCCATCCCCGAGCGCTACAATTTAAGTGCCTATCATGAAGCAGCCGTTCCCGAACGGTGGCGGCTCGGCAAGCTGTTTCTGGGCCGCGTACTAAGGGAGGGGTTGGGAGCACTGGATGGCTCGTGTTCTGGTTGCGCTGCTCGTTGCGGCTGTGCTCGCTCTGGCCGCAAACTTCCGCTTGTATCTGAAAGACGGCACCTATCACGTGGTACGCGAATACCAGGTGAACGGAGACCGCGTCCGCTTTTATAGCGTCGAGCGCAGCGAATGGGAGGAGATCCCCCTCAGCCTCACCGATTTGAAGCGCACCGAGGCGGAGAACGAGGCGCACCGCGAGAGCATTCGGAAAGAAGCCGCCGAGATCGCGGCCGAAGACAAATTTGAGCGGGAGCAACGCGAAGAGCGCGAACGCATTCCGGTAGAGACCGGCGTCTATTGGGTGGATGGCAAGGAACTCAAGACCATCCGGCAGGCCGAGCTGAAGATGGTGTCGAACAAGAGGCGCTCGGTGCTCAAGGTGCTCTCTCCGGTCCCGCTCATTTACGGAAAGACCGCCGTCGAGCTCGACGGGGAACACTCCGCCAATACCGTGAGCGACCCGCGCCCGGAGTTTTACATGCGTCTGGCGAAGGACGAGCGCTTCGGCATCGTCAAGACGACGCCGATGAAGAGCTCCCGCGTGGTGCAGGAGTGGGATATCGTACCGGTGTCGAAAGATTTCTTCGAGAAGCAGGAAGACGTGCAGATCTTTCGCAAACAGGTCGATGACGGGCTGTACAAGATCTGGCCCACGGGCCCGCTCGAACCGGGAGAGTACGCGGTCATTGAATACACAGAGGGCAAGGGCAATATCCAGGCCTGGGATTTCGCCTACCGCCCTCAAAAGTAGGCCTATAGGGGACACGCCTGCAAGTCACGGTAACACGCTGGCGCCACATGGGAGCCCGGCGTGTCCCCAGATTGTCTCCGGACGGGTGGTGTGGCTTCAACCCTTGGGCAGCCAGGCGTTGAGGTCCAGAACCTTTTTCTGGAGTTCGACGTAGCCGTCCACTCCCTGCCGCACCAGTTGAGCGTTTTGCCTTGCAGCAAATTCGATCACGGTTTTTTGCGATCGAGCGACAGCTTCGATGCCCTGCTCCAGGGCGCTTACCACGCCAATGGCGGCCATGGGCACCGATCCGGCCACCTTGAGTCCCTCTTTCAAGATGTCGATCGCGGCGGCCTGCTGCTGCGCGGCTATCTCGAGCGCGCTCTTCTGCACATTGAGGATTCCCTCGGCACCCTTCTGCACCATCTCCGTGAGCGGAGACGCGGCGGCGGCCGCTTGGGGGTTCTCCGCGCTCGCATTCGAGCCCGGTACTTCGGGATTTGACTTTTCGTTGCTGGTCATGATTAGCTCCTTAATAGCTTCACTGTCCAGATTATGCTGCAGTGCAGCATAATCTGTCAAGGAAAATCGAAGACCAGGTCCATGGCCCAGCAACGCGTGGTGATTCGCAAGTATGAGAACCGGCGCTTGTACGATACCGCCCGAAGCCGCTACATCAACCTGGATGAAGTGGCCGGAATGGTCCGCCAGGGCACGGAGGTGCAGGTACTCGACGCCAGAACCGGCGAGGATCTCACCCGGGTGGTTCTGACGCAGATCATCGTCGATGACGCCAAAGGGCGGGAATCCGCGCTTCCCCTGGATTTCCTCCGGCAATTGGTGATGGCTTCCGGCCGTGCCACCCAGGAGGGTTTCGCCGGATACTTGCAGAGCGTATTCGACACCTACCAGCAAGCCTACGAGACGTTTCAGAAGACACTCAAGGAAACCAGCACCGTGGCGGTCACGCCGCTGGACTTCCTCCAGGCGGTGTTCGGCGCGAAGAAGCAGGACGCGGCGGCCGGACCAGGCGCCCGCGCGCCGGAACCGCCCCGGCCGGCCCAGCCGGAGCCTGCTTCCGAAGCGCCGGGGACCGCCAATCCCGCCGACCTTCCGGGACTTCTTCGCCGCATCGAGGAATTGGAACGCCGGCTCGGGGAGACCTCGCGAACCACAAAGCGGAAGCGAGCGGCGCGGCGCGGTTAGGCGCCCAGGGTTCTTCCACCAATAAAAGAATTAAAGTGTTTTAACTGCTGCCTTCTTTTGGTGTATGCTTGGCGCTGAGGAGCCGGTAAAGAACATGGACGAGATTTCAGGAGAACCGTATCCGGCGCGGCCGGCTGGGGAGAATGCAGCGCGCAACGGCCATCGCACCCCCGACAACTGGTTCACTGTGACAAGCGTTCCCTACATACCGCCATCTTGCCTGTCCGAGTACGACCTGCGCTACGACCAGGGCCTGGACCGCTTGGTTTATCTTCAGATGCTGATTGACGAGGAGATAGAGCGGTAACCGCGACCCCAGCGTCCCAAAGCGATCCGCGGCGGCCTGAATCGGGTGGAATCGGCCTGAGCGTGGCGCCCCGCTCGCCTCTGGAGCGCCGTATATTAAGTTTGACGGTTGGATTTGCGCCCTTCCTCTCGATATGCCTCTCAATTCGCCCTTCACGCTCGAAGAAAAAGCCGCTTTGGTGACTGGTTCGGGGCGCGGCATCGGCCGCTCGATCGCTAGCCGGCTCGCGGAGGCGGGCGCCTCGGTGCTGGTGAACGACCTGGACGAGGAAGCGGCCTCGGAGACGGAGTCGATCATCCGGCGCGCGGGCGGGCGCGCGGAGCATCTCTCGGGAGACGTGACGAGTCCGCAGGTTGCCACCGGCCTGATCGAGGCGATGCTGCGGCACTTCGGCTCGATCGACATCCTCGTGAACAACGCCGGCTATACCTGGGACAACGTCATTCAAAAGGTGACGGACGAGCAGTTCCAGGCCATGCTCGACATACATCTGGTCGCGCCATTCCGCATCCTGCGCGCGGCCTCGGGGTGGCTGCGCGAGACGGCCAAGAAGGAAGCGGCCGAGGGACGGCGCGTGATGCGGAAGGTGGTCAATATCACCTCGATTTCCGGCATCGACGGCAACGCCGGGCAAGCCGGGTATGCGGCGGGCAAAGCGGGGATGATCGGGCTGACGAAGACGCTGGCGAAAGAGTGGGGCCGCTACAACGTGAACGTGAATGCGGTGGGTTTCGGGCTCATCGAGACGCGGCTGGTTCAACCCCTGGGAACCGGTGAGAGCCGGGTAGAGATTCAGGGCCGCCAGATCGCGCTCGGCGTGCAGCCCCAGGTGCTCGAAGCGGTCAAAGCGGCCTGCCCGCTCGGCAGGCTGGGCACGGTGGAGGAAGCCGCGGGCGCGGTCCTTTTCTTTTGCTCGCCGCTATCGGATTACGTCACCGGCGAGGTGCTGGTCTGTAGTGGGGGCCTGCACTTCTGATGAGCGTTTACTGCGGCAGCTCGCTCGGGCTGCCCCCTGCGTGCGGCGACAGGTGGTATTTCCCGTTCCCACGCTGCGCCGAGGCGAGGGCGAACTGCGCCTCTTCGGTGGAACCGGTCAACGCGGTGGTCGAAGCCTCGCCGCCGGCGATGGCCTGGGCAACCTCATCGAAGTAGCCGGTCCCGACGAAGGCCTGGTGCTTCACGGCGCGGTAGCCGTCCTGCTCGGCCCGCAAGAACTCCGTCTCCTGCAATCGGGCGTAGGCGGCCATCCCCGCGGCGGCGTAGTCCTTGGCCAGCTCGAACATGCTCAGGTTCAGCGCATGGAAGCCGGCGAGCGTCACGAACTGGAACCGGTAACCCATGGCGCCGAGCTCGCGCTGGAAGCGCGCGATCGCCGCGTCGTCCAGCTTCTTTTTCCAGCGGAACGAGGGCGAGCAGTTGTAGGCCAGCAGCTTACCGGGATAGCGCGCGTGAATGGACTCGGCGAAGCGGCGCGCCTCGTCGATATTGGGCTCGGAGGTCTCGCACCAGAGCAGATCGGCGTAGGGCGCGTAGGCCAGGCCGCGCGCGATGGCGGCATCCATGCCTCCCCGGAACCGGAAGAAGCCTTCGGAGGTGCGCTCGCCGTGGATGAATTCGTGGTCGCGCGGATCGATATCACTCACGAGCAGTCCCGCGCTATTGGCGTCGGTACGCGCCACCAGCAGCGTCGGCACGCCAGCGATGTCCGCCGCCAGGCGGGCGGCCGAGAGCTTCTGGATGAACTCGCGGATGGGCACTACCACCTTGCCCCCCATGTGCCCACACTTCTTGGCCGAAGCGAGCTGGTCCTCGTAGTGGACCGCCGCGGCGCCGGCGTCGATCATCGCCTTCATCAACTCGAACGCGTTCAGGTTTCCGCCGAACCCGGCCTCGGCATCGGCGACGATCGGCGCGAACCAGGAGACGCCGTTCAAGCCGTTGGCGTGGTGGATCTGGTCCGCCCGAATGAGCGCGTTGTTGATCGCCCGGACCACGGCCGGGACGCTGTTGACGGGATAGAGGCTCTGGTCCGGGTAGGTCTGACCCGCCAGGTTCGCATCGCCGGCAACCTGCCAGCCACTCAGATAGATCGCCTTCAGCCCCGCCTCGACCATCTGGACGGCCTGGTTGCCGGTAAGGGCGCCCAGCGCCGGCAGGTACGGCTCGGAGTGCAGCAGGTTCCACAACCGGTCGGCTCCGAGCTTTGCCAGGGTGTATTCGATCCGGATCGAGCCGCGCAGGCGGACCACGTCGGCCGCGCTGTAGGTTCGGGTGATGCCTCTCCAGCGCGGGTCGTTTTCCCAGCACGCCTGGAGTTCCTCTATCGCCCGGTGATTGACCATACCGATTCCTCCTCCGAGTAGTTCCGCAATTCGAGTAAACCGCGAAACGGCGTATTTGCCAAATCGCCCGGGGCGCGGCGGACCAGTGGTCCGAATCGGACGGCACGGCTCGTTTTTGGCCGGCGCAGTGACCGGCATCGCGCTAAGATTGGTAGCGAAGAGGCCTTAGCAGGAGGGTGTTGCGCCTCCCGCGCGGGGGTCCTGCTGTGTTGAAGCGGGTAACAGTCCAGCATTGTTACCCGAGAGGGGAAATAGGATCAGATGATGCCAGTCCAAGCGGAGAGGGTCCGGATCACGGGCCCGATGAACGATGCCTATCAGACCGTGCTCACCGAAAGCGCCACGCATTTCCTGGTGAAGCTGGCCAGGAACTTCGAGATCCGGCGCCGGGAGCTGCTCGCCCGGCGGAATGTACGGCAACAAGCGCTCGATGCCGGAGCGATGCCGAATTTCCTTCCCGATACCGCGCAGATTCGCTCGGCCGAATGGAAAGTCGCGCCGATCCCGGGGGATATGCTCGACCGCCGTGTCGAGATCACCGGCCCGGTGGAGCGCAAGATGATCATCAACGCGCTCAATTCCGGCGCCAGCGTGTTCATGGCCGATTTCGAGGATTCGAATTCGCCCACCTGGCAGAACAACATCGAGGGACACATCAACCTACGCGATGCGGTGAACCGCACGATCAGTTACAAAAGCCCGGAAGGCAAACGCTATGAACTGGCGGATAAGACCGCCGTACTGATGGTGCGGCCGCGCGGCTGGCACCTGGAGGAGAAGCACTTCCTCATCGACGGCCGCCCGATGTCCGGCTCGCTGTTCGATTTCGGCCTGTTCTTCTTTCACAACGCGAAATCGCTGATCGACCACAGCACCGGACCCTATTTCTACCTGCCCAAACTGGAAAGCCACCTGGAAGCGCGGTTGTGGAACGATGTGTTCCTCTTCGCCCAGGACGAGCTGGGCATTCCGCGGGGAACGATTCGCGCGACCGTGCTCATCGAGACGATCCTGGCCGCCTTTGAGATGGACGAAATTCTCTACGAGCTGCGCGAGCACTCCGCCGGCCTCAACTGCGGCCGCTGGGACTACATCTTCAGCTTCATCAAGAAGTTCAGAAACCGGCCCGATTTTGTACTGCCGAACCGCGCGGAAGTCACGATGGACCGGCACTTCCTGAACTCGTACGTGTTGCTGCTCATCGAGACCTGCCACCGGCGGGGAATTCACGCCATGGGCGGGATGGCGGCGCAGATCCCGATCAAGAACGATCCCGAAGCCAACGAGCGGGCGCTCGCCAAAGTCCGCCAGGACAAGCTGCGCGAGGTGCGGCTCGGGCACGATGGCACCTGGGTGGCGCACCCTGGCCTCGTGGCCATCGCCAAGGAGATCTTCGACGAGCAGATGAAGACGCCGAACCAGATCGGGAAACGGCCCGGCGCGTCGATCACGGCTCGGGACCTGCTCACGGTACCCGAAGGCAGCATCACCGAAGCCGGGCTGCGCTGGAACATCGATGTCGGGATCCAGTATCTCGGCGCGTGGCTGCGCGGCAATGGGTGCGTGCCGATCTACAACCTCATGGAAGACGCGGCCACGGCCGAAATCTGCCGCTCGCAGGTATGGCAGTGGGTCAGGCACGGCGCACGGATGAGCGACGGACAGGAGGTCACCGCAGACTTCGTCCGGAAGACGATCCGCGAGCAGGCGGCCAAGCTGCGCGACCAGAACGGCGGCGCCGACGTCAAGCGCGCCGCGCAGATTTACGAGGACATGATGACCAGCACCGAGTTTCCGGAATTCCTGACGCTGGTCGCCTACGACTACATCGAGTAGAATCCCAACCCGGGGTAGCCGGAACCAATGAGGGCCGGAATTGCCCGGTGCGCGGCGGCTTGTGCCTTTCTGCCGGCGGTCTCAGAATGAAAACGAAGCCCGATGCGCACATACCTCGGCATTCGATACCTGATCTGGGCTCTCGTGGCCTGGATTGGGATAGCCGTAACCTTCGGCGTCATCGTGATCTACCGCATCCTGATCTCGTATAAGGAAGAAGATGCGTTTTTCATGAACGCGGCCGAGATCCGCAACACGCTCGATCACATCCGCGACGTGAACCGGATGGCGGTCCTGTTCGGCGCGGCGTCGGCGATTTCGCTGGTGCTGATCGTGGCGGGCTGGCTGCTCCACTGGCTTTGAGGCTGCTAAAATTGAAACTTCCCTCATGCAACTTGAGAAAGTCTATGAGCCTCAACAGTTTGAGCCGCATTGGGCACAGTGGTGGATCGACTCCGGAATCTTTCGCGCCTCCGCGTCCGCTCCAGGGCGGCCCTTCTCGCTGGTAATCCCGCCGCCGAACGTCACCGGCTCCCTGCACATCGGCCACATGCTGGAGCACACCGAGATTGACGTCTCGGTCCGGTGGCACCGGATGCGCGGCGACAACACGCTCTGGCTGCCCGGCACGGACCATGCCGGCATCGCTACCCAGATGCTGGTCGAGCGCAAGCTCGCCGAAGAGGGGCTCGATCGCCGAACCATGGGCCGCGCCGAGTTCGAAAAGCAGGTCTGGGCGTGGAAAGAACAATACGGCGGCGCCATCAAGAAACAGATGATCCGCATGGGCGCCAGTTGCGACTGGAGCCGCGAGCGCTTCACTCTCGACCCGGGCCTCTCACGCGCCGTCCGCGAAGTTTTCGTCCGGCTGTACGAAAAAGGGCTGATCTACCGCGGCGAATACATGGTGAACTGGTGCCCGCGGTGCCACACGGCGATTTCGGACCTAGAGACGGTCCACGATGCGCAGCCGGGCAACCTGTGGCACATCCGGTATCCCGTCAACGGCGCCGCCCGGTACGTCGTGGTCGCCACCACGCGCCCCGAGACCATGCTCGGCGACACGGCCGTGGCCGTGAACCCGAAGGACCAGCGCTACCGCGACCTGCACGGGAAGACCGTGCGTCTGCCGCTCATGAACCGCGACATCCCGATCATCGCGGATGAAGTCGCCGATCCCCAGTTCGGCACCGGAGTGGTCAAAGTCACGCCGGCGCACGACCTCAACGACTTCGAGGCGGGCCGCCGCCACGATCTGCCGAAGATCCAGGTCATCGATGACACCGCGCACATGACCGCGGCCGCCGGGCCGTATGCCGGGCTCGACCGCTTCGAAGCCCGCAAGCGCGTCGTCGCGGATCTCGAGAACCTGGGCCTGCTCGAGAAGGTCGAACCGTACGATCTCAGCCTGGGCAAGTGCCAGCGCTGCAAGACGCCGGTCGAACCGCTGATCTCGACCCAGTGGTTCGTCAAGACGAAGCCGCTGGCCGAGCCCGCGATCCGGGTGGTCGAAGAAGGGCGCATTCAGTTCACGCCGGAGAACTGGACCAAGACCTATTACGAGTGGATGTACAACATCCGCGACTGGTGCATCTCGCGCCAGCTCTGGTGGGGACACCGCATCCCGGCCTGGTACTGCAAGGACTGCGGCGAGGTCCTCGTTTCCCGGGAAGACCCGGCGCAATGCCGCTGCGGCTCCAGCCGGCTCGAACAGGATCCCGACGTGCTCGACACCTGGTTCAGCTCGGGGCTTTGGCCGTTTTCCACTCTGGGCTGGCCGGACCAGACCGAAGATCTCAAGACTTACTACCCGACTTCGTTGCTCATCACCGGCTTCGACATCCTCTTTTTCTGGGTGGCGCGGATGATCATGCTGGGCCTCGAAAATACAGGCGAAGTGCCCTTCCGCGAGGTCTATATCCACGCTCTGGTCCGCGATGCCGAACGGCAAAAGATGTCGAAGACGAAGGGCAACGTCATCGATCCGCTGGTGATTACGGAGCAGTATGGCACGGACGCGATCCGCATGGCGCTCTTGATGGGCGCGGCCCCCGGCACCGATATCGTGCTCAACGAAGAGCGCATGGACAGCGGACGCCGGTTTGCCAACAAGCTCTGGAACGCCGCCCGCTTCATTTTCCTCAACATGGAGCGGTCGGGCATCGGGGCCTGGGCGCCGGAAGGAGCACCCGCCGCGCCCGGCCCCGCGGCTCCGCTCGAAGACCGCTGGATCTTCAGCCGGTTGAACCAGTGCGCAGAGGAGATGAACCGCGCGATTGAGCGTTACCGTTTCCACGAAGCCGCGCACCTGATCTGGCATTTCGTGTGGGACGAGTTCTGCGACTGGTACCTCGAAATCAAGAAGCTGCGGTTCACCGAGGGATCGGGGCTGACGCCGGACTGGCACAACCTTTTGACGGTCTTCGAAAGGGCGCTGCGCCTGCTGCATCCCGTGATGCCGTTCGTCAGCGAGGAACTGTGGCAGCGTCTTACAGAGGCCGGTTCGAACCGGCCCGCGTCGATCGCAATCGCCTATTATCCTGAGTTTGACGCGCAATCCGCCGATCCCGCGGCCGAGCGCGAGATGCAGCTTCTACAAGAGGTCGTAGTCGCCGCGCGCAGCCTCGTCACGGACCTCGGCCTCGATCCGAAGCAGCAATATGACGCCGTGTTGTACTCTACCGGTGCAGCCGCAACGGTCGCGTGCGAGCAAATCAACGCGATTCAGAAACTGGCGCGGGTCCGGCTCGAAATCCGGAACGAACCCGCTCCCGCGGCGGCTGGCGGCGTGAAGCGCTCGACCACCGGGTTCGACCTGGTGCTGAAGGTGCCCGCCGCCGAGACCGATGTGCTGCGCAAGCGGCTCGCGAAAGAGATCGAGCAGCTCACCAAGGTGATCGCCAACTCTCGCCGCCAGCTCGCGGACGAAAAGTTTGTGAGCGGGGCGCCGGAAGCGGTCGTCAACTCAGTCCGGCAGAAGCTGGCCGAATATGAAAGCCAGATCGCCAAGAGCCGCGGCGCGCTCGAAGGTCTGATGTACTGATGCGATTCGACGTGGATCAGCCCGGTATTCGCGAAGTGGTCGAGCTCGCGCTGGCCGAGGACATCGGGAGCGGCGATGTGACCTCCCGAGTTTGTATTCCGGAAGGGACGCGCGCGCGCGGGCGCTTTGTGGCGCGCGAGCCGATCGTGCTCGCGGGAATCGAACTACTGCCGCTCATCTACGAACTGCGCGGCGGCTTGGATGAATTGAAGCTGCTCAAAGCCAGCGGCGATTGCGTGGGAGCGGGCGAGGTGGTGGCCGCGGTGCGCGGCAGCGCGCTCACTTTGCTTGAGTGCGAGCGCCTGGCCTTGAACTTCCTCCAACGGCTGAGCGGGGTGGCGACGCTGGCGCGCCGCTATGTTGATGCGGTCGCCGGGACGAAATGCCGCATTCTCGACACGCGCAAGACTACGCCTGGGCTGCGCCGGATCGAAAAGATGGCCGCCGCGGCGGGCGGCGCGACCAACCACCGCATGGGCTTGTGCGACGCAATTCTGATCAAGAACAATCACATCGCGGCGGCGGGCGGCGTGCGGCCAGCCCTCGAACGCGCGCTGGCCGCCGGCCTTCGGGTTGAAATCGAAGTGCGCACCCGCGCGGAGCTGGACGAAGCGCTCGCGTGCGGCGCAAAGCATCTGCTGCTCGACAATCTCACGCCGGAAGAGGCCGCCCAGTGGGTCCGCGACATAGCCGGGCGGGCCACGGTCGAAATCTCGGGCGGCGTGACTTTGGAAAACGTTCGCGCGTATGCCGAATCGGGCGCCGATTTCGTCTCGGCCGGCGCGATCACGCATTCGGCGGCGGCGGTGGATCTCAACTTCCGCCTCGATCTGGAATGAACCGATGCCGCTCAACCTCGAGATGATCCGGGCCGCGTTCCCCAGCCGCGAGATCGTGTGGCTGGAGCGTTGCGGCTCGACGATGGACGAAGCCGCCAGACTCGCAAGCATCGGCTGCGCTGCCGGCGCGGTGGTGGTCGCCGAGGAACAGACGGCCGGACAGGGCCGCCACCGGCGCACGTGGTTCTCCGAGCGCGAATCCGGACTGTACGTTTCCACCGTGCTGCGGCTGGATATTCCCGAAGAGAGCGCGCGGGTCCTCTCGATGGCTCTGGGCCTGGCCACCGCCGAGGCGATTGCCCGAGCCACGGACCTCCGCCCGGACCTGCGCTGGCCGAACGACGTGCTCATCGGCGAACGGAAATGCGCCGGAATCCTCGTACAAGTGGAGGCTCGGGCGCTCATCAGCGGAATTGGAATCGACGTGAACCAGACCTCGTTCCCGCCCGAGATCGCCGCGATCGCGACCTCGCTTCGCCTCGCCGCGGGCCGTCCGCAGTCGCGAGAGCTGCTGCTCATTCACCTGCTCGAAACCGTGGACAGCTTCACGCGCATGCTGGCGGAAGGCGGCAAAAATCCGGTGCTCGGAATGTTTGCCCGCTCGTCCAGCTATGCCGCCGGCAAGCGGGTTATCGTAGAGCAAGGCGATCAAACGATCGAGGGAGTCACCGATGGGCTGGACCCTTCGGGGTTTCTCTACGTGCGGCGAACGGACGGTTCCCGCGTGACGATTCTGGCCGGAGGCGTGCGGCCCGCATAACTATGCTCCTCACACTGGACGCAGGTAACACGAACATTACGATCGGCGTCTTCGAAGGCGCTCAACTCAGCGCGCACTGGCGGCTCAGGACCGTTCACGACCAGACGGCCGACGAATGGGGAATCCTGCTGCGGAACCTTTTCGCGCTCTCTAAGCAGGACCTGTCGAAAGTGGATGGCATCATCATCGCCAGCGTCGTGCCGCCGCTCGACTCCTCGCTGGCCCTCATGGCCACGCGATATTTCGATACCGAGGCGGTGTTTGTCACGCTTCAAACGGATACCGGCCTGCGCATCTGCTATGACAACCCGCACGAGGTCGGCGCCGACCGTATCGTGAACGGAGTGGCGGCCTTTCGAAAATACGGCGGCCCGTGCGTGGTCGTGGACCTGGGCACCGCAATCACGTTCGACGTGATCTCCGCAAACGCCGAGTACCTCGGCGGCATCATCTGCCCGGGCCTGGGGATCGCCGTGGAGGGGCTATTCTCGAAGACGGCGCGCCTGCCCATGGTGGATATCCGCGAGCCGGAAAGACTGATCGGCACGAACACGGTCGGGAGCATGCAATCCGGGCTGTACTATGGCTCGATCGGAATGATCGACGGCATCCTCGAGCGGCTCATCGGCGAAATGGGGCCGAAGACGCGCGTCGTGGCGACCGGCGGACAGGCTCGTCTGGTCACGCGCGGATCGCGGTACCTCAAGGAAGTGGACGAGGACCTCACCCTGAAGGGACTCCAGATGATCTGGGAACGGAACCATCGCAGGTGACGACCGAAGACGCGGAAAATTGGGCCTTCAATTACTTCAACTACTTCACCGAGATTGAAGAGCATTTCCAGCGGGCGCGCGCGAGCGGCCTGTTCCTGCTCTCGCCGCTCGACTGGTCGCTCATCGAGACCTGGAAGCACTCGGGCGTCCCCCTCGACGCGGTCTTGCGCGGCATCGACGAGGCGTTCGAGACGTGGCGCAGCCGGAAATCCAAGATCCAGATGGTCAACTCCCTGGCCTACTGCGCACAGGCTGTGCTCGGCCAGGCGCAGATCCTGGCGGGGACCGCGCAGCCGGCGCCCAGAACGCCGGCGCCGCTTCCCTTCCCGCTCGAAGACCTGCGGGCCTACCTGATTTCTAACGCGGCGACGGTGCGGAGCAAGGCGCACGAAGAGATCGCCGCCTCTCTCGAACGCCTTGCCGCCGAGGCCGAGCAGCACGCCACCAATCTCGAAGATCTCGAAAGACGCCTCACGGCGCTCGAAGAGAAGATGATTGCCGCCGCGCGCGCGGCACAGTCCGAAGAGGACCTCCTCGCCGCGCGCCGGGAATTCGACCTGCAACTTCGCCCATATCGCGGCAAGATGACGGCTGAGCAGATCGCGCTCCTCGAAAAGCAGTTTCTCGAGCGGCGTCTGCTCGAATCCAGCGGCCTGCCACGGCTCAGCCTGTTCTACCTGCGATAGTTTCAAAAGGCGATACAATTGGCCGTTATGGAAAAGGCCGGCCCGCCGCGTGCAACCGAAGTTCAGCTAAGCGAAACCGCAGCCGCGACGCCCCCGGACATCCTGGAGCGATACAGGAAGAACCGGCATTGGAAGCTATACGCGAAAGAATGGATCTACCAGAATTTTGCTCCCACCGGCACTACGTGGCTCGATTTCGGTTGCGGAACCGGGCAGATCACGACGCAATTGGCGCTACTCGGGGCGACTCGCGTTATTGCCGTGGATGTGACGCCCGGACTGCTCGACATCACTAAGCGGCGCGCCGATCTGGATGGGGTCGCAGACCGGGTTCGTACCCTCTGCGGAGATATAACGACGCTTGCGCCGGAGCCGGTGGATTTTGTTTTGGCGTACGCCGTTCTGCATCACGTTCCCGACAGATTGGAAGAGATTGTGGGAGCGGTTCACCGCTGGCTGAAGCCCGGTGGAACCTTTGTTTTTTGCGAGCCAGTCGGTTATCTGCCGATCCTGGAGTGGGCTCGAAACCATTCCGGTGTTTCGCGGGAGGCTTTGGATCCCGGGGAACGGAAGCTCACCGAGGGCGATCTGAGAGTGATCGAAAGACACTTTGGGAGCGCCAGACGAATTCACTTTAATACGCTAAGCCGGCTTAGTCGCATGATCCCGGCGGCGGATCGCACCCCTCGAAGGCTGGATGCCGCGCTAAGGCCTGTTCCGGGCTCGCGGCGGTTTGCGGGGACCGTTCTCGGCGTCTGCCGAAAGTAGAGCCTCTACGCGGGCGCGCCGGAGCCGGCGTTCATTTGGAGAGGTCGATTCCGAACTTCTTGAGCTCCTCCGCATAGTAGCGGCGCAGCAGCGGGTCCCATTCCTCGCTGCCTTCGGGAATCTCCCGCTTTTGCGAGCAGATCTTCTGGCGCGCGGCGCGATCCACTTTGTCTTCAGTCTGGAGCAGATCGGTAATCTGACGCACAATCTCCAGCCGGATCTCGTTCGGCGGCTTCTTGAGCCTCACCTGTCTCGCCTTTCGCAGCGCGGAAACGATTTTGTGCGAGAGGTCGATGATCTTGTCGCGGGAGAGCTTCATGTTGTCGCCGGTGTCGCGGCCGGCGGCGCGAATCACCTTGCGCTGCGTGACCAGGGTGTTCTTGATGCGCCGGAACATCTCCTGATAGCTGACGTTGTTCTCACGCATGTACTGATTGCGATAGACTGTTTCAGTGGCTGAACCACCCAAGCCGGTCTCCTGGCCGGACGGCTGCCGTTTTGCCTTCACGATATTCGACGACCCCGACGGCCAGTCGCTCGAAACCAGCCGCTTGGTGTACCGGTTCCTGGGCGATCTGGGCTTCCGGACCACCGTCGCCGTTTGGCCGCTGGGGACGCGCCGCGAACCCAATTCGGGGGGCGAGACCTGCGCCAATCGCCTATATTTGGAGCATCTGCAACAATTGGCGGCGGCAGGTTTCGAGATCGCCTGGCACGGCGCGACCGCGCACACCTCCACACGGGAGGAAACGCGGGAAGGCCTCGACCGGTTCCGTCTTCATTTCGGCTGCGATCCTGTGTCGATGGCCAACCACTACAACGGCGAAGCGCTCTACTGGGGCCCGGCGCGCGTAACCGGATTGCGGCGATCCGCTTACGGGGCGCTGACCCGGTTCCGCGCCGCCCATCGGTTCTTCGGGCAGGCGGAGGGTCACCCCTGCTTCTGGGGAGACCTGTGCCGCGAGCGCATTCGTTATTGCCGCAATTTCGTTTTCGCGAATCTCAATACCCTGCGCGCCTGCCCCTGGATGCCGTACCACGATCCGGATCGTCCCTGGGTCAACCGCTGGTTCGCGGCCAGCGAAGGCGCGCAAGGTCCGGCGTTTCTCAGGGCCGTTGCGGAGGCGAACCAGGACCGTCTGGAGGAAGAAGGCGGGGCTTCCATTCTGTACACCCACTTCGGCCACGGCTTTACCGCCCACGGCCGGCTCAGGCCCGAATTCCAACATCTCATGGAGCGTCTGCGCAAGAAGAACGGCTGGTTCGTTCCCGCATCGGCGATGCTCGATCGCCTTGCGGCCCAACGGGGCGTTTTCACTTTGGATGACAAAACACGGCGCGCGTTGGAGTGGCGTTGGCTTGGCGAGAAAGTTTTCCGCGGGACTTCCTAGCGCATGAAGATCGAATTTACGCCGCTCTCGGCGGAACTGGTTCCCGCTTGCCGGGCGTTCAACGAGCGCCTGCGCCGCCATGGCGAGCCGCCGTTCCTTCTGCCGGAGGAGGCGCCCGCCGCACGCCGCGCCGGCCCCGGAGCAATTTCGCGGAACCACTACGTAGCCCTCGATGACACCGGCGCCGTTCGGGGCGGCGTCCTGCTGATGGAGCAACGCGGCTGGCTCGGCCAGTCGGCGATTCCCCTGATCAACATCCAGAGCCCGTTGAGCGAGGGCACCGTGGATCGAGCTTTCACGGGCGTCAGTCTCCGTATGCTCCAGTTCCTGACGTGCCGGAACCCCCATCTGTACGCCGTGGGCATGGGCAGCGAGCGGAATCCTTTCGCCCGGCTTTTGATGGCGGCCGGCTGGCCGGTAACGCGCATTCCGTTTCAGTTCGCCGTGATTCAGGCCGCTCGCTGCCTGCGAGAGATCGAACCCCTGCGCCGGGGGCGAAAAAGGACGTTCGCCCGCCTGGCGGCTGCCAGCGGTCTGGGCGCGGTTGCGGCGGCGGTCTGGCGCCTGACCCGCCGGCGGCCCTCCTTGCGCGGATACTCGCTCGAATCCGCCGTCCGCTGGCCGGATGCACTGAATGCGGTTTGGGACCGCTGCCGCGGCGAGCTGGATTTTTCCGTTGTGCGCGACGCGCCTGCCGTCGCGGACCTGCATCCGGATTCTCAACCCCGCCTGAAACGCTACCTGCTGCGATCGGGCGGCGAGATCGTAGGCTGGTCGGTAGGTCTGGTCACCGCAATGCAAAGGAATCCGCACTTCGGCGATCTGAACGTGGGAACGATTCTCGATGCCCTGGCCCCGCCGGAGCATTTGGACGCCCTGTTGGCGCACACGCAGGATGCCCTTTGCGGCCTGGGGGCCGATCTGATCGTAGCTAACCACACGCACGCGCGGTGGAGGGAGCGGCTTCGCCGGCTCGGCTTCCTGAGCGGTCCTTCCAACTACCTGGTGGCAATGTCCCAACCTCTGGCATCCGCGATCCGGGCGCAGCCCGGCTCTTCCGAACGCGTTTACATCAGCCGGGGTGATGGGGACGGGCGCCTGAACCTTTGAGGCACCGCTTCACCACCGGGCTATACTGATCTGAACCCATTCAACCGATGAGCCGTATGATTTCGTGCGCCAGTTCGCCCATTCGAATCCGGGGCATGGTCCGTTTCATGGTTGTGATTTTCCTTTTTGCCCTGGCGATTCGAGTAGGGCTCTTGTTTTTGCTTCCCAACTTCGACTTCATAAAGCCAATGGAGATGGAGCGTGTGGCCCGTTCTTTTGCGGAAAAGGGCCAGTTGGCCAACCCTTATGCGACGCCCACGGGCGCGACCGCGCACGTGCTTCCGCTGTACCCTGTGCTGCTCGGCACGATTTACCGGATCTGGGGCACGGGGCCAACCGGCAGAATGGCGCAAGGATTGTTTAGCTGCACGTTGGCGGCCTTGCGGTGCGCGCTGCTGTGTCCGTTGGCCCTCTTTCTGGGGCTGGATCGCAGGACGGCGTGGCTGGCGTCGATCGTCAGCGCCTTCTATATTCCGGCCTTTGGGACCGAGATCCGGGGCAGTTGGGATGCCCCCCTGGCGGCGCTGTTCCTGATGGGGCTGGTCTGCCTGGCGGTTCTGGTGGCGCGCCGGCGCGAACTTTCGTTTCCAGCCGCGGCCGGATGCGGCTTGTGCGTTGGCCTCGCGGCTTTGCTTTCGTCCACGCTCCTGGTGGCGTCGGCCGGATTCGCAGCCGCCGGCGCATGGGTTTTCCGCCGCCGCTGGCTTCGCTATCTGGCCTGGTGCGGCGTATGCTTCGTTATCGTAATGCTCTGCCTGACTCCCTGGGCGCTGCGAAACCGCCGGCAGTTGGGAAAAACCATCTGGCTGCGAAGCAACTTCGGGCTGGAATTATGGCAAGCCTACCACGAGGGCGCGGGAATCGGAGCCTTGGAGACGAGCCTAAGGCATCACCCCGCTCTCAGCGTCGAAGACAGCAGCCGGCTCGGCGCGCTGGGCGAAGTCCGGTATCACGAGTCGCTCGAGCGCGAGGCCTGGCGCTGGATCGCCGGGAATCCGCAAAAGGCGGCGCAGTTGTTTGCCGGACACGTGATCTACTTCTGGTTTCCCCCGGGCCAGTCGTTCCCGATACGGCTGCTTCGCTGGTTGCTGACGGCGGTTGCCGGGTACGGGATGTGGCTGCTTCTGGCGAGGAAGGCGCCTGCGGGATACACACTGGCCGTGCTCTGGATCGTGTATCCCCCGATCTACTACGTGGTCTATTGGTCGTCGCGCTACCGCTATCCGATGGAGTGGGCGCTGGTGCTCGCGGCAGCCACCGTTCCATCGGCCCTGTGGCCGAAGTACGGAAGCGGACTCCTAGCCCGCGTTCATTTGGAGAGGTCGATTCCGAACTTCTTGAGCTCTTCCGCATAGTAGCGGCGCAGCAGCAGGTCCCATTCCTCGCTGCCTTCGGGAATCTCCCGCTTTTGCGAGCGGATCTTCTGGCGTGCGGCGCGATCCACTCGATCTTCAGTCTGGAGCAGATCGGTAATCTGACGCACAATCTCCAGCCGGACCTCGTTCGGCGGCTTCTTGAGCCTCACCTGTCTCGCCTTTCGCAGCGCGGAAACGATTTTGTGCGAGAGGTCGATGATCTTGTCGCGGGAGAGCTTCATGTTGTCGCCGGTGTCGCGGCCGGCGGCGCGAATCACCTTGCGCTGCGTGATCAGGGTGTTCTTGATGCGCCGGAACATCTCCTGATAGCTGACGTTGTTCTCACGCATGTACTGATTGTATTGGCTCAGAATCTCCCGCACTTCATCGTTCAGCCGGTCCTCGACCTGCAGCTCTGAGGTGATGATTTCGTGCAGCAGGTCGGCAACCACCTGCGGCTCGACGGTTTCGAGCATCGTAGGCGTCAGCTTCTTGACCATCTCGCGAGACAGATAGACGACAAATTCCCTGGCTAGTAGCATTGAGCGGAAACGGCGTTGACTCTAGGTAGTGTACTACGGCAGCGGCCCGCGAGGCCGGACGCCTATCCATGGCTCAGATAGGCGAACCGGGCGAGGAACAGCGCCGTAAGCAGGTACACGAGCCAGTTCACCTTGCGAAACTCCCCGCGGATGATCCTCAGAACCGTATACGAAATGAATCCGAAGGCGATGCCGTTGCCGATCGAAAAAGTGAGCGGGATCGCCACCATCGTGAGAAATGCCGGAAGAGCGAACACCGGATCCGCCCAGGGTATCTCGGCGACGGTCGAAACCATCAGGCTGCCGACCACAATGAGGGCCGGAGCGGTGGCCGCCGCCGGGATCACGCCCACCACGGGCGCGACGAACAGCGCGGCGATAAACAGCAGCCCGACCACCACGGCCGTGAATCCGCTGCGGCCTCCCGCGATAATGCCGGCCGCGCTCTCGATGTAGCTCACCACCGTCGAGGTGCCCGTGAGCGAGCTGACCACGGTCGCCGAAGCATCGGCGAAGAGAATTCTTCCAACACGCGGGATGCGGCCATCCTTCTCGATGAGCCCGGCCTTCTTGGCGACCCCGATGAGCGTTCCGATGTTGTCGAACAGGTCCACAAACAGGAAGACGAACACTACTTCGAGGAACCCCACGCGCAGTATGGCGGGCAGATCCAGCTTCAGCGCCGTGGCGGTCGCATCGGACCAGCGGAAACTTTGCGGCTGCCAATGCACGATGCCGAAAGCCGCACCCACGACCGTCGTGGTAAGAATTCCGAGCAGCATTGCCGCCTTGACGCGCCAGGCCATGAGCCCGCCGATCAGCACCAGACCAAAAATCGCGAGCAGCGTGTTCGGCTCGCGCAAGTTGCCCAGCGCCACGGTGGTTTGCGGGTTCGCGACGATAATCCCCGAGTTCCGGAACCCGATCAGAGCGATGAAAAGTCCGATTCCCGCGGCGACGGAGGCGTACAGCTCCTGCGGCAGCGCGGCGACGATCAACTGCCGGATGCCGAATGCGGTCAGCAGAAGGAACGCCACCCCCGAGAGGAATACCGCGCCGAGGGCCGCCTGCCACGGAATTCCCAGGCCCTTTACGACGGTGTAGGTGAAGTACGCATTCAGGCCCATGCCGGGAGCGAGCGCGATCGGATAGCGCGCGAACAGGCCCATGAGGAGGCTGCCGAACGCGGCGGAAACGCACGTCGCGGCCGTCACCGCGGCCAGCGGCATCCCAGCCTCATGCAGGATGGCGGGATTGACGAAGACGATGTAGGCCATGGTGAGGAACGTGGTCGCGCCGGCGAGCGTCTCCGTGCGCCAGTCCGTGCCCAGTTCCTCAAACTGGAAGTATTTTTCGAGGGCTTTCCGCAAGGGCAGCGTGGATTCACCGCAGAGAGGCAGAGGACGCAGAGAAAATCAAAACCCTAGGCGCTTGTTGTTGGCTTTTCGCTGCGCTCTCTGCGTCTCCGCGGTGAAAAAGCTCTAGGCGTAGGTCGAAACCGCGCCGAGGTTCTTCTCGCTCCGCTCTTTGGTGATGCGTTCCAGGTAGCCGCTTGCGCGGAAGGCTGCCAGCGGCTCTTCCCCGAGTCCGTTGGCCTTGCGCCAGGCGCGGATGGCCGGCCGCACATCGGTCGAGAACGCGGCCTTCAAGCACTCCTCGGCGTCCACCAGGTCGCACTTCTGCTGGTGGACCGCAATGGCCGCGTGATCCACGATCTGCGCCTTCGCGTACAACTCCTGAGCGACCATGGCCGTCTGAATCATCTCTTCGATCTTGCCCTTCAGGTTGTGGCTCTGATCGACCATGTAGGCGATGTCGGCGCGCTTTCCGGTCTCCCACTCGAAATGGGCAATCTCGTAGAAGATCCGGAAGATCTGGTACGGGTCGATGGACCCCATGGTGAGATCGTCGTCGGAGTAGCGCCGGTCGTTGAAATGGAATCCGCCCAGCATGTCCTCGCTCAACAGCCACGCTACAATCTGCTCGATATTCTGCGCCATATAGTGGTGACCCGTATCGACGAGCACCTTGGCTCGCGGACCGACATGCTTCGATATGACGAACGACATGCCCCAGTCCCCGATATCGGTGTGGTAGAAGGCGGGCTCAAACGGCTTGTATTCGACCAGCATCCGCTGGCTGCCGCTCATCTTCGCGTCCACCTGCTTGAGGCAGTCGATGAACCATTGCTTGCGGTGACGGATATTCGCGGTACCGGGATAGTTCGAGCCGTCGGCAAACCACAGCGAGAGGTCGCGGCTGCCGGTCGCATTCATGATCTCAACCGAGTCGAGGATATGGGCGAGCGCGGCCTTGCGAATCTCGGGATCCGGATTGCCCAGCGAACCATACTTGTAGATCTGATCCTGAAAAACATTGGGATTGATGGCGCCGACCCTCACGCCATATTTTTCGGCGGCGGCCTTCATTACCCCGACGCTCTTGGTGCCCTGAGGAAAATCCCACAGGACATGTACGGCGACGCTAGGGCAACAACCGGTGAACTTGTGCACCTGCCCGGCATCGCTGAATTTGTCGTCGGTGCTCGTCGCCGCGGCGGCTTGCACGAACTTTCCGAAGCGCGTGCCCGTGTTGGCAAATCCCCACGAGGGCAGCTCGATTCTGAAGCGATCGAGCGCGCTGAACACAACATCATCTGGTTTGGCGGACATATGAGTTTGTTCTCCTGACGGACCAGACCATGATATCGGAGCGGTGTGGTGTTTTGGGAGGCGCCGGGCGGCCTCAACCCGGCGCGTCGGCCAGGGGCAGCCGAAACCGGCTCCGCCCGAGCGGTCTTCCGCCCTATAAAGAATCCCCGCGGAGCGGCCGATTATTCCTTATCGAGACAGCCATGAAAGACGTGCTGGTTGGAACGGATAGGCCCGGAAAAGTCCGAGTCATCCATGCCGCGGCCGAGAGCATCGCGGGTTGGACGGCCGATAGGGCCGTGGGCCGCCCCCGCGGAGAGATTTGTCAGATCGATTGCAAGGCGAAGGGGCAGGCCAAAGCTGAGAACCGGTTGCCAACCCGCGCAACCCGCGACAGCCCGCCGGTCGCCACGGAAAGCCGCGCGGAGGCGGTTCACGGCACCAAGGGCGGATTCGAGCGAATCCAGGTGCGCTTCTCGCCGCGGCGCCGGAACGTGGTCACCTGGCCGAAACACCCCGACACGCCCGGTCCGCCCCCGGACGCTGCGTAGCCCACGACGGCTGGAGCAACGGCTACCGGTCAAACAAGTGGGTCTCTTCGGTCCGGCGAGGCCGTATTTCCATATAGATGCCGCCGATGAAACCGAAAACGGCAAGGCCTAGAGTCACAATCCCGACCGCGTCGAAGCCGCGCGTCCAAACGATCGCGAGGAGGGTAACCGCCGTGCGCAGAACCCAGGGCAGCGCTTTCGTCATCGACTGGTCCTGCGAGCGCAGCCGTGTGGCGACACGTCCCAGAGCATAGGCAAAGAATATCGCCAGGAATCCCAGCGCAACTCGTAGAAACTGCATCGGGACCAGCCTCATCTCTTCACTTTCCGCCAGCCGGCGGCTGGATTGCAATCGGCGCTGGCCAAGTAAGTGCCTCTGAGCGACAAGGCCGTGCGCGCTTCCGCGGCGACGGGAAGAGCGCCTGCATCCGGCGCTAAACTGGTCTTGAAAGGCCCCGTATTGCATCCACATCACCACGCGCCCGACAAGGGAAGAGTGCTGATCTGGTCCCTCGCCGGGACGGTGGCGTTTGTCGTAATCGAAGCCCTGGCGGGCCTCCAGGCCCACAGCCTGGCGCTGCTGTCCGATGCCGGCCACAACTTCACGGATGCGCTGGCGCTGCTGCTGGCGTGGTTCGGAGTCTACTACGGGCGCAAACCACCCGACGACAACAGAACCTACGGCTACCATCGCGCCGGCGTGCTGGCCGCCTTCCTCAATGCACTCTCGCTGCTCCTGCTGGCCGGGTACATTCTCTTCGAGAGCTACCGCCGGTGGCTCGATCCGCAAGCCGTCCAACAGTGGACCATGCTGGCCGTGGCTACGCTCAGCCTCGCGCTCAACGCCGCAATCCTGCGCGGACTCACGAGCGAGCGCGGCTCCGACGTCAACGTGCGCAGCGCCTGGGTTCACATGCTCGGCGACGCGCTCAGCTCGATCGGCATTATCGCCGGCGCATTCGTCATTTACTATACAGGCTGGCAGCGCACGGACCCGTTGCTTTCCGCCCTCATCGGCGTGCTGATCGTCTGGACCGCCTGGGACGTGATCAAAGAAACCTTGAATATCCTGTTGGAAGGGCTGCCGCGGGGCCTCGATCTGGGCGCGGTAAAGGCGGCAATGCGGCAGGTTCCGGAGGTGCTGGATGTCCACGACGTTCACATCTGGAGCCTGGGCTCGAGCACGCACGCCCTGAGCTGCCATGTTCTGATCGAGGACGTGCCCCCGTCGGAAAGCGAATCCATCCTGCAAGGCCTGAACGCGGTCCTGAGCGAGCAGTTCAGCATTTGGCACACCACGGTCCAGTTCGAGCACACGAGCTGTCCGGGCTGCCCGATTCCGAACCACGACAACCACGTTCACGAGGGATAGCGTTTCCGGCGGCCCGGCGCCTTGCGGGTACTATAGAAGGCAAGCGAGGTGGCGATGCGCTTGGTGGCCGGAATCCTCAGTTGCGCTCTGGTTTTGATTATTCTTGTAGACGCCTTTGAGACCATCATCCTGCCGCGCCGGGTAAGGCGCCGAATCCGCCTGACCACCCTGTTCTACCGTTCGACCTGGCGCCCGTGGTCCGCCATCGCGCGGCGCATCGGGAAAGCGCGGCGCCGCGAGACATATCTCAGCTACTACGGTCCTTTTTCAACGCTTCTGCTGTTGACCGTATGGGCTGCGGGCATGATCGTGGCTTTCGCCGGAATTCACTGGTCGCTCCAAACGCCACTCCAGGCGCCCGAGAGATACCCGGATTTCTGGACCTACCTCTACATGAGCGGGTCGAATTACTTCACGCTCGGCCTCGGAGACGTCACGGTGCGCTCCGGCATCGGGCGGTTTCTCAGCGTGCTCGAAGGCGGCATGGGATTCGGATTCCTGGCGATCGTGATCGGCTACTTCCCGGTGCTGTACCAGGCGTTCTCCTCGCGCGAGGTAAGCATCGTCCTGATGGACGCGCGGGCCGGTTCGCCGCCGAGCGCGCTCGAATTTCTCCGGAACCTCGCCGAAACTCGCGGCCTGGATTCCCTGGATTCCGGGCTGCACGAGATGGAGCACTGGACCGCCGAGCTGCTCGAGAGCCACATCTCCTACGCGGTCCTGTGCTACTTCCGCTCGCAGCACGACAATCAGTCCTGGCTGGGCGCAATCACGGCGGTCCTCGATACCTGCGCGCTGATTATGACCGGAATCGACGGGATTTCCCCACGGCAGGCGCAATTGACGTTCGCCATCTCGCGGCACGCCGTAGTGGACATCGCGCAGATCCTGAAAAGGCCGCCGGTACCGCCCCAATTCCCCCGGCTTCCGCCCGGCGATTTCGAGCGGCTGCGCGAGCAGCTTGCCGGGGCGGGCTTGCGGCTGCACGATGGCCCGGAGGCGATGGAGCGGCTCGCCGTGCTGCGCTCGCGCTACGAACCGTATGTCAGCGCGCTCTCGCGCTACCTGGCGATGCGCCTGCCGCCCTGGGTGTCCGAGCGGCGCAGCATCCACAACTGGGAGACCAGCGCCTGGGGCCGGGTCACCGCCCACGCGCCCGTCGCCTCATCCGAGCCGATCGAAGACGACCACGCGTGAGCTGAGCGGCGGCGGCGTCTAAAGCTCAGCGCCTCCTTGGATTCCTGATATGCTACACGTCTGAAGTCCGAATGCGCCACACGGTTCTGAGGAGCGATGACCTTAACCCGGTGCGCCACGAGCGTTTTGGTTAGCCTAATGATGTGCGGAGGGGTCGTCTCCTGCGCTCGGTGGCCGACCAATTCCGGGAGCCGGGACAGCGAGGTGCCGGAGGCCGCTCGGAACGAACTCTTTGCAGCCCTGCGCAAATGGGAAGCCAACGTCCGGGCGAAGCGTGCCGGCACGGCCGCGTACCCGGGACCAGGCGGAGCCCTTACGGCCGGAGGCATGGACACCTTTGAAACGCTCTCTGGGGCGGCCCAGATGGGCGATGCCAAGCTCGTGAAATCGCTGTTAGCGCGCGGAGCCAGCCGCAAGGCTCTGAACGAGGCGCTGTTCGCCGCGGCCTCTTCGGAGCCTCTAGTCGAAGGGCCGCCCGGCCCAATTGACCTTCGCTATGGCCAAACTGCGAGATTGCTACTCAAGAAAGGGGCGAGTATCGAGGCCCGAAACGAAGGCGAGGATACGCCGTTAATCGCGGCCGCCGGCCAGGGCGAAACCGCGGTCGTGAAGCTGTTGCTAGAGAAGGGTGCCAACATCGAGGCCACGGACAGCTATGGTCAGACGGCGCTGATCGCGGCGGCATGTAATTGCCCCATAATTGACATGCCCGACACCGATGATTCGGTGCGTCTGTTGTTGGAGAATGGAGCCAATCTCGAGGCCAAGGACAAACAAGGCCGCACGGCACTGATGGCGGCCGCAGATTGGGGGCGAACCTCGATACTGCAGATTCTTCTGGACAAGGGAGCGCAGATCGAAGCCAGGAACAACCACGGCAATACCGCGCTGCTCCTTGCTTCAGAGGGGGGCGGATACCCCACGGCCGACGCCGTTCAACTGCTCCTTACGAGAGGGGCCGACATCGAAGCAAGGAACAACAACGGCGACACAGCGTTGATGCTGGCCGCGTCGGGCCGTGGATTCGAGGACGTCAAGATCGTCAAGATGTTGCTGAAACGGGGCGCCGATGTTCGCGCCGAAGACAACAAAGGACGCACAGCGCTGAACCTGGCTGCCGGGAAAGACCGTACGAAGATCGTTTCTCTCCTGAGAGGGGCGATGGCGAAGTCGCATTGAACTGATCGCCCCTTTCGGAACCCTTACGCCTCACTATTGCGATAAGCAGAGTTCTGCGTGCGAAATGTCATATTATGATTGCTTCGAGTTAGCGAAATGAACTTCCGGTTGCTTGCGATCCTGGCGGGACTGCGCTACCGGCTGCTTTGGGCGAGCGTGAGAACCCGCGGCGGCAAGGTCGCGGTGTTCCTGACGGGCTATCTGTTCGTCGTGTTCGTGATGATGCTGCTGGCCCTGGGCGGCCTCGGAGCCGGGATCGCCGCTCTGCGGGTAGGGCAGGCAGAGACGGTCGCCCGGATCGTGCTGGGCGGCTTCTTCGTGGTGATCCTCGGTTCCTCGATTGCGCTCGGCGCCGGGATGAACGCAAAATTCTCCGACACCGCTCTGCTCCGGTATCCTCTGAGCGCCTTAGAGCGCCTGGTAGCAAGGCAGGCCCTCGCGTTTTTCGAGCCGCTGTGGATGATCGCGCTGGCATTCAACGCCACGTTCGCTGTCGGGCTGTACGTTGCGGGCGCCGCGAATCTGTGGCTGGCGCTGAGCTCCGCGCTGCTCCTCACGCTGGCGAACTATTCGCTGGCGCGCCTCGTGTTGACCGCAATTGCCCGCCTAATGGTGATGCGCGGCGGCGCGTTTGTGCTGCTGGGCGCTCTCATGGCGATTTCCATCGGCCCATCAGTGCTGGCTCCGTCGCTGGGGGGACACCGGGGCGCCGCCGAAGGACTCGTTGCGGTGCTGCGGCTCACACCGCCGCCGGCCGCCGCGGCGGCGATCACGAACTCGTCACTCAGCGCGTTCGCTCAACTGGCGCTGTGGGGGATTGTGCTGACCGCCGGCATCGCTCTGGTCGAACGCATGCCGGAAACGCCGAGAAGGACCGTAGGCGCAAAGGCCGCCTGGAACGGTCCCTGCGATCGGATCGGCCGGCTCTTCGGTGCCGGGCAGGGTCCGCTGGTCGCCAAGATGCTGCGCTACTATCTCAGGAACACGCGCGTGCGCCTGAACCTCTTGGTCTCCGGACCGGGACTGGCCTTGGTGTTCTTTGCGCAAGCAGCGCATCACGATTCCACGTCGAAGTTCCTGCTGGCGCTGGGGTTCATGGCCATTGCCGGGTTCGCCGCCGCCTTCGCCATGTCCACCAACGTGTTCGGCTATGACGGCGCTGGATTTCGCAGATATCTGCTCCTGCCGGTATCCCCGGTCAAAGTCATGCGCGCCGCCGCCATCGTGCCAATGGCGCTCGGCTCGTTGCCGATCCTGTTTCTCCTGACAGCCTGGATCGTGTTCGCGCCTGTGCACACGGATGGCTGGATGTTCGTGATGCTGCTCTCCAGCGGCATCGGCGGCCTTCTGTTGCTGACGGCGCTAGCCACCTGGACGACTTTGCTCTCACCCCGAAAAACGGAGTTCACCTCCAACTTCGGCAACAACATGTCGCTAGGAGGAAACATCCTGGTCATCGGCAGTTTCTTGGTTTGCTTTGTTGGTTCGGCGTTGTTGGCCGAGCTCTGCAGTTTCGCGACGCTCATTGCTTGCTGGTGGGCGGCGCCGCTTTTTGCTCTGTTCGGCGCGGCGGTTCTGTGGCTCACGCTCGCCGCCGCTCCGAAAGTATTCGAAGCGCGCCGCGAAAGACTTCTGGCCGTGCTGGAGGGAAGGCGCTGAATGCCCAACGCAATCGAGATTTCGCATCTGCGGAAGGAATACGGATCGATCACCGCCGTCGAGGACCTCACGCTCGAAGTGCCATACGGCTGCTTCTTTGGGTTCCTCGGCCCGAACGGCTCCGGCAAGAGCACGACCATCGGCTGCCTCACCGGGGGGCTCGAACCGTCGCGCGGCGAAGTGAAGTTGCTCAGCGAGGCCTTCCGAAACAACCCGGTCGGGCTCAAGCGCCGGCTCGGCGTCATGCCTGAGAATCTCGGCCTCTTCGATGCCCTCTACGCGCACGAGTTTCTGGCGTTTCAGGGACGGATGTACGGTCTGGATGAACACACCACGCGGCGGCGCGTGACGGAGCTGCTCGAGGCGCTCGATCTTTCGAGCGAGGGCAAGAAACCGCTCGCCGAGTTCAGCGCCGGCATGCGCAAGCGCGTGGCCTTTGCGGCGGCCGTGATTCACACACCCGAAATCCTGTTCCTCGACGAGCCCTTCGAATCGATCGATCCATCCGGGGTGGCCTTGATGAAGACCTGGCTGCGGCGCTTCACCGCGCAGGGGCGGACGATCTTCATGACCACGCACGTGCTCGAAACCGTGGAGCGGCTGTGCGACCGCGTGGCCATCATCAAGAGCCCCGGCTGCGTGGTCTGGGAAGGCGACGTCCGGCCGCTCGCGGAGGACCGCCCCATCCTGTTCCAGGGAGAGGAATTCCGGACGCTCGAAGCCCTCTATCTGCACGTGGCCGGCGAGCGCCACGCCGCCCTCGATTGGCTCTGATCGACCCTGGATACCGCGGGACCTACCGCGGTACCGTCTCCATCGCTTCGGCGATCTCCGCGCCCGGATGCTCGTAATCCTGGAGCCGCCCGGAGAGATACGCGTCATAAGAGGACAGGTCAAAGTGACCGTGTCCGCTCAGGCCGAACAGAATCACGCGCGGTTTGCCCTCATTGCGCGCGACCATCGCTTCGTCGATGGCCGCGCGGATCGCGTGCGCGGATTCCGGCGCGGGCAGAATGCCCTCGAACTGGGCGAACATCACCGCCGCCTCGAATACCGGCAATTGCCTGCACGCGCGCGCCTCGATCAGACCGCTATGGACGAGGTTGCTCGCCAGCGGCGATGCGCCGTGATAGCGCAACCCGCCCGCATGGATACCCGGCGGCACAAAATCATGTCCCAGGGTAAACATCTTCATCAGAGGCGTGAGCTTGGCGGTATCGCCGAAGTCGTACGTGTAAACGCCTCTGGTCAGCGTCGGGCAGGCGGCGGGCTCAACCGCCATCAGCCGCACCGGCGAGCCCTTGAGCTTGTCCGGAACATAGGGCAGCGCGAGGCCGCCGAAGTTGCTTCCGCCGCCGAAGCACCCGATGATCACATCCGGGTCTTCCCCGGCCATCGCCATCTGCTTCTTCGCCTCGACGCCGATCACGGTCTGGTGGAGCAGCACGTGATTCAGCACGCTGCCGAGCGCGTAGTTGGTGTCCGCGTGCGTCGCGGCGTCCTCGACCGCTTCGCTGATCGCGATTCCCAGGCTGCCGGGCGAATCCGGATGTTTCGCCAGAACCGCCTGACCCGAATGCGTGCGCGTGCTCGGACTCGCGAAGACCTCCGCGCCCCACGTGTTCATCAGCATGCGGCGATAGGGCTTTTGATCGTAGCTCACCTTCACCATGTAGACCGTACACTCGAGGCCGAACATGCGGCAGGCCAGCGCAACCGCGCTGCCCCACTGCCCGGCGCCCGTCTCGGTCGAGATCCGCTTGATTCCCGCCTGCTTGTTGTAAAAGGCCTGCGGGACAGCGGTATTCGGCTTATGACTTCCGGCCGGGCTCACGCCCTCGTACTTGTAATAGATGTGCGCCGGCGTGTCGAGCGCCTTTTCCAGACGCAGCGCGCGAAACAGCGGCGTGGGGCGCCAGAGGCGATAGATGTCCAACACCTCGCCCGGGATGTCGATCTCGGCCTGGGGCGAGAATTCCTGCTCGATGAGCGCCATCGGGAAGATGGGCGTGAGCGCATCGGGCGTAAGCGGCTTCCGCGTCTGTGGATTGAGCGGCGGATCCAGCGGCTCGGGGAGCAGCGGCAGTACGTTCACCCAAGCCGAGGGGATCTGGTCGTCGGTCAGTAAGAACTTCGTGATGTCGGGCACAGGGATAGATTCCTCCGAAAAACCGAACCGACCATTGTACACCGTGCCGCGCTACCGCAGGCGCTCGAGGATCGCAACCGCGTCGCGGATATCCTCGAGCCTCTGCCTCTGGTCCTCGATCTCCCGCTCGATATTCAGGGCGCCGTCGTAGCCAATCTGCTTCAACTTGGCGATGAAGCGAGCGGCCCCGAGCGCGCCCTTTCCGAACGGCTGTTCGGCGCCGAGAGCGCCCGGGACATCCTTTGGGGGCCAGTTTCCATCTTTCACGTGTACGGAGACCACCAGCGGGCCGAGCAGGTCGAGCGCTTCGATCGGGTCTCCGGTCCCGTAGAGGATCATGTTGGCGGGGTCGAAATTGATCCGCAAATTGGGCCGGTCCACGTCCTGGACGAATTCGAGGAGCACGCGTGCCGATTCCTGTCCCGTCTCCAGGGCGAAGGTCTGGTTCCACTCCGCGGCGTCGTCGCAGACGCGCCGCACCAGGTCGCGCACCGCCACGTAGTCCGGATCGGCCGGATCATCCGGCACACACCCGATGTGGGTCGCGATGCCAGGCGCTCCGACCGCGGCGGCGAAGTCACTCACGTCGTAGGTTCGCTGCTCGCGCTGCGCGCGCGTTGCCCTCGGGACAAATCCCACGGTGCGCCGCACAGCCGGAATATCCGCGTAGCTCTCGCCCGGGTATGCGGCGAACACCGTGACCAGCCGGAACTCTTCCTCCGCCAGCGCGCGCTTCCAGGCGGCAATGGTCGCGGCATCGAGATTCAACCCGCCTGGGACGGCGAGCTGGCCGCAACGGACGCCGAGCGATTTCACTGCACGCAGTGTTTCCGCCGGGTCGCTGCCGGCCCAGAACATGACTCCGATCTCGAGGGCCATCAAAGGCTGCATGCGATCTTCTCTCCCTTCCTGTTCCGGGCGGCGTCGATGAGCCTCGCCAGCCTGACCGCGGCGGCGGACTCCCGCGGCGGACAGAGATCGGGCTCGCGGCCGGCCGCGCAGCACTCCACGAAGTACTCGAGTTCGCTCTGGTAGCCGTCCCTATCCGGAATGGCCAGCGGCTCGGCGCGGCCATCGGCGCGATAGAGCGTGGGCGGAACGCCGGCGGAGTCGAACTCCACCGTGCCGCCGTCCGCGAGGATCGTGTATTCCATCGAGAAGGGAAACGTCCCGGAGTGGTGCCAGCCGCCCGAAACCACCACGCCGCCGAGGGCGGGATAGAACAGCTCGGCCGTAACCCAATCGATTCCGCGCGAGAGGTCTTCGTATCCGGCGGCGGATACCGCTTCCGGATGACCGAACAGGTGCATGCAGAAGTCGAGGTCGTGGATCAGAAGGTCGAAAATCCCGCCGCCGCTCCGCTCCTTCTTGCCGAGCCACGGGCTCCATGCGGGCGCGGCGCAGCGCCGCCTGAAAATCGCCGCGCGCACGGGGCCGAGTGTACCCGCTTTGAGCATGCGCGCCGTGACCGAGTAGCTCGGCAGAAAGCGCACCACCTGAGCGGCCATGAGAATGCGCCCGCTCTCGCGGGCCGCGCGAATCATGGCGTCGCACTCTTCGCCGCTGAGAGCCATTGGCTTCTCGACCAGCACGTGCTTACCCGCGCGGAGGGCTGCGATGGCGATGTCCGCGTGGAGATGCGTCGGCAGGCAGAGATCCACCGCGTCGAGGCCGGGGTTCGCAAGCGCCTCGTACGGGTCGCTGTATCTGGCGATGGCGGAGAAATCCATCTTTTCGCCCGGTCCGCCGAGGTTTCCCCGCACCTGGCTGAGGTCTCCGGTGAGCGCCTGAGGGACATCGCTGACCACGGCTGCCAACTCCACCTGCGGGATTCTCTTATAGGCTTTCAGGTGGGTGCTGCCCATAAACCCCAAGCCGAAGACACCGATTTTCATAACGAGGTCATGGTAGCAAACCGCCCACGACCGATGGATCGAATCGGAATTTGCCAGCCCGTGGTCAAAGCCGCGCGCGGTGCGCAACCAGGGCTTCCGAGCCCAGGGCGAGGAGAGGCGGCTGAGGAAGCGCCATTCCCTCCGAAGGAGGAACGACACAGCCCGGGGCCGCAACCCCTGGCATTGGCAGCGCTCCGAACCGTACCCGCGGGACTTTCGCCACGGGCTGCTAACTAAAGTTACGCCGCCAGGTCAACCACTTCGAAGTGGAATCGCTCAGGCGGCAGGGAGGCCAGCGGCGCGGGCATCATCCGGGCCCACGTCTGGTACGCTGTCGAGGCAATCGTGGCCTTGAGATAGAACAGAAACTGGTCCGAAAAGCACGAGATCGGGGGCGGCTGGCGGAAAGTGAGGCGCAGGCCGACGGCCTTCTCGAAGTCCACCCCGCCGCTCACCACCGACTTGTCTTCGAGCAGCTTCACAAAGCTGCTGCGTCCGGCATGAGGCCACAGATCGGGATGCAGCAGGTTTCGCAGCTCGAGCCGTGATTCGAAGGTGATCTCGCACTGTCGAATCCACTCGAGGATGGAATCCCCCCACTTCCAGTGCGTCAGCAGGCCCCGGTATTCCTCGACCAGTTGCAGCGCCAGGTCCATCTTGCGGCGCTCCAGCTCCACATCCACCGAGGGGTCTGCCAAAGCGGGCGGCGCCAGGATGTCCTCCGACTCGACAATGCCCGCGGCAAGACCGACGACCTTGTCGAGCCGTCGAAGACCTGGAGTGGCGTTGACCAGAAGGGGCGGGAGCTCGTGCGTTCTGTCACCCGAGATTTTCACGTATGTGCGGCCGCCCACGATCTCCATGGCAACTCCCTTAGTGCATATATCGACGCTTCGTGGGGAGTACAAGTTGCAAAATAACCGTGACGGCGGGTAGCGCTGGCAGCCCCTCCATCTGGCAGCACTCGCGACCTTGGAGTGCTACGCCGGCTTACGCGCCGAGTTCAGACTTCTACGTCGCTGTGGAAGCCTTTGTGGATGGCGTAGAGCGCCAGTTCCAGGCGATCGGAAACGCCGAGCTTGTCAAAGATATTGTGCAGATGGTTCTTCACCGTCTGCTCACTGATAAAAATCTTCTCGGCGATTTCCTTGTTCTTGAAACCCTGCGCGACCAAAGCCACGATCTCCCGCTCGCGCTGGCTGAGAGGACTCCGCTCGCGGCCCTTACGATCCGAGCTGGACAGCCGCCCGGGCGAAGCGAATTGCCGCATCACCGCGGCCGTGGTGTGGGAATCCAGCCAGATCTCTCCGGCGTTCACCTTCCGAATGCTCTTGTAGAGAAGTTCGGTCGCAGTCTGCTTCAATACGATGCCCGAGCAGCCGAGTTTCATCGCCTGGACGAACTCGTTCTTGTCTTCGGAAGCCGTCAGGATGATGATCCTCGTGCGGCAACCGGAACTCTTCAGGGTTTGCAGTACGGAGAGACCATCCATACCGGGCATGCGCAGATCGAGAAGCAGCACGTCGGGTTCGGCCTGTTTCACGATCTCGAGCACATCGTTCCCATCCCGCGCTTCGCCGACGACCTCAAAGTCGTCTTCCAGACTGAGCAGCTTGCGAAGACCGTCGCGAAAAATGGGGTGGTCATCAGCGATCACGAGGCGGATGGTTCCCGCACGGGGGGGGCCAGCACGCTGGGACTCGTACTGGACCGTAGAGGATTCTTCGACCATGAGCAAGTCGATTTTAAGGCGGCTACTAGTACTGAGTCAATCAAAGTACAATTAAACCTTTTTCACGTTAGAGAGTTTCAGGTCCTAAACGTACCAGTACGATCCCCGAATTCCGGCGACAGAAGCACACCGAAGCGCCGCCGGTTCGGTATCGATAGCTCCATGAAATCAATAAGGATGTGGTAAACCGTTACGGAAGTTCCACATTACTTTGGTGGTGTTCCGGATCTCCCAGTACCGCTAAGTGGATTCCCCTTGACAGTCGATGGGAACTCCAAATATACTTCCATCGATAATCCATGGGAAGGAAAGATAGCACCGCGGAACTCATGCCGGGGACGCTGGACATGATGATCTTGAAGACGCTGACGCCGGGCCCGATGCACGGGTACGGAGTTGCGCGGCACATCCAGCGGGTTTCCGGCGATGTGCTGGAGGTGGGTGAAGGTTCGCTCTATCCGGCTTTGCAGCGGCTGCTCGTCAATGGCTGGGCCGCGGCCGAGTGGGGTGTGTCGGAAAACAAGAGGCGCGCCCGCTACTACAAGCTGACCGCGGCGGGCCGCAAGCAGCTCGGCGTGGAGACGCAGAACTTCGCCCGCACGATCGGCGCAATCGCGCGCGTGATGCAGAGCGCGTGAGGCCCCGTTCGTTGTAGCCTAAGTGCCAATGACCAACTCCGGAAGACGCGGTTTTCTTCACAACATGATGGCGGCCGCAGGACTCGGTGCGGCGGCGCCCGCCAGCGCCGGCACGCAGTCTCCGGCCGGCCGTGCCGCGCCGGCGCTGCCCATCTGCGCTCGGGCCATGAGCCACGCGAGCCTCAAGCAATCGAGCTACGATCGCACCGGCGGCAACGCCGACTTCTGGCGCATCGCGGCCGGCGAGACCAAGGAGGTCTTCCGCTCATCGGGCCCCGGCGTGATCTCGCACCTCTGGTTCACCATCGCGGCCGGGAGTCCGAATCACCTGAAAGAGCTGGTGCTGCGCGCGTACTGGGACGGCAACTCGAGGCCCAGCGTGGAAACGCCGATCGGCGACTTCTTCGGCCTGAATCTGGGGCAGTACCAGCTCTACGAATCCGCGTACCTGGCCTGCTCGCCGGGCAAGTCTTTGAATTGCTACTTCGCCATGCCGTTTCGGAAATCGGCGCGCCTCACGGTCTCGAACGAAGGCGATCTACGCGTGGACGCCTTCTACTCGAACATCGACTACATGCTCGCCGCCTCGCTCCCCTTCGATGCGCTGTACTTCCATGCGCAATACCGCCAGTGCGCGCCCTGCATTGCGGTAAAGGGTGAGGATTTGAACCTGTCCGGCGCGAAGAACTATGTGTATCTGGAGGCGCGCGGGCGCGGTCACCTGATGGGCGTGACCTTGGGCGTCCTTCTCAATGCCGACGGCTGGATGGGCGAGGGCGACGACATGATTTTCGTCGATGACGAGACCCAGCCCGCGATCAACGGCACCGGCACGGAAGATTACTTCCTCGGAAGCTGGAACTTCGGCGGACGCGATGGCGCAATCCCGTTTTCACACCACTTTTACGGTGCGCCGCTGATCGTGATGCCCGAGCGTGCGGGCGGACGCTACTGCTGTTACCGGTGGCACGGCGATAACCCGGTGACGTTCACGAAGTACCTGAAGCACACCATGGAGCATGGCCACGCCAACAACCGTGGAGACAATTTCTTCTCGGTGGGCTACTGGTATCAAAGCGAGCCATACACGGATTTCCCCGCCCTGGCGCCTGTTGGGGAGCGGATTCCGAGAGTGAGGACCTGAACATGGCGCCGCTCGCTCACGCTCGCGGTTCCGGCCACACCCTGCACCGAACCGCGACCGTCCGGGAGCGGTTGCCGCAGAGGCACAGAGATGAAACACGTACTCCTTATCAGTACAGCGCTGCTTTTGGCCGCCGCCGAACCGGCGGGCTTCGTGCATTGGCGCGCTGGAGAACTGAAGAGTTACGGCGCGAAGCTTGCGCCGAGAATGGACGCCCAGAAACTCGCCTTCGAAGCACTTGGCAAATTCGGCAACCATTCGGTTCTGATTGCTCACCGCGAGGGTAGCGGCGAAGCCGAAGTGCATGCGGCCCAGGCGGACATATTCATCGTCGAGGAGGGCCGTGCGACGCTGGTGTACGGCGGCCAGGTGCTGGACGCCCGGACGACCGCGCCAGGCGAGATCCGCGGTCCCTCGATCCAGGGCGGCGAGAGGAGCACGCTCGCGCCGGGGGATGTCGTACACATTCCGGTGAAAGTTCCGCACCAATTGCTGCTCGAACCGGGAGCGAAGTTCACCTACGCGATCGTGAAGATCGACTCCAGGTAGGGCAGGCCGGCACGATCCCGCGCGGTCCAGGGGGACCGCCTCACCCGAGCCAGCCCGGGATCAAGCGCACTACAGAATGAGCATGCAGTCGCCGTAGGAGTAAAAGCGGTAGCCGGATTCGACCGCATGGCGGTAGGCGGCAAGCACGAAGTCCTTCCCGGCCAGGGCCGAGACCAGCAGGAGCAGGCTGGACTTCGGCAGGTGGAAGTTCGTGAGCATCGCGCCAGTCGCGCGGAACTCGAACCCCGGGTAGATGTAGATGCCGGTTTCTCCCGAGGATGCGGTGAGGCCGCCGTGACGGGCCGCACTCTCCACGGTGCGGACGCTCGTGGTCCCCACCGCAATCAGGCGGGTGGCCTCGCGCATCTTGCGGGCATTCTCTTCGGTGATTTCGAAGAACTCCGAGTGCATTGGGTGCGCCTCGACCTGCTGGGCACGAATGGGCTGGAAGGTGCCGAGTCCCACGTGCAGGGTCACATAGGCGACCTCGGCGCCCGCCGCCCGCGAACGGTCGAGAATCTCCGGCGTGAAGTGCAAGCCGGCCGTCGGCGCCGCCACCGAGCCGGGGCGCGACGCAAAGACGGTCTGATAGCGCTCGCGGTCCAAAGGCTCATCCGGGCGTTTGATATACGGCGGCAGGGGCACGTGGCCGATCTCGCCGAATTTCGCGATCAGGTCGCCGCCGTAGTCAAACCGAAGGGTGCGTTCCCCGTAGGACCCGCGCGCGACCACCTCGGCCTCGATCCCGCCGTCGAAGCGCACGCGCTCGCCGAGGTGCATTTTCCGGCCCGGATGCACCAGCGCTTGCCAGAGTTTCGGATCGCCGCCTTGCGGACGCAGCAGGAACGCCTCGACGATTCCGGTCAGGTGCCCTTTCCGCGCGGGGTTCTTTTTGCCGACGGGGAGGGCCCGCACTCCGGCACGGCGCCCGTAGAGGCGCGACGGAAAAACCTTCGAGTCGTTGAGAACCAGGCAGTCGCCGGAACGGAGAAACTCGGGAAAGTCGCGGAACATGCAGTCCTGCCAGCGCTCGCCGTTGCGGTAGAGCACGAGCATGCGGGAGGCGGCGCGGTCTTCGAGCGGCCGCTGTGCGATCCGCTCTTCGGGAAGGTGATAATCAAAGTCGGACAGAAGCATCGGAAGATAGAAGGATAACAGTGGTCCGCATCTTAGGCATCGAGAGCTCGTGCGATGAGACGGCGGCGGCGGTGGTCGAAGACGGGACAAAGATTCTCTCCTCGGTGGTCGCTTCGCAGCTCGATACGCACGGCAAATACGGCGGGGTGGTCCCCGAGCTGGCCTCCCGCGAGCACCTGCGGGCGATTGTGCCGGTGGTGCGCGAGGCGCTAGCGCGCGCCGGGACCAGTCTTGCCGGCGTCGGTGCCGTTGCGGTCACCGCAGGGCCCGGCCTGGTGGGATCGCTGCTCGTCGGCGTGACGTACGCGAAGGCGCTGTGCTTTGCACGGAACCTCCCGCTGATCGCCGTCAACCATATCGAGGGCCACATCCACGCCGTGATTTCGCAGGCGCGCGAGGGCGGCCAGCCGGTGGAATACCCCGCGCTCGCGCTGGTGGTCAGCGGCGGCCATACGCACCTTTTTGAAGTGGACCAGGGACTGCGCTACCGGATCCTTGGCAAGACCCGGGATGACGCCGCCGGCGAAGCGTTCGACAAGGTGGGGAAGCTGCTCGGGTTCGGGTATCCGGGCGGACCGGTGATCGATCAGCTTGCGCCGTATGGCAACCCCCGTGCCGTAAGGTTTACGCTGGCGCGAATGAAGGGCAACGCTCTCGATTTCAGCTTCAGCGGACTCAAGACGGCCGTGCTGCGCTGGGTCGAGCAGCGGGACATGCGGGCCGAAATCGAGGCGCGGCGCGAGTTGCTGCGTTCGCATCCGCGTCCCACCCTGGAGGAGTGGCTCGGGGTGACACCCCGAGCGACGCTCGACCTCGCAGCGTCCTTCCAGCGCACCGTGATCGAAGAGTTGCTGCGGAGAGCCGAGGCCGCGGCCGAGCAGATCGGGGCGCGCTCGCTGATCGTATCGGGAGGAGTCGCGTGCAATTCCGGACTGCGCGCCGCGGCCGGCGCGGCGCACCTGCCGTATCCGGTGTACTTCCCCGCCCCGGGCTTGTCCACGGACAACGCGGCGATGATCGCCGCGGCCGCCTTTCCGAAATTCGAGCGCGGCGAGCTCGCGGATCTATCGCTGGCCGCCTCGGCGAACCTGACGTTGGCAAACTGAGCCGGAGCGTCCCTTCGCGCTAAGATCGAAGCAATGGGTCCCATGCAACCGGGCGAAATGCCCAAGATATCGATTCCTGGCGTCGAGAACCTCATCGCGGTCGGTTCCGGCAAAGGCGGCGTCGGAAAGACGACCGTGGCGGTGAACCTGGCGCTCGCGCTCTCGAAGCTCGGTCACAAGACCGGTCTTCTGGACGCGGACGTGTACGGTCCCAATGTTCCACTCATGCTTGGCATCGAAGAGACGCCGCAAGCGATCGGCGATCGCATTCAGCCGATCGAGCGGAGCGCGCTGAAGGTCATGTCCATGGGATTCATCGCTCCAGGCGACAAACCCCTCGTATGGCGAGGGCCGATGCTGCACAACGTCATCCAGCAGTTCCTGCGGCAGGTCGATTGGGGCGAGCTGGAGTACCTCATCGTCGATCTCCCGCCCGGCACGGGCGATGTGGCGCTATCGCTGATTCAGACGACCTCTCTCGGCGGCGCGATCGTGGTGACGACGCCGTCGGATGTTTCGCTCGAAGACGCGCGGAAAGCGATCAACATGTTCCGGCAGGTGCGCGTCGAGATCCTCGGCCTGGTGGAGAACATGAGCTACATGGTCTGCCCGCACTGCGGGAAACGAGTGGACGTGTTCAGCTATGGCGGTGGGCGGCGCACGGCCGATCGAATGGGAGTCCATTTCCTCGGCGAGGTACCGCTGGACCCCGAGGTGCGGATCGGAGGCGATTCCGGAGAGTCCGTGGCGCTGCGGAAGGCGGATGACCCGCACGCCGCGGCATTCTACGAGCTGGCGCGCAATGTCGCGGCCCGCGTGGAGGCGCTCGGCGCACCCACGGGGCCGCGCATCGAAGTCACAGAGTAGGCAGGCGATCGCCGGACCCGCGACTCAGTCCATCTCAAGCCGTCTGCTTTCCCGGCGTACGCGTCTTACAGAGGGCGTTATCGAGAGCGCACACGCCCGGACCGGCGAGCGCGAGGCTAATATTTGCGACCAGCAGCGTGAGCGGGTACTCATAGCCGCCGGCGGACGCAAAGAATCCGTGCTTCGCATGAACCGCGAGGACAGCCACCGTCATGTCGATGGCCAGCAGGATCGCCGCCCAGCGTGTAAACAGTCCCGAAATCAGCGCCAACCCTCCCAGAAACTCGACCAGGGTTACAACCACTGCCGAAACAGCCGGAACCGGAATCCCGAGGTGCGCAAACGATCCGCCCACACCCGAAAAACCGTAAACGAATAGCTTCTGGCTGCCATGAACCAGAAACACCACGCCCACGATAAACCGCAGGGCGGCAATTCCCCAACCCATGCGCTTGGAATCTGACATTTGTCTTTGCTCCTCCTCACGACTCTCGTGTCAACGGCTGTATGCGCCAAAAATCAGAGCGGCTCGCGGACCGTTTCGAGTGCTCCGATCAGCTCCGTGAGACGCTCCCGTCCCAGCCGTCCCAGATGGCGCTTCACTTCCTTCTCGACGGGGCGGTCCAACTCCTTGAGGATCCTCAGGCCGGCATCGGTGATCCGGGTCGTAACGATACGCCGGTCTTTGCTGTCGCGGGACCGCTCAATTACACCACGCCGCTCGAGACGATCGAGGAGGCGCGTGATATCCGGATCGCGGGCGACCATGCGCCCGCCGATTTCGCCGCAAGCCAGGCCTTGCTTCCCCGCCCCGCGCAAAATGCGGAGCACGTTGAATTGCGAAGCCGATATATCGGCGGCCTTCAGGACGCGGCCGATCGCAGCCGAGAGGTGATCGGCGGTCCGCTGGATATTCAGAACCGCCTCGGCCTCCAGGCTCAGCGGCTTGGTCTGCTTGATCTCGGTAGCGATCTTGCCGGTCACGAATCCAATATATATGTTGTAACGACTATTGTCAAGAGGAATTGATTGCGCCGTCCCCTTACGGCCGCGGCCCGGTTAGGCTGGCCCGGCGACGGATTCCTCGGCCGGCTGCTGCTCGCGGTGGGCGAGGGCGTGCCGCTGGGTCAGGCCGGCGAGGAGGAAGTCGCGATGCATGCGCGCGATCACTTCGATCTTGATCTGCTTGGGGCAGACCGCCTCGCACTCTCCGATATTGGTGCAGTTGCCGAACGTTTCCCGGGTCATCTGAACCACCATGCCGATGGCCCGGCGGTAGCGCTCCGGCCGCCCCTGCGGGAGCAGGCCGAGATGGGCGATCTTGGCGCCGGTAAAGAGCGCCGCGGACGCATTGGGGCACTGCGCGACGCAGGCGCCGCAACCGATGCACGCGGCGGCATCCATCGCCAGGTCGGCCTTCTCCTTGGGCACGGGAATGGAGTTCGCATCCACGGCGCAGCCGGTCGGAGCCGAAATAAAACCGCCGGCGGCGATAATACGGTCGAGCGCGCTGCGATTCACCGCCAGGTCCTTGAGGATGGGAAACGCCAGCGCGCGCCAGGGTTCGACATACAGCGTGTCGCCGTCCTGGAAATGGCGCATGTGGAGCTGGCAGACGGTGGTCGCGCGCTCGGGACCGTGCGCCACGCCGTTGATCATGAAGCCGCACATCCCGCAGATGCCTTCGCGGCAGTCGCTGTCGAACGCGATCGGCTCCTCGCCTTTCGCGATCAGCCCTTCGTTGACCACGTCGAGCATCTCGAGAAACGACATGTGCTCGTTGATGTCCGTAGCCTCGTAGCGCACCATGCGGCCGCGATCGCGCTGGTTCTTCTGGCGCCAGACGTAAAGCGTGAGATTCATTTGTAACTCCGTTGCGAGGGATGCACGTACTCGAACGCGAGCGGCTCTTTGTGGAGCACGGGTTCATTTCCGGCGCCGCGAAACTCCCAGGCCGCCACGTACGAATAGCCGGCGTCGTTCCGCAGCGCTTCGCCTTCGGGCGTTTGATACTCCTCCCGGAAGTGGCCGCCGCAGGATTCGTTGCGCTCGAGCGCATCCAGGCACATCAGCTCGGCCAGTTCGAAGAAATCGGCCACGCGGCCGGCCTTCTCGAGCTGCTGGTTGAAGTCGGCCTCCTCGCCGAGCACGCGCACATCGTGCCAGAAGTGGTCGCGCATCTCGGGAATCCTGCCGAGCGCGTAGCGCAGGCCTTCGGCCGTACGCGACATGCCGCAGTATTCCCAAATCAGCTTGCCCAGCTCGCGGTGGAACGAATCCACCGACCGCGTACCATTCACGTCCAGCATCCGCTTGATGTTGCACCGAACTTCGTTCTCCACTTCCCGGAACGCCGGATGGCTGGTATCGACCTTCCCGGGCTTGGCGCCCGCCAGGTAGTCGCTGATCGTATACGGCAGAACGAAGTAGCCATCCGCCAGGCCCTGCATCAGGGCGCTCGCTCCCAGACGGTTCGCGCCGTGATCGGAGAAGTTCGCCTCGCCGGCAACGTAGAGGCCCGGGATGGTGCTCATGAGGTCGTAATCCACCCACAGGCCGCCCATGGTGTAGTGGCTGGCCGGGTAGATGCGCATCGGAACCTTGTAGGGATCCTCACCCGTGATGCGCTCATACATCTCGAACAGGTTGCCGTAGCGTTCCTCGATCACTTCGCGGCCCAGGCGCCCCATGGCTTCGGCGAAGTCCAGGTAGACGCCGTATCCGCCCGGACCGACGCCGCGGCCTTCGTCGCACACGGCCTTGGCGTTGCGCGACGCCACGTCGCGCGGCACGAGATTGCCGAAGCTGGGGTATTTCCGTTCCAGGAAATAGTCGCGCCCGGTCTCGGGAATCTGGTCCGGCGCGCGCGCGTCGCCCTTTTCGAGCGGCACCCAGATGCGGCCGTCGTTGCGCAGCGATTCGCTCATGAGCGTGAGCTTGGATTGGGATTCCCCGCTCACCGGGATGCAGGTCGGGTGGATCTGCGTGAAGCAGGGGTTGGCGAAGAGAGCACCACGCTTGTGCGCCCTCCAGATGGCCGTCGCGTTGCAGCCTTTGGCGTTCGTCGAGAGGTAGAATACGTTGCCGTATCCGCCGGTAGCCAGGACGACGGCGTGGCCCGCCCAGGTTTCGATCTGGCCGGATACGAGGTCGCGCGTCACGATTCCGCGCGCCTGGCCATCCACCAGCACGAGGTCGAGCATTTCGTGGCGCGGGAACATCTTGACCTGTCCCGTGGCCACCTGGCGCTCGAGCGCCTGGTAGGCGCCGAGCAGCAGTTGCTGCCCCGTCTGGCCGCGCGCATAGAACGTGCGCGACACTTGCGCGCCGCCGAACGAGCGGTTGTCCAGCATGCCGCCGTATTCCCGCGCGAACGGGACACCTTGCGCGACGCACTGGTCGATGATGTTTACGCTGATCTGCGCCAGGCGGTAGACGTTCTGCTCGCGGGCGCGGAAATCGCCGCCCTTCACCGTGTCATAGAACAGCCGGAACACGCTGTCGCCGTCGTTCTGGTAGTTTTTCGCGGCGTTGATGCCGCCCTGCGCGGCGATGGAGTGCGCGCGGCGGGGTGAATCCTGGAAGCAGAAGCAGAGAACGTTATAGCCGAGTTCGCCCAGTGTGGCCGCCGCCGAGGCGCCTGCCAGCCCCGAGCCGACCACAATGATCTGGTACTTCCGCTTGTTCGCCGGGTTGACCAGTTTCAGATCGAATTTCCGTTTGTCCCAGGCCTCGGCGATCGGCCCGGAGGGGAGCTTGGAGTTCAGTTCCATTTATGGCACCTCGCTTCCGACAACACGCGTGAGCACGGCTATAGGGATCGAGATATAGCCCGCGGCGATCAGGATCGCGCCCCAATGCGCCACGTGCTTGAGCGCCGCCGTGAGCCGCGGATGGCTGATGCCGACCGACTGAAACATGCTCCAGATGCCGTGATAAAGATGAAAAGTCAGCAACACGATTGCGACGATGTACGCGAGCGCGACCGCCGGGTGCCGGAAGCCGTGCACCAGGTTCTGATAGGCGAAGAACTGCACCTGGCCGTCCAGACCGATCGCGTGCTCCTCAAAGCCCAGGCCGATGCTGCCCGTCGTCAGATGCAGGATATGGAAGACGACGAACGCGGCGATGATCGGGCCGGTCCAGAGCATGGTGCGCGACGCGTAGGCGGACGGAATATCGTCCTTCTTGACATAGCCGATCGGTCGCGCCCGGCGCTTTTGCAGCCAAAGCAGAAACGACGACCAGATGTGCAGCGCGACGGCTGCAATCAGAAACGAGCGTACGGCCCACAGCAGCCCTTCATTCGAGTGCAAAAAGCGCGCGTAGTTGTTGATCTGGTAGACGTACTCGCCGTTGGCAATGTGCGGCGGTATATAGATCTGCAGGTTGCCCGCCAAGTGCCCGACGACGTACCCGAGCAGGATCACGCCCGTTAGGGCCATGACGAGCTTCTTACCGATGTAGGCTTCGTAGAATCCGAAGTGTCTTCTGAGTGACGTGTCTATAGCGACTGCGCCCATTCAAACTCCCAATCTGGTGAACATCAAGATTATCATTGTAAGGCATGCGCCGGATTCTTCTGCTCATCGCGACTCTTGCAGCACTTTCCGGGTGCGGCTGGCGCCACCCGGCGTCCGTTCGCATTGATCCCGCGCTGGCCACGCTGGTACCGCGTGACACCTTGTTGCTAGCGGGCATTCGAGTGGAGGCGCTGCGCGCGACGCCACTCTACCAGAAGATCGGCGCCGAAACAATCAGCGGGTTGGTGAGTGGGCTCGACCTGAAAAACATCTGGGAGATCCTGGCGGCGTCGAACGGCGGCGAAATGGCGATCCTGGCGCGCGGCAAGTTCGCTTCGGCAGGCCTCGAACCGGAGATCGCCTTACCCGGCGCGAGCCGGACTTCCTACCTCGGCTACACGCTCATCGGAAACGATCGGACCGCGCTGGTTTTCCTGAATCCGAGCACCGCGCTGGCCGGGCAGCCTGAAGTGGTGAAGAGGATCCTGGACGAGCGCGGAAATTCAACGGGACCCCCGCGGCCGCTCTCCGAAGAGATCGCCCAAATCGCTCCGGATAGTCAGATCTGGGCCGCGGGCATGGGAGGCTCGGGTCAATTGGCGTGCGCCGTGCCGCAAGGCGGAAATCTCGGAAACATCGCGACGGCGCTGAAGCTGGTGGAGAGGTTCCGTGTAGCCGCGGACTTGCGGAGCGGCGCGAAAATCAGCGCCGTCGCCCTGTGCCGCAGCGAGCGGGATGCCGAATCGCTCGGCGGGGCGCTCCAGGTCTTCCTGGCTCTCGCCCGCATGGGCAATCCCGGCTTTCGAAGCGCGACGGATGCGATCCGCATCGAGCAGCAGCAGAGCACCGTGCGGCTGGAAGCATCGATACCCGAAGAGCCACTGGAATCGCTGCTCCCGGCGGGGCCGGCGCTCTAGCCGAGCCCTGCCGCATCAACCGCGCGGGATCTCCACCACCACATCGCCTCGGACCACGGCCTGGCACGCGAGCCGCGAACGCAGCGTCACGCCCGGCGCGATATCCAGCCGGTCGGCCTCGCAGTCGTCCTTCTTCGAAAGGTTCTCCTCGCCCGCGCGAATAATGACGTGGCAGGTGGTGCAGGCGCAGCACCCTCCGCAGGTGTGATCGAGGGGAACGCCGAAGTTCAGCGCGATGTCGAGGATGGACCCCGGAAGTCCACGCTCCCGGTAGGGGAGCCGGTGCGGCTCGAATCGCGCTTCAATGTTCGCCGGTAGAAAAGTTACTTTCGGCAACGCCACGATTATATCCGGCGCGCCCTTCGACTTGCTCAGGCGCGCGGTCCGGTTCCGCCGATCCCGAGCCGCGCGCCTGAGCACACGCTACGCCGAATACTCCTTGGCGTTGGCCGGGATCGATAGAATCACTTTGCGGTCCGGCACGGCGGCCTTCAACATGGCGATTTCATCGGCTCCCGCAGTGAGGGGAAGCGCTACCTGCCCCCGCTCGGCCACCGAGCGGCAAAGGCCCATCATGATTTCGAAGCCCTGGTAAGCGCTGGCGAAATTGCACTCATGGACCCTCGTGTCGTCGTCCAGCCACTCGGCCATCTGACGGATATAGGGAGGCATGTCGAGGTCGTAATTCATGCAGCCGGGGCCGGAACACGCGCCGCCTTTGGTCACCGCGCGCCAGCCTCCGCCGGTTAATACTTCGGCGTAGCCGTCCGTGCCCTGCGCTCCGATGCGGCATTTCCGCCACCAGTAATCGACTTCGGGCACATCCGGAGCGCCGGCGCCGCACTCGACCACACCGCGGACTCCATTCGCGAACTGAATGAAGCCGGCGATGTAGTCCGGCGATGTATGGACATCGGCAAACTTGCCGCGGCCGGCGGCCTGAGCCATCACCCATTCGGCGGCAGCCTCTCCGTTGTACCAACGCATGTAATCGACCAGATGGGACAGCATGTGCATCATCCATCCGGTCGCGGTGCCGTAGACGGTGTGAACGCGGCCCAGCGCGCCGCTTGCCACGATTTCCTTCACCTTGCGGTAATGCTCTCCGTAGCGGTGCTGATGGCTGACGACGGCTTTCACGCCGCTCGCCTCCAGCATCTTCCGGATCTCGAAGCCTTCCGCACTGGTGAGCGCGACCGGCTTCTCCATCGCGATCAGCCGCGCGCCGCTGTCGATCCCGATACGGATCATGCCGGCGCGCACGGTGGGCAAGGTGCAGAAACAGAACACGTCCGGCCGGACTGCGTTCGCAACCTCGCGGGCATCGGCGCCTTTCACCGAAACGCCCAGCTTGGCGGCCGCCGCATCCAGCCGGCCCTGGTCAATGTCGCAAATCCCCGCGACCTCAAAACGGCCGTTCGCCTGGAAAGCGGAGGCGTGATGCATCCCCCGCTTGCCCAGGCCGACGACGACAACCTTGTATTTCTTTTCGCTCACGCTCACCCCGCGTTCCTGTCCCACTCGAGGGTCTTCTCGATCACGTAGTCGACTTCCTGCTCGGTCAACTCGGGGAACATCGGCAGCGAGATGCAGCAGGCCGCGTTGCGCTCGGAGTTCGGAATCGGGCCGGCGATCCTGGCGCCCTTGCCCCACGGATAGCCTTCCTGCTGATGAATCGCGACCGGATAGTGGCACTTGGCGTCGATGCCGTTGCCGTTCAGGAACTGCAGCAGCACGTCGCGGTGCGCCGGGTTCCTGGTCTCGATCACGTAGAGGTGGAACACGTGGCGATAGCCGGGCATTACGTACGGGAGCGTGATATTCCGCGCGTCTTTCAGGCAGGCGCTGTAGCGCGCGGCCCATTTGCGCCGCTGATCGTTGCCCGCATCGATGTGCTTCAGCTTGGCGCTCAGGATGCCGGCATGCAGGTCGTCCAGGCGGCTGTTGAAGCCGTAGCTGTGGCAGGAGCGCTTGGTCGATCCGTGATTGCGGAGCCGCCGCACTTCGCTATCCACCTTCGCATTGTTCGTGACCACGGCGCCGCCATCGCCGAACGTGCCGAGGTTCTTCTGGATGATGAAGCTCGTGCAAACCGAGTCGCTCAGCTCGCCCACCTTGAAGCCGTCGCCGGCCGAACCGATGCCTTGCGCGTTGTCTTCAATCACGAGCAGCCTGTGCCGGTCGGCAATCTTGCGGATGGCCTTCATATCGGCGCACTGGCCATAGAGATGCACCGGCACCAGCGCCTTCGTCTTCGGCGTGATGGCCGCTTCGATCCTGGACGGGTCGAGGCAATTCGTCTTCGGATCCGAATCGACGAAGACCGCGGTCGCGCCGGCGATCCAGATCGCCTCGGCCGTCGCGAAGAACGTATTCGTGGTGGTGATGCATTCGTCGCCCGGGCCGATGCCGAGCGCCATGAACGACAGCCACAGCGCATCCGTGCCATTGCCTACTCCGATCGCGTACTTCATCCCGTGATATTCGGCCAACTCCTTCTCGAAGCGTTTCAGCATCGGGCCCATTACGTAATTGCCGCTTTCGAGGACCTCGTGCATGTTGGCGTCGATTTCCGCCTTGATGTTGTGATATTGGCGGACATGACCATAGAAACCTACATTCATTGCGTACGATCTCCTTGGGGTGGAAATAAGGGGTAAGTATAACATCGGCGGCACGGCAGGGGGTAAACAGGCTTCCCGGAGCGGGTTGCTATACTCGTGTTCTTACCGTGTTCCATCAATTCGAAGAAGATCTCCAGGAAGCCGTCTCCGAACACATCCGCATCCGTTACGGGATCGACGCGCCGGTCATGGTCGAGCAGCCGAAGGAGCCGCGCTTCGGCGAACTCGCCCTGCCGGTCGCCTTCCAGCTCGCGCGGCAGCTCCGCAAGCCGCCCAAGGCGATCGGGACCGAAATCGCCGAAGGCCTCGGCGCCATTCCGGGCGTCGCCGCCCTCGAGGTGGCGGGCAACGGCTACATCAATGTGCGGCTCGATCGGGGCGCTTACGGCCGAATGCTGCTCGGTCCGGCCGGGCCGGAACAGGCGGGCGGGCCTACCGGGAAGATCATCGTCGAGCACACCAACATCAACCCTAATAAAGCGGCTCACATCGGGCACCTGCGCAACGCGGTGCTGGGCGACACGTTCGTCCGTATGCTGCGCGCGCGAGGGCGCCGCGTCGAGGTGCAGAACTACATTGACAACACCGGCGTGCAGGTCGCCGACGTCGTGGTGGGGTTTCACTTTCTCGAGAACAAGACCGTTGCCGAGGTCGAGGCGCTGGCCGCGCGCGGGAAGTTCGATTATCTCTGTTGGGACGTCTACGCGCGGGTTGGCGCGTACTACCGGTTGGACCCGGACGCCCTGGCGCGGCGCGCGGAAACTCTGCACGCGATCGAAGCCGGCCAAGGCGACCTCGCCCACCTGTCGCACGTGATATCCGACGCGATCGTGGACGCCCACATCGCCACCATGTGGCGGCTCGGCATCGCCTACGACGTGCTGCCGCGGGAGAGCGAGATCCTCCACCTCCGGTTCTGGGAGGCCGCCTTCGAGCTGCTGAAACACCGCAACGCCATCTACTTCGAAACCGAGGGCAAGAACGCCGGCTGCTGGGTGATGCCGGGCGCTTCTTTTTCGGGCGACGAGGAAAGCGAAGACAGCAAGGTCATCGTTCGCTCCAACGGCACGGTGACTTACGTGGGCAAGGACATCGCCTACCAGCTCTGGAAATTCGGGCTGCTCGGCAAGGATTTTTTCTACCGCCCGCTGCTGACCTACCCGAACGGCCACGCGCTGTGGGTGAGCACCACCGCTCCGCAAGCCGGCGCGCAGCCGCAGTTCGGCCACGGCACGGACGTCTACAACGTGATCGACTCGCGCCAGAGCTATTTGCAGGACGTGGTGGCCGCCGGACTGCGGCAGCTCGGATACACCGCGCAAGCAGCGCGCTCCGTGCATTTCTCCTACGAGATGGTGGCCCTCTCGCCGCGAAGCTGCGTCGAGCTCGGCATCGAGCTTTCCGAGGAGGAGCGCAAGCGGCCCTACGTCGAGATGTCCGGCCGCCGGGGCCTTGGCGTGAAGGCGGACGACCTCATCGACAAGCTGATCGCGGAAGCGCTCGCGGAGGTGGTTTCGCGCCATCCCGACGATCCCCCCGAACAGCAGCGGCGCATCGGCACCCAGATCGCCTCCGGCGCGCTGCGATACTTCCTTCTGAAGTTCACGAGAAACTCGGTGATCGCCTTCGATTTCCAGGAAGCGCTGAGCTTCGAGGGCGAGACCGGCCCTTACGTGCAGTACGCGGCCGTGCGCGCCCGCAACATCTGGCGGAAGCTCGAAGAGCGCGGCGAGGCCGTTCCGGATTTCGCCCGCGAACTGGGCGCTGAAGCCATGTCGCGGCAGCTCGCCTGCGAGGACTTTTGGCAACTGGCGCTCGCGGCTTCCAAGGCGGATTCCGCAATCGAGCGCGCGGTGGCCTCCGGAGAGCCCGCGCACGTGGCGAAATTCGCCTTCCAGCTCGCCCAGGCGTTCAACAACTTCTATCACGAGCACCCGGTCCTCACTGAGGAAGACCGCGAGCGCAGGGTATTCCTGCTTTGGCTAACGGGCTACGTTCGCGAGCAGCTCGAGCGGGTGCTGGCGGTATTGGGTATCGAGGTTCCGGAGTACATGTAGGCCCTTGGCAGGGCGGCATTGAAGGCTCGCGCGGGCATGGAAGGAACCAGTATGGACGGTATGATAAAGACCCTGATGAAAAGGCTGTTGCTCATGTCCGTTTGCTCCGTGGGCCTGATGACCCTGCTTGCCTACGAATTTAGTCATGGGATCCTTTCGCCCCGTGGGCTAGCAATTGCGCTCTTCATGTTGTGCATTGCTATCAGCGTCGGTGTGGTGCTCATCGGCAGAAAAACAGCCGAAGAGTTCAGGGTACCGCCCGGACCTCCCGGGGCTTCTATCGACACCGCCACTCGCAAGCGCCGCCTGCTGGGCATTCGGCTGGCGAAGGCGTGGATCATCATCTTGGCAGTAGGTCTCCTGGTTGGGCTGCGCGGCATCGGAAGTGAGCCTCTGCTGCCGCTGCTGGTAGGTGTGGCGGTCAATCTGTGCATGATGGCGACAGCAATATGGGTGGTTGTACGCCTGCAAGAAGGCCTGGAGTAGCCGCTAGCAATGTCCGGCGGTTGGCCCTATTTCGCGCACCGGGGTTCTCGGCGCCCCTGTGTCGCTGCGGTCTAATGTAAGTATGCCTTCCAAGAACTCCTTCTCCGCCAGGACGACTCTGCGCGTACGGGGCCGCGACTATCAGATCTACTCCTTGAGGGCGCTCGAAAAGGCCGGTTTTCCGGACGTAGGCCGCCTTCCCTACTCCATCCGGGTGCTGTTAGAGAACCTGCTCCGTCACGAAGACGGCCGAGCGGTCAAAGCCGAAGACATCGAGTTCGTCGCGAAATGGCGGGGCTTCGGGACGCGAGAAATCAGTTTCATGCCGGCGCGCGTGCTGCTTCAGGACTTCACCGGCGTCCCCTGCGTGGTAGACCTCGCCGCCATGCGCGATGCGTTGCAGGCGCTCGGCCGCGATCCGAACCTCGCCAACCCGCTGATTCCCGCCGACCTGGTCATCGATCACTCCGTGCAGGTGGATGAGTACGGCACCCCGGGCGCTTTTCTGAACAACGCGCTGCTCGAGTTTGAGCGCAACCAGGAACGCTACGCGCTGCTCCGATGGGGACAGTCGGCGTTCCGGAATTTCCGCGTCGTGCCGCCGGATACCGGCATTGTGCACCAGGTGAACCTGGAGTACCTCGCGCCCGTGGCGCTCACGTCCTCCCAGAACGGCTCCCCCGTCATCTACCCCGACACGCTGGTGGGCACGGACTCCCATACCACGATGATCAACGGCCTCGGCGTGCTCGGATGGGGCGTCGGCGGCATCGAGGCCGAGGCGTGCATGCTCGGCCAGCCGATCTCGATGCTGCTGCCGCAGGTGGTCGGGTTCAAGCTCCACGGGAGCCTGCCCGAGGGCTCGACCGCCACCGACCTCGTCCTCACCGTTACCGAAATCTTGCGGAAGAAGCGCGTGGTCGGCAAGTTCGTCGAGTTCTTCGGCCCGGGCATCGGCGCGCTGAGCGTAGCCGACCGCGCCACCCTCGCCAACATGTCCCCCGAGTACGGAGCGACGGTGGGATTCTTCCCAGTGGATGCGGAGACGCTGGCCTACCTGAGACTCACCGGCCGCCCCGCGGACCTGATCGAGCTGGTCGAAGCGTACACGAAAGAGGCGGGCCTCTTCCGGACGGACGATGCTCCGGACCCTGTCTTCTCGGACGTCGTGGACCTGGACCTTGCGACGGTCACCACGTCGCTGGCCGGCCCGAAGCGCCCGCAGGATCGCATTCCTCTGCCGCGGGTGAAGGACAACTTCGCCGCCTTCCTGGGCGCCGAGGCGAAGCGCGTGACGGTGCAGATGGACGGCACGCGGGCGGAATTGAAGGACGGCGCGGTAGTAATCGCCGCCATCACGAGTTGCACGAACACCTCGAACCCGTCGGTGATGCTCGGCGCGGGGCTCCTGGCGAAAAAGGCAGTGGAACGCGGGCTGCGGTCGAAGCCTTGGGTGAAGACCAGCCTCGCGCCGGGATCGAAGGTAGTGATGGATTACCTCCAGGAAGCGGGCCTGGTCCCGTATCTCGAAGCGCTCGGGTTCCACCTGGTGGGCTACGGCTGCACGACCTGCATCGGCAACAGCGGGCCGCTGCCCGAGCCGGTTGCCGAAGCGGTGGCGCGCGAAAAGCTGGTCGTGGCGGCCGTGCTCAGCGGCAATCGCAATTTCGAGGGCCGCATCAATTCGCTGGTTCGCGCCAACTACCTCGCCTCGCCGCCGCTGGTGGTCGCTTATGCGCTAGCGGGCAGCGTGGATATCGACCTGCACGGCGAGCCGCTCGGCACGGATCGCAACGGCAGGCCGGTCTACCTGCGTGAGATCTGGCCCCAGCCCGAGGAAGTGCGCGAGGTGATGCGCGGCTCGGTTCAGGCCGGCATGTTCCACAAGGAGTACTCCGAGGTCTTCGAGGGCGACGCGCGGTGGCGGTCGATGCCGGTGGCCCAGGGCGGTCTCTTCGAGTGGAGCGACGCCTCGACCTACATCCAGCGGCCCCCATACTTCGATTCCATGGCGGATCCGAAGACCTTCGTCGAGAACCTCTACGGTATGCGCGTGCTGGCGCTGCTCGGCGACTCGGTGACCACCGACCACATCTCCCCGGCCGGCTCGATTCCGCCGGACAGCCCCGCGGGAAAGTACCTCATCTCGCGCGGCGTTCAACCCAAGGACTTCAACTCCTACGGCTCGCGGCGCGGCAACCACGAGGTGATGGTGCGAGGCACGCTGGCGAACATCCGGCTGCGCAACCAGCTCGCGCCGGGAACCGAGGGCGGCTGGACCACGCACCTGCCCGGCGGCGAGCAGATGTGGATTTACGATGCCGCCATCGAATACCAGCGCGAGGGCGTGCCTCTCATGATTCTGGCGGGCAAAGAGTACGGCTCGGGATCCTCGCGCGACTGGGCGGCCAAGGGAGTGAACCTGCTGGGCGTGCGGGCCGTGATTGCGGAGAGCTTCGAGCGCATTCACCGCTCGAACCTGGTCGGAATGGGAGTGCTGCCTCTCGAATTCCCGCCCGGTGAGACTGCGGCAACGCTCGGCCTCTCCGGCCACGAGACCTTTCACATCGAAGGCGTCAAAGAGGCGATTGAAGGCTCGAAACGCGCCGAGGTGCGGGCCGTGGACGACAACGGAACCGAGCGCCGTTTCACAGCCGCCGTCCGCGTGGACACGCCGCCGGAAGCGGAGTACTACCGCAACGGCGGCATCCTGCCCTACGTGTTACGCCAACTGGCGGCGAAGTGACGGGCCGCTATTTTGCAATCGAGAGATCCAGAGCTTCCAACTCTCCTCTGCTGAGCTCGACATCACTCTGGGTACGGACTTTCCGTCCGTCCACCAATGAAAAGTACGTATAGGCCCGTGGTGAATCACAGCAACCGAACTTGATTACCCTATACAGGTCGTCAGTGATAGCGTCTCCCCTCTCTCCGGGCTCGCGAAACGTCCACCTCACGCTTTCCCTCTTCATGGCTTCGACAGTACCCGTAGCCTGCGGGGAACCCTCAGTGCCTGTTTGCCGGTCCGCGAAAAATGTCTCTCGAAGCACCAAGGGCTCACTGCGAGTGCCGTGGGCAGTAAGGAGATCGACCACCGTAAAGCGCGTGTTCCACGTGATGCGGTGTTCTTCCAGACCTCTGACCTTGATTTCCGCCCTCGACACGGCCGAATAGCGGTCCGAAGGAAAGCTGATCCCGATCGTGCCTTCGAGAATGAAGAATTCTGCGATGAGGGAGCCAGGAACGATAGCTCCGGCTACGCAAACCTGTTTGGTGCCCAACTTCGTGAGCCGCATTATGAGTGATCCCTCGCGATTGAGAGCCGCGTCAGATCTCGTCCATTCGGCATTCATCGCGTTTATCGGTGGCTGGCAACACTGCTCGGACACAGCTTCTCATGCGGAAATCCACGTTCGGTATTCGGATGCCTTATCCCAGGTCGCACCTGCCGATGCAAAATCGATCACGCGAAAATTAGATCCGCCCTTGACCGGGACGACGAATTCCATTTGTGCAGGGACAGTTTCCCTCACCGCCTTGAGCTCGACGCTATCGGGCAGCGGATGACCCAGAGCGACCGACTCCTGCACATTTCCGTCCAACCGCGCGTCGCGGACCAATACGACCGGACCACGTTTCAGCGCGAAATACCGTTCGCCTTCCTTCGTACTACCCCGCGGCGGATGGATGACCCGGCACTTCATGTCGAGATTCAGGCGAATCACATCGCCTGGAAACCAGGTTCGAGTGATGCCGGCATAGGACTTCGGAGTAACCTCCACCGGTTTTCCGTTCACCTCGAGAGTGGTATTCTCACTCCACTCCGGAATACGAACTTTTAGGCTGAAGGCCGCCGGCATTTGCGGGTCGACTGTGATCGTTACCTTGCCGCCTTTGGGGAAGTCCGATGCAATCCGGAGATTGACTCTCCCTCCATTGGCCAATGGAGCGGCAGCCTCGCCGTCGAAGTAAAAGTTAACGACCGGCCCGGACGGGGAATTCATAACCCCGGTCATGGGAACGAGCGCGAGCGCATCGACCACGTTGTAGACGCAGCATGTTATTTGCTTCCCATTGATCGGAACGAAAAAATTGACTTTGTTATTCCGGGTTCCGTTCAACTGGGTATGGTAATCGATCTGAGTTCCATCCGGCTTGATGCTCCCCAGCAAAGCATTCTCCAGCGCCCACTCCATCTTATCCGCATACTCCGGATATCCCGTCAAACGGAGCATTTGCCCGCAAAAACCCATCCACCGCGCCGCGGCGCATCCCTCGATTCCCGGCCGCGTGGGGTGGATCTGCTGTCGCGTGGAATCATTCCATTGCTCGTCGGCCGCTATTCCTAAGTTGTAGCTTCCGAGGCCTCCGCCCACACCGATCACCGTTGTCTCGGTTTGCAGCACGCTGCGGTAAAAGCTCAGATCGGACTCCTTCCAATGAGCGTTTCCCGTGGCCCGGTAATATTCCACTAATCCCTCGAAGCAGGATGTCATCTCGTACTGCTTGGCGATACTCTGGGCCGGATTGTTATTACTGCCAATGTCTCTTACATCTTTCCTAAAAACTGCCTCGAAAATGTTTTCCCTCTTACAGGCGCCCTCCTGTTCGACGATATACCGGGCAAAAGCGAGATAGCGAGAGAACCCAGTTATCAGGTAAAGTCTCACGATAGGCTCCAGTATGGAACTGGATTCAATCCCCTCAAAAGCCCAGCCGGTATTGATTATCCGAACTTTAGGCGCCGGTCCCACCTGTGTAAGGGTATAATCCGCCATCCGGATCATTGCGTCCAACACTTTGGGATCCCGCGTGACGAGGTAATAATCCTCCAAGCCCAGGAGTACGTATTTGCGGCACCACAGATCGGCGTTGTACGGTTGCTTTTCGTAAGGGAAGGAGCTGATGCAACCGTCCGGAGTCTGCGTGGAGAGAAGAGCTGCAACCGTGGCGTCTAAGTCGGCCTTGAGTTGCGATACCGGTTGATAGCGGTACGCTTTGACCATCGCCCGCACTGCCTTGCCCCACAACTCTCCGTTTGCAAAGATTCCCTCTCGCTTCTGAAACATGTCCTCCATGGCCTGCAAATCTTCCGCGTTGAACCGCAGTTGGAGCTGCCGCGTGATCTTCTCATGCAGGAAGCCGTGAAGGCGCGTGGATCCCGGCTCGAGGAAATGCAGTTGATCAATGGAATATGTCTCGCCTGTCCCTCCTTGAGACCCTTCTGATACAGGTGCGGCGGCCGCCGGAGTCCCGGCGCGCAAAACCGGTGACGAGAGAAAGGAATCGAACAAGGCAAGCAGGCCAACACCGGCGCTGCCGGCATGGCCGATAAACTCTCTTCGGCAAAGACTGTCAGGCGCAGGTTTCATCAGGAGCCTCCTTCTTTGGCACTGGTTTCCCCGAATTGTACCGCTCTTGAGCGGATTCGTAGGACCCGACCTGCATCTGTGGCCGAAAGCGACGCGATTCCTGGTTAGTGTCGCGCAGCGGCGAAGTGATATGACCCGCCGCAGCCGGGGTGTGGAAGAGTGGGGAGCATTCTTTCAGATCTCGTCGATGCCGAGCACGCCGACTAGTTCGCCGAGCACCCGGTACTCCGAGTCGTCGTCCAGCTCAAGCACGGGGAACTCCGGGTTGAGAGGCTTCAGGCGGATGCGGCTGTGCTCCCAGCCGCCGGACGTCATCCGCTTATCGCTCTCGTAGACCTTAACGGTGAATTCCCCGCCTTCGCCCGAGCCGGCGCGCCGCCATACCAGCACTCGTTTCCCCTGGCGCGACCCGGCCGGATGGTAGCGGAAGACCGCAATGCTGCCGTCGGGGATCTCCGGCTCCATCGAGCGGCCGGCGACGTGCACGGCGTAGAGGTCCTGAGCGGCGCGCACCCCCGCGGGCGCCTTCACCCAGTCCTGCGGCTCAACTTCCATGTCCTCTCCAAAACGCCCCGCCGCCGCGCGCAGGGAATAGAGGGGGACGTGCGTGACGAAAGGGATCACTTTGGCGGGCGGGCGCCGGATACCGGCCACGTGCTCGTCGAAAAGACGCTCCACCGCCGCCTCAAAATCCCGCACTGCCAGGGCGCGGCGGTTCGAAATCCGCAGCGTATTCGAAAGCGTGTCCTCGCAGTAGGTGAGCAGGCGCTCGCCGCCCATCTGGCGCGCTTTCGCCGCGATGTCCGCGGGGAGCAGCGCCAGGACATCGGCGTCGCCCGAATCGGCCGGCAGGTCCTCCCGAAAGCGCTGGTACACCCGGTCCGACAGCGGATCGAGCAGGAGCACGCCGAACGGCAACGGTTTCCGGGCGGGCAGGCAGACCTCGAACACGGAGTACTCGGCCTTGCGCGCCGTATCCATACGCTATCAGCTTACCTGAACTTCGGCACAATGGGAGCCGAAAAAAAGAGAATCGGCGGCATCTCAGGCAAAAAAGCGCCACCGGGCAGGGAGTGAGCTTAGAGGAGCCCCCGATAAACGCGGCGCTAATCCGCGTTTATCGGCGGCTCGAAATGCTGTTTAGACCACCGGCTGGGCGGCGTACCGCTCGGCGATCACCGCGAGCGGGATCGGCTGGTAGTCGCCGGCGTGTCCGGCTTGGCCGAACTGGGTCATGCGCTGGGCAACCACCTTCTTCATGGCCTCGCGAGCCGGCTTCATGTAATCGCGCGGATCGAACTTCTCCGGAGTCTCGCAGAATACCTTGCGGATCGCACCAGTGATCGCGAGCCGGTTGTCGGTATCGACGTTGATTTTGCGAACGCCGTTGCGGATGCCGAGCTGGATCTCTTCGACTGGCACGCCCCAGGTCGGCTTCAGCTTGCCACCGTACTGGTTGATGATGTCCTGCAGCTCCTTCGGAACGCTCGAGGACCCGTGCATCACCAGGTGGACATTGGGCAGCCGGTGGTGGATCTCGATGAGGCGGTCCATCTTCAGCACCGCGCCGTCCGGCTTGCGGCTGAACTTGTACGCGCCGTGGCTGGTGCCGATCGCGATCGCGAGGGCGTCCACGCCGGTCAGCTCGACGAATTTCGCCGCCTGCTCCGGATCGGTCACGTGCTCGAGACCGGTGCCGCCGGCGCCGTGGCCATCCTCGATACCGCCGAGCACGCCGATCTCGCCTTCCACGGTCACACCCTTGGCGTGCGCCTCTTCGACCACTCTCCGGGTCACGTCCACGTTGTACTCGAACGACGAAGGCGTCTTCCCATCCGGCATCAGCGAGCCGTCCATCATCACGCTGGTGAACCCGGTATCGATGGCTGATTTGCAGGTTTCGAAGCTGTTGCCGTGGTCCAGGTGCAGAACGGTCGGGATCTCGGGGTAAATCTCGGTCGCCGCGACCATGATGTGATACAGGAAGCGGTCGTTCGCGTAGGCCCGCGCGCCGCGGCTGGCCTGGATGATCACGGGCGATTTGGTTTCACGCGCCGCCTCCATAATCGCCTGGATCTGCTCCAGATTGTTGACGTTGAACGCGCCGACTCCGTAGCCGCCCTTGGCAGCCTCATCGAGGACCTGCCGCATGGATACTAGCATTTGGAATTCTCCTTCCCGGTGTATTAAGACGTGAAGAACCTCATGGTACCAAATCGCAGCGCGGAGCCGCTCAATCCGGAAAATTACCAACCGCCAACTATCTCTTCAGAAATCTCCGCCGAAGCCCTTTCACAATGCGCTCGCCAAGCGTCCCGAAAGGCTGGTCCGTGGTCAGATAGGTCCAGGTGGCTCCCCGCTCGAACTTCTCTTCGTTGCCGAACCGGACCTCTCCGTCGCGAATCGCGGCGGCCGCAAATGCGTCCGCAATTTCCACGGGCAGGCGAGACTGGAAGTCCTCGTAGATATCCTGTACGCCGTTGAGGAAGGCTTGCAGCGGATCGCGGCCGCCCCAGGACACCCAATGGACGCCGCCCCGCAATTCCGCGACATTCGCCAGGTAATCGGCCCACAGATCGTCAAGAACCGCCAGCGCCAGGCGGCGCCCCGCGGTTTCGACCGCATCCTTGCCGGCTGCTTCGATCAGTTCGCGGTACTGCGGTTCCGGCAGCATCGAAGCAATGCTCCAGCCAGGCGACAGCAGAACCTCGCGGCGCAAGCTGTAGACCTCGCGGCGGTGATGCTCGATGACGGATTCGTACTTCCAGAGCGTCTGCCGGATTTCGAGATTCTGGCCCTCCGCAGTCCGCTGAATGCTGTCGATGTCCGGGTTTTCCGCGACGCCGAAACGTACGAGCAGATCGTCTTCCAGGCTGATGAAGAAACGGGACACACCCGGATCGCCCTGGCGGCCGGCGCGTCCGCGGAGTTGGTGGTCGATTCGCCTGGCCTCATGGCGGGTTGTGCCGATGACGTACAGGCCTCCCAGCTCTACTACCTTCTCCCGATCCCGCGGCGGATTGCCTCCGAGCAGAATGTCGGTCCCCCGCCCGGCCATATTGGTCGAAATCGTCACCGCCCCGAGTGCGCCCGCCTGCGCGACAATCTCCGCTTCGGCCTCGTCGTTTCTCGCGTTCAGGAGGGAATGCGGAATGCCGGCAGCACCCAGACTGCGGCTCAGAATCTCCGACTCAGCTACACTCGCCGTTCCCACCAGAATAGGACGGCCCGTGGCGTGGGCTCTCCGAATCTCTTCCTGAAGCGCGCGGTTCCGCGCATCCCGGTCCGCATACACAATGTCGGGCAGGTCCTGCCGGATCACCGGCCGATGGGTCGGGATCACCGTAACCGGCAGCCTGTATACTTTCCGGAACTCTTCGGCTTGCGTGGCGGCGGTGCCCGTCATACCGCAAATCCGCTCGTACATGCCGGCCAGGTGCTGCACGGTGATCGAGCCCAGAATGCGCCCCTCGGAGTTCAGTGCGACGCGCTCCTTGGCCTCAATGGCGGATTGCAGGCCCGCCGGCCAGCGGCGGTTCTGAGCGATGCGGCCTTTGAACTCGTCCACCAGTTCCACGGAGCCAGCCTTGACCACGTAGTCGACATCGCGCTTCAGCAGTACATGGGCGTGCAGCGCGTTCTGGACCGCCGTCAGAAGGGGAAGGTTGCGTTCTTCGAACAGGCTCCCGCAGCCGAGCGCTTCCTCCACGCGCTGGATGCCGGCATCGCTCAACTGCACATTGCGTGCGAACTCGTCGGGAAAGTAGTGCGCGCCCGGCCGTAGCGCCAGAACCAGGGAATCGATACGGCGGGCCAGCGCCGGATCATCGGGCAATCCCCCGGCGATGACCAGCGGGATACGCGCCTCATCGATCAGGATCGAGTCCGCCTCGTCGATTACGGCGAAGGCAAACGGACGCTGGACGATTTCATCCGCGTTTCGGGCCAGGCCGTCGCGCAAGTAGTCGAAGCCCACCTCGTTCGCAGTCGCGTACGTTACATCGCACTGGTATGCGGCGCGCCGCCGCCCGGCGTCCATATTCTGCGAAATGTGAGCCGCCGTCAAGCCGAACCAATCGTAGATTCCGCCCATCCAGCGCGCATCACGGCGGGCAAGATAATCGTTGGCGGTCAGCACATGCACTCCACGGCCATGGAGCGCGTACCAGACCACGGCGGGTACCGCGGCGAGGGTCTTGCCCTCACCGGTTTGCATCTCGGCGATGTGCCCGCGATACAGTGCGAGCGCGCCCACAATCTGGGTGTCGAACATACGCAATCCGAGCACCCGCTGCGCGATGACCGCCGCTAACGCGAAGGTCTCTATCGGATCAAGGTGGCCGCGGAGATCCCTGGCGGCGGACTTGAGTTGATCGTCAGTAAGCGCGGAGAATTCCTCGCGGCGCCGCGTAATCGCTTGCAGTTGGTCCTCAGGCTCACGGTCCAGGAGGCCGAGAAAACGCAGAAGCTTGCGCCATGTTCCGCGGCAACTGGGCATAACGTCGTATTCTAGCCGGGTTACTGATCGAGAAGGAGCCTGATACCGGCCTTCGCTTCGGTTGCAACTTCCGCGTATCGCCGAATAGGGATCTGCGCCTGTAGGTCGTCTCGTCGTTCAGATGAAATACGTAGAAAGGGCCGATCGGAATCATCTTCGTTTTGACGAAACATGAACGCGCGTGTTCCGTCAGGTTGGGGTCTGACACTGACCCAAGCTGGTGTTGCCAGGTCCTCGAAAACCGCCTGCCTAACGACTTGATCAAGATATTCGTCATCCCGCGCGAGAGTTTCCTCCGCCTTCAGGTCTCGCGTGGGCCTGCCAAATAATCTCTCTTCAATTTGCCGTAGCCGCTCATCCTTTTCGAGAAGCCAGAGACTCTTGAACTCGGCGTCAGACACCACGAGTCGCCCTTTGGCCGACCCGCCCACCTTTTGAAAATAATAGACGGTTTCTCGTTTGAAGTTCTCCTGGCGGCTCCAGCCCCAGCCATGTTGCCTAGCGACTGCCTTGAAGATCTCGCTCAGCTTCTCGATGATAAAGTATGGCAGTTCCATTGACCGGAGAAGCGTGTCCATATATTGGCGCATCCGCTGCGAATCGTTTACCGTGCTAGCAGAGACCATGAGTGATGTCACCATGGACAGCACAGCGATTATAGCTAGACAGAGTCGTAAATGCGTGATTTGACCGTCAGCAAAGATAGCGCCGCCAGCCACAAGGCCACTAAATATTTGTGCAAGGTACACCGGGCTCTTCCAAGCTGTTCGCACTCCACGGCTCCAGATCTATCGGATAAGTGACAAAGAGTACTACTCCGCGGCACTCCCCAATTCCCGCTCGATGACTCCGGCGATGCGGCTGGCGAAGGCCTCCACTTGCGCGAGCTCCGGGCCTTCCACCATAACCCGGGCGAGAGGCTCGGTGCCCGAGAATCGCACCAACACCCGGCCGGCATCGCCGAAAGCGCGCTCGGCCGCCCGGATTTCCTCCGTTACCGCGGGTAATTCCGACAACGGCCTTCTCGATTTTACGCGCACGTTCACCAGGCGCTGGGGATAAATCTCGAGTTCGGAAGTCAGATCGTCCAGGCCGGAATCGGACTCGACCATGATTTCGAAGACTCGCAGCGCGGTTAACAGACCGTCTCCCGTCGTCGCGCAGTCCAGGAAAATCACATGGCCGGACTGTTCCCCGCCGAGCACGGCGCCCGAACGCAGCATCTCTTCAAGAACGTACTTGTCTCCCACCGGCGTTCGCGTGAGCCCGATGCCGCGCGCCGCGAGCGCCCGCTCGAGGCCCAGGTTCGACATCACCGTTGCGATCACGGCCGGCCTGCCGCCGGGCCCGGTCAGGCGTCCGAGCGCCTGGAGACGCCGCGCGGCTATCAGCAGCACGCCATCGCCATCGACAATCCTGCCCTGGCGCGAGATGAACAACGCGCGGTCGGCATCGCCGTCGAAGGCGACGCCGGCGTCCGCGCCCTCCCCGAGCACGCGCTCCTGAAGCTTCTCCACGTACAGCGCTCCGCACCCCAGGTTGATGTTGCGCCCGTCGGGTTCCGCGCAGATGGTGACGACCTTCGCGCCCAGCAACTCGAACAGCTCCGCGGCCAGCCGCGAAGCGGCGCCGTTGCCGCAGTCCACCACAATGCGCAGCCCGGCAAGCGAGCGGTGGATAGTCCCGGCGAGAAAGTCGACGTAGTGCCGGTCGAGGCCGGGATCGGGCACGAGCGAGCAGGACGCCGCGTCAATACCCGCTTCGAGAAAGGCGAACATCTCCCGCTCGATGGCGTGCTCCTCGCCATCCGGAAGCTTGTAACCGGAATGGTCGAAGACCTTGATGCCGTTGTCCTGGTACGGATTGTGCGACGCGGAAATCATGACCCCGGCGACGAAGGACTGGCTGCGCGTCAGGTAGGCGATGCCCGGCGTCGTGGTCACGCCCGCGAAACGCACCCGGGCGCCGCGCCTCGCGAGGCCCCCGGCAACCTGTCCGGCAATCCATGGGCCGGACTCGCGAGTGTCCATTCCGATGACGACCTCGGGATCCGAGGAGTGCCGCGCGGCTATGTCCCCCAGCGCCATCCCCAGGGCGTGCACCGTCTTCGGATCGAGCGGGTACTCTCCCGCGACTCCCCGCACGCCATCAGTTCCGAACAGTTGCCTGGCCACCGGAAGCAGTCCCTCCTTCGACAATCTTCTCCAGCGTGACGCTCACTTCCACAACGGGCGGCGATACGAAGCGCACCTGCGGATCCCCCAAAAAAATGTGCACCTGGAAGTGCGCCTTCCCGATAGTGTGCGACAAATCGATAGGGTCGGTCTCCACGGATTGAACCAGCCTGACCCGGCTTTCCGGGCCGGCGATGTTCAACACACCCGGACGGACGTGCTCGGCGGCAATGCGATAGCCCTCGGGCGGAGGCTGCGCCACGCGGACACGGATCGGAACCTGTGCCTCGAGATGGCGCTCGAACGAGAGCCGAAGCTGCGCCGGCGTGGCGCGGATCACGCGGACGCCCGGAGGCAGATCGACGTTCTGCCATCCAAGGGTGAGGGTACGCTCGCCGGGCTGATGAACGGCGCCGAGGTTCACCACAACGGCCGCCGAAGAGGGGTCGACGCGGCGGATCCCGGCCAACGGTCCCCGGATCTCCAAATGCACGCGCTCGGGCAGCGCCGAGGCGATCTCGAGGCCGGTGGGCAGGTGCTCATACTGGACCGGCACGGAAATCGAAGTCACCAGTTCGGGGCTGGCAACGAAGGTGATCCATAACGCGAACGCCGCCGCCAGGGCGAAGAGCGGCCAGCCAACCGTTTGCGCCAGTTTCCGCATTACGGCCGCCCCACGCGCTTCCAGTCCGGCTGGACGTGCTCGCGGGTTTCTTCCGCCTCGACTCCCATTTCGGGATCGCGCGCCGCCAGCCGCCCGTCGTCGCGGCGCTTCCGTCCGAAGTGCTTGGCAATGCGCTCGGCAACGTCGTTGACGGTAAGACCCGACTCGATTTCCCCGAACGCGGCAACCGAAAGACGCCCCGTCTCCTCGGAGACGACCAGGGCCAGGCAGTCGGCTTCCTCCGTGATGCCGATCGCGGCGCGGTGGCGGGTGCCCAACTTGCGGGCCAGCAGTGGATTCATGCTCAGCGGCAGGAAGCAGGCGGCCGCGGACACGCGATCTCCCTGGACCACGGCCGCGCCATCGTGCAGCGCGCCTCCGGGATGAAAAATGGAGAGCAGCAGGTCACGCGAAAGGTTGGCATTCAGACTGACCCCGCTCTCGATGAAGGTTCTGAGACCGGTGTCCCGCTCGAGTACGATGAGCGCGCCGATACTCTGCTGCGAAAGCCGGCTCAGGGCCAGCAGAATATCGTCGCTGGACTCGCGGCGCCGGAGGCTGCCGCCGAATCCGAGCCAGCGGCGGCGCCCGAGCCGCGCCAGCGTCCGGCGGATCTCGCTCTGAAACAGCACGATCACGGCGATAGCGGTATACGGAACCACGGCGGCGAGCACGGATCGCAGCAACTCCAGGCCCGTCCACACCGCCACGAGGTACACGAACAGCAGCACTCCGATGCCGGCGATTACCTGCGCGGCGCGGGTGCCCTTGATCACCATGATGAGCTGGTAAATCAGAAAGGCGACGATGAGGATGTCGATAGCCGCGGTAACGGTGAGCTTGGGGAGCCAGTAGGTCAGTGGCGATGCTAAAGAAGCCATATTCCGCGCTCGGATAAAGCCAATAACGCCAGAATGATTCTATTATCGCCGATGTGATGCCGGCCGCGGGAGCGTTACGGCACCGAACGGACCGCCCCCGCCCACTCCTGTCTTAGCATCGTAACGAACTGCTCCGGTTCGTTAACTTCGATCAGCACCGCCACGCCGTCATCCCTGGGTGGGAAGAGGACCAGACGTTTGCCGTCAGCCCAATACATCCTTACCCTCTGGCCGTTGGCGGCTCGGAACCACCCGGCGTGATAGTGAGGATTCGAAAAGCCGTTGGTTCGGATGGTAGGCCGCCAATCCGGATCTTGACTGATGTCCACGATGCGAATGCGGTCGATGCCAACGGCGTTCGCCATCACCGTAACCGGATAGAACCTGTCATGGATCGCCAGGGAGTTGTGCGTCAGCGTCAGGCGTGGTGGTCCGGGTGAGTACAGGAACGCCAGAGCGCCAACGGCCGCCGACACGGCGCCGATGCCAACGCCAACGATGGCGCCGATATTTCGCCCGCTCCTGGAAGCCGCCACTGTTCCGCTCCGGAGGCCGCTTCCGCTCAGCTCCCGGACCGGTGCAACCGAACGGATCGACGCGATGAAATCCTCCACGCGATCCGGGCTGAACAATGTGGTCTGCGATTCTGTAACCAGTACCACGGCCTTCTTCCGATTGGTCATGTACCAAGAGCACTTTCCCAGTTTGGCGGTCCGGAACAACCCGTAGTAGCCGAACAAGCCGCTGTTGCCCCAGAGCTTCCTCGATCCGCGGAAATCGTCGGGTGTTGCGGACCTGATTTCACGAACGCCCACAAGCGGAACCTGGATTTCACCGATCCACCGCCCCACACGGATCGCCTGTGCCGAGACGCTGTAGTTCCTCGGGGAGCAGGCATACGCCAGCACGATGACGAACACGCAAAGAGTGCCCACAATCACGCTGTGGGTGGCCATCGCAGCGGCGCCGAGGCCGAGGCAGACGATAGCTGCAATGATCCTGGCGCCTCGGTCGAATGAAACGGAGAACTCGGACGTTGAAGTGGAGGCCATGGAGGAAGCCTAAGCGGGCCATTGTACGCGTTTTCCCGGTTACGCGTGGCGGAAGGCTGTCAGAGTCGAACTGACCAGCGACTCCTTTGAGAACCGCTCGGCGGTTTTGAAGACCGCGCGGGACACCAGCCCCGATAGCCTTCCGCTTTCCATTGTTAACACCCGCCCGCTCACCGCACAACCGCCCGGCACACCGTATCATGGTTTCTTACACCCGATCATGAATTGGCCCCTAGACGACTCCGCGACCCCGCTGGAGCGGGCGGCGTTCTGGTGCGCCGCCGCCTCCTCGGTGGCCATTCTTTTTTCGATTGCCGCCTCGCAGATCCTGCTCGGCTTCGCGATCGTTGCCTTACTCGGGTGCCGCGATAAGCTGCGCCTCCCTTCGGTATGGGTTCCGCTGGCGGTCTTCCTGGGCGGCACCGCGCTCGCGCTGGCTCTCTCGGGGTATCCCGCCGCCGGGCTGCCGCAGATCAAGAAGTTTTACGTGTACCTCATGCTCCCGGTCGTTTATTCCCTGGTGCGGGAGGCGAGGCAGGCGCGCTGGCTCACGCTGGCCTGGTCGGCGGCGGCGGCGATCGGCGCCGCCGACGCGCTGGTGCAGTTCCTGCGCAAAATCCAGGAGGCCCATCTGTCCGGAAAAACATTCTACGAATACTATGTTTCGGGACGCATTACCGGCTTCATGAGCCACTGGGAGACGTTCGGGGGCGAGCAGATGATCGTGCTGCTCATGCTGGCGGCGTTCCTGATGTTCTCGCCGTCGGCGCGGCGGTCCGCGCTCTGGCTCGGCCTGGCCGCCGCGGCGCTGCTCGCAACGGCGCTCCTGCTGGGTTACACGCGCGGCGTCTGGCTGGGCACGGTGGCTGGGGCGCTCTATCTCATCTGGCGCCGCAAGCGGCTTCTGCTCCTCGCGGTTCCGGCGGCGCTGGCGCTGGTCCTCTGGCTCAACCCCGGTGCGGTGCGGACCCGCTTCGAATCCGGCTTCGAGCCGAACAAACGACTGGACTCGAATCAGTTCCGGGTGGTCTGCTGGCGAACCGGATGGCAGATGATCAAGGCGCACCCCGTGTTCGGTCTCGGCCCCGAAATCGTCCGCATGAAGTTCATGGAATACGTGCCGGCGGACATCCCGCGCCCCTTGCCCGAAGGCTGGTACGGACACCTGCACAACGTGTTCATCCATTACGCGGCCGAGCGCGGCATCCCCACCGCGCTGGCGCTGGTGGCCGCACTCGTGTGGATGCTTCGCGATTTCGCGCGCGCTCTCGGGCGCCTGCAGCCGGGGCGGGGCGACGAACGCTTCCTGCTCGACGGCGCGGTGGCGGTAGTCATCGCCGTCGTGATCAGCGGGATGTTCGAAGTCAACCTCGGGGACAGCGAGGTGCTGACGATGTTTCTTGCGGTCGTCGCCCTCGGATACAGCGCCGTCGAGAAGGTGACGCATGCCTGATACCCTCCGCGGCAGGCAGATCGTACTGGCGGGCGGCTCCGGCGGCCTGGGCTCGGCTACGGCGGAATTGCTGGCCCAAGAGGGCGCGACGCTGATCGTCAGCTACCATTCGAACGAAGAACGCGCCAAGCGGCTTAGGGGCATCGCGCGCGTCATTCAAGCGGACCTGGGGCAGGCGGAAGAGCGGGCACGCCTGCTCGACGCCGCTCCCGATCTGTACGGCGTGGTGGCCCTCGCCGGCGACCCGGCCCGCGTCGCGTACCCTTCCCAACTCGAGGCCGCCCTGCGGCGTTCGTTCGAGATCAACGCTCTCGGCCCGGTGATGTGGCGCGCGAGGCGGCCGAACGGATGCAGTCGCGCAAAACCCCCGGCGCGATCGTGCTGTTGGGAACGATGCAGGCCGTGGCGGTCTTCCCGGGCTCGACCGCGTATGCCGCCGGTAAAGCCGCGCTCATCTCGGCGGCGCGCATTCTCGCCAAGGAGTGCCGCAGCCCGGCGAACATCCGCGTGAATGTGGTCGCTCCCGGCATCACAGCGGCGGGCATGGCGGAAAGCTCGATCATTTCTGGAAAATACGAACGTTATCTCAAGGAAAACATCATTTCGCGCTACGGCGCCTCACTCGACGTGGCCCGCGCCGTCCGCTTCTTCCTGGAACCCGACAACTACGTAACGGGGCAGGTTCTTACCGTGGACGGCGGCCTGACGCTCTAGCCGGAGTTGCCCGTTTTCCTACACCGGCTTGGTGCTAACATCGAAAAGAGCCAAACTCCACCAGCTCGAGCACCTCAAGAGCGTGCTCGAGAGGACCGATACCGGGAAAATCGACATCGTCGTGGTCAGCGTCAAGAATTCGGGGCAGCCCGGCTTCGGAGAGCACGAGTTGACCGCCGACGAAGTGTTTTCGACCGAGGTCGCGCAGCTTTTCAGCCTGGTGGTGACCATCGCCGAGAAGGCGGGCAAGCACGTGGAGCTGATGGTGGCGCCGGGGCGCGACCCCAACCTCACGCTGGTGGAAACCGCGCAGCGCCTGCGCTCGGCGATGATCGTTATGGGCCGCTCGGGAAAGATGGCCGCCGTGGAGCAGGCCAAGCTGTTCGGCGATGCCTGGGAGTTGCTTCCCGAGCCGCGCCCGCAGCTCTCGCTCCGCCTGTACGACGCGCCCTCGGGCGACTCGACTTACTTCAATCTGGGTCCGCACCCTCCCCGGCTCTGGCCGGAGGATATTGCCCTGCTTCACCGGCTCTGGCTGGACCTCAGCCAACGCGGCCTGGGGCCCAAACTGCATCACCGCGACGTGGTTCGGGTGGCGTTGCGCCACCTGGATGCCGAGCTCCGCTCCCCGCAGGGGGATGCCGTGCTAGGGGTCCTCGCCCAGGAGTTGAATCAACAGCCAGGCGTCCACTCCGACCCGTCGCGAATAAAGAGCGGGTAGCAGATTTCAGAAAAACCCTGGATTCCCCACTTGCCGGATCAATCGCAACCCCTCGCCCTCGGGGTCGTTCCGGATCCTGCACTGGTTGTCGAACAGCATGGTGGAGCGCGTCGCCACGGTGTAGGCGGGCCACTCTGGAAGGTTGCCATGGCCGGGTTTCCCGGTGCGCGCGAAGGCAGCCCAGGCCTCGCCCATTTTCGAGGAGAGCGCCAGCGCCGCGGGTCCGCCGCCCGAGTATTGCGTGCACAGATCCGCGTTGTCGAACACGAACGCGATTTCGCTGCTGTGGAACGTTCCGGGCTTGTCTTCCAGCATGGGAGTGCGCCACGCGTAGATGTATTGGTAGGCCGAACCTCCCTGGGCGGCCTTGTGCTCCGCCTGGGTGATCGCGTTCTGGCGGGCGCCGGCGACGGCAATAGCGGCCCAGAGTCCGAAGGGCGATGCTCCCGGGTACTCGCGGCGGTACGCGGCGATGATATCTCGAGCCTTCTCCTTGTATAATCCGGTCACCCGCTCGCGCAACTGCTGTTCGCTCAGGGTATCCCGCTCCGGGTTGTCGCAGCCGTTGACGAATTCGTTCAGGCAAGTCCCGATGAGCATAGGAATATGGGCCGAAAGCGCCGATGCCGCCGGATTGAACGGGATCACCTCGCCGTCGACAATTGGTCTCCACTCCCAGCCGTTCGGTGCTCCCGAGCCTCGAAACCGGCGGATCGCGGCGGCCTGCGCCGCTTTGAGCGTGCTCGCCTTGACGCTGTGGATTTTATCAAGCCCCGCTTTCGAGATGCCCAACTCATCGAGAACAATCGCCGCAAGCCTGGCCGAATTGTCCGCTGACCCGCACTCTAACGACGAACCGCTCTGGACCGCGGCTCTGTGGAACAACCCCTTCGCCGCGGGCATACCCATCAGGGTGGTGACCTTGCCGCCTCCGCCCGACTGGCCGAAGATCATCACCTTCCCCGGGTCGCCACCGAAGCTCGCGATGTTGTCGCGGACCCATTCGAGAACCGCGACGTTGTCCAGCATTCCGGCGTTGCCGGAGCCGGCATAGCGCTCGCCGCCAATCTCCGCGAGGTTCAGAAAGCCGAACAGGTTCAGACGGTGATTGTGCGTCACGACCACGACGTCATGATGGCGGGCCAGGTTCTCGCCGTCGTACGCCAGCAGGTCGTTCCCGCCGCCGCCTGTGTAAAAGCCGCCGTGCATGTAGACCATGACGGCGCGCTTCTTTGCGACTGGATTCGGCCCCGGCGTCCAGATATTCAGCCTGAGGCAGTCTTCCCCCTGGTGCCAGCCGCCGGTTCGATACAGCAAGAACGCTTCTTCTTCGCCGTTCTGCGAATCGTGGTCGTTCTCGATGACTCCGCCGCCACCTTGAGGACACCAATGCCCATAGTTCAGACAGTTGCGCACCCCGGCCCAAGGCTCAGGTTTTTGAGGCGGCATGAAGCGATTCTCGCCCGCCGTGGACGCGCCATAGGGGATCCCGCGAAAGACCCATACGCCGCGATGGATGAACCCGCGCACCTTACCCGATGCGGTTTCGACCACCGGGTTTGCCCGCGCATCAGCCGCCGCCCTGCCAGCCGTTCCCTGCCCGGCCGCGGAGGTCTTTGCAGCTGCCGCCTCCACGAGACAGGATGCACTCGCCGCGCCCGCCGCCATCCGGAGCAGCTCCCGCCGATCAATGATGGTCATCTTGTTCCTTGTGCCGCATGTACGCATTATGCCCCGGACGTCCGCCCGCTACAATCGAAGCATGCACCAGGTCGCCGAGGAGGCGCTCGACGCCGCTGTCCGCCGCGGCGCGTCGTACGCGGACGTGCGCGGCCATTGGCAACCCGGCCCGAAATTCAGGGCTCATCGACGAGACGAAAGTTGACTTCGACAGTAGCTGCCACGGTGACCGGTTCACCGTTCTTCGCCCCAGGCCGAAATTTCCATGCTGCGACACATTCCACGGCCTTTTGGTCCAAGTCGGGATCGAGCGGGCGAAGCACTCGGATGTTGTGAGCCTTGCCGTCGGGGCCAATCTCAATTCCCAAGAGCACAGCGCCCTGTATCCCAGCCCGGATTGCTTTCTTGGTGTACTCAGGTTCCCGCCTCTGGAGAAGCAAGGGCGGTGTGATCCCCTCACCCGTTTTGTAAACCTTAGGCAAATCGGTCGTTGTGCTACCTTCCGGAGGCTTGAATGTAAACAGATCCTTTTCAAGTTCGGGATCGCGCCGGATTACAGTGTAGGTTGTGGTTTGTATCCTATGGATACCCGGTGAATTGTCCGAGACTGCGTAGTCTGTCTCCAGCCGCTCGCGAAGGATCCATCGACGATCGGGGTCAATGCACAGTACCCGGCTCTGATGCGGGAACCGCGACGCATTGTTGGCCGGATATTCAGCTCGAACGACTTCGCAGCCGCGAGACTGGCCATTTATCTTAACGGTGTCATGGCCAATGAACGCCGCGGATACGAGACCGGTCGTCGAGTTCACCCAATCTCCGAGAAAAAAGCCACACCTGAAGATCGGGGCGCGATTAGCAGTCCCAACGCCATCGGTGGGGTATTCCTCCTTGTCAAGTGCGAGCTTTGTGTAATGGTTTGCTTTGGGGAAGTACGTCCAAATCGCTGCACCATCACATACGACCAAGGTTTGGCTGAACTCGGCAACGCCTGACTCATAGCGCGCTAAGTCCGGTGCGCGCCATACGAGTCTGAAGTTACCGGCCGAGTCGCCTTCGGTTCCATTCTCAACTGTCGAGTAGCCCTCAATGAGCCAGCTTTTCGCCGAACGCACACTATTGGCGACTTCGGTGAGCAGCGAGACCGCATCTCGGGTTTCCTGAGCATTGCAGAGTACGGTTGAGAGGAGCAGTAAGGCTAAGCGCATGCAAAGCAATGTAGCACCCTCCGCCCGCTACAATCGAAGCATGCAGCAGATCGCCGAGGAGGCGCTCGACGCCGCGGTCCGCCACGGCGCGTCGTACGCGGACGTGCGGGTGATCGAACATCGCAGCCGGCACGTTGGCACCAAGAACGGGAAGCCCGGGAGCATGGCCGCTTCGGAATCGCTGGGAGCGGGGATCCGCGTGCTGGCCGGCGGCGCGTGGGGCTTCGCCGCGACCGACGACCTGAGCCGCGAAGGGATCGAGCGTGCCGCGGCCCTGGCCGTCGAGATCGCGCACGCGAGCAGTCTAGCAAAGGTGAAAGACGTGGTGCTCGCGCCCGAGCACAAACACGAGGCCACCTGGGTATCGCCGTGCCGCATCGACCCGTTCACCATCCCGGTCGAGGAGAACCTCCGCGTGCTGCTCGATATCGATGCGGAGCTGCGCAAAAACCCCGGTGTCACGCTGGCGGAGGCGTCGATGGTGTTCGCCCGCGAGCGCCAGTTCTTCGCTTCCTCCCTGGGCAGCCGCATCGATCAGACGCGGGTCACCTCCGGCGCGGGCTTCGCCGCACTCAGTTACAAGGACAACGACATCCAGAAGCGGTCGTACCCCAACTCCTTCGGCGGGCAGCATCAGCTCCGGGGCTATGAACTCGTGCATGAGTTGAAGCTGCTCGAGAACGCGCCGCGCATCGCCGAAGAGGCTGTGGCGCTCCATTCCGCCGATCAATGCCCGCAAGGCCGCTTCAACCTCATCCTCGACAGCTCTCAACTGGGCTTGCAGATTCACGAGTCCATCGGCCATCCGATCGAGCTCGACCGCGTGCTCGGCTCCGAGGCCAACTATGCGGGCATGAGCTTCCTCACGCTCGACAAGCTGAACACGCTCCGCTACGGTTCGGAGATCGTCAACGTGGTGGCGGACGCGCGGCTGGAGCACGGACCCGGCCTCGGCACCTTTGCATTCGACGACGAAGGCGTTCCCGCGCAGTGCTCGCCCATCATCCGCGACGGATGTTTCACGGGCTATCTCATGTCGCGCGAGACCGCGGCCGAAATCGGCCAGGCGCGCTCGAATGGCGCCATGCGCGCCGACGGATGGGCACGCATTCCCCTGATCCGGATGACCAACGTGAGCCTGGCCCCGGGCGCGCAATCGCTCGAAGAAGTGTTCGCCGAAGATGGAATCTACATGCAGACCAACCGCAGTTGGTCGATCGACGACAAGCGCTACAACTTCCAATTCGGTTGCGAAATCGGCTGGGAGATCCGCGGCGGCAAGCGCGTTCGCATGCTGAAGAACCCCAGCTACAGCGGCATCAGCACCGATTTCTGGAACTCTTGCGTGGCCATCGCGGGTCCGGAGCACTGGGTGCTCTGGGGCACGCCGAATTGCGGTAAAGGGCAGCCGGAGCAGGTGATGGGCACGGGCCACGGCGCTAGTCCCGCGCGCTTCCGGAATGTGAAGATCGGGACCGCATACGGCGGATGAGGAGAGCATGCCGGAATCGGAGCTTCTGACTCGGGAGCAGTGCCGCGCCATCTTCGAACGCGTGCTCGATGCGGCCAGGGCGGCGGGCGCCGATGAGGTCGAGTTGACGCTGGACGCCGCGGCGTCCGCGCTGACGCGCTTCGCCAACAACGCCATCCACCAGAACGTCTCCGAACAGCACCGCTTCGCTTCGATCCGCACGGTGGTGGACCACCGGACCGCGAGGGCGTCCACCAACCGCTTCGATGACGTCTCGATCCGCGCGGCGGCTCGGCAGGCCGTCGAGATCGCGCGGGCGCAGGAGCCTGATCCCGGCCTGCTGCCGATGGTCGAGCCCGCCGCGCTGGACGAGGTGGACCGCTTCTCGGCTGCCACCGCCCGAGCCACTCCAATGGAGCGGGCCGCGGTCGTCGCCGAGTCGATCGGCCACGTCCGGAACGCGTCTCAGACGGCCGCGGGAATCTGTGCCAGCCGGCAATCGGCGGAAGCGATCCTCAATTCGCGCGGAGTGTTCGCCTACTACCACGACACGCTCGGCCAGTTCTCGATCACCGCGATGGCCGGAGACAGCTCGGGATGGGCCAAAGCCACCGCGCCCGGCCGCGCCCGCATCGACGCGCTCGAACTCACCCGCCGCGCGTCCAGCAAAGCGGCTCTCTCGGAGAATCCGCGCGAGCTTCCTCCAGGACGTTACACCGTGATTCTGGAACCCCCGGCGGCGCAGGACCTGCTCGGCCAGATGTTCTACGACTTCAGCGCTACCGCCATCCGCGACCAGCGCAGCTTCCTGACGGGAAGGATCGGAAAGAAACTGTTCGGCGACCGCATACGGATCGCGGACGACGTGTACCATCCGCTGCAAACGGGCGCGCCGTTCGATGGCGAAGGAATGCCCCGCAGACGGTTGGCGCTGGTCGAAAACGGCGTCGTAAAAGAGGTGGCATACTCCCGCGATGCGGCGCACCGGGACGGCGTCCAGCCGACCGGCCACGGCTTCCCGCTGCCCAACGAGGACGGCGAGGCGCCGATGAACATCGTGGTCGAGGGCGGCAGCCAGAGTCTCGAAGCCATGATCGGATCGACCGGGCGCGGCATTCTCGTGACCCGGGTTTGGTACATCCGCGAGGTGGACCCGTACGAGAAGATCATGACCGGAATGACTCGCGACGGCACGTTCCTGATCGAGGGCGGACGGATTGTCAGCGGCATCCGGAACCTGCGCTTCAATCAGAGCCTGATCGAGCTACTGAACAATGTGGAGGAGATGTCGCCGGCCGAGCGGGCTTCGGGCGAGGAGGCGTTCGACCTGGTCGTGCCCGCCATGAAGGTGCGGGATTTCCGCTTTACGGAAACAACGAAGTTCTGAGCAGCACGGTGTGTTTCCCGCGCGGGAGGCGGACCACGTACTCGCCCGTTACATCCAGGCTCGCCGCGCGCCCGTCCACCATCAGCCCAACCGGCATGCGCTCCAGTTTCGCGAGCGCGCGCGATTCGCTGGTGTAGACGAGCTCGATCCCGTCAGCGCGGATCGCGGCCGACTCCAGCTCGCCGGTGAAATCCAGCACGCGCGCGGCCGCCGGTGTCGCCGCCGGCTCGATCACGTGCTTGCCCCTCGGTACCCACACCCGCGCATCGTCCCGCACCGGCCAGCTCCGGCCGTCGAGCGTCACCGGCCCGGCCCAGCGCACGCCCACGCCGTGCGGCGACTCGACCAGAAGCCCCTGCCCCGAGCGCTCGCAGCGCGTCACGACGGCCGCCGAGGGCGCGAGCAGGGGAAGATCCGTGGGCGATATCGAATAGACGAAGTAGTAGATCACCCTCGAGAACGACTCCGAGGCGACACGGATCAACTGCGCCAGTTCGACGCCAGCCTGCTGCCTGGTCGGGTACACCACGTGATCGCGCTCCACCACGTTGATATCCACGGCGAGCCGGTCCTGGTGCGGCGTGAGCGGGCGGTAGCGCTTCGCGATCTCCGCGTAGCGTTGCGGGCCAAGGTGCCAGACGGTTCCCGGGTCCTCAATCACGAAGGTCATCCGGTGGCTGTCCAGCAGCCGCAACAAACGCGCGGCGTCGGCTCCGATGGCGTCGCGCATGTTCGTATCGAAGCGGTCATCGACGTGGGTCAGGACCAGATCGAGATGGGGCTTTTCCTCGCGGATACGTTCCAGTTCGGCGATCCAGCCTTCCTGAAGCCGCGCCGCCAAATCGGCGCGATAGTCCAGAAACGCCCTTAGCTTTCCCGGATTGCGCGGCTGGCCCGTGAACAGCTCCGCCGGATCAAAGCCGAGGGTGCGGCGCACATCGCCACGCACATCCTGATTCAAGGGCGTAAACTCGTCCAGCTTCGCGAGCCCCTCGGTGCCATCGAAGTAGAGCTCGGCAAAGTTGACGCCGTCCCAGTCAAAGCGCATCAGCAGCGTCCGCACTCCTTCCGCCACGGCGCGCCGGCAGTCGGGATTCATCAGGTTCATGAGCAGCCGCCAATCCACGCGCGCATCCTTAAGGAGGGCGGTCTTTTCGCGCCAGGCGGGATGATCGTCCCAGAACCGCCGGCTGACGTGGGGCAATTCCAGCCACGCGTAAACCAGAATTCCCTGACGATGGCAGGCTGCGATCAACCTCTCCAGGTACGCGTCTTCTTTAGCAGACGGCTCGAAGTAGTGCCAGGCTCCGGCATGGATTGCGGCGATACCAGCCCGCCGCCACTCGAGAGCCAGCCGATCCACCTCATCGTCCTTCCGGAAAGCAGCGTCGAAAAACGCCCACAGGCGGCGCGATTCGAACAGCGGACTGAGGCCGAGGTCGCTGAGCGCCTGTAAAAGGTAAGGAAAGCGCTCGTAGCCCTGTTCCCCGGGCCCAACGGCCATCCAGAGGACACCTCCGCGGCCACGCCGGAAACCGGCCATCAAGGGCGCGCCGTACTCGCGGTCACGGCAGAAAATCCGCGCCTTTTTCGGGGTCTCGAATACTGGCAAATCGATGGCGTGCTCCCAGCTAATCGGCAGCTCGGTATCGCGTTCCTCCGCAATCTTCCGAACGCGCACGCGGCGGGAAGTGGCACGAAATCCGAGGGCGCGGGCCGCTTCGGAGCCGCCCTCAACCACCACGAGCGCCCCATGGTCCACGCGCGCGAGCCAATCCGTGGGAACGCGGGCGGAGTCTTCCGGGATGATCAGAACGCTGGCATCGGCCGCCGGTTGGCTCGTTAACCCGAAACAGCGCAAGAGTTGCGGCCATGCTCCGGCTTCGGTCCCAAACACGTGAAAGCCCGGTATTTCAGGAGGTTCCCCCGCCAGGATTGAGGCGAAGAATATAAAGGAAAGGCAAGTTGCGCGCAGCATGCAGGTTCGGCGTTCCCAACCTGTTATGATACGTGCCGGCGGCTAAGCTTCGCTCGGGACGCCCGACTGGTTGCGCAGCATTTACCCTGCCGGCGGCAGCCAGAATTCGATTCCCCGCTTTTGGTTCAGCTCCACGGATCGCGCGCGATTCACTTCGCCCAGGGGCACTTCCGCGCGCTCTCCATCCAGATCGATGTAGTGGATTGTCCGATCCTGGACCCAATAGGCGAGGGCATAGCGGGTCGTGTCGTTCTTGAGCGCGAACGAGAAGTAAATCTGGTTTGATGTTGCCGAGGGAGCGGGGGCCCCTGCGTTCGAGTACTCGTGGATGATCGGCGAAGCCGTCTCCGGCCGATACTGCTGGCCGCCGTACGGCGAACCGGAAGCCGGAGGCAAGTAAATTACGGTGACATTCGGCTGCGATGGGTAGCCGGAGTAAGCAGGCTGACTCATGCCCGAATCCCCGTAATCCCAATCTAATGGCTCGTCCCAGTCCCAGAACCCTGGATAGTAGGCCGCGCCGATCCCGTATCCGTAACCGTACCCGTACGGGTTCAATCCGAATCCGAAGCGGTTAAAGCCGGAACGTCCAAACCCGAAGTTGCCTGCGCCTCTGAAGCCGCCGCCGCCCCTGAAGCCGCCGCCACCACCCCTGAAGCCGCCGCCACCGAAACCACCACGCTGTCCGAACGCGCCAGGGATCAGGACAGCGGACAGGGCCACAATCGCAAAAATTCGCGTCATAAGCAACCCTCTCTGACTTCAGCCTAGCTCGAATGCAGGGCGCAAACAAGCCCTTCGCTGGACCGTTGGAAGCCGGCGCGAATTGCCAAAACGAACTTGAACCGAGCTCGAATCTCAGAGGTCCGAGTGGGGCGGACGCCCCTGCGCGGCCGGCTCCGCCCGCACTATACTGGGTCGTGATGAAAAGGGCGGCGCGTGCCTCCAGCACGGCAAACCGGCCGCAAACGAAAGTCCTCCCGGACAAACCCGGAGCAGACCGGGTCGTGTACTGGCACGTCACCCTCCTTGCGTTTCTGGCTTTTGCGGTTTTTGCCGGGACGCTTCACGCCGGGTTTGTCTGGGATGACAAGCGGCAAATCGTCCGGAATCTGGCCCTGAGGGATCCGCACGCCATTCCGCGCTTCTTCACCACCGGGGTCTGGGGGCTGCTGGATTCGCACTTCCTCGCCAATTACTACCGCCCGGTCATGTACGTGATGTATTCCGCAATCTACCGTCTGTTCGGGCCCCAGGCCGGCAGCTTCCACTTGGCGAGCATCGTATTCCATACCCTCGCCACGGTGATGGTTTATCTGCTGACGCTTCGCCTGCTTCGGGCGTCCCGCATGGCGTTGATCGCGGGACTGATCTTTGCGGTGCATCCAATCCATACCGAAGCGGTGGCTTGGATCGCCGCTCTTCCGGAACTGACGATGACGTTCCTTTACCTGCTTGCCTTTTATTTTTATCTCAAAGCGGAAGAGGCCCGCGGCACCGCCTTGCCATGGAGGATTGCGTCATTACTGACCTTCTTTGTCGCCCTGTTGTCGAAGGAGATGGCGTTCACTCTCCCGCTCGTGCTGATGGTCTACGAATGCCTTTACCTGAAGAAGCGGTTTGCGGACGGGATGCGGCGCGTAGCCTGGTACCTCATCCCGGCTGGAGTATGCCTGGCCATGCGTTTCCACGCGCTCGAGGGCTTCGCGCCGCTGTACCGGTTTCCGGAAATGAGCTCGTCCGAGTTCGTGCTGTCGGCCATCGCTCTGGTGGGCCAGTATTGGTGGAAGCTGTTCGTGCCGGTCCGGCTGAACGCCTTTTATGTGTTTGAGCCCAGCCGGTCCTTGCTCGAACCGCGCGTGGCGCTCGCATTGCTGGCCGAGGCCGGACTAGGGTGGGCCATGTGGAGGCTCTGGCGATCGGGGAACAGACAATGGTTCTCCATCGCTTGGGTGTTCGTGACCTTGCTTCCCGTGCTCGACGTACATGGCGTCGGCCTCAACGTGTTCGCGGAGCGCTATCTCTATCTCCCCTCCCTGGGATTCTGCTGGCTGATTGCGTATTTACTTCTGAAGATAAAGAAGAGGGGCTTGGCAACGGGTTTGGCCGTGGCGCTGGCAGCTCTGTTTTCGGCCCGGACGGTTGCCCGCGCCGAAGTGTGGGACAACGAGGTCGATCTATACACCAATACCTTGAAGGAATCGCCATCGGCGGCCTTCGTCCACAACGGGTTTGGGGTGGTGCTGGAGGAAAGAGGACGCACAGCCGAGGCCCGCGAGGAGTTCCTCACCGCCCTACGGCTCGAACCGGGCTATGGGGATGCGCACCGGAGCTTGGCGGACTTGTATTCGGAAGCCGGCTTGCTTGACGAGGCCATCGCTGAGTTCCGGTTGGCCCTGCAAGTTAACCCGGAAGATCCCGTACTCCGCGATCACCTGGGCTATGTCTTATACCTAAAGGGCGAGAAGGAATACCTCAAGGGCGAGACGGATTCCGCTATCACGCAGTTTAACGAGGCCATCCGCTTCAAGCCCGACCAATTCGAGACGTACAAAAGCCTGGGAATGATCTATTCTCAACGCGGAGAGGTGGAGCAGGCGATGCGCTGTTACCGGAAATGCGCGGACCTACGCCCCACTTGCGAGGTGAGCATTGACTTGACTGCGCTATACATGCGACGTGATCTCCTCGACGACGCCGTGCGGGAGTTGGGGGAGGCGGTGCGGAGGGAACCTGGATGCGCCGAGGCGCAGTACGATCTTGGAGTCGTTTACTCTCGCAAAGGGCAGATCGATCAGGCCATTGAACAGTTCCGCAAGTTTCTATCTATTCGTCCGGGCGATGGCCAAGCGCGCGCCAGCCTCAAGGCCGCCCTGGAGCGGAAAGAGAAATAGGCGCCGGACGAAGCGAAACGGGGCGGCTCCGGGTACGCCAGCCCGCAAGTTGGAGTTATACTTCCTGGAAGTATGAAAACCGTGGTGCGTGCCTCCGGCGCGGTCAAGCGGCCGGGCACGAAAGCGCTCCCCAAGGAACCCGGGGAGGACCGGGTCGTCTATTGGCACGTCATCGTTATTGCGTGCCTGGCTTTCGCGGTCTTTGCCGGGACGCTTTACGCCGGGTTTGTCTGGGACGACAAGATGCAAATCGTCCGGAATCCGGCGCTCAAGGACCTGCATGCCTGGCCGCGCTTCTTCACCACCGGGGTCTGGGGGCTGCTTTATTCCCATCTTGCCAATAATTACTACCGCCCACTCATGTACGTGACGTATTCCGCGATCTACCATCTGTTCGGGCTCCATGCCGGCATCTTCCATTTGGTGAATACGACGCTCCATACCCTGGTCGCGGTGATGGTTTATCTGTTGACGCTGCGCCTGTTCCATTCATCCCGCATGGCGTTGATCGCGGGGTTGATTTTTGCGGTGCATCCGATCCATACCGAGGCGGTGGCCTGGCTCGCCGCGATTCCCGAATTGATCTTCACGTTCCTTTACCTGCTTGCCTTTTATTTTTATCTCGAAGCGAAAGAGGCGCGCGGTCCCGGCTGGCCGTGGAGGATTGCGTCATTACTGACCTTCTTTGCCGCACTCTTGTCGAAGGAGATGGCGTTCACCTTCCCGCTCGTGCTGATGACGTACGAATGGATGTACCTGAGGAAGCGGTTTATGGACGGGCTGCGGAGCGTGGCCTGGTACTTCATCCCGGCGGCGGTCTGCCTGGCCATGCGTTTCCACGCGCTCGAAGGCTTCGCACCGCTCTACAGGTTCTCGGAAATGACCGCGTCCGAACTGGTGCTTTCGGTCATCGCGCTGGTGGGCCAGTATTGGTGGAAGCTGGTCGTGCCCGTCCGGCTGAACGCCTTTTACATGTTTGAGCCGAGCCGATCGCTGCTCGAACCGCGCGTGGCGCTCGCATTGCTGACCGAGGCCGGATTAGGGTGCGTGATGTGGAGGCTCTGGCGATCGGGGAACAGGCAATGGTTTTCCATCGCCTGGGTGTTCGTGACCCTGCTTCCCGTGCTCTACGTGAATGGCGTGGGCCTCAACGTGTTCGCCGAGCGCTATCTCTATCTCCCCTCCCTGGGATTTTGCTGGTTGGTCGCATATTTGCTCATGAAGGTAAAGAGGAGGAGCCTGGCCACGGGCTTGACCGTGGCGCTGGCCGCTCTGTTATCGTTCCGGACGGTCGCCCGCGCCGCAGTGTGGAACAACGAGTTCGTTCTCTTCACCGACACCTTGGAGGGATCGCCAACGGCGTTCGTGATCCAGAACGAGATGGGGGTGGCGCTGGGGGAAAAGGGGCGCGTCGACGAGGCCCGCGAGCATTTCGCCGCCGCTATACGAATCAAGTGGGATTATGGAGATGCACACGAGAACCTGGCGGGCGTGTATTTCGCGCGCGGCTCGTACGACGATGCCATCGCCGAATACTGGAAGGCCCTCCAAGTCAAGCCGGAAGACGCCGTGCTGCGCAATCTGCTGGGCTATGCCCTGTACCTCAAGGGCCAGACGGATCTCGCCATCGAGCAGCTTAACGAGGCCATCCGCCTTAAGCCCGAGCTTTTCGAGCCGTACAACAATCTGGGGCTGATCTATTCTCAACGCGGCGCGGTGGAGCAGGCCATCCAGTGCTACCGCAAGTGCACGGCCCTGCGCCCCACGGCCGAGGCGTACAACAATTTGGGTGCGCTCTATGTGCAACGGGGTCTGGTGGACGAGGCGTTGCGGGAATTCGGCGAGGCGGCGCGGCTGGAACCCGGCCGTGCCGAGGCGCACTACAACCTGGGGAAGCTATACGCTCACAAAGGGCAGTTCGATCGGGCCATCGAAGAGTACCGTAAGGTCGTATCCATTGATCCCGGCGATACCGAAGCGCGCGCCAGCCTTCAGGCCGCGATGGAACGAAAAGAACGATAGGCGCCGGAGCCTTTCCCGCGGGGCGATTGCGAAGTAGTTTCTCCATGTGGAATCATGGAGTGCGGTCGCCGTAATTTTTACCATGAAAAGGAACTCCCAAGGATTCACTGCATGCGCACTCTTGCCCGCGACACGATGACTGCGCGTCAGCGCATTGAGGCCACTTTGCGTGGCGAGCGGCCGGACCGGACGCCCCTCTTCGACATGATCCATCACCTGCCGTTGATCGAGCACGTGACGGGGGAAAAAGTCACTCCCAAGAATGGTCTGGACCTGCTGTGCCGCACCATCGGCGAGAGATTGGACATCACCCGCGGCGTTTCGGCGCCGGATGAGGAACGCACCGTCCGGCACGCGGACGGCTTCGTCTACAAGCACGAGTGGTGGACCACCTGGCTCATTGAGCGGCCGTTCAAGGATGCGGACGAGCTGCTCGAATACATCCCCAGGAACATCGAGGAAATTCGCAACCGCCAACCCGGCGATATGTGGACCTTTGCCGGAAAGGGCAATGTCTGGGGCGTGGCCTCGAAATCGCCCCGGGAGCAGTTTCTCGAGCTGCAGGAAAAGGTCGGCGGCAACACCGTCCTTTTTCCGAACGAGAGCCCGGTGGGTCTGGACACCGCCTACGGCCGGGCCGGCCTGGATCTTTTTGTCTACGCCTATCACCAGAATCCGGAGCTCGTATCCGATTGGCTGGAGGCCCTCAACTGGGCGGAGATCCAACGCGTACACGAGACCGCCGATCCGGAGTTGTCCCCGGTGGCGCTGGTGTATGCCGACATCGCCGACACGGACCGGGTGTTCTTCTCGCCCGCGTTTCTGCGGCGCGAATGGCTGCCGCGCCTGAAGAAACTGGTGGACGCCTGGCATTCGCACGGAGTCAAGGTGATCTATCATTCCGACGGCGACCTCTGGCCGGTTCTGCCGGATCTTTGCTCCGCCAAGGTTGAGGGCATCAACCCGCTCGAGCCGCTCTCCAACATGTATGCCGGCAACGTCCGCAAGGCCTATCCGGAGTGGGTGTTGATGGGCGGCATCGACGCCAGTCAACTGCTGGCGTACGGCTCGCCGGAGGATGTGAGGCAAGCGGTCCGCAAGACCATCGCCGAGGCCGGAAGCAACGGCCGTCTATGGTTAGGTTCGAGCACGGAGATCCATCCGGCGGTGACACTCGAAAACGCGCTGGCCATGTGGGACGAAGTCGAAACCAGCGGCTATCTGTAGACACGGCGCTGCCTCCGCCCGCGGTGCACGCGCTTGTGTACCGCGCGGCTAGGGACGGCACCGATTCCGAGCCGCTACCGAGCATTGAATGTTTCCGACTATGCGACGCGATCCGCACGGAGGGAGAAGCCGGCTTTGGTGACGAGGAGCCCTATACTATCCGGCTGAACATACTTCGGAGAATTGAGGAATGACTGATGGGCCGCTGTTTTGTGATCCAGCCCTTCGACAAAGGTGCTTACGACAAACGATATGAGGACATGATTGTTCCTGCAATCGTCAATGCGGGCCTCGAAGACTATCGCGTCGACCGTGATCCCGCGACGAGGGTCCTGATTGAAGCCGTTGAGGAAGGCATTTGCGGACGCGGGGCGCCCGCGGGGCAAGCCGCCGCCAGCCGCCAGATACGCGTCGAGGAACGCCTGAATGCGGGCATCCACCGGGCAGAGACGGTCCCCCAGCAACTGATCCTTCTGATAATGGTTGCGCAGGAGCGGACCGGCGATCTCCAGGAAATAGGGATCGGCGGTCGCACGGCTGGTCGGCTGCGCGAGGGCCGCCAGTTTGAGGTTGAGGCAGCGTAGCAACCCCTCGTCCCGAGTTGTGGTAGGGATCATCGGGGACCGCGCCTCTAATCCAAAGTAAATCATGCGCCGGAGTTCGGACGTGGGGAGAAGATCACAGCACGAGCCGGCCCAGGGGAGGCCGCCGGTTTATGGTATCAGTTCGCTGTTCAGGGTCATGCCGGCCCGGTCCGAGCCGGCGACCGTGACCTCCGTCACGGCTTTGACGGGGATGCGGGTAGCCTTGTCCACCCAGAGCGTTGTCACCTGTCTGGCTGGAATGGATGAAATTTCGACTTTATAGGCGTCGAACGTTCCGGCGGGCACGGTCACCTGTTCCGAACCCTGCACCTGCAACTGCATTAGCATGGACCTCTGGTTGATGGTGTCGAAGCTCGCGTAGGAGACCCGGTAGCCTTCGGCCAGGGGCAGGCAGGCGACCATCTGCCCGTTGCCCGCCGACCCGGCCAGCAGCGGCGGGGTCTCACCGTGGATCGGATGGTCACCGGTCCGCGAGCTGTACTGGCCCTCCACCTTGCCATCCTTGAATTCCATCTCCACAGCCGTCCCACTGCTTCGCATAGAGTTGTGGCGAACCGTCAGAGTGCGCCGGTCGAGGATTGTGGTGAACGTCGTATTCACGGCGGCGGTGACTACGGTGTCGACGATCTTCCAGGCGTCGGGCGCGTCCTGGATGGAGGTGGTCATCCGCACGTCCGACTCCCCGCTATTGTTTTTCAGCCTGGCTTTGTAGTTGTAAGTGCCAACCTGCGGCGCCGAGGCGGGCAGGGGCGGTAACAGGGGTGGATACCGGCGTGGGGGCGGCTTGACCTTGCGAGGGCTGGCCGTCCCCGCCGGCGCCTGAGCCGCAGCGCCCCCGGGCACGGCGCCAGCCGGCGGAGGCGCTGCCGGCGCCTGAGCGCCGGCAGCCACTGTGAAAAGGCCAAGGATTCCCAAAAGACGGGCCAAGTGCACGATTCCGATCTCCGTTTCTGCAATTCTTCGAGTGTACACCGGGCCACCGCGCCGCAGCATGCCCGGGTGGTGTCCCAGAATTCTCGCCGCCCTTGGGTTACCGCTTGGATCTGCGAACGAGCGGCCCTTCGTAAAGGGCCAGCGTAGCGGCCCCAATCGGAACGCCCAATTCGGAGCCCGACCAGAAGCTCCGCCCCTCCACCCACTCCAGCGGCGATTCCGAGGGAATCCGCGGCCGGGTGATTCCGAGGCGGCCGGAGATTCCGCTAGCGCCGTGGGCGGCCAGCGCGGTGAGGCGCGCCCGGCTGCGAGCTGGGTGGTGGTTGCAGGCTCCTTTCTTGGCAGCCACGCAGAGTATGGGATCACGATCCCTGCGCTGCTCTCCAGCGCGCGTGAGCAGCCTTGCGCCGTAACGATTGAACGACGCGGGTTTGTGTGTTGAAATGATCTGATGCTTCGGAATTGGCTCCGTTGTGCAGGCTAATGAAACGGCGGCGCACCAGGGGGCAACACGATGCCGGCAGCGGAACACTCTTCTGAAAAACTGCGCCCGGCGATGCACCGGCTCGACCGCGGCCTCTCACGCTCGAGTCTGAAAGGGTATCCCGCCGCCGTGCTGGCGGTGGCCGCCGCGGTCCTCGCCAGGACCGCACTCGAGCCCCTTCTCGGGTACAAAGCGCCGCTGATGGTGTTCGTTCTGGCGGTTCTAAGCACCGCGCTTTACGGCGGCCTCCGGGCGGGCCTCGCGGCCACCGGCCTGGCTATTCTGGCGATCGACTTCTTTTTTCTGCCCCCACGGTTCTCTTTCATACTGCGCGGACCTTCGGATTTCGCGTCTCTGGGCATGTTCGCGGTGGTAGGGGTGGCGGCCAGCATTCTGGTCCAGAGGCTCCATCGCGCGACCCGGGCCGCATTGGAACGCCAGCAGCAAATCGACGTGGCCACCGCGGCGGGAGGCGTCGGGATCTTCGAATTGCGCATCCCCAGCGGGAAGACGGTCCCGGCGGAGCAAATCGAGCAGGTGTTCGCGACTCCCAGCGGGACGTTCGAGAATGAGCTTCCGGCCCGGGGAGAGCGGATGCACTCCGGGGACCGCGAACGCGTGGTCGCAGCCATGAATGCGTGCATCCAGGAGCGCCAGGACGGGTGCGAGTTCGAGTTCCGCAGCGTGGCCGCCGGCGGAAGGACGCGGTGGCTCGCGGCAAGAGCCAGGTTCTTCCCGGAAGCCTCCGGCTCTCCCGCGCGTTTGCTCGGCGCGATCGTCGACGTCACCGAAATCCGGGAGTCGCAGGAGCGGCTCAGGTC